>JGI12636J13339_1000032_pt1 | contig 16699 bp, 15 predicted proteins | sample BlaSpr_A8_Ref_M1_FD_13339 | JGI IMG/M metagenome (IMG submission 13339) | reverse complement strand
GATCGAGCCGCGCGTCCATGCAGGTGAGGATCGCGAAGTGCCGCGCGGGCGGGAGTGGGAGCTTGCCCTTGTCGCCGAACGTTTCGGAGTAGCGTGTGTTGGAGGAGAGCACGGCGTCGTACGTTTTCGTCCGAGATTTGCCTGACATCAGAAAACACCCTCGAATGATTGGACTATGCAATTGCACCGCTATTTTATGTAATAGTCAAGGGATATACTCTAAAAAGTAGATTATATTATATAATAACAATAAACTAATGTATATATGAGTCAAAGGAGAAAGCAACTGCAAAATGAATAGGATCGAAAGGGATTATTCAGCCGCGGCGCGAGCGTGACCAAGACGGCTCGAGAGCTTGCGCACTAGTTCCTCTGCCGCCTTGGCGATCACCGTGCCCGGCGGAAAGATCGCCTCGGCGCCCGCTTTCTTGAGCGCGTCGTAGTCCTGCGGCGGCACCACGCCGCCCACCACGATCATGATGTCCTCGCGGCCTTCCTTGGTGAGCGCGCGCTTGAGCTCGGGCACAAGCGTGAGGTGCGCCGCGGCGAGCGACGATACGCCGACGATGTGGACGTCGTTGTCCACCGCCTGGCGCGCCGCTTCCGCGGGCGTGGCGAACAGCGGACCGATGTCCACGTCGAAGCCGAGATCGGCGAACGCCGACGCGATCACCTTCTGGCCGCGGTCGTGGCCGTCCTGGCCGACCTTGGCGACGAGGATGCGCGGGCGGCGGCCTTCCTCGGCCTCGAACGCCTCGGCAAGACGCTGCACGCGCGCGACCGCATCGGCCATGGCGCCCGCCTCCTTGCGGTAGACCCCTGATATAGCACGGGTTTCGGCGCGGTGCCGACCCCACACCTTCTCCAGCGCGCCGGAGATTTCGCCGACGCTGGCTTTGGCGCGTGCCGCGTCGATGGCGAGCGCCAGGAGATTGCCGTTGCCGCCGGCGGCGGTGCGCGTGAGTGCGGCAAGTGCATCCGCCACCGCCTTGGCATCGCGCTCGGCGCGCAGCTTCTTGAGCTTCTTGATCTGAAGGGCGCGCACCGAGGAGTTATCGACCTTGAGAATTTCGATCTCCGCCTCGCGCTCGGGCTTGTAGCGGTTGACGCCTACGATGGTCTGCGCGCCGGCGTCGATGCGCGCCTGGGTTTTCGCCGCCGCTTCCTCGATGCGGAGCTTCGGGATGCCCGCCTCAATCGCCTTCGCCATGCCGCCAAGGCCCTCCACCTCCTCGATATGCGCCCACGCCTTGGCCGCGAGCTCGTAGGTGAGGCGCTCCATGTAGAACGATCCGCCCCACGGGTCGATCAGGCGCGTGGTGCCGCTCTCCTGCTGCAAGAAGATCTGGGTGTTGCGGGCGACGCGGGCGGAGAAGTCCGACGGCAGCGCCAGCGCCTCGTCGAAGGCGTTGGTGTGGAGCGATTGGGTAAGACCCTGGGTCGCGGCCATGGCTTCGACCGCGGTGCGGATCACGTTGTTGAACACGTCCTGGGCGGTGAGCGACCAGCCGGATGTCTGGCAGTGGGTGCGCAGCGACAGCGAGCGCGCATCTTTGGGATCGAACGGTTGCATCAGCTTCGCCCACAGGAGCCGCGCGGCGCGGAGCTTCGCCACCTCCATGAAGAAGTTCATGCCGATCGCCCAGAAGAACGAGATGCGCGGCGCGAAGCGATCGATGTCGAGGCCGCCCTTAAGCCCGGCGCGCACGTACTCGACGCCGTCGGCGAGCGTGTAGGCGAGCTCGAGGTCGGCGGTCGCGCCCGCCTCCTGCATGTGATAGCCGGACACCGAGATCGAGTTGAACTTCGGCATCTTCGCCGCGGTGAAGGCGAAGATGTCCGATACGATCCGCATCGAGGGCTCGGGCGGATAGATATACGTGTTGCGGACCATGAACTCCTTGAGGATGTCGTTCTGGATCGTGCCCGCGAGCTCCTCGGGCGCGACGCCTTGTTCCTCGCCGGCGACGATGTAGAGCGCGAGCACCGGCAGCACGGCGCCGTTCATGGTCATCGACACCGAGGTCTGGTCGAGCGGGATGCCCGAGAACAGCGTTCGCATGTCGTAGATCGAGTCGATGGCGACGCCNGCCATGCCCACGTCGCCGGAGACGCGCGCGTGGTCGGAGTCGTAGCCGCGGTGGGTGGCGAGGTCGAAGGCGACCGAAAGGCCNTTTTGNCCGCCGGCGAGGTTGCGCCGGTANAAGGCGTTGGAATCTTCNGCGGTGGAGAANCCGGCGTATTGCCGGATGGTCCACGGCTGGGTNANNTACATNGTCGGATANGGCCCGCGCAGNTAGGGCGCGATGCCGGGCCACGTATTCAGAAAATCGAGGCCGGCGAGATCGGCCTCGCCATAAGTCGNCTTGACCCCGATGTCCTCGGGCGTCAGCCAATCGCCGCCGCCGGTCCGCGCCGCACTCGGTGCGGGCGCGTGCCAATCCAGTTTCGTGAAATCGGGCAGGCGGGTCATCTCAGGAGTCTCGCGCCACCGGCTTAATGCCGAGTGTAACATGGACGCGCTGTAGCGCGGCGAGCGCGTCCGTGCCCGCGCCTACGGGCTCGGCGCCAACGATCGCGCTCTTCGGCCGGCCGGCGACGAACACGAGCTCGGCGTCTTTCAGAGCGCGGGCGGCCGTCTTGCCATCGGCCGCAAGCCGTGTGTCGGAAGCGCACAGGCACGCGAGCGAGGCTCCGGAGCGCTTGAACGCCTCGGCCATCTCCTTGACCGACGCAAACCCGTCATTGCTGATTGCTGCGATGCCGCCCGCTTCGAACAAGCTCTTCGCGAACATCGCCTGCTCGCCGAAGTCGGCCGCCGTGCCGAGGTTGGCGAGAAAGATTTGCGGCCGCTTGCCCTTGGCGGCGGCCGCGTCGGCGGCATCGCGCAGCCGCTCGAACGGTTCGGCGACGCGAATGCGCGGCAGCGCCTCTACCGTGACCTTCGGATCGATCCCGGGCGCCGCCGGTCGCGGCACATCGAGCACGGCGACGGGCGGCTCGTTCAGATCGGGATATTCGCTGGTCCCGGTGATGGCCTCCGTGCGATGCGCCACGTCGCGGGCGCGCGCCTCGCGCACCGGGGCGACGGCGCGCTGGATCAGGCCCGAGGCGAGGGCGGCGGCGAGGCCGCCCGCCTTCTCGGTCTTCTGGAACAGCTTCCATGCGGCGGCGGCAAGCTTCTCCGTCAAATCCTCGATCGCCCCCGCGCCGGCGCCGGGATCGGCTACCCGGTGCAGGTTCGTCTCCTCCAGGAGAATGAGTTGGGTGTTGCGCGCGATGCGCCGCGCCAAACGATCGGGCAGTCCGAGCGCCGCGCTATGGGGCTGCACGGTGATCACGTCCGCGCCACCGAGGCCGGCGGCGAAGGCCGCGACCGTCGCGCGCAGCCAGTTGACGTAAGGATCCCGCCGGGTGGTCATGCGCCACGCGGTCTCCGCGTGCAGCCGGATCGGTTGGGGGACAAGGCCTGCAGCTTCCTCCAGCCGCGCCCACAGCTTGCGCATGGCGCGGAACTTCGCGAGCGAGAGGAACTGGTCGGCGTCGGCCGCGAGCATGAACGCGATCTGCCGCCGGCCCGCGTCGAGATCGACGCCGGCCGCCTCCAGCCCGCGCCAGTAGGCCACGGCCGCGCCGAGCGCAAAGGCGAGCTCCTGCGCCTCCGCGCCGCCGGCATCGTGGATAGCGCGTCCGTCGGCGAGAAAGGCCTGACCACGGAAGCCGCCGGGCAGAAGCGCGGCCACGAACCGCGCGCGCCGAGTAACCGCGGCGTCAGCCGGCTCGGCGAGCTCGCCGGCGCTGGTGAGTGTGCCGAGCGGATCGAAGCCAAGAGATAGATCGAGCTTGTCGGCGGCGATGCCGCGTTTCTTGGCAAGTGCCAGGATCGCCTCTGCGGCTTCCCAATCGCGGCTTGCGGCTTCGAGGCGGATGGCGATGGCGGCAAGATCGATTTCGGTAAGCGCGTGAGCGAAGGTGTTGGCGTCGATTTCCGCGAGTCCGTATCCGTTCGCGGCCGGCGCCCCCGCGACGACAAGTGCCAGCCCAGTGGCGCCGTTCGTTAGGTCTTCCAGCGCTTCGGCGTTCGCCGCCGCCGCATCCGGATGGTCGACCCGCTGCATCACGGTCCACGGCGTTCCCGCGGGCCGGCCGGCGATGGCGCGGGCGCCGGGCGCGCGTTCGTGGATCGGCTCGATCGGCACGCCGTCGCGCGTTTTCGCGACCAGGCGTTCGTAGGGCATTCCCTTCAGGGCGCGCTCGACCAGTGCCAGCCAGTCTTTGCGGCTGGCAGGGGGAAACGCGGCGGTGAGCGAAAGGTCGGCCATGGCGTCTCTACGTCGCCCACCGCTTAGCGATGGTCAACCTCGGCGAAGCGCGCGATTCCGCTGCGGTCGAGGCGCGCAAGCGCGTCGCGCACCCGAACCCCGTTCACCACGAGATCGGGCGCGATCTCGGCGAGCGGCACCAGCACGAATGCCCGCTCCAGCAGGCGCGGATGGGGAATCTCCAGATCCGCCTCGCGGATCGTGAGATCGTCGTAGGCCAAGATGTCGATATCGAGGGTGCGGGGGCCGAAGCGGGTCTCCTGCGGCCGGTCGCGTCCCTGTGCGCGCTCGATGGCGAGCGCGGCAGTGAGCACCGAACGCGGCACTAGTTTCGTGGTGGCCCGTACCACCTGGTTGAGGTAGCGCCCCTGCGGCACCGGCCCCCACGGGTCGGTCTCGTAGATCGCCGACTGGGCCACCGGCCGGATCGCGTGCTGCGCCAGCGCGATCTTGCCGCGCGCGAGATGATCCGCCCGCTCGCCGAGGTTGGAGCCGAGCGCGAGATAGACCTCAGCCATCGCGACGGCGCTCGACCGTGGCCGCCACGTGGTCGATGGTGGCCGGCACCGGCGCCGAGGGCTTGCGCACCGTGACGCGCACGACGCGCGCCGACGAAAAATGCGCGAGCACGGCGGCCGCCACGTGCGCCGCCGCCGCCTCGATCAGATAGAAGCGCCGCTCGTGGAACGCGGCTTCGGCCACCGCAATCACCTCGCCGTAGTCGAGGGTGTCGGCGAGCTGATCGGTGCGCGCGGCCTTTTCCACGTCGACCTCGAGGGAGAGATCGAGGACGAAGCGCTGGCCGTGCTTGGCCTCGTCCTCGCCGACGCCGTGGCGGGCGAACGAGACGAGGCCCACGATCTCGATCACGCCCCTCATCGGCCGCCCCCGCGGATCGCCTCGGCGATCCTGAGCGCCTGCACGTGCGCCGCCACGTCATGCACCCGCACGATGGCGGCGCCCGCGAGCGCCGCGATCACGCTCGCGGCAACGGTGCCGGGGAGGCGACCGTCGGGCTCGCTCGGCGACAGCCGGGCGATGAAGCTCTTGCGCGAGACGCCGATCAGGAGCGGAAACCCGAGCGCGGCGAACGTCTCGAGTCGCGCCAGGATCGTCAGGTTCTGTTCTAGCGTCTTGCCGAAGCCGATGCCCGGGTCGAGCACGATGCGATCCGGCCGGATGCCGGCCGCCGCTGCGCGGTCGATCGCGCGGGCAAAGAAGGTCGAGATCTCGGCAAGGATGTCGACCCCGGGGTCCGCCTTTTCGCGGTTGTGCATGATCACCACCGCGGCGTCGTGGGCGGCGACCACGGCGGCCATGCCAGGATCGCGTGCAAGACCCCACACGTCGTTCACGATGCTTGCGCCGGCCTTGAGCGCGTCTTCGGCGACCGCCGCCTTGCAGGTGTCGACCGAGATCGGTGCCCCGGTCGCCGCCGCCAGGCCCGCGATCACCGGCAGCACGCGGGCAAGCTCCGTTTCGACGTCCACCGGCTGGTGGCCGGGGCGGGTGGACTCGCCGCCCACGTCCACGATGTCGGCACCTTCGCCAACGAGCTGGAGGCCGGCGGTGATCGCCGCATCCGCCGTCGGATAACGCCCGCCGTCGGAAAAAGAATCGGGCGTCACGTTGACGATCGCCATGACGAGTGTGCGGCCGCCGATGGGCAGCTTATGGCCGCGGGCGTCGAGCGCGCGTGATTTCGGTGCATCCAGCATGGCCAAGGTCGGCCTATGAAGCGCAGCCGGGGGCAAAAAGGCAAGCCGCTAGAAACCGCGGCGTCTTGCCGGTCGGATCAGTAGCTGATCTTCAACGGTAGCGCGCGTGCCTCGGCGATCCACCGTTTCACCAGCTTCTCGCTCGGCAGCAGACGCACCAGCTTCTTGCGCGCGTTTGCCTCGGCCATCGCCTGCGCCAGCTTCGCCGGATTGCGGTACTTGAGCTCGCGTACGGTGTCGACGCCGGCTGCCTGCAAGAGCTCGGCGTACTCGCCGCCCACGCCCTTGATGCGCATGCGGTCGGCGGCATTTGCCCATTTCAGGATGGTGGCGCCGTCGATGCCGGTCTTGGCGATGAGCGCCTGGCGGCCACGCGGATCCTTCGCCGCTTCCAACAGGCGCGTGGTGGTGCGGATGCGCGCGGCCTTCAGCTTGGCGGCGAAGCCGGCGTCGATGCTGTCGATTCTGTCGATCGGGTAGGACAGGGCAAGCCTCGAATTCGGTTTGGGCGCGGCTTAGTTACCGCTCGCTTGCCGGATTGGCGAACGATTATGGGCAATGGATTTCGGCGAGCACAAGCGCTGTTCAAAAAACTTTTTTGCGGCCTCGACAAGCTCGCCGTTTCGTGCTTGTGCGCGCCGCGGGGCGTGCGAAATTATTTTTCGCGCCGAGGCGCGCGGCGGGGGCGCCGATGTGGTGCCGTCGACGGTGACGCGGGCCGACCCCGTGTTGCGCAAGGTTGCGTTGCACCGTGGCGAGACCGGCCGGCTGGCGCTGGGGCGAGACAGTAATCCCCGCCCCAGCTCCCTTGCTTTTCCCGCCACCGTGGGCGTGAAATAACCGTCAATAGTCATAACGTATCTCCACGAACTAGTTGCAGAACCGTGCTAATTTGCTAGCCTTGCGCTCACGGAAACGTGATGCAGCGCTGCTCACGAACTCGACGCACGGCGGTCGGACGCTCGAATGCGCTGTCTCCCCAACGCCCGCATCGTCGTCCTCGATGGCGACGCGCGCAGTCGCGTGCTGGTCTGCGCCGGGCTGACCGAGCTCGGGCTCACGCAGGTGGTGCCGGCCGGCAGTGCCAGGGAGGCGCGACAGCTCGCTGCCGAGCGGCCGATTGATCTGTGCGTCGTCGATCCGCGCGCGATCGGCCCCGAGTCTCGGACCAAGGTTTTCCCCAACCCTTTTCACGACGACGCAACGCCGGCGATCCTGGTCGCCGCCGAGACCTCGGTGGTGACGCTGGAAGCGGCGGCGGCGGCCGGCTACCGCGCGGTGATCGGGTTTCCCGTGGTGCCGCGCCTGCTCTACCGGCGCATCGGGTCGATCCTGCAGAAGGCGCGGCGCACGGCGCGGAACGCGGGCTAGCGGCGAGAGACCTTCCGGCCGCTTGCGCCGCCGCGTTGGATTGCTAGCTTCGCTGCAAATGACCGCATCGCTTGCCGCGACCCTTGCCCACATCGACCGCGACCTCGAGAAAAGCCTGGAGCGGCTGTTCGCGCTTCTGCGCATTCCGAGTGTCTCCACCGATCTCGCTTTCAAGTCGCAGTGCCGCGCCGCCGCAGATTGGCTTGCGCGTGAATTGAGCAGCCTCGGCTTCGATGCGAGCGTGCGTCCGACCACGGGCCATCCCATGGTGGTGGCGCACGGCCGCGGCCGCGCCAGCGGTCCGCACGTCCTGTTCTATGGCCACTACGACGTGCAGCCGCCGGATCCCTTGGAGCTTTGGCAATCGCCGCCGTTCGAACCCCGCGTCGTTGCCCGGCCGGACGGCGTGCGGCACATCGTCGGACGGGGTTCGGCCGACGACAAAGGCCAGCTCATGACCTTCGTCGAGGCGTGCCGCGCCCTCGCCGCGACCGGCGGCCTGCCGCTGCCGATCACGATCCTGCTGGAAGGCGAGGAGGAGGCCGGCAGCCCTTCGCTCAAGCCGTTTCTGGACGCGCACCGCGACGAGCTGAGGGCCGATGTGGCGCTCGTCTGCGACACGGATATGTGGGACGCCGACACCCCGGCTGTCACCACCATGCTGCGTGGGCTCGTGCTCGAGGAGGTGATCGTGCGCGGGGCGGCGCACGATCTGCATTCTGGCCTATTTGGCGGCGCCGCGGTGAATCCGATCCGCACCCTCGCACACATCCTCGCCGATCTGCATGATGGCGAGGGCCGCGTGGCCGTCCCTGGGTTCTATGACGGCGTCGGCGAGCTCGACGCCGAGATCAAGGCCCAGTGGTCGGCGCTTACCTTCGACGAGCGGCGCTTTCTCGCGGACATAGGCCTGTCGGTCCCCGCTGGAGAGCGGGGCCGCGGCGTGCTTGAGCAGATCTGGTCGCGGCCGACCTGCGACGTGAACGGCATCGTCGGCGGTTACACCGGCGAGGGTTCCAAGACCGTGATTCCGGCACGGGCTTCGGCGAAGGTCTCGTTTCGCCTGGTCGGCGATCAGGATCCGCTCAAGGTGCAGGAGGCCTTCCGCGCCTTTGTCCGCGCGCGTCTCGGGCCCAACGACAAGGCCGCCTTTCTCTCCCATGGCGCGAGCCCGGCATTGCGACTGCCGCTGTCATCGCCGTATCTCGCAAAAGTCCGCGCGGCGCTCGCGGACGAGTGGCGGCGGCCGGCCGTGCTCAAGGGCTCGGGCGGCTCGATCCCCATCGTCGGCGCCTTCAAGCGCGAGCTCGGCATGGATTCGCTCCTGGTCGGCTTCGGCCTCGACGACGACCGCATCCATTCGCCGAACGAGAAGTATGACCTGAAGTCGTTCCACAAAGGCGCCCGTTCATGGGCGCGCGTTCTCGCCGCGCTCGCTGGGTGATTACAGGCGAAGCTCGGCGAGGCCGGCGAGGTCGAAGACCACGGCGCGTGGTCGCACCTCGGTATATTCATCGGCGGCACGGCCGCGGTTGATCCAGATTGCCGCGAGTCCGGCGTCGCTGGCGCCCGCCACGTCCCAGCGGTTTGACGATACGAAGGCGATGTCGGCCGCCGGCACGCCGAGCGCGCCGATCGCGAGCTCGTACACCGCGCGCCGCGGCTTGTAGGTCTTGATCGCGTCGACCGAGATCACGTGGTCGAGGAAAGGAGCGAGGCCGGCCGCCGCGACGGCGGCGTTCAGCATGGCGGGCGACCCATTCGACAGGATCGCGGTGGTGTGGCCCTGTTCCTTGAGCGCGGCGAGCGCGGTGCGGGCATCGGGAAAGGCATCGAGCTCGCGATAGGCTTCGAGCAGCGACGCCTTTATGCGCCGGTCGACGTGGGGAAAGCGGGAGAGCGCGAAGTCGAGGGCGCGTTTGGTGAGCGTCCAGAAGTCGTCGTAGCGATCCCGCAGCGTGAGATTCCAGGCGTATTCGAGCTGCTTGGTTCGCCACAGCTCCGACAGGCGATCGGCGTCCGGCCCGATGCGGGCGCGCTGCCGCGCAATCGCAGCATGAACGTCGAACAGCGTTCCATAGGCATCGAAAACAAAAGCGCGGATCATGCCCGGCGCTCCGCGCCGCGGTTCACGGGTGCCGGTCGGCACCTTGTGCCTCCGCCGACTTGTCGGTGACCGGCGGATAGGACCACGTCGTCACATACGAGCGCCCGCGCAGGTCGTAGGCGCGCGCCAGCACCACGCCGTCCCGCTCCACCTCGGCGACGATGGGCGCGTCGAGCTCGGCACAGTAGAAGGTGCCCAGCGAAATGGCGAAATCGGCGCCCGGCGCCTCGTTGGCCACGTCGAAGCCCGGCCCAAGCTCGACCAGAAGGGTCTGCGTCGGGCCACAGACCGCCACCCTCCAGCGTCGGCCGCGGGGCGGCGTCACGTGCCCCTCTTCAAGACGGTCGCGCAGCGTTTCGGCCGCTTCCTTCAGGCCGAGGCCCCAGTAATCGATCATGTAGCGATCGTCGGCGCCGCGCAGGCCGCCGGCCACGCGGTTGAACTGCGCGTATTGATAGGGGTGCATGCGCGCGAGGTCGTAGACCGATAGGCCCACCGAGGCGGCGAGTACGGCTGCCACTGCGGCTGTGGCAAGACGGGATCGGACGGCGAGGAAGCGGATGATGTAAGCGCCCGCAAGCCCGGCAATGATCGCGAGCGGCGGAATTACGAACAGAAAATGCCGCACGCCGTTGTAAACGACCGGCCGCGTCGCGACGACGAGGGCGATCGGCAGGACCGCGGTGGTCACCATCAGTGCGAGCCCCGCCCGCCGCCACGGCTCCAGATTGCCGCGCCACACGGCGACCAATGCGCCCGCGAGTCCCGCGATCGCCAGCACCACGAAGCCTTCGGGCAATTTGAGGAGCAGAAGCTTCGGCACGTAACTGCGCGGCATCTCCGGAATTAGCACCAGCATGCCGTCGAACAGTTCCTGCCACGGCTTCTCCCAGAAGTGCGAGTAGTACTGCAATGCGCGAACCGGATTGAGCGGCGCCAGGACCCCCCAGGGCCACACCACCGCCATCACGGCGTAGGCGAGCGGCAGCGCCAGCGCGAGGCGTCCCACCAGCGTCGCCATCCGCACCGTCGCGGCACGTGCGCCGAGCCGCTTGATCTCCGTGAACAGCAGGACAGCGCCGCCGATGACCGCGAACAATAGTGCGATTCCACCAATCACCCGTGTTCCGATGGTGAGCCCGAGCGCGAGTCCGAACAGCACGATCGTGCTGGCGCGCGGTCGCGGATGCTCCTCGAAGGCGCGCATGCAGGCGTAAAGGAGGAACGCCATCGCCACCGCGAACGGAATGTCCTTTGGATTGATGAACATGTGGCCGTAGTACAGCGACGTGCTTGCCAAGAGCGCGAGCGCGATCAGGCCGGCCACCGCACCGGCGAGCCGGCGCGCCGTGCGCCACACGATGAAGAGACCGGTGATGCCTACGAGCGCGCCGAGCAGCCGGCGGATCTCGAAAACATCCATGGGCACGAGCTTGCTGAGCGCCGCCGCGGCGAGGTCGAAACCGCCGCCGTAGTAGAACAAATTGTAGTGCGAGAATGCGCGGAGGTCCGTGAACCCGGACGCGTAGTAGGAAAGCAGAAGCTCGCCGTACTTCCAGTGGGCATAATCGTCCCAACCCAGCCCATAGTCGTCATAGGTCAGGAACGAGATCACCAGCACTCCGACGATCAGCGCCGCCGCGGCGGCGTCGGCCGGCGCGGCTAGGATGCGCGCGAAGAACTGCGGGATGCGCATGGGAATCGGGCGATCAATCGTTGGTCAGAATGCAGGCTCGTTGGCGTCGCCCGCGCCACCACCTAGACGGCGATTGAGGCCGGATTTCAGCAAGTAGCCGGGGCACGCACAAGCATGCACCTGTGCAGCGCAACATGCACTGCACGCGATGCAAACCTACGGTGATTGGTCTAACGAAAGGCGTAGCGCTTAGCCTGCCTTGGCGGCGAGTTCGGCCACGTACTCCCAGTTCACCAGGTTGTCGACGAAGGCCTTGAGATAGTCCGGCCGGCGGTTGCGGTAGTCGATGTAGTAGGAGTGCTCCCACACGTCGCAGCCGAGAATCGGCGTGGCGCCGTGCACCAACGGATTCTCGCCGTTGGGGGTCTTCATGATGGCGATCTTGCCACCCTTGACCGCAAGCCAGCACCAGCCCGAGCCGAACTGGGTGACGCCCGCCTGGGCGAACTCTTCCTTCATCTTCTCGACCGAGCCGAGGTCGGAGACGATGCGCTTTTCCAGCGCCCCGGGAATGTTGCCGCCGCCTTTGGGCTTCATCCATTTCCAGAAGTGGGTGTGATTGTAGTGCTGGCCGGCGTTGTTAAAGACCGCCGGGTTCTTTCCGAAGGAGGCTTTGACCACCTCTTCGACGGGCTTTCCTTCCCACTCGGTGCCGGCAAGCGCCTTGTTGCCGTTGTCGACGTAAGCCTTGTGGTGCTTGTCGTGGTGGTACTCGAGTGTCTCGCGCGACATGTAGGGGGCAAGCGCGTCGTGTGGATAAGGCAGGTCCGGCAGCGTGAAGGCCATGGTTCTTCTCCCGTTCACCGAATAGATACGCCGACCGGCTCTATGCAGCAATGTGCCGCCGATTCGCCCATATCTTGCCGGAGGTTGACGACAAGAAAAGCGGTAATCCCTTGCGGGGGGCGCAGTGGAGAACCTGATCGAATGCCTGTGTTTATAGTGCTTCTCGGAATACTCACCGCGCTCGCGGGCTTCGCGGCGCTGGCTTTCGGCATCCAGAATTGGGCCTTCGGTATCGGCAATACGCTGATTGCCAGCGGCAGCATCGCCGCCGTGGGCGGCCTCCTCCTCGTCGGATTGGGGCTCGTGCTTCGTTCGCTGCGGGTGCTGGCCGAGCGCATCGACAACCTAACGCCTGCCATCTCCGGCGAGTTCCAGGTGCCGCTGCTGCCGCAGGAACTGCCGCTCCAGGCTGAAATGCCCGTCCCGCTGCCGCCCATGCGCGAGCCGATCGTGGACGACGAAGACGAAGAGCCCGTGCGCGAAGTCGCCTATCGGCGCGATGAACAGTTCAAGCGCGTCCGCGAGGCCGCCTTGCGGATCGCCGAGGAGCCGAAGCCACAGCGTATCGAGCGCCCCGCGCCGGCGACGACTGCCGACGAACCGCTCGAGCAGGACGCGCCCGCGCCGAGCCGCGAGCAACGCCGCGCCTGGCCGCCGCGCACGGCGATGCGTCTTGAAGAGGCCGCCGAGAAAAAGAAGAGCTGGCCATTCGATCGGCCACCCGCCGCGCCGCAGCAGCGGGCTTATACGCCCGCACCTGCTCCGGCCCCCGAACCTGAACCCGAGCCCAAGCCCGAACACGAACCTGAACCCGCACCCGCCACCGCTGCTGCGACCGTCGCGGTCATGCGCTCGGGAATTATCAGCGGTATGGCGTACACGCTCTATGCCGACGGCTCGATCGAAGCCGAGCTTCCGCTCGGCACCGTGCGCTTCGGTTCGGTGGAGGAGCTGCGCGCTCACGTGGCGCGGACCGGCGCCGATGCCGACACCGAGTTCAGCGGACGGGCGCCGGCTTCCTGACGGACGTCAAGCCGGCTCCGGCCGGTTGACCAGCCAGATTCCGAACGCGACCAGCGCGAGCGCCGCGATGAGCAGCGCGCTCACGCGCTCGCCCAGGAGCAATGCGCCGAAGCTCACGGAAAACACCGGCGTCAGGAAGGTGAACGCCGACAGGCGCGTCGCCGGATAGATGCGCACCAGCACGAACCATCCGAGGTAGGACGCAAACGCAACGATCACGATCTGGAAAGCAAGTGAGCCCAGCACGATCGGTGTCGGAGAGAAAAAACCGAGCTCGCCGAACAAGGGCGCGAGTACGGTGAGGGCCACACCTGACACCGCAAGTTGATAGGCCAGCGTCTTTTCCGGAGCGATGCGCGCGAGCTTGGTCGCCTTGATGACGATCGTGGTGCCGGCCCACAGCATTGCCGCGACCAGCATCATGGCGTCGCCGATGAGGGCGCGCGTCGTCGGCAGCGACAGACCGTCGGACACGGCGAGGACCACGCCCGCGAAGGCGCAGATCAATCCGACCAGCTGCATGCGCCGGATGCACTCGCCCGGCACGAAAAGGTGGGCACCCAGCGCCACGAAGAAGGGCGCCGTGTAGAGGAACACGGTGCTGCGGGCGACCTCGGTGAAGACCAGGCTCCAGTAGATCAATGCAAACTCCGCGGCGAACATCGCGCCGGCGATGAGCCCGGCAACGAGGGTGCCGTCCCGCTGGAACAGTGGGATGCCCCGCAGCCGTGACCAGCCGAGCAGCAGGACGATCGCTCCCAGCGAGCGCAGCCCGCACTGAAATGCGGGAGAGATGCCCGTGTTCGCGACCTTGATGGTGACCTGCTGAAACGCCCACAGCGCGCACAGCGCCGTGATGGTCGCCATGGCAACGGGGTCGAGCCGATCTCGCTCCGTCATTCGTTCACGCGGCACCCACGGTGGCGAGCGCGAACACCTGCGTGAGCGCGACCTCCTCGAGCCGATCGAAGCGGCCGGCGGCCCCGCCGTGGCCCGCGTCCATATTGGTCTTCAGCCAAATCGGCTTGGCCCCGGTCTCGTGCGCGCGCAGCCGCGCCACCCATTTCGCCGGCTCCCAATAGGTGACGCGCGGATCGGACAGGCCGGCGAGCACGAGCAGCGCCGGATAGGCCTGTCTGCGTATGTTGTCATAGGGCGAGTAGCCGCGGATGCGGCGGAATGCCTCCGCGTCGGTGATCGGATTTCCCCATTCGGGCCATTCCGGTGGCGTCAGCGGCAGGGTGTCGTCGAGCATGGTGTTGAGCGCGTCAACGAACGGCACCTCCGCGATCACACCGGCAAAAAGATCGGGCCGCTGATTGTTGACGACGCCCATGAGGAGCCCGCCCGCCGAGCCGCCGTGCGCGATGATGCGGCCGGCTGACGTGAAGCGTTCGCGAATGAGATGCTCGCCGGCGGCGATGAAGTCGGAGAAGGTATTCTCCTTGTGGACAAGCTTGCCCTCCCGATACCAGCGCCAACCCCTCTCGGTGCCGCCGCGCACGTGGGCGATCGCCACGACGAAGCCGCGGTCGACGAGCGAGAAGCGGTTGGAGTTGAATGACGCCGGAATGGCGAAGCCGTAGGCCCCATAGCCATAGAGCAGGAGCGGCGCCTTGCCGTCGATGGCCACCTCCTTGCGATGCAGGAGCGAGATCGGAATGGTCTCGCCGTCCTTCGCCGGCGCCAAGATGCGCCGCGTGACGTATTTCGCTGGGTCGTGGCCGGAGGGAATTTCCTGGCGCTTGCGCAACACGCGCGCGCGCGTCCCCATGTCGTAGTCCCACACCTCGCTCGGTGTGGTCATCGACGAATAGGAGAAGCGCAGCGTGTCGGTGGCGAACTCAAAGCCGGGATCGAAGCCGAGCGAATAGGCCTCCTCGGCGAACGCGATGGTGTGGTCGGTGCCGTCGGCAAGACGCCGCACGATGATGCGCGGCAGGCTATCGGCGCGCTCGAGGCGCACCAGCCAATCGCGGAAGACGGCGACGTCGAGGATAAGGGTACCGGGCCGGTGCGAGATCAGCTCGCGCCAGTTTTCGCGCCCAGGCGCGGCTTCGGGCGTCAGCATGACCTTGAAGTCCTCCGCGCCGTCGGCGTTGGTCTCGATGACGAGCGTGGATTTGCCCTCGAGCGAAGGATGATGCTCCACGCCGTAGCGCTCGCCCACCTTGCGCGGCGCGACCAATCGCGGTTCGGCATCCGGCTTGGCGAGATCGACGAGCCGAACCTCCGACGTTTCGTTGTCGCCGACGGCGATCGCGGCGAAGCGGCGGGCATGCAGATCATGGACGCTGACGAAAAAGCCCTTGTCCTTCTCCTCGTAGATCAGGCGGTCGTCGGCAACCGGGGTGTCGAGCCGGTGCAAATAGACGCGCGACGGCCGGTGCTCGTCGTCGAGGCGGACGTAATAGAAGGCGCTGCCGTCGGCGGTCCACACCACCGAGCCAGCCGCATTGGGAACAACATCCCCGAGTTCTTTGCCGGCCGCCACGTCGCGCACGCGGATGGTATAGAACTCGCCCCCCGCGTCGTCCGCCGACCAGGCAAGCAGGCGGTGGTCGCGGGTATGGCGTACCTCGCCGAGCTGAAAATAGGCGTGGCCTTTGGCGAGCGCGTCGCCGTCGATCAACAGCTCATCCTGCCCGCCGCGCGCCGGCGCGCGGCAGAACAGCGGATGCTGCCCACCATCACGGAAGCGCACGAAGTAGGTGAAGTCACCGTCCTTCGCCGGCACGGTGGAGTCGTCCTCTTTGATCCGCGCACGCATCTCGGCGACGAGGCCACGCTTCAGGCTCTCGTACGGCGCAAATCCGGCTTCGGCGTATTTGTTCTCGGCTTCGAGATACGTGCGGATCGCCGGGTCGAGCTTGGCGGGATCCCGCATCACCTCGCGCCAGTTGGGGTCGCGCAGCCAAGCATATTCGTCGCTCAGACGCTCGCCGTGAACCATACGCAACGTCGGCCGGCGTTCGGCAATGGGCGGCGCGGGCTGATCGCCCGCCTTCTCAGCTCCCACCTTTGCCCTCGTCGGGCATGAGCTTGAGCGCGCAGCCGTTCATGCAGTAGCGCAATCCCGTGGGGTTCGGTCCGTCGTCGAACACATGGCCGAGATGGGCCTCGCAGGCGGCGCAGCGCACTTCCGTGCGGCGCATGAACAGCGAGCGGTCCTCATGCTCGGCCACCGCGCCCTTGTCGGCGGGGGCGTAGAAGCTCGGCCAGCCCGAGCCGGAATCGAATTTGGTGTCGGAGGTGAACAGCGGATTGCCGCAGCTCACGCACACGTACATGCCTTTGCGCTTCTCATCGAGATAGGGCCCGGTCCCCGGCCGCTCGGTGCCGTGCTCGCGGGTCACATGATATTGCTCGGGAGAGAGCTCTTTGCGCCATTCGGCGTCGGATTTCACGACCTTGGGACGGGATTCGGACATGGGTCGCCTCCGGGCTAGGACTGAGAAGTAGCCATGCGGGTCACCCGGTGCAAGCCGCCCGCACCCGCGCCTGGCAGGCGCCGGGCGCCCGCCCGACCATCGACGGCGATAAAGACGACGCGGCCTAAGCTGCCTTGGCGAGAACCGTGCGCGCGTCGGCGCGGATGCGCTCGACCATGGAGCGAAAGCCGTTCGAGCGTTGCGGCGTGAGGTGCTCGCGCAGGCCGAGCCGCTCGAACACGGCG
>JGI12636J13339_1000029_pt1 | contig 18104 bp, 18 predicted proteins | sample BlaSpr_A8_Ref_M1_FD_13339 | JGI IMG/M metagenome (IMG submission 13339) | reverse complement strand
GTGGCCAGGTAGCTCAGGTGGTAGAGCGCAGCCCTGAAAAGGCTGGCGTCGGCGGTTCAACTCCGTCCCTGGCCACCACATTTCAAAGCACTTAAGCCCAACCCACGAAAATCTCTCAGCCCATTGTCAGCCCATGATTCGGGGCGATGTGCTCAATTTACCACTTCGCTGCTCGATTGCAGGATGGCTTCAAGCATTTGTCCTTGAGCTGCCATCCGGTCTTCACTGATGCTGTGAGCATAAAGTTGAAGAGTTGTTTTCACGTCCGAATGTCGTAGCAGAGCTTGCACGGTCTTCGGGTCGGTCTTCGTTCGTACTAAGAAAGAGGCAAGACTGTGTCTCAGGTTGTGGAACCCGAATCGCACCGTGGCACCTTTCACCAACACTCCGGCTTTGACCGCTGCTGGCCGAAGATGAGATTCGACCAGCATGTTGGCGACCCGAGGTTGTTTCCCCTTGCACCTGAAGGACGCGAATACCCAATCTCCGGGTTGGGAGAAAGAGGTCGTGTTCTTCCATGTCCGCATGACTTCTGCAAGCAAAGGATGTAACGGCACGGGAGCGTGCGAAGCTTTGCTCTTCGGCACTCCCACCTGGCCACATGTCCAAGTGCGACGAACGTGAATCTGCGATTGCTCGAAACTCACGTCATTCCACTGCAAGCCTAAGCATTCCGAGATGCGAAGACCCGTGGCAGAAGCTAGCAAGGTCAATGTGCGCTCTGGCTCTTGCAGGTGCATGAGAACATCAAATGCCTGCTTTGGAGTCAGAATCATGGCTTCATATCCACTGGTCGTCTTGCAGCGAACGAATCGCATAGGGTTTGCTTCCTGAGTGCGAGGAATCAGCCCGTAGCGTTGCCCGTGCTTGAAGACCAGACTCATCACTCTTCGTATCTTGTCGAGCGTGGGATTTGCTAGCTCCTCTTCCTGTTTCAGAGCCTTCAGCCATTGCTCGATTTCGAGCGGCTCAAGACTCAATGCCGCCCGTTTGCCCCACCGGTCGATGCAGCGGTTCTTGAGAATGCGTTTGTAGCCTGCAATCGTGGTGTGGGATTTTGGGTCGGCGGTTTCGGTTTGCTCGCCTAATTCGTGAGTCATAAAGTGTTGGGCGAGGTGAGAAAACGTCATGCGAGCTTTAAAATCTGGTCCGTTGAGTTGTAGATGCTGGCGCTCCACTTCCGCCCATGCCGCCGATTCGGTTGGGCAGTCATGCACAAGACCGACCGCTTATGCTCGACCCTCCGCCCATCGGACATTCGGGTTACGTAATAGCGCAACACCCAGTTTTGTCCATTCTTGCGGGATTCAATCCGCAAACTTCCACGTTGAAACCGCGCCATACTAGATCGTCTCCTGTCTTGGCGCGGGAGACTGCCGGGGGTAGTTTACACTCGACGAACGGAGTGTGGTAGCCACCTCGGAGGGCCGGAAACGCCAGACTCGACGCGAACCTGTCCCTAACGGATAAGCGGGGATTACGCCTTGGCGGGCCAGTTCGAGCACCCTCCGCGGGCGTAATTGGAGGAAATCGCCGACTGCTACCGCATCAACAAAGGGTTCGCATTCTAAATTGGCTGTCATGCTCGTTTCCGGTTATCCGTTGTCCTCAACCGATCGTTCCAGGGTAGAGAGGCAGAACAATCGTCACCACGACCGCTCGAATGGTTACACCGGTAACTAAACAGTGAAACTCAGTGGCATCTTCTTTCTAGAGCCATACTAAGATCACTGCAATGGACGAAACCTGCTGGCTACTTTTGTCCACGGCTTCAATCTGAGGGAGGCCGTCCGATGTTCGACTTTGAAGAGTATGTAGAGTCGGGATTCGCCCACACCGGTCCGAGAAACCCGTTGAGAACCTTGACCCCAGAAGACAAGATCGTTCTGGTGAGTTTGTTGACCTTATACCTTGCGCCTTGCCCCCCGGAAGACGCGGCGTTTGAGCAAGCAGCGGAAACAGCCACGCACGCGTCCGCACTCGCAGAGAGAATTCACCAATTATTGGGTACGTCCTTCGCTCAAGCGCTACAAGATGTCCTAGGCGATTTTCATGACCTCCCAATGCGCCTTAAGACGTTTTCTCTCTTGTTCGGAGGACTGTGCGATCAACTCCTAGGAAAGCGTGGCCACCAGGGCAGATTATGGAAAAATCAGTTTTTGGTTATGGCTTCCGAATTTATTAGGCACAAAACGAATGGGTATAACGATGAGCATTTGGCAGAGTTGATTCAGGCGATTAACCGCACCTCTGATCTGGCAGACTTTTCTGGCGATGCGATTCATAAGAGGAGACAGAATCTCAAGAGAACTTATCCGCTTGCTTATGCATGTCTATTCAACAAGGTCTGTGAGTTTCGGAACGGAGTTGATGCAACCGCAGTTTCAGGCTAAAGCGTCGTCTGTGAGTGCTGTCTTGTCAGAGCAACCAAGGTCGGTATGCGCGATTTCTTCGGGTGGTCGCTTAGCGGTACCGCTTCGGACACCGCTCGACCATGCGATTTTGGCTCCTCTGGACCGCTAAGCGGTCGACTATTGAAATCACCACCGACAACGCCAAGCGTGATTGGCTCAGAAAACTGTTCGGTAGGTGTGAAGTAACTTTAGTAAGCGTTCAACGCTGCAGTTGTTGCGACTCATTTGTACCCAGGTTCATATTCTATCGTCCCCACAGCGTCCCCACGATTGTGATCCTTTCTGCGACTCCACCATCGAGTTTTACCCTCCCCTAAACGTCCCCAAATCCTCCCCTCGGAGAACAGGAAAGCGCATCAGGGAAGCGGAGAGGCAGGAGTTTTGCTCGACTGTTTGGCTCTACTATTCATGTGGCTGTGTATCTCGACCCGGCCAATTTCAAGAACATCGGCGATGGCCACACGATTGCCGATCAGATCAACGAAGTACTGGAACCCTACGATCTCGGGGTGATCGCGGCATCGAACGACAGAATTGGCGGCTGGCAGCTGAGGAGCTGGCAACGCTGCGGTCCAAGTTCCCACATCCTCAGATCGCAGATCAAGAGCGGGAAGACCGAGAACTCCGATTGAACTCACAACTGCGAACGTGGAAAAGACTCCGACACGTGGAGCTATAGCACGGCCATACATCTTGTACGGTTGGGAGGTCCCAAATGCCCTGTGTATGCACGTTGGAGATGTGCGGACATACGCCCGGTGAGCGCTGCGGGAAGCCAGTGGAGACCGTAATCAAGCACAGCGTTGGCACGGATGAAGTGAACTTCGGACCAGAGGAAACAACCGGGATATGTGATGAGTGTTGGGAGAATGCGAAACTACAACTCCCGTATCTGTTCCAATAGTGTCCTACACGATGGTGAAGATGACGATCAGATTGTATGCGTCACCAAGCTCAGGTCCTTTGTAAAACGCGTGCCTGTCGTCAACGAAGAACCTTCCACCATCACTTCGCAGGCTCAGATAACGGTCTGCCACCTCATCAATCACACGAGACAAACCGCGCACTGGCTCCCGTTCTTCTTCGGGAGTGCGCTTGTAGGTAGCGAACGGCCAAATCTCGCGGTGGTGGTTGACGCTGAATACTGCCGGCCAATCCCATCGCTTCCTTCGCACAAGGGCTTTCAGTTGCTCGAACTCTGCTCGGGTTAGGGTTAGGAATGCGTCCATCGCCGTCCCTGATGTTGAAATTGTACCGCAGAAGAAAACACCCAGCGATGAGCGCTGGCTGCCGAAATGCAGAGTTCTGCACAGCGAATACAAAGCGAATCTGATACACTAGACAGCGAGGTACAAACAAACTATGAGCTACGGGTTGATGAGTTACATCGTCTGCGGTGGGTGTGGTGACTTGGTTGGTGGGAGAATCCCGTCCGGCGATGAGCCGCGAGTTCTGACTTGTGTGCACTGCCACGCTCAGACTGCGTTCAATGACAACGAACTCCGCCAAGGACTTGTTGGCTACGATGAAGCAACCAAGCGCTGGCGGGTGGCAACTCTCGCTGATAGCAGTTTGGCCGAGGGCAAATGCTGCGGAAAAAAGCAGGCAAACGTCGTAAGTGATTGACTCTGCACCATGCAATTTGGGCTCTTGCAAGCTAATTGTCGCAGCAACTCTGATGGTTTCATCCCGAAGCTTCCAGCGAAGTCAAACAGAGCATTCAGCGAGGGGCTTTTTTCGCCACGTTCCAGCTGTCCGACGTAGTTCCGATGATAGCCCGTCTGGTGGGCAAAGGAGTCTTGAGAGCACCCCTTTTCTTGCCGGAGCCGCCGAAGTACCACGCCGAAAGCAGCTTGGGGGCTGGAGGATCTTCGGCTCCGGGTTGTTGAGCGAGGCACGCCCCTGACTTTGGGCTATTGCACACAATTGTGCGACCCACCTATAGTGTGTAATCAGAATGGACTCTCAGCTGGTCGAGATGCTCGGGCGGCACCGCCTCATTGCCGAGCTCTTACGTGCTAACCTGGAAGTCGCCATTCCGGCTCGGGACCGAGGCATCGATCTGATTGCCTACGCCGACCTCGGCACCCAGGTCACTCGATTCTCGGCTTGTCCAATTCAACTCAAAGCGGCCATTGGCAGCTCGTTCTCGGTTGATCGGAAGTACGCCAAGTTTCCGAACTTGCTGATCGCCTACGTGTGGTACTTAGAAGACCCTGCCAGAACAGTCACATACGCGACTACGTACTTGGAGGCTATTGCCGTCGCGGACGCGATGGGCTACACCCAGACGCTTTCATGGGAGCGAGGCCTCTACGTCGTTACCAAACCCAGCCCAGACCTCGTGGCGCAGCTCGAACCCTTCAGGATGACTCCTGAGAAGTGGTGGGAGAAGATTACCAGCGGCGCTCTTGAATCAGGGATATAGATGCATGCTAGTGCCCGTCCGGTAAACCACGGGCTTGCTAAAAGGGGCTTGGAGTTGGTTGAGCGTCTGCCAAGCGCTGGATTTCTTCGTCGTTAGAAATTCCCAAAAAAGGCTATTGCTTCGCACCCGCGAAAACATTGTGTCCTTAAACCTCACTTCTGAGCGTTAGAAATGTGTAGTTGTCTAACCCAGGTTGCATCGGGAATTCTGGTCAATGAGTGCAATGGCGATGTTTCAACAGTTACTTAATCGTTAAGTTCTCCAAGGGGAAGAACGAGGCCACAAGTCGCCGGAATCGGTCTCTCAGCTCTGAGATTGGCCAGGGAAGGTCCGGCTAGTCAGCCGGTTTGATGCCAACCGCACCGTAAACCTCGGCACTGTTGTAGAGCACTCCGTTCTTCATCACTCGCCGGCAGCGGCGAATGTCACTGATATGTTCGGCTGGATTGCCTTCCACAAGTACGAAATCAGCCCGCTTCCCAGGTGCGATCGAACCAAGTTCGTTCTCCTGCTTCAGAAGCCGAGCGGCATTGAAGGTTGCGATCTGCAATGCTTTCGCGGGCGGGATTCCGGCTCTAACCTCCAGCTCCAATTCACGATGCAACATGATGCCGGCCGTCGCATCGGTTCCGGCTAGAATGGGAATGCCGGCATCGTACATTCGCTTCGTCATCCGCAACATGGCGTCGTAGGAATCTTTGTACAATTGGTCGTTCTGTTCCGTCACCGGAAGTCCACCCGTGTATGCGCCACGCTGAACTTGTGCCGGTAGCCGGTTGATCACGGGCGCGTAGTCGGGAGACACCTTTCCAGGACGCCCGGTGAACATTCCCTCGAAAGTAGCCAACGTCACATCTACGGTCGTGTGATGCTTCAGGAGCAGTGCAATGAAATCATTTACCTCTCTCGATTGCAGATCGAGCTTCGCTGCATGGGCTCCCACGGCCGTAAAGCGCTCTGGAGTGCGCGTATCTTTCACTTGCGATGACAAAAAGTTGAGGAAAATGAAGTTGATGTGTTGCACCTCGTCGGCGCCGTCTTCCACAAATTGGCTCGCGGTTATGCCATTTGGAACGTGACCGCTCACGCGCAGCCCGCGTTCATGGGCAGTCTTCACGACTCCGGGAACCAGTTCAGGCTTAAGTGAGCTATAGACTTTAATCTGAATGTATCCAAGGTCGGCGTAGCGGTTTACATCCGCCTGTGCTTCCTCGACCGTATCCGCGTAGAGGCCAGTGGGAGCCTGGAATGGACCGTGTCCGTCGATAAATCCGGCCTTCCAGACCCGCGGACCGATGGCAGTGCCACTGTCCCATTGGCTTTGGAGGTGCTTCAGTTCTTCGATGTCGTTGCCCATGTCGCGAACGCTGGTTACGCCGCTCGCAATGTTTAAGAGCCCGTCCAGAGGCTGGGCGTGAGCATGCATGTCAAAGAGACCGGGCAGCAACGTCTTGCCCATCCCATCGATGAGCTGAGCATCTTTTGGAACCATGACAGCCGCAGATGGGCCGACCATCGTGATGCGTTCACCATTGAAGACTACCGTCTGATCTTCCCGAGTCGTAGCTTGTTCTGAATCAAAGATGCGGACATGCTCTACCGCCACTGGATGATTGGGACGTTGCGCCAATTCGCGTGCCAAGCGGGCATTGCGAGCGTCTTCAGCCGCGCGGTCGAGGGCGTAGAGCTGATCATTCGTATCTTCCCAGCCCTCTCTCAAGATTGCGAACCACTTACCCGGAGATCCAAAGAAATGCTGATCGTCATCGAGCCAGACAGTCTGCGGTTCGAACGAAAGTCCTGTGATCGCAAACTCAGTTACGTGCAAATGTCGCCCATGATCTTCGATTGTTACGTCCGTCAGTCGTTCCAATCGGGCCTCGCCCGCAGGCAGCAGTCTCACAGGAACGCCCTTCGCTCGTAGGAGTGCATCGACCAGCAACGCCGACTCCACTGACGCTCCGTTGTTGCTGATGTAGAAACCCGGCGCGGGAGCCCGTCCGTTTTCGGAAGTGCTCTTCCACACTGCAATCCCATCTTCCACCACGAAGTGTTCGTCCACCGGAGCCTTTAAATAGTCATTGCCGGTCACGTCCACGCGCGACGGCAATCCATCGTCGGCAACGATGTAATGGGCCGCGACCTTGGGACCGCGGCCACGATCGGTGAACTCGAATGTGCAGTCAATGTGACCGCCCGGATTGTATAGGTCTACTTCACTTCCTGCCGTCCTGCCGTTACTTAGGATTGTGTAGCGCAGTGTTTGAGGGCTGGCAGCGTCGGCTGCCCATAAATGAGAAGCGGCCCAAAAAAAAGCAGTGAGCGATGCGGGACGAAGCGCGAACATGGCCTGTATTATGCCACCATCCGGATAAAAATTGCTCGTAAGCCGGAAACGAGCAGCCGGAAGTGATGGTTGACGAAACCAGGCCATTACACGTTTTGACTGCTGGTCAGTGAGCGATATGGCGATGTTACGCCAAGAATCATTGAGAAGCAGCCCACCTGGGCTGTAACTCGTTGCCTGCAATTGACAAACCAGGAGAAAGAGGACAAAATTGTCCGCACGTTTCAAGTACGCTGCCTCCGGCAGGAAATCCATTCGCGGCTTGAACGAGGAGGGATATGTTCAACCCTCGGAAACGCTCTCAGTCAAACCACTTTTTGCCCTATCTGTTCATCGCATGTTTGCTCTTCTCTGAAATTGCCAGCGCTGCGCCTTCCATCAGCCTCTCCAAGAAATCTGGGCCGCCAACCAGCAAGATTCTGGTTTCGGGCGGTGGCTTCAAACCGAACGTGGGAGTGGACATTTTCTTCGACACGAAGGACAAGGCGCTGGTGGTCACCAATGGGGAGGGAGAGTTCCGCAACGCGGGAATCTACGCACCCCGCCGTGCGCGTCCCGGCGAGCATTGGGTCACAGCTCTTGAGCGGAATAACGACAAGGGTGCTCAAGAGCCATTTGTGGTGCAAACCAACTGGAGCCAGCTAGGTTTCGATGCCGACGGCACGCGTCTGAACGCATATGAGAACGTCCTGAACCCCAAGGCAGCTGGCAGCTTGGACTTGAACTGGAGCTATACGACCGGCAGCGGTGTGTTCTCCTCGCCGGCGGTTGTAAACGGAGTGGTTTATTTCGGCTCGGGTGACTCGAACGTGTATGCGCTGAATGCACACACCGGTGCCAGAATATGGAACTACACAACCGGCTTGGTTGCGGGCACCTCGCCCGCCGTGGCGAATGGAGTGGTCTATATCGGCTCGTGGGACAACAACCTATACGCGCTGAATGCACACACCGGTGCCAAGGTGTGGACCCAAAGCATCAGCGACGTGTTGTCCTCACCTGCCGTAGCGAATGGAGCGGTTTATGTAGGCTCGGAGGACGGCAACATATACGCGTTGAATGCCCGCACCGGCGCAAAGCTGTGGAGCTACCAGACCGGGAGCTGCTGCGGAGTCTCTTCACCCGCCGTGGCGAATGGAGTGGTTTATATTGGCTCGGCGGACCGCAACATATACGCACTGAACGCCCGCACCGGAGCAAAGCTGTGGAGCTATTCCACTGGCGACCAGGTGAGTTCCTCGCCCTCGGTGGCCAATGGAGTGGTTTATATCGCATCGCAGGACCACAACGTGTACGCGCTGAATAGCCGCACTGGCGCAAAGCTGTGGAGCTATTCCACTGGCGACCCAATATTTTCCTCGACCGCCGTGGCGAATGGACTAGTTTATTTCGGCGTGGGCAGCAGTATTGACGCGCTGAGCGCCCAAACCTGTAACCTGCTGTGGAGCTATGAGACCGGTGGCTGCTGTGAGGAGTCCTCACCCGCCGTGGCGAATGGAGTGGTTTATGTCGGCTCGGCGGACGGCAACTTGTACGCGTTGAACGCCCGCACCGGCGCAAGGCTTTGGAATTATCCAACGGGCACTACCGTGGGTTCCTCGCCCGCTGTGGCGAATGGAGTGGTCTATGTCGGCTCCGACGATAGCAATCTTTACGCTTTCCGCCGGATGCACGGTCCGGCGAAACAAGAGGTCGACTCCAAGCGCCCCGACCTGAAGACGCTTCACCTCGACTTCAGTCTCAAGGTGTCCCCACCGCGAGCAACGCCGTCGAGCCCGGAACTCTGAGGCTTACAGAGATAACTGTCGTAACCAGGCGATAGCGCTCATTGAGGATTTTGAGCGTAATCGGGATTTTGCAGTAACAACTCGCAGGTTTGAGAGCCAGCGCGGTATAACGGCGGCTGCAAATGACGGCAACTACTGCACCGGAGCCCTGGACCTCTTCGATTGGCAAACCTGGCTGGAGGGCGCTCATCGCCTCTTGGCTGGGGTGGATGTTCGACGGGTACGAAACCCATGGCCTGGTGGCTCGCGATGGGCCGACATTGGCCGAGAAGCGATATTACAACAGTGATCATCGACCTCGATGGATCTGTCCTAATTTCTTGTTCTACTGTTGTGCGTTCAGGGCTTGTCGTGCGGGCTCGAGAGTAGGGTCTAGCCTTAGTGCTTCCTGAAAAGCAGAGCGGGCCTCAGTCGACTTGCCCGCCTCCTGCAAGAGCAATCCCAATTGCAAATAACGTGCGCCCTCGGATTCCGTGGCTATGTCCTGGGAGAGCCGTTGGATCATTTCAGAGCTCTGTTTGGGAGCAACCTGCAGTGCTTGCCGGTAAACTTCGCGCACCTTCGAATAGTCCCCAAGTGTCTCGTACAAGGTGGCGATGCTTTCGTAGAAGCGGATTTGTAATGTGAGATTCGGAGTCAGGGAAATCGCAGCCTGATACTCTTTGATAGCTTCTTGCAGGCGTCCGCACTGTGCCAGAGCCGCGCCCAAATTCGCGTGCTTGACTGGATCTTCCGGAGTGAGGCTGGAGGCCTTTTGCAGTCCTGGCACAGCCTCTTCGGCGCGGCCTTCCATGAGCAACGCTTTACTGATGCTCTCTTCGGCGACCTGGTTTTTCTTGGTGACCTGCAAGGTATGCGACCACAAGTCGTAGTCGCTCTGCCAGTACCCGATCTGCCGCCAGGTGAGAAAAGACAGCCCGGCCAAAACCAAAACGGCAATTGCCACACGCGTTCGCAAAGCAACCGCTTTGCGGTTGGCCCATTCGGCGGCTCCGAAGACTACCATCACGAAAATTCCGATCAGCGGAATGTAAGCGTAGCGATCTGCCATTGCCTGATCGCCAACTTGGATAATGCCAATCACCGGAACCAGAGTGCCGAGGTACCAGAGCCAGCCAGTGACCAGGTATCGGCGGGTCCGACGTAGTTTCCACACCAGTGCGCTGACAGCCACAAGAAACAGCGCCGCCAGGCAAAACCGCCAGGCATCGAGCGTATTTCCGGGATGAGGATAGTAGGCCGCTAGTTGCGTAGGCCAGAATGCCTTCCACACGTACGATGCATAGGCATAAATGGCATTTTCCAATCGCACTCCAAGGGAGAACCTTTGTAGAGAGCGGATGGCGGCGGACCGCTGCGCGACAATGGTGATCGCGGCACTACCAGCGCAGAACGCCAACAGTGGTAGTTTTTCGAGGACAAGCCGGAAGAACGGCGCTGGCGTTACGGCCAACTTCATATCAGAAACTGAAACTTCAGACGGGCTTTTTCGATTCCTGCGTGATCTCGGTGCCGGGGATGTTCTCTCGCTCCAGCCTTGGATCCTTTCCAGCGGCCAGAAATCGAGCAGCAAGACGACGAACGGCAAGGTAATTACCATGGGTTTAGAGGCGAGTCCCAGCAGAAACAGCACGGCGAAACCCAGGTAGCGCTTGAAGCACGGTTTTACCGCGTACCAGCCATAGGCACCGACTGTGAGCAGGAAAAACAGGGTGCTCAGAACGTTCTTTCGTTCGGCCACCCACGCCACCGATTCCACGTTGAGGGGATGTACGGCGAATAACGCAGCCACCAGCAGACTGCTCCCCATCGAACCCGTGCCCCGGACGAGGAGCAGGAATAGAAGTATGACGTTCAGCAGATGAAGCAGGATGCTGGTGAGGTGATGGCCGGACGGATTCAGTCCGTAGAGATGGCAATCGAGCATATGGGAAAGCCACGTCAGCGGATGCCAATTGTTCGCTTCAATGGCGGTGAAGGCCCAGGCAATAGTCTTTCCAGTTAGTCCTGCTTGGACGTGGCTGTTTTCCGTGACGTAATCCTGGTCATCGTAATGGACGAAAGGATGGCGGAGAGCGGGGCTATAGATAGCAAAGGTTGCAATGGCGAGGAGGAGGCAACCTGCAACCGAAAGATTCGTGCGTTTAGGCCCCATTCAAGAGGCTGATTGTAGCATCGGCGCATTCCCCCAAAGACCAACGGAACGGACAATCCAGAAGCTGCGCCTGGCAGAAAAGGAAGAAGGTCAGTTTCATAGGACTGCTTGATTTGAGCCAAGCGATAATGCTGGGCTTTGGTGCTGACTCACGCACCTCAGCTTTAGGCTGGGAGCGAAAGTCAACGCTGCGATTTCTCAAGTGACGTTAACAGGCGATAGCACTCACAACTCGATTTGCTGGTGAAATGGCGGTTTCTGGCATTAAAATCAACAGGACTATCTTTTTCGGTTTCCACTTCACATGATGGGGACTATGCCGATATTCGTGTGAGCCGGTCAACAAAACTGGAGGATCAGATGGCGATTGACGTTCGGGGCCTAGCCCCGCTGCTTTCAGTGTTCGACATGCCGACCTCGATCAAGTTCTACTGCGATGGACTCGGCTTCGAAGTCGTCAGTAGCGATGGGAAGCCTGCACCGCGTTTCGACTGGGCGCTGCTCCGGTTGGATGGCGCGGAACTCATGCTGAACACAGCATACGATGAAGATGAGCGCCCGTCGGTTCCCGATCCGGCGCGTATTGCCGCACACCAAGACGCCGCCCTCTACTTCGGATGTCCCGACGTAGAGGGGGCCTACGCCCACTTGCGGGAAAAAGGGATCAAGGCAAAGGAGCCAAAGATCGCACCGTATGGCATGAAGCAGTTGTATCTTACCGATCCCGATGGCTACCTTCTCTGCTTCCAATGGCAGGCAAAGAAGCAGCCCGGTGTCGTCTGACACTCACATTCCGTGATCAGGCAGAGTTCGCACTCGCATTTGTGAATGTCGAAATCAGGCCATTACACTCAAAACCCCCGGCTCAGGGTCAATGAGTGTAACGGCGATGTTTCAACAGCCACACTCTTTTCGTGAACTAGGCTCAAATCTATCGTCCCCTCAGATCAGCTATGGGTGGATCGTCAGCGTAGAGGTCCTAGTCAGCCTCTGCCCTGGCGTAACCGTCGCCGATGGAGGAGACGCGGCGATCTCGAAGTTCGAAACTGTAATCTCGAACACCACTCCGTTGTCGCTTGTACCGCCCTGGATGGTGGTTCCGTACAGGTCTCCTTTTCGAGTCAATCAAACTAGCCACTGGATATGCCCCTTCCGAGTCCGCGAAGGCACAAAGCATACAGAAAGAGCGGGCCTGTTGCGGGCCGGAGAAGCAGGCTCGCGCTAAACTGTCGCTTACTTTGCAACCGGAGTTGTTAGGGCACGTACGACCACACCGTCCCGGCACCGTTCGCACCGCCGCCCATCGAAGTGGTGCCGTACAGCGTGCCTTTAGCAGTCCGCAGCACTTCGCCATCTGGATAGATGCCGTCCGAGCCACCGAAAGTGTGCAGCACAGTGAGCGTGCCGCTCGCGCTCAGCTCGTACAACACTCCGTAGCCGTCGCTGCCGCAGTCAGCTCCGCCGTACGAGGTGACCCCGTATAGATTCCCCTTTGAGTCCAGAACCACGCCAGCCACCGGACCGATCGCCTCCGTGCAATCGAAGTTGTGCAGAACGGTCTCCTGGTCTTTCTGGCTCACCTTCCATATGGTCCCGTAGCCGTAGGAACCGCACCGGTAGGTGGTCCCATAGAAGTTTCCAGCCTTGTCCTGCACCACCGATCCGTAGGTCCAGCAACCGTCCGACGTGCCATAGGAGAAGCTGTGCAGCACGGTAGTCCCACGCTTAGTCAGCTTGTACAGCACTCCGTAACCGTAAGCGCCACCGTATTCGGTCAAGCCGTAGAGATTGCCAGACTTGTCCATCGTCAGATGCCCATACAGCGGGTTCCTGCCGTCTGACCCGATGAAGCCGTGGAGTAGGGTAAACTTCCCCGCTCTGTCAACCTTGAATATCGTCCCAGCGTCGGAAGAGCCGCATCCGAAGGCAGTGCCGTATAGGGCACCAAATTGGCCTACGACCAGGCCTTGGTACGGATTGCAGCCGTCCGAACCGCCAGTAAAGTTGTACAGCACGGTCTCCTTCCCCGCAGTGTCGATCTTGAAGACGGTTCCATAACCGACGGAGCCCCCACCGCCGGTGGTCCCATACATGTTGCCAGCCTTGTCCCGAACCAGCGGTGCGGCGGGGCCGACCCCGTCCGGGCTGCCCGAGAAGATGTGCAGCACCGTTTCCGTGCCGGCGGTGTCCAGCTTGTACAGCACGCCGCAGCCATAGGGATAGTTGCAGTTCCAATCGCCCCCCAATTCGGCAGTTCCATAAAGGTTACCGGCTGCGTCCTGAATTGGGCCCGCGATAAGGAGTACCCCCGTCCTGCGTGTCGGTGAAGTTGTAAAGCACGGTAAAAGTTTGGGCTGGTGCCAAAGCCGCCAGCACAAGCACGGCCAGGAATGTCATCACATACAATCTTCGATCCGCGAGTTGTTCCGGGGAAGCTGCACGGGCTAGCTGGCGTTCAGGCTGTGGACACGGCTTCATGATCGTCTCCTACGAGGCACCGGAAATTATAGCCCTGATGGGCGAGCATTTTCTATGATTAGCATTCACGTCCGCTGGTCAACTGACGCGATCAGGCCATAGCACTCAGAACCCCGGTCAATGAGTGCTATGGCGATGTTACGACAACAATCTGCCTAAAGGCCCCTAACAAAGCCTCAGCTTCCGCCAACACAAACTTGAGACTGCGACTTATTTTGAGGGGGATGACGGTTTCTCCGGCTTGTTTACGCAATGCGTAGAGGAAGGGGTTACCGAGAGACTAGCCTCGGGGGCGGAGTCTTTTGTCTTGACCGCCAGTTTCGTCGGGAGGAGAATGGGATGTTCGCTCGCATCATCCCCCGAATGCTGTTCGCAAAGCCGAGCAGGCTTCCTATCTGTCGAGAATCTCATTTGTGCGTGTCTGAGCTTCGCCCTGAGGAGGGATACCAATGACGAGAAATCGAATCTGCGCTCTGTTTGCAGGCGCGATGCTCCTGCTGGGCGTCGGGGCAAGCGCTACAGCACATGCCCAAACCTATACGGACCTTTACAACCTTGGAAGCAAGAGCGACGACCCGACGGACCCGGGTTGGCTGGGCCTTCTCGCCCAGGGCCGCGATGGCAACCTGTATAGCACTTCGCAGACCGGTGGGAAGGGTTTCGGTACGGTCTTCCAACTTTCTCCGGCGGGGAAGATGACAGTGTTGTATTCCTTCCAGAACAAAAAAGACGGTGCCTTTCCTAAGAGCGGCCTGACGCTAGGCACCGACGGCAGCTTGTACGGTACCACCTCTGCCGGTGGCTCTGTGGGGTATGGCACAGTGTTCAAGATCACCACCGGCGGATCCTTCAAGGTGCTGCACAACTTCAACGGCAACACTGAAGGCGCACCAGCCGATACTCCCCCGATCCAGGGCATCGACGGGAACTTCTATGGCACCGTCAGTGACGGTGGAAATGCAGTCTTTGGTACGGTGTACAAGATGACGCCCTCGGGCAAAATGACCGTCCTCTACACCTTTGGCGGTATGGTCCGGTATCCCGCGGCGCTGATCCTGGGTACCGACAGCAACTTTTACGGCACATTCCTGGGCGGCAGCGGTGCAAACGTTGACGGTGGGGTGTTCAAGATCACGCCGCACGGCAAATTCACTGTGCTCCACAGCTTTGACGGCACGGATGGGCAAAACCCTATGGGCGCGATCATTCAAGCCACCGACGGAAATTTCTATGGGACCACCAGAGAGGGAGGATCAAGCAGCGATGGCGTGGTTTACAAGATGACCCCAGCCGGAGCTGTCACCGATCTTCGCAGTTTCGCTAACGACGGGAATGGGTTTGCACCTTTCGCCGGCCTGGCGCAGGCAACCGACGGGAAGCTCTACGGCGTCACCACCACGAACCCCGGCACTAGCTACGGCGTCCTGTTTCAGATCACATCGACCGGTACCTACTCCGACCTTGTTTTGTTCACCAACACCACTGGCAAATTTCCAGGAGCGAATCCACAGGTTTCCCTTTTCCAGCACACCAATGGAACCCTCTTCGGAGACACTTACGGAGGCGGCAGTGGGAAGCTGTGTTTTTGCGGCGTTCTTTATAGCCTAAACATGGGGTTAGGCCCGTTCGTCAGTTTCGTGGGTCCCGATTTCTCGGGCAAGGTCGGGAAGACCATCGAAATTCTGGGCCAGGGATTCACCGGGACCACCAAAGTCTTGTTCCATGGAGTCCCCGCAACCTTCGCAGTCGTTTCCGAAACTTATCTGACCGCGGTGGTTCCTGCCGGTGCGACCACGGGATCTGTAACCGTAAAAACACCTGACGGAACGCTGACCAGCAACAAGATTTTCCGGGTCACGCCCTTTATTCAATCTTTTAGTCCCCCGAGCGGCCCGGTGGGAACGCCCGTCATGATTACCGGAACCAGCTTCACCGGCGCGAAGAAAGTGACTTTCGGTGGGGTGAAGGCCACTAGTTTCACCGTGGACTCCGACACGCAGGTGACGGCAACTGTTCCAACGGGGGCAGTAACCGGGAAGATTGCGATCACCACCCCGGGAGGGACCGCTGTGAGTGCCACAGATTTCACCGTGACACAGTGAAATTTCAACTCGTGGAACTTAAGAGCACGAAACCGCCTTCAGGGCGGCTTTTCTTCGCACTCCGCTAGGGACGCACGGTAGCTTCTGAGAACAGGCCATTACACGTTTTGACTACTGGTCAATGAGCGCTATGGCGATGTTACGCCAACTATCGTGAAACGCCCCCCTGATCACGGACTGCAAGTGTTTGCTGCAATTGAAGAACCAACAGACTGTACGCTACCTCTGGCGGAGAATTACCAGCTCTAATTGGGGTTTATTAACGGAACATCGATGCTTTCTGGCAACGCGTGCTTCCGCCGGTTCATGCTGAATCTCAGCACAGCGGGAAACACGCGTTCCAGAGAGTCTACTGACTACCAGATTTGGAGGAGAAGCGTCATTTGTAAGTCGCTTTGAAACCTGAGAACGGTCTACCTTTCGTGGTCTCATACGCTCCCACGATGAGCTGATGGTCATTGATACCGTTGGCGAAGGTGTATACGCTCTTAGGGAAGCCAAACTTGTAATATTTCCCAGCGTGGCGCAGGGCACCATGGCCAGTGTTACTGGAATCGAACCATGTGTACACAACATCTCCCGCTTGGTTGAGGCCTCCGGCTTGAGAGTTCATTGCGCCGGGGACGTTAATCGTTTTGTAGGTTTTGCCATCGTAAAGAGAGGATTCAACAGCGCCGCTCGAATCCACCCAAGACACGACAATACTGCCATGGTTGTTTATGCCGCTGGCCGCAGTTCCAGTGGCACCGGGCACGTCCAGAGTCGTGTACGTAGAGCCTTTCAATAGAAATCCATGGACGACGGTGCTTGAGTCCTGGTACCAGCCGACAATGTTTCCTTTGTCGTCTATTCCAGCGGCAGCCGCGCCAATCGAACCCCCGGGACCGGGGATATCGGTGAATGTGCCGTTCTTATACAGAAATCCGGTAATGCTACCGGCATTTGAAAAGTAGCTGCCAACAATCGCAATCGTGCCATTAGGATTGATACCCATACAAGAGGTCGATCCGCCGCTAGGGTCATCAATCGTGGTCAGCTTTTTGCCCTTGAGCATGAACCCGTGAAGCGCCCCGCTCGCGTCTGTGTATGATCCGACCATCACACCCGAGTTGTTGACTGCTAAAGGAAAGGTTTGGGGCTCCCCCGGCAGGTTAACCGTAGTGAACTTGAAGGTTAGTTTTGGCGCATCGGCTGCAGTAGCTGCGGCCATAAGGACAAGCACAACCCCCAGCACAAACAGAATTGATTTGCGGTTTTTCATTGGTTTCTCCTCACATAGTGAATGACTATGAGAGGCCCGGCGTACGGAATACCGGGCCGTCTCCAAACTACTTGTTCATTAGCTGAGCCACGGGAACCCCGGCCACAGGTTGCGAAGCGGGTTTCACCGATACCGGATCAGAAGATGACGCCGGCTTGACTTTGCGCATCTGCTCTAGCATCTTGCGCGGGTCGGGGTCGTTAGTGTGGTCGGCGAAGCGCACGTTCTCGTATTTCCTCCGGATCGCCGTGATGCGATAGTCGAAGCGGACGTTTGAGGTACCGCCGCCGAGTTCACGCACCTCGAACGAGTTCGCGGACTTGTTGGTCACATACAGTCCCTTGCAGTCGCTGTTGGGCACGGGAAAAACCCGGTATTCCTTCTCCGTGTTGACGGTCTGGATGAAATCCCGGTCGAACTGGATGACAGCGGCTCCGTTGATTAGCTGCGCGGAACCGAAATCCTCGAACCAGTTCTCTGGCGACTCGATGGCCGACATCGCCACCTTACGCTTGCCGCCGTCGATAGGAACTACGGCGTTCTTGCTGCCATCGCAGTTGAGGTTGCCAGCGGCGTCGATTGTGCATCCCTTGCTATTTGATTGGTTGTATGCAGAAAACGTAGGCGCGTTACTGTCGAAGCTCCAGGCAATCAGTGTCCAGTAGCCGGTAGGGGAGTTGTTCATGAAGACCCCGGCGTTCGCATCGTCGACCGTCCCTAGTACTCCGATACCACCCGAAAGGCCGGTGCTACCCCACACACCGGCCGGGTGAAGCGTGAAGTTGCTCGTAATCGGGGTCACCGTCTGCCCATATACGCCCGCAGTGCCGTTACCGGTACTGCTTGCGAGGCCTTGGACTCCCATACCCGCACCACTGGTTTCGGAGCTAGCGCCTCTGATTCCGACGCCCGGCGACGAGCCGATAATCCCGAAGGAGTTGCTATAGCCGTAGATGCCGGTTGCATTGGGGTCACTTGAGTGGTTAACGCCGGCAACGCCGGAAGCGGCCCCGCTGTTCGTGTCACCCCGAATTCCATTCGCGAAGCCACCAGAAGTGCCCGTGTTAGTCGCCTGGATCGCCGCAGTGCCAGTGTTGCTGCTGCTCACACTCTCGCTGCCGGCGATTGTAAT
>JGI12636J13339_1000023_pt1 | contig 19445 bp, 19 predicted proteins | sample BlaSpr_A8_Ref_M1_FD_13339 | JGI IMG/M metagenome (IMG submission 13339) | reverse complement strand
TTACGAACATCACATACATGACCCAGAACGGGGCCGTCTTTATCGTTTCATGCCATTGGTAATCGCGCCGGGTTTGCTGCACGGCGGGTGCGGCTGGCGCCAACACCTCGCCGGCCCTGGGCGCGCGCAGCAGCAATGCGACGAGCATCACCACGATGCCTTGAACGATTCCGAACCAGAAGAAGGCGGACTGATAGCCGCTCGACTGGATCATGTTGGCGATGGGGATCACGGTCAGCGCCGAGCCGGCGCCGAAGCCGGCGGCGGTGAGGCCCGCGGCAAGTCCGCGCCGATCGGGAAACCATTTCAGCGCATTGCCAACCGAGCCGCCGTAGATCACGCCCGCGCCGATGCCGCCGATCGCCGCGCCGATATAGAGCAGGATAAGAGAATCGGCATAGGAGTTGATGACCCAGGCCACCGCGACAAGAAAGCCGCTGCCGCAGATCATCAGCTTGGGTCCGAACTTGTCGATGAGATAGCCCTCGACGGGCACCAACCAGGTTTCCGTTAGCACGAAGATCGTGAAGGCGACTTGAATCGCCGCCCGACCCCAGTGGTATTTACTGTCGATCGGACCGACGAACAGCGTCCAGCCATACTGCAGGTTGGCGATCATCACCATGCAGACGATGCCGAAGATAAGTTGCCCCCAACGGGTCCACTCCGATGCGACAGCGCGGGCTCCGGTAGTTCCCGATGTAACGGCCACGATGCGTTCTCCCTAATCCCCGAGTTTGTTGTTGTTATATTTTTTGTTTATATCGCACCGGCTCACGGCGCGATTCCGTAAAATGCTACCAACCGGCGAACGGCACAACAAGGCGAGTATACGCCGCAGCGCAGCAAACAACCGCGAACTAGATGAGATTAATGAGGAATCGGCTGGCCATGATCAGAAGATAGGTGCCGTAAGCCATCTCGAGACGCCGCTTCGAGAAAGAATGTGCAATGCGCGCACCGAGCGGTGCGAACCAGACGCTCAACGGCGCCAGCAGCGCGAACCCGATGAGCGACACGAAGCCGATCGAGAGCGGNGGNAACAACGGNGCCTGCGGCAGTCCGGCGAANACGTAACCGATCGCGCCNGGGATCGAAATTACGACGCCAAGCGCCGCAGATGTNGCCACCGCCTGATGGATTGAGCGGCCGAAGACAATCATGGCGATGTTGGACAGCATTCCCCCGCTAATGCCCATGANCGCGGACAGGATGCCGATGAAGAACCCCATGATCCGCATGATGACCGNCCCCGGCAGANCGTCCGCAATCCGCCAGCGACTGCCGCCCACAAGCAACTGAATCCCATTCAGGCCGGCGACCGCTACGAACACGATTTTGAACAGCCAGGGGGGCGCGAACGCTGCGATCGCGCTGCCCGCGAGCACGCCGAGGAAGCAGGGAACGGCCCACAGGCGCAATACGGTCATGTCGACCACGCCCCTGGCACGATGGGCGATAAACGAGCGAAGCGAGGTTGGAATGATGATGGCGAGCGACGTACCGACGGCAAGCGGCATACGCACGGCTTCGGGCGCGCCGATGATCACGAACACCTGATAGAGAATCGGTACAATGATCGCGCCGCCGCCGACCCCGAACAGACCGGCAAGAATGCCCGTTAACGCGCCTGCCAGGACGAGTGCGATCGCGAGCGTGACGAGTTCGCCGGTTGGAAGGCCAAACATGCGAGGCTCCGCCGTGCCGTGCGGTCGGCGTTCGCATTTCGCCGCGACGCGATCAACGTACGCGGTTGTGCTCAGTGCGGCGAGAATTCACCGTGCCGGCCAGGGAACTTCCGGGCAAATCTGTCTCCAGCGCTTCGAGATGCGCCGTTTGACATAGTAGCAGGTAGGATAATCCGGCGGCCCCCAACCAACGGCGAAGGGCGGAACGGGACCAGCGTATTCGGGTCGCCAGAAACAGCGCCGTTCTTCACACCTCCAACCAATATTCGAGACGGGCGCTTGCGCCGCTCCAGCCAGGAAACCATTTGGCGTCGCAACTCCCGCGTTCGCACTGAGAACATTGATTCCGATAACGAACATCACAGCACCGAACCCGCTCCCGATCGCACGCATCGGCATGGCGAACATGGCGTTCCTCCTTGTGATTATGAGCACGGAAACCACGACACGCGGTCTACCAGAACCTATTCGATCGACATGGCCAATGCCACTAGCCGATCAGAAACCATAAGCCCCGCCGGGTTGCCGACGAGCAGCTGCCGCCGTTCCCCGGCCGTGGCGGCGAACATGGGAATGAGATCGATGAGCGTGGCCTCGTGCCCCCTTGGAGGTCCCGCCGCGCATTAGCATGCATCGGATTCCGGTCTGCATGGCTTGCTCCGTTCAGGCCGAATTTGCGGCATTTTTGCCAATGACAACAATCGCTTTCTTGTCCGAGCGGCGTCGCGGCGCTTGACGAAATAGGCATCCGTCGGTGCAAATCCCCGGCAGGGTCGGCCGCGCAAAGAGCCGCTCAAGGACATGGGATGACGCCGGGAATCAAGGGGTTCGCGTTCGCTGTCGGTCTGTTGTTCGGCGTGCCGCAGGCCGCCCTCGGCGACAGCGCCGACTGGGCCAAGGTCGTGGCGGCCGCAAAGGTGGAGGGCAAGATTGTCATCTACAACACGGCGATCGCCGCGCCCTACTTCGATGCCATCGTGCAGACCTTCGAGCAGAGGTACGGGATCGAGGTCGAGGTCATCGCGTTGCGGCCGAGCGAGCTGCGCGAGCAGGTTCGCGCCGAGCAGGCAGCGGGGAAGTTTCTCGGCGACGTCGAGCAACTTGGGCGCGCCACCATGATCCGGCAGGAACAGGAAGGCGCGCTGCAGCCGCACGGCGGTTTTCCCAATCTCGCCAGGCTCCGCCCGGAATTCGAGGCAAATGGCGCGCGCGTACCGGGTTACGTGCAAGCCTACGGCATCCTGGTGAACACCGACCTCGTGGCGCCGGCCGACCGGCCGACCGGCTGGAAGGATCTGCTCGATCCGAAGTGGAAGAAGAAGATTCTTTCCGATGACGTACGCGCGCTGGGCGGCGGCCAGATCATGTTCGCCGCCACGTATGAGGCGTTCGGGCGCGAATTCCATGAGAATCTGGCGAAGCAGAAACTCATCATGGGGCGCGACTTGCATAACGATGCGCGCCGCGTCGTCGGCGGCGAGCAGCCGATCTACATCCCGATGCGCTTCGCCGATGAGGCGAACTACCGGGATGGTCCAGTCAAGCTCGTGGTGCCCAGCGAAGGCTGTCCCTATGTCCGCATCGATCTCGGCGTCCTAAGGAACGCGCCGCATCCAAACGCCGCGCGCGTGTTCATCAATCATTTTCTCGAAGCCGAAAGCCAGCTCCTGTACGCCAATCATGGCCTCATCCCGGTGGTGCAGGGCGTGATCGAACGCACCGACGAGGAGCATCGCGTCATGGCCGGCAGCAAGCTGCTCGGCACGTCGAGTCCCGAGCAGCAAGAGGCGCTGATCGCGCTGGCGAACAAGCTCTATAAATAGTGGCGGTTCGCGGCGGCCCATGCGCGTTTCCTTGTGCAATGAAGTGATCGTCGGTCTCGATTTTGCGCGCCAATGCGAATTCGCCCACATCCATCTCAACGATCCGAACCGCCGCGGCCCGGGCGGGGGTGTGCTCGCTTTCAGCCCGATCCTCGCCGCACTCAAGGCTGAGGGCTATGCGGGCATGGCCGCGATCGAGCCCTTTATCTACGAGCCAGACGGGCCGAGCTGTGCCGCGCGCGCCATCGGCTATGTGCGCGGGTTGCTCGAGATGCGCGATGGGACCGCACCCTGCGACGCCAACGCGGATAAGGCTTGATCGCGGCGGATCGGCGTCGTTATGTGCTGCAAGCGAGATTCATCATGACCGCAGTTGCTGCCAATCTGCCCAAGGCGCTCGCCGCCAGCCGCGAAGGCGATATTGCGATCTTGCGGCTTGCCCGTCCCGACAAGCGCAATGCGCTCAACGATACGCTCGTTCTCGGACTGAAGACCTTCATGGATTCGCTGCCGGCGGACGTGAAAGTGATCGTCCTTCATGCCGAGGGCGACCACTTCTCTGCCGGCCTCGATCTTTCCGAATTGACAGAAACCAGCGTGGTTGAGGGCATCGAACATTCGCGCATGTGGCATCGGATCTTGGACCAGGTCGAGTTCAGCCGTGTGCCCGTCGTTTCGGTGTTGCATGGGGCCGTAGTCGGCGGCGGCCTCGAGATTGCCTGCGCCACCCACATCCGGATCGCCGAGCGCTCCGCCTATTACGCGCTGCCGGAAGGAACCCGCGGGATTTTTGTCGGCGGCAGTGGTTCTGTGCGTATTCCGCGCCTCATCGGCGTTGCGCGGATGATGGACATGATGCTGACCGGGCGTACCTACAGCGCCGAGGAGGGTCACGCGCACGGCATCTCGCAATATCTCGTCGACAACGGGAAGGGGTTTGATCTCGGTTTACAGATCGCGCGCCGCATCGCCGAAAATGCGCCGATGACGAATTTCGCCGTCATTCAAGCGTTGCCGCGCATCGCCCAATCCGATCCGGCGACCGGCTTGCTCATGGAGTCCTTGGTCTCGGCCATCGCCCAGGGTGATGACGAAGCGAAGAAGCGCCTCAAGGCCTTTCTGGAGAAGCGCGCGCCGAAAGCGGCGCGCAATTAGGACAAGGCCATGTCGAAGTCCTTGCGCGATAGCGATGTCGGCATGGACGAGACGCCGATACGGCCAGTGCGTCTTGGGCCGCGCGACGTGGTGATGGAACGGCGTCCCGACGGCACCGTTTACGTTCGCTCCCCGCGGCCGCTTGCCGACTATCCGACGAAGCTCACCGAGCGCCTGAAGCATTGGGCGGCGGTGGCGCCGGATCGCATTTTCTTTGCGGGTCGCGACGAGCGCGGGGCGTGGCGCCATGTGACCTACCGCGAGGCGCTGCATTGGGTGCGCGCCATCGGAACCGCGCTACTCGAACGCAATCTCTCCGCGGAACGGCCAATTCTGATTCTGTCCGGCAACGATGTGGACCACGCGCTCCTGGGTTTCGCCGCCCAGTACGTTGGCGCGCCGTATGCGCCGATCTCTCCCGCCTATTCACTAATCTCCGGCGATCTCGGCAAGCTGCGTTACATCTTCGATCTGCTGACCCCCGGCCTCGTCTTCGTTGCCGACGGTGATGTTTTCGGCAAGGCCCTCGAAGCGGTCGTTCCACCGGACGTCGAGGTCGTGGTGGCGCGCAATCCGCTGTCGCGGCGGCCAACCACGCTCTTTTCGCAGCTTCTCGCGACGCCGCCCACGGCTGCCGTTGACACGGCGAACGACCGCGTTGGGCCCGACACGATCGCGAAGTTTCTCTTCACTTCCGGCTCGACCGGCAATCCCAAAGCGGTGATCAACACCCAGCGCATGTTGTGCTCGAACCAGGCGATGATTTTGTCGAGCTTTCCCTATTTCGCCGACGAGCCACCCGTGCTGCTCGACTGGTCGCCCTGGAACCACACGGCCGGGGGCAATCACAACGTGGGCCTCGTGCTCTACAATGGCGGCTCTTTCTACATCGACGACGGCAAGCCCATGCCCGGTGGCATTGAAGCGACGGTTCGCAACCTGCGGGACGTGGCGCCGAATTGGTATTTCAACGTGCCCAAGGGCTACGACGCGCTGATCCCGCATTTGCGCGCTGATCGCGCGTTGCGGGAGAAGTTCTTTTCCAATCTCAAGATTCTTTTTGTTGCGGGCGCCGGACTTGCCCAGCACCAGCTGAAGGCCATGCAGGACCTCGCCGTTGAGACGCGCGGTGAGCGCGTGCTGTTTTCCGCCGGCCTCGGCTCGACCGAAACAGGGCCGTTCGCCATGGTGCTCCTGTGGCACGAGGAGCGGCCCGGCAACGTGGGTGTGCCCGGGGAGGGCGTCGAGCTCAAGCTCGTGCCCAATGAAGGCAAACGGGAGCTGCGCATCAAGAGCCCGAGCGTCACGCCGGGCTACTGGCGCGCGCCGGAGCTCACGGCCAAGGCCTTCGACGAGGAGGGCTTCTACAAGATGGGCGACGCGTTGCAATTCGCCGACCCGAACGATGCCGGCAAGGGCTTCTGGTTCGACGGCCGCGTCACGGAAGATTTCAAGCTCGATACCGGAACGTGGGTGAGCGTCGGGCCGCTGCGCGCGAAGTTCATCGATCACTTCGCTCCCTATGTGAAGGACGTGGTGATCGCCGGCCTTGATCGCGGTGCCATCGGGGTGCTCGTGTTTCCGGATCTCGAACATTGCCGCACGCTCGCAGCGCTCCCGGCGCAGGCGTCCGTGCAGCAGGTCGTGCACGACCCAAAAGTACGCAGAAGGATGCAGGCGCTGCTGCGCTCGCTGGCGCAGGCCGCCACCGGCAGTTCCAATTGGGTGGCGCGCGCGATGCTGCTGACCGAACCGCCGTCGATGGACACCGGCGAAATGACCGACAAGGGATCGATCAACCAGCGGGCGGCGCTGAAGAACCGAGCAGCACTGGTCGAGGCGCTCTATGCCAACCCGCTGCCGCCCGACGTGATTGCGATCGACGGAAAAAACTGAGCAAGATGATCTTCCATCCTGAGAAAGCGCTGATCCCATGATTGCCAAAGGTCACGCCGCGCTCGTCAGCGGCGGCGGTTCCGGCCTCGGTGCCGCGACCGCGACACAGCTGGCGAGCGCGGGCGCCAAGGTCGCCGTGCTCGACGTCAATCTCGATGCCGCCCAGTCCGTCGCCAAGCGCATCGGCGGCATTGCCATCCGTTGCGACGTCACCAGCGCCGACGGCGCCGCCGCGGCGATCAAGGAGGCGCGGGACAAACACGGCGCCGCGCGCATCCTGGTCAATTGCGCCGGCATCGGCGTTGCCAAGCGCATCCTTGGGCGCGATGGTCCCATGCCGCTTGCAGATTTCGAGCGGGTGATAGCGGTCAACCTCAACGGCACGTTCAACATGCTGCGCCTCGCCGCCGCCGACATGGCCACGCTCGAGCCCATGGAAGATGGCGAGCGTGGCGTCATCATCTCCACCGCCTCGGTCGCGGCCTACGAAGGACAGATCGGTCAGGCGGCTTACTCCGCCTCCAAGGGCGGCGTGGTGGCGCTGACGCTGCCGGCGGCGCGCGAGTTCGCTCAGTTCGGCATCCGGGTGAACGCGATCGCCCCCGGCATCTTCCTGACGCCGATGCTGCAAGGCCTGCCGGAGGAAGCGCAGAAGAGCCTCGCCGCCTCTCTGCCGTTCCCCAAGGCGCTGGGCAAACCGGAGCAATACGCCGCGCTCGTGCAGCACATCGTCGAGAACCGTTACCTCAACGGCGAGGTCATTCGGCTCGATGCCGCGCTCCGCATGGCGCCGCGCTGACGCTTGGGGGAAGCGCATGCTCACGAACCGGCGGCCGGTCCGCATCGAATGGGGCGACTGCGATCCCGCCGGGATCGTGTTCTACCCGCGCTACTTCATGATGTTCGACGCGTGCACGACGCATCTATTGGAGCGCGGTACCGGCCTAAAAAAGTTTCAACTCCTTCAGGCCCACAAGTTTGCGGGCTTCCCGATGGTCGATATCCGTGCGCGCTTCATTGTCCCGCTGCGCTTCGGCGACGATGTGACAATCGAATCGTCGATCACCAAGGTGGGCAAGTCGAGCTTTGACGTGCGTCACGCCATTCTCAAAGGCGATACGCTCGCAGTCGAAGGCCAGGAGGTCCGCGCCTGGGTAGGACGCGACCCGGCTGACCCGGCGAAGATCAAGGCGCAACCCATTCCGCCAGCGGTCGCCGAGGCCTTGCGCAGCGCTAACGCCTAAACGTCCTTGTCTTGCTCCAGCTGCGACGGCCCGAAGGCTTCGCGCGCCGCCACGAGCAGGGCGAGGAGCTGCGCGCGTCCGTCCTCTCCAATGCGCGCGATCATGCGGCTTTCGTGCAGCTCATGCAGCTCGCGCAGCCGCTGCATTAACGCGATACCCTTGCTCGTGAGGTACAACGCATAGGAGCGCCGGTCGCCGGTTGCCGCTTCCCGCCGCACAAACCCGCACTCTTCCAGCCCGTCAAGCAATGCAACGAGATTGGTGCGCTTGATCCCGAGCGCCACGCTCATCCCCGCTTGCTTCAGCCCGGGATTGTTTTCGATGATCAAGAGCACGCCGTATTGCGCCGGCCTGATCGCAACATCGGCGAATGTACGCAGAAAGTCTTGCGACATGGCGAGCCCGGCGCGCCGCATCAGAAATCCGACCTGACCAGGCAGAGGCCCGAGGTCAACGTTTCGATTCGCGACGGGCTCGGCGTCGGCGCCGTTGGTCGGAAATTCCCCGTCGCGCTCGCGAAATGCGCGTCGTGCACGAATGTTGATGGTCATGTCGCACCGCGTCGATGTCTTGCGTTCGTCCAGGTTTGAAAATCATTACAGCAAAGAAATCGAGCTCGGCCAATGGCGAAGAATTGAGGAGGCCGCGACGTCCCGCTATAGTCGGCCATCGGGGGGCGCATGAAGTTCGTCGGTTTCGCAGGAGGTTCGGGCGCGCGCCTTGGTTTGGTCGAGGGCGACCGCGTCGTGGACTTGCAGGCCGTCGATCCGCGAATTCCCAGCGATCTAGGTGACTTGCTCGCGCGCGAGAACGGCGATCTGAAGGAGATCGGCGAGCGGGCGCGCAACGCGCCGGCCGCGGCGCGCCTTCCGCTTGCCGACATTCGCTTCGCGCTTCCCGTCGCCCGACCCGGCAAGATCATCTGCCTCGGGCTCAACTACCTCGAGCACGTCAAGGAAGGGACCAACAAGGTTCCCGATTTCCCGACGATCTTCATGCGCTGCCGTACTTCGCTGGCGCCGCATCTGAGCGCCTTGCTGCGGCCGCTGGTCTCCGAACAATTCGATTACGAGGCCGAGCTTGTGGCCGTCATTGGCCGCCGCGGCAAGCACATCAAGATGGCGGACGCGCTGTCGTACGTGGCGGGATATAGCTGCTTCAACGAAGGTTCGGTGCGCAATTTCCAGCGCCGCACCACGCAATGGGACATGGGCAAGAACTTCGATCGCACCGGCGGCTTCGGCCCGTGGATGGTCACTGCCGACGAGCTGCCGGCAGGCGGCAAGGGTCTCCGTATCCAGTCGCGCATCAACGGCCAGGTGCTGCAGGACGACAATACGAAGAATATGATGTTCCCGGTCGCCGAGACGATCGCCGACGTGAGTCAAGCGATGACGCTGGAGCCCGGCGACATCCTGGTCACCGGCACGCCGTCGGGTGTCGGCTATCCGCGCACGCCGCCGTTGTGGATGAAGGAAGGCGACACGGTGGAGGTGGAGATCGAGGGCGTGGGAATTCTCCGCAACTCGATCGAAAACGAACGGCCGCGTTAGGCCGAGGCGAGGACCGCTGCGCCCTGCAGCTTCGCGAGCGCGGCAAGAAGCTCGTCGCGGCTTCCGGCCGCGAGCGGATCGAGCGGCGGCCGCACGCGCAGCCAATCGTTCGCATTGTCGCGCGCGGCGAGAATGGCTTTCACCGCCGGGATGAGCGGGTAGCTTTGCACCAGCCGCCGCACGGCCGCGACGCGCTCGTGCAGCATCGCGGCATTGCTGTCCCGCCAACGGTCGAAAAGCCCACGAATTTCAATCACATGCGTGTTGGCGGTGGCCGAGATGCAGCCGGCCGCTCCCTTGCGCAGGGCCGCCAGCAACAGCGCCTCGCTGGAAGGGAAGACAGCGAAACCCGGATAGGATTCGAGCAGCTTGTCCATGTAGGCGACGTCGCCGGAGGAGTCTTTCAGGCCCGCGACGATCCCGGGAAACGCGTCGCGCAGCCGGCCGACGAGCGCGACGGACCAGACGATCCCGGTCATCTGCGGGAAGTTGTAGAGGTAGAGCTTCAGCCGGTCGCTGCCGATACGCTCGATCAGCGCGGAAACAAACGCGAATAGTCCGTCGTCCGAGACGCCCTTGTAATAGAACGGCGGCAGCAGCAGCACGCCGCGAACGCCAAGGTCGAGCGCATGCCCCGTGAGGCGCACGGCGTCGCCGAGCGAGGTCGCGCCTGTGCCGGGCAAGAGCTTGTCCGCAGCGATGCCCGCCGCGACCAAGCGCTCGAGCACGGTCTCGCGTTCCGCGATTTCCAATGAGTTCGCCTCGCTCGTGGTACCGAGCACGGCAAGACCATGGGCGCCGTCGGCCAGCAGTCGCCGGCAGTGCGCGATGTAGCGATCGAAATCGATGGAGAGGTCGGCGCGGAATGGCGTCGCCGCTGGCGGCCAAATTCCCTGCGCGACATTCATGTCAATCGACCTTGCGCGGACCGAACAGCCGCTCGGCATTGCCCGAAGCGATGCGCCGCGCCTGGTCTCGCGGCAGCTGGGCGAGCCAGCCGCGATACTCGCGCATGATGTTGTCGTAGCCGAACCAGCGCTCGTTGATCCACGTGTCGGACCCGAGCAGGAAGCGGTCGCTGTATTTGGCAAATAGCTCCCGCCACTCGGCGCTCAGCCTGCCGCCGCCTTCGGTGATGCCGCCGCGGTAGGAGAGCTCGCCCCATAGCGACGGATAACGCTCGAGTAGCTCCTTGACGCGCGCCGGCGCGGTCGAGAAGCCGGTATGCGCCCAGATGATCTTGGCGCGGCGGTCGTGGGCGAACAGCAACTCGAGCGCCGCGTCGTCGCAGTGCGCATGCAGGTANAGGCCGCGCTCGGTGGCGAACCGCACGATCTTGCCGGCGACCTCGTTCGCTGCGTTCTGGCCGTACACATGGAACTCGCCGACGCCCCGGTAATAGCCGCGCTTGTATTCGCTCTCCACCAGCTCATAGATCGCCGGATCGTTGTGCCATGTGCCGATATCGGCGCGCGTACGGTACGGCCGGATGAACGGCACCACCCAGATGCCGGCGGGCTTCGCCTCGACCAGCGCATGGGTGCCGGTGTTGGGCCGGCTGGTGGACAGGATGCCGGTGATCTTGTTGCGGCGGAAGATCGCGAGCACCTGCTCAAGCGAATAGAACGGTTGCGGTTCCCAGTTGTAGTGAAGATGCGCGTCGAAGATTTCGATCTCTTCCTGCGCCGGCGCGATCGCGGCCAAGGACAGCGCGCCGGCCGCAATCAAGATCCGTGCTATGCGACGAGGCTTGAGGATCGCGTTCGCGCCCATGTCAGCCCTTGCGGATGTGGAACACGAGGCGTTCGGCGTGCTTCATGCTCTCAACCAGAATATCACCGGTCTCGCGCAACAGGTTTGGAATGTCGACGGCGGCGAGCGGATCGGTGCACTCCACCACGAGCAGGTCGCCCGTCTCAAGGCGGGTCAGCGCCTTGCGGGTCTTCAGCGCCGGCAGCGGACAGCGCAGGCCGGCGAGATCGAGAGTGGTCTCGGCCATGGCCCGGATATAGCAGAAACTGGAGGCACTTGGTGTCGCTTGACCCCGCCGCCGGAGCTTCGCAAAACAGGTCATGAGCCCCTTCACCGAGCGGGCGCAGCGCATAACGCGGCTGGCGCCGCTCCGCGAGATTTTCACGCAACTTGACGCGCTGGCGAAGCCGGTCGCCGCACTCGAAATCGATCTCGCCTCGGCTATCGGTCGGGTGCTCGCGGCCGATGTCCGAAGCCCAGCGGCCTCTCCGCCGAAGTCGATCGCGCTGCGCGACGGCTGGGCGGTTCGCGCCGAGCTCGTCGCCGATGCGGGGCCCTATGCACCGGTGCCGCTGCTGGCGCCGGCATGGGTGGAGACAGGGACGTTCATGCCCGCGGACACGGACGCGGTGCTTTTGCCCGACGCAGTGACCATGAACGCGGGCCGCGCCGAAGCAGTCGCCGCCGCGGTCGCCGGCGAAGGCGTGCAGCCGGCGGCGGCGGATGCGGCCGCGGACTTTGTCCTGCGCCGGGCCGGTGAACGGTTACGCCGCACCGACCTGGCGATTCTGCGGGCCGCGGGACTGTCTCGTGTGCACGTTCGTGTTCCACATGTGCGCGTCGCGCTGGCGAACGCCATCGCGGAGACGAAGGATACGGTTTCGCCCCTCGTTGGCGGCATCGTTGAAGCCGCCGGCGGCACGGCGGTCTTCGACCGCGCGATGCCGCTCGAGCGCGCGCTGACCGACGGGATGGACGTTGTCATCGGCATCGGTGGCACCGGCACGGGCCGCAGCGACACGAGCGTGCAGACCCTGGCGCGCCTCGGCCGCGTGGCGGTGCACGGCATGGCGATTTCGCCGGGCGACGCCGCTGCGCTTGGCGACGTAGATGGGCGAGCGGTGCTGTTGCTGCCCGGTCGTCTCGACGCGGCGCTCGCCGCCCTGCTGCTGATTGGGGGGCCACTGCTCGCACGCCTCGCCGGCGCAAGCGAGGACGAGCCGAGGAGTCTCGTGACTCTGAAACGCAAGATTGCCTCGTCGATCGGGCTTGCCGAAGTGGTTCCCGTGCGCCGGGTCGACGGCGGCGTCGAGCCGCTCGCATCGAGCCCGATCCCCTGGCACGCCCTCACCCGAGCGGACGGCTGGATTCTGGTGCCCGCCGAGAGCGAAGGATTTCCAGCGGGCAGTGCTGTCGAGATGCGAGTCCTGCCGTGAGCCGCAAGGAGAAGCCCCACGTGGCGGCGGCGCTGCTCGAGGCGGTGCGGCGCGCAGCACGCCAGGAGCAATTCCTCGAGGTGGTTGCGCCGGAGGAAGCGCGCGCCCGTTTCCACCGCCATCTCGATCTGAAGCCGCTCCCTGCGGAATCCGTCTCCCTTTCGGCGACGCTGGCGCGCGTGCTCGCCGCCGACGTGTTGGCACCGGTGGACGTACCCGCCTTCGACCGCGCCAACGTCGACGGATTCGCCGTCCGCGCCGCCGACACCACGGGCGGCACCGATGCGGCGCCGAAACGCCTCGCGCTCAATCCAGAGGTGCTTGCCTGCGGCGTAGTGCCGGAGCTCGCGCTCGCGCCCGGGACGGCCACCGCCATCGCGACGGGCGGGATGATCCCGCGCGGCGCCGATGCGGCCGTGATGGTGGAGTGGACGGATTTCGTCGAGTCAGGCCACGCGCCCGCGATCGACGTCAGGCGCGCGGTGGCGCCGGGGCAGTTTATCGCGTTCGCAGGCTCCGACATTGCGCGCGGCGAAACGCTGCTTCGGCGCGGCACAGCCGTCGGCTCCCGGGAGATCGGCATGCTCGCGGCCTGCGGACTCGCCGAAGCGCAGGTGGTGCGCCGGCCGAAAGTGGCCGTATTATCCACCGGCGACGAACTCGTCGCACCGGGCGTGCCCCTCAAGACAGGCGCGGTCTATGATTCCAACGCCGCAATCCTTGCTGCGGCGATCAGCGAAACCGGCGGCGACCCGGTGCCTTTCGGCATCTTCCCCGACGACGAGGCGACGCTCGAAGCCGCCGTCCGTCGCGCGCTTGCGGCCTGCGATGTCGTGGTCCTGAGCGGCGGCACCTCGAAGGGCGCGGGCGACCTGTCGCATCGCATCCTTTCCAAACTCGGCACGCCCGGCGTGTTGGTGCACGGCGTTGCGCTCAAGCCGGGCAAGCCGCTTTGTCTGGCCGTCGCAGACAAGAAGCCCATCGTGGTGCTGCCGGGCTTTCCCACGTCGGCGATATTCACCTTCCACGCCTTTGTTGCGCCGGTAATCCGGGCGCTCGCCGGGTTGCCACCGCAATCGGCCGAGACCGTGGAGGCGACGGTGCCGGTGCGCGTTCCGTCCGAGCTTGGGCGCCAGGAGTTTGTGCTGGTGGCGCTCGTGGTCGGCGACGAAGGTCTCGTCGCCTTTCCCACCGCCAAGATCTCGGGCGCGGTCACGAGCTTTTCCGAGGCGGATGGATTTGTCGCGGTGGACGCACTGGCGCCCGCCCTCGATGCTGGCACGCGCGCGCAAGTGACGCTCATCGGCAGAGCGGCGCGCCCCCCGGATCTCGTGATCATGGGCAGCCATTGTGTCGCGCTCGACGCGGTGCTCGGGGCGCTCGCCGAAAAGGGTTTGTCGATTCGCAAGATCGCTGTCGGCAGCCTCGGCGGCGTGGCGGCCGCGCGGCGGGGCGAATGCGATCTCGCGCCCGTTCACCTCGTCGATCCGGCGACCGGAACGTACAATCGGCATCTCGTCACCCCCGGCCTTGCGCTGGTGCCCGGCTGGCAGCGCATGCAAGGCATCGTCCATCGGCCGGGCGATGCGCGCTTCGCGGGCGGCACAGCGCAGGACGCGCTGGCCGCCGCGCTCGCCGATTCGGAATGCCTCATGGTCAACCGCAACGTCGGCGCCGGCACCCGTGTCCTCATTGACAGTCTGCTTAGAGGCGCCCGTCCGGTGGGCTACGGCAACCAGCCGCGCTCGCACAATGCGGTCGCCGTCGCGGTGGCGCAGGGCCGCGCCGATTGGGGAGTGGCGATCGAGCCGGTCGCAAAGCTCTACGGTCTCGGCTTTCTGCCGCTCGGTCCCGAGCATTATGATTTTCTCCTGGTGGAGCGCCGGCGCGACCGCCCGGCGGTGCAGGCGTTTCTCGCGGGGCTGCGCGATCCGGCCGTGCGCGAGCAGATCAGGGCACGCGGCATGCGCCCCGCCGAGGCCTAATTTGCCGGTAGAAGAGAGAAGATGCGTAGTCCGATAAAGCGTTTGCGGGTTGCGGCGGCGGCTCTCTTGCTCGCCGTTGCCCCCGCCGCCGGGCAGGAGTTGCGCGGTCACGGCGGGCCGGTGCGCGCGCTCGCCGTGGCAAGCGACGGCAAGACCGCGCTCTCCGGAAGCTTCGATTCTTCCGCGATCCGCTGGTCGCTCGCACGCAACGCCGCCGAGCAGGTGCTGCGTTTCCACGACAGCGCGGTCAACGCGGTCGCGATTCTGCCCGACGGCCGTTATGCGACCGCAGGAGAAGACGGCCGCATTGCGCTATGGCGCGCTGGGGAACAGCAACCCGCGATTGTTCTGGAGGGCCACAAGGCGCCGGTGGTGGCGCTTGCGGTTTCGCCCGATGGCAAGACGCTCGCCTCGGCCTCGTGGGATTCGACGGTCCGGCTGTGGCCGCTCGCCGGCGGCGACGGACGCGTGTTGGAAGGTCATTCGCAAAACGTGAACGGGGTCGCCTTCACCCCCGATGGCCGCGCGGTGGTGAGCGCGGGCTACGACGCCACCCTGCGCATCTGGCCGCTCTCCGGCGGCGCAGCGCAAATCGTCACGCTGCTGTCGCCGCTGAATTCGGTCGTGGTGGCAAGCGACGGCGAGATCGCCGCTGGCGGCGCCGACGGCAAAGTCTATGTCCTGACTCCCACCGGTGCGCTGCTCGGCGCGATCGAGGCGCAGCCGAACCCCATCATTGCGATCGCCGTCTCCGGCGACGGCAAGCTCGTCGCCGCGGCCGGCATTCGGGGCTCGGTGGCGATCATCGAGCGGCCGAGCCGCACCGTCGCCCGCACGCTGGTGGGGCCGGGCCTTCCGGTGTGGTCGGTGGTGTTCGCGCCTGACAATCGCACGCTCCTGACCGGCGGCACCGACCGGGTCATCCGCCGCTGGAACGCGCTGACCGGCGATCCCATCGGTTCCGTCGCCTTGAACGGCAACGAGGATCCGCTTGCCGCCTTCGCCGGCGACCGCGGCGCGGAGGTTTATCGCGCCTGCGTCGCCTGCCACACGCTTGCCCCCGACGAAGGCAACCGCGCCGGCCCGACCCTCTCCGGCATCTTCGGCCGCAGGATCGCGACGCTGCCCGGCTACAGTTTCTCGCCGGCGTTGAAGCAGCTCGATATCGTGTGGACGCCGGAGACGGTGGCGAAGCTGTTCGAAGTCGGACCCGCGGCGTACACCCCCGGGACCAAGATGCCAGAGCAGCGGATCGGTTCGCCGGAGGATCGCGCCGCGCTGGTCAACTTTCTCGCGCGCGCCGCAAGACCGAAGTAGCGATCAAGTGTCCGTCTTCTGTTCTTCGCGCTCGCGCAGATGATCCTCGGTGGTGCGCACGTTCGGCCGTGCCGGTGCTGCGTAGGGGTCGAACTCCGCCTCGGTGACCGCGACCACCCGGCAGTCCTCGCACATCTTCAAAACGTCGAGCCGGTTGCCGGCGCCCTTGAACATCCAATGCTTGCCTTCGAGCTTGGCGNTGACGCGGTCGATCGTGCTCTTCACGCCGAACGGCTTGCCGCAGCGAATGCAGTGGAAGGGCTCCTCCTCCTTCAGCACCCGCGCCGGCAGCGTGGCGGCGCGGAAGTCGAGTTGCGGCACGAGGCTGATCACCCGCTCGGGGCAGGTCGCCTTGCACAACCCGCATTGCACGCAGGCGTCCTCGGAGAAGCGCAAAACGGGACGCTCCGGGTCGTCCGACAAGGCACCGGTGGGGCAGGCGGCGACGCAGGAAAGACAGAGCGTGCAGCCTTCCACATTGATCTCGACCTTGCCGAACGGCGCGCCCGGCGGAAGCGCGATCACGTCCACCGGCGCGGGCGCCGCGCGCTGCAGTTCGCGCAGCGACAGCCGCAGCAGATCGCGCTTGGCGCCGACCGCGGCGAAACTTGCCGGCCGCGGCGCCGGCTCGCCCGTTTCGATGGCGCGCAACGTCGCGCCGAGCGCGTCGGGGTCGTCGGTCTCGAGCGTGGTGGCGCGACCCGCACCGAAGCCAAGTCCGGCGAGGATCGGCTCGGCCAGCGCCAGCGTGCGCGTAAGGCCGGTCACGTCGTGGCGCGGCTTCGCGCGCATGAGGAAGCGAACTGCCGACGCGCCATAGGCGAAGGCCGCGGCAATGGTCTCGAGCCCCACCTGCGTCACTTCATTGACCGCGACCGGCAACGTATTCGCCGGCAAGCCCTCGCCGTGTCGGGCCAACGCGTCGATGAGCTGGCCGCCGTGATCTGCGTCATGAAGTAGTAGGATCGGCCGCGCGCCGCCGGCTTCGCGGTAGGTAGTGAGCAACGTCCGCAGCTTGCCGATCAGCGCGTCCACCGGCGGCAGCGCATAGGCTGCCGCGCCCGTCGGGCACACCGCGGCGCATGTGCCGCATCCGGCACAGATGTGCTCGTCGATCTTGACGTGGTTTCCGGCGGGCGTGATCGCGCCGGTGGGGCAGAGATCGAGACAACGCGTGCAGCCGACGATCTTGGAGCGAGAATGCGCGCAGAGATGATCGGTGAAGGTGATGTAGCGCGGCTTGTCGAAGGTGCCGACGAGCTCGCCGGCCTTGAGCACCGTGCGCAACACCGCGGCTGGATCGCCCGGATCCACACGCAGATATCCGTCGCGCAGATCGGCCGCCGGAAACAGCGGCGCGCCGCCGGACAGATCGAGGATGAGATCGCAGCGCGATTTGGCATCGTTCCGTGCGGAGTCCCAGACAAGTTTGTCGCGTGAGGAAGGTGCCGATGCCGCGTAGTCGTCGACCACGAGCTCGAATGCGCCGAGATGCCCGCGCGCGGAGCGGATCGTGCCTTTGACCACGGGAAACTCGTTGACCCGGAGCGGCGCGATGTCGCCGGGCTTCGTGAGCAAGACGGTGACGTCGAGCCGATCCTTCAGGAGCCGCGCCGCTTCGACGGCGCGTTCGTCGCGGCCGTAGATCAAGATAACGCCATTGCTCTCAAGCGATACAAACGGTGTTTCGGGCATCGGCGCGGCCGCGGCAGCGATGAGGGCCGCCATCTTGGGTCCGGCTGCGGCCGCGTCGCGCGACCAGCCGCCTGTCTCGCGTACGTTCACGTAGGTGACGTCCGCGCTGGGGGCGCTTTCGCGGAACAAAGGGGCTTCCTGGGTGCAGGCGACCGTGAGGGGCTCGCCGCCCGTCGCGGCCGCGCGAAACCGCTCGATCTCCGCGCGGCAGAGTTGGTTCGCGGTCTCGAGCTTGCCCTTGCAGGCGTGGCGCAATGCGCTCTCGTCGAGCGGCATGCTCCGCTCGCAAGAACACACGAATACGCGTCGGTCCGATGCGGCCACGGCTGGCTGCCTGCTCATTTGCGGCGCTTCGACGAAGTCGGTGTCGCTAACCAACACCACAGCTTATAATTATACCAACAAAAAACTTGTTATCGGGAGAATTGATGGCCGAGGAGCCGCGACCGCGCGTACGCGACAAGCTCGCACCGGAGCTTGGTTTGCCGCCGCCCTATCGCCTCGTCACCCTGCGCGAGGCCGGCGACGCGTTCCGCCATGCCCAGAAGATCGCCGCCAAGGAAGGGGCGGGCACGATTGTCTGGGTCCGCCGCTACGACCTCGTGGAGTTTGCCGTCGTGCTCGAGCCGGAGGAGCCGCTGGCGGCGGCCCGCCGGACGATCTACGCGGGGCTCTGCGCGGTCGCCGACGCCCTCGCCACCCACGCGCCGCCCGAAACGTTGATCTCCTTCGAGTGGCCGGACGCCATATTCGTCCAAGGCGGATTGGTCGGCGGGGTGCAGCTCGCCTGGCCCGAGAGCGAGGAGACGGCGACGCCTGATTGGCTCGTATTCGGCGCCATGCTGCGCACCGCAGGTCTACCGGCCGAGGAGCCGGGCATGCGGCCAAATTCGGCGGCGCTCGAGGATGAAGGTTTCGACGATCTCGGCCCCGGGCGATTGATCGGGAGCTTCGCCCGCCATTTCATGGTTCACATCGACGCCTGGCAGCAGGAGGGATTCCGGCGAGTGATGGAGTCCTATCTGCCGCGGCTGCCCGCGGACGAGCACGTGGAGCGCTCCATCGACGGCGTCGGCGATCTTCTCGTCCGCAAGAAGGGCAAGGCGCAGGTCGAGCGGCGCCGGCTCGTGCCCGCGCTCGCCCCGGTGTCATGGTTCGACCCGGATACGGGGAGTCCGCGCCTGTGAAGCTCCTGCGCACCATCCGGCTCGATCCCTCCGACACGTTCGTGTTCGCGCGCGCCGCCGAGCCCGGCGAATGGGCCGTCGCCGGCGCCTTTGCCTTCGCCAGTGACGACCCGGAAAAGATTTCGGGCAAGGTGCGCGCCGCCTTCCGCAGCGGATTTCTCGGCGTGCAATCGCTGGGCTGGTCCACGCTGGTGCAGATCGTCGAGGCGAGCGAGCAGGACCGGGCGGCTTTGACCGAAACGCTTGCCCGGCAGCTGGTCGACGGCTTCGGCGCACCCGATCTCGCTGCGGCGTCGGCGGCGGCAGAGGAGGAAGTCGCCTTTGCCGCTTCCCTCTGCGATCATCCGGCCGACACCCTTGTCGCGGTGCGTCGCGTCTATGAGGACGGTGCGATCCGCGAGGCCTTCCGCACGCTGCGTCCGCGCGCCGGCGCTGAACGGCTCCGCGCCTTTGCGTTCCTCGAGGTCGAAGGCGAGGAAGAGCCGGGTGAAAACGTCGATCTGGCCGGGCTTGCCGGCGAGAGGCGCAAATGAAGGACTTCTGGCTTTCCTGCGGCCATCATTTGCTCGATCGCGGCGAGGGCGGCGGCCTTGTCGTCACCGATGAGTATCTGAAAGCTCACTTCGCACGCCCCGAGCTTGCCCCGCCGCCCGAGGCGGGCGTCGTCGAACGCACCCTCTACGCGGCTCTCCTGGCGGGGCCTCGCCGGCCGGT
>JGI12636J13339_1000022_pt1 | contig 19480 bp, 21 predicted proteins | sample BlaSpr_A8_Ref_M1_FD_13339 | JGI IMG/M metagenome (IMG submission 13339) | reverse complement strand
TTTTCGCGAGACGGCGGTGATGGTCGCCGATGACCGCGACACCGCCGAGCGCCGCTTCTTCGCCGCCTGGATTGCCGACGCTGGGAAAGCAAAAGAAGAGACGTTGCCGCCGCTGAGCGTGCCGCCTGCGGCGTTACCGCCGAGCGGCGTGATCGGATTGTTTCCGGAACCCGGAGGCGCGCGATGACCGTCGCCGTCGTCGATTACGGCTCGGGCAACTTGCATTCGGCGGTGAAGGCGCTCGAGCGCGCCGCTCGCGAGACCGGCACCGAGACGATCGTGCTCACCCGCGATCCCGATGCGGTGGCGCGCGCCGACCGCATCGTGCTGCCCGGCGTCGGCGCCTTCGCCGATTGCAAGCGCGGCCTCGACGCCGTGCCGGGCATGCTCGACGCGATGACCGACGCGGTACGGAAAAAGGGCAGGCCCTTTTTCGGCATTTGCGTCGGCATGCAGTTGCTCGCCGACCGCGGGCTCGAAAATGAAGTTACCGCCGGCCTTGGCTGGATTCCCGGCGAGGTGGACCGCATCGCGCCGGCCGACCGCGCGCTCAAGGTCCCGCACATGGGCTGGAATACCTTTGTTCGAGGGCATTCCGCTCGGGCCGAGCGGCCTGCACGCCTACTTTGTGCACTCCTATAACTTGAAGCCGGCCGACAAGGGCGACCTCGTGGCTGAGGCCGACTACGGCGGCGCGATCACCGCCGCGGTTGCGCGCGGCAATGTGGCCGGCACGCAATTCCATCCGGAGAAGAGCCAGCGGCTTGGGCTCGCGGTGCTCGCCAATTTCCTGCGCTGGAAGCCGTGATTCTCTTTCCCGCGATCGACCTGAAAGGCGGCGAAGCCGTGCGCCTGGAGCAAGGCGACATGGCCCGCGCCACCACCTTTAACTGCGACCCGGTGGCGCAGGCGCGCGCCTTCGAGGCCGTCGGCTTTGAATGGCTGCATCTCGTCGATCTCGATGGCGCCTTTACCGGCAAGCCGGTGAACGCGCTTGCCGTGGCCGCGATCCTGAAGGCGGTGCGCATTCCCGTGCAGCTCGGCGGCGGCATTCGCAATCTCGCGACGGTGGAGGCCTGGCTCGCCGAGGGCGTTGCCCGAGTCATCATCGGCACCGCGGCGGTGCGCGATCCCGATTTCGTGCGTGCCGCGGCACGCAAATTTCCCGGCAAAGTCGCAGTCGGCATCGACGCCCGCGGCGGCAAGGTGGCGGTGGCGGGCTGGGCCGAGGCCACCGAGCTTGGCGCCGCAGAGCTTGCCCGGCGCTACCAGGACGCGGGCGTGGCGCTCCTCATCCACACGGACGTGGAGCGCGACGGCATGCTGAAGGGCCTCAATCTCGACGCCTCGATCGCGCTCGCCGATGCGGTGTCGCTTCCGGTGGTGGCTTCCGGCGGGCTGGCGTCGCTCGACGACGTGCGGGCGCTCACCGCGCCGCGCGCGAAAAAGCTTGCCGGCGCCATTACCGGGCGCGCGCTCTACGACGGCCGGCTTGACGCCAAGGAAGCGCTCGCGTTGCTGCGTGCCAAGGCCGCCTGACATGTTCACGGTCCGCGTCATCCCCTGCCTTGATGTGAAGGACGGCCGCGTGGTCAAGGGCGTGCGCTTCGTGGATCTCCGCGACGCCGGCGACCCGGTGGAAGCGGCGAAGGCCTATGACGCCGCCGGTGCCGACGAACTCTGCTTCCTCGACATCACCGCGAGCCACGAGCGCCGCTCGATCCTGCTCGACGTGGTCACGCGCACGGCGGAAGCCTGCTTCATGCCGCTGACCGTGGGCGGCGGGGTGCGTAGCGTCGACGACGTGCGCACGCTTCTGTCTTCGGGCGCCGACAAGGTGTCGATCAATACCGCGGCGGTACAGAATCGCAAGCTCGTGCGCGACGCGGCCGAGAAATTCGGCGATCAGTGCATCGTGGTGGCGATCGACGCCAAGAAAGCGTCGAAGCCGGGCGAGGCCGGCCGCTGGGAGGTGTTCACCCATGGCGGCCGCAATCCCACGGGCCTCGACGCCGTGGCCTATGCCCGCGAGGTGGTGTCGCTCGGGGCAGGGGAAATTCTCCTCACCTCCATGGATCGCGACGGCACCAAGCAAGGCTATGATCTGGCGCTGACCCGCGCCGTCGCTGACGCCGTGACCGTGCCGGTGATCGCCTCGGGCGGCGCCGGCACGCTCGATCATCTCGTGGCTGGCATTCGCGAGGGACATGCCACCGCGGTGCTTGCCGCCTCGATCTTTCACTTCGGCGAGTTCGGGATCGGCGAGGCCAAGCGCTTTATGGCCGCGGCAGACCTCCCCGTCCGCCTCGATCCGTGATAACGCCCGCACCATGTTCAGCCTCGACGACCTCGCCAAGATCATCGCCGCGCGCGCTAGCGCTGGGGCGGCGGATTCCTACACGGCGCAGCTCTTGGCCGCCGGGCCGGAGAAGTGTGCGAAAAAGCTCGGCGAGGAGGCGGTGGAAACCGTCCTCGCTGCCACCGGCGGCGACAAGCAGGCGCTGGTCGCCGAGAGCGCCGATCTTCTCTACCATCTGCTTGTGCTGCTCGAGGCGCGCGGCGTGAAGCTCGCCGAGGTCTACGCCGAGCTCGAGCGGCGCACCGCGCGCTCCGGGCTTGAAGAGAAAGCCGCGCGCGGCAGAAAATGACGGCGGGATCGGGCGCGATGGAGCAACGTACCGACGACGGCCTCTCGCCCTACCGCTTGTTCACGCGCAAGGAATGGGCGTCGCGGCGCGAAGACACGCCGATGACGCTCACGCCCACCGAGGTCGCGGAGCTCACGGCGTTCAACGACCGTCTGTCCATGCGCGAGGTGGAGGAGATCTACCTGCCGCTGTCGCGGTTGCTATCGCTTTACGTCGCCGCGACGCAGAAGCTCTTCCGCGCCATGCAGCGCTTCCTCGGCACCGAGGACGCCAAGATGCCCTACGTGATCGGCATCGGCGGCTCGGTGGCGGTCGGCAAGTCGACCACCGCCCGCGTCCTGCAGGCGCTGCTCGCGCGCTGGCCCAACACGCCCAAGGTCGAGCTCATCACCACCGACGGCTTCCTGTTGCCGAACGCGGTGCTCGAACGCGAAGGGCTGATGGAGAAGAAGGGTTTCCCGGAGTCCTACGATCTGCCGGCGCTATTGCGTTTTCTCTCCGACGTGAAGGCCGGCGGCCAGCCGGTGCGGGCGCCGGTGTACAGCCATCTCGTCTACGACGTGATGCCGGGCGAGAGCGTCGAGGTGCGCCGGCCGGATATCCTGATCGTCGAGGGGCTGAACGTGCTGCAGGCAGGCAACGTGCCGAAGGACGGCAAGGCCATTCCCTTCGTTTCCGATTTCTTCGATTTCTCGATTTACCTGGACGCCGACGAGGACGTGCTCGAGCGCTGGTACGTGGAGCGGTTCATGCTGCTCCGCGATTCCTCGTTCCGTGATCCGCGCTCCTACTTCCACCGCTACGCCAAGGTGAGCGAGCAGGAGGCGCTCACCATGGCAAACTCGATCTGGCAGCGCATCAATCTCGCCAACCTGCACGAGAACATCCTGCCGACGCGCCAGCGCGCCGACCTTATTCTGCGCAAGGCCGCCGACCACGGCATCGAGACCGTATCGCTGCGCAAGCTCTAACGTTCAGGCGGCGTGGCCGATCTTTTCGAGCCGCTGTGCGCGGGCGGTGGCGATCGCCTCTTCCAGCCGGTCGCGGTCGAAGGGCTTCACCACGAAGCCGTCCATGCCGGCCTCGCGGCAGGCTTCCCGGTCCTCGGCGAAGGCGTTGGCGGTCAACGCGATGATGGGGATGCGGCCGGCGTCACCGAGCGCGCGGATGCGCCGCGTCGCCTCGAGGCCATCCATGCCCGGCAGGTGCAGATCCATCAGGATCAGGTCGTAAGGCGCGCCTGCGGCCAGTGCCGCGTCGACCGCGCTCACCGCCGAGATGCCGTCGCCCACCACGATGGGCCGGTGGCCGAGCTTGGCGAGCAGCGCCTGCGCGAGCAGCGCGTTGATGTCGTTGTCCTCGGCGATCAGCACCGAGAGGGCCCGCCGCGGCGAGGTGGCATCGGCCGCGCTCGGCACGTCCGCCGGCACGAGCGGCGGCGCCTCTTCCAGCGCCACCAGGCGGGCGGCGAGCGAGGGCAGCCGCACCGGCTTCACCAGATACGAATCGAACCCGGCGGCGCGCAGATCAGCGAGCTCGCCGCGCTCGGCGGGCGAGAGCAGTACGTGGCGCACCGTGGCATGCGGCTCGGCCTTGCGCGCGAGCGCCGCCGTCACCCCGGCGCCGAAGGCGCGGTCGACCAGGAAATGCGTCCAGTTGCGCTCGGGCAACACGGCCTCGGCCACCGCGGCCTCGGTCACCAGCGCCGCGTTGGCGCCCCAGGCGATTAGGCGCCGCACCAGTTGCGGCCCGACGATGGGCGAGGGCGAGGCCACCAGCACATCGAGGCCGCGGAGGTTCGGTCCGGCGTCGGGCAACGACACCTCAGTGGCGGCGGGAAGGTCGACGGTGAAGCTGAACACCGAGCCTTGTTCGAGCGCACTCTGCAGCGTGATCTCGCCGCCCATGCGCTCGACGATGCGCCCGGCGATAGCGAGCCCGAGCCCGGTGCCGCCGTGATGGCGCGCGAGCGTATTGTCGCCCTGCTCGAACTCGCGGAAGATGCGCTCCTGCGCGTCGGCGCCGACGCCGGGACCGGTGTCTCTCACGGTGAAGCGTACACGGCCGATGTCGGCGTGCTCGACGCGCACCGCGACGCCGCCTTCGTCGGTGAATTTCACAGCGTTGCTGGCGAGATTGAGCAGCACTTGGCGGAGCCGCGCCGCATCGCCCACCACCCGCTGAGGCAGGTCGTCGTCGAGATCGGCGGCGATCTCGATGCCTTTCGCCTGCGCCCGCGGCGCCAACAGCTCGACCACGTCGCTGACCACGCCGGAAAGATCGAACGGCACCGTTTCGAGGTCGAGGCGGCCGGCCTCGATCTTGGAGAAGTCGAGAATTTCCTCGATCAGTCCGAGCAGCGCCTTGCCCGAGGTCTTCACCGCGTTGCCGTAGGTCTGCTGCTCCGGCGAAAGGGATGTTTCGAAAAGAAGATCGGCCATGCCGAGAATGCCGTTCAACGGTGTCCGCACCTCGTGGCTGACCACAGCGAGGAAGCGCGATTTGGCGCGGCTTGCCGCCTCCGCCTTCTCGCGCGCCTCGCCGAGCGCGCGCTCGGCGGCGACCCGGCTGGTGACGTCGCGGCCGACGCGCTGCACCTCGAGCACGCGGCCCTCGCCGTCGCGCACGGCGACTTCCTTCCAGGCGATCGAGCGCACCCCTTCGCGGGTCGCGATCTCCTGATCATAGCTCTTCGATCCGTCGGCGAGGAACGCCGGCGCGCTTTCGCTCCGCACGTCGAGGAGGATGCTGCGGCCGATGATCTGCTCGAGGGGCTTGCCGAGAAGCGCGCATATGCTCGCGCTCGCGTGCGTGACGCGGCCGTGCTGGTCCTCGCGCACGACGAAGTCGCCCTGGGCGTCGATCAGCTGCGTGGCGTGGGCGAGGCGCTCCTCGAGCTGCCAAATGCGGTCGTCGCGTTCGTCCACGTGAGTCTCGAGCTCGTTCAGGCGCTCCGTGAGCTCGCGCGACTGGCGGTGGCGGATGGCGAGCGCGGCAAGGGAGAACACCAGGAGGCCGGTGAGCATGCCCTCGAAGCCGATCTTGCCGGGGTCGAAGAACTCGAGGGTCTGCTCCTGCGCCAGCGCCGCCGAAGGCAGGAGTAATGACGCGAGCGCAAGGAGCTTCGCCGCCCTCGTCCAAACGCTCCGCCGCCGACCGTCCATCGGTCCCGAATGCATTGGCTGCCCTCGCTTTTCCTTGCGAAAGCATGCCCGAGCGGACCTTAGGGGATGGTCATCAGCCGAAGTTTCGGCGGCAAATCGTGGCAGATGGTTAAGGGAGGGTAAACGCCGTCAGGCGGCAATCGCGATGCGCTCGTTCAGCGCCCGGTAGGCGAGCGCTTCGGCGACATGCGGCCGGCGCACGGGCTCGGACTGGTCGAGATCAACGTAAGCTAATTGCTGGAAGTCGTTAGAACGCCTTTCGCCGCCCTTCGATCTTGTCCCAGATCAGCGCCGCGATGTCGGGCCCGCCGAGCTTCTTCACCGCGCGGATGCCGGTGGGCGAGGTGACGTTGATCTCGGTGAGGTAGCCGCCGATCACGTCGATGCCGACGAACAGGAGCTGGCGCTCGCGCAGCTCCGGCCCGAGGCGCGCGCAAATCTCGCGCTCGCGTCGGGTCAGCGCCGTCGCCTTGGCCGCGCCCCCGCGCACCATGTTGGAGCGGAGATCATCGGCGGCCGGCACGCGGTTGATGGCACCGGCGAACTCGCCGTCCACCAGAATGATGCGCTTGTCGCCCTGCTTCACCGCCGACAGATATTTCTGCGTGACCCAGGGCTCGCGGAAGGTGGTGGCGAACAGGTCATAGAGAGAGCCAAAGTTCACGTCGCGGGCGCCCACGCGAAACACCGCCTCGCCGCCGTTGCCGTAGAGCGGCTTCATCACCACGTCGCCATGCTTGGCGCGGAAGGCCTCGATCTCGTCGCGGTCGCGCGAGAGCAGCGTCGGCGGCATCAGGTCGGCGAACTTGATCACGAACATTTTTTCCGGCGCGTTACGCACGTTCGCCGGGTCGTTGACGACGAGCGTCTTCGGCTGGATGCGCTCGAGGAGATGCGTGGCGGTGATGTAGGCGAGATCGAACGGCGGATCCTGGCGCATCAGCACCACATCGAAGGACGAAAGCGCCACGCGCTTCTCTCTACCGAGGGTGAAGTGATCGCCCGCCTTGTCGCGTACGCTGAGCGGCCGCACCGTGGCGTAGAGCTTGCCGTCGACAAGCGCCAGACGATCGGGCGTGTAATAGGAAAGCTCGTGGCGGCGCTTCTGCGCCTCGAGCAGGAGCGCGAAGGTCGAGTCACCCGCGACGCGGATGCGCTCGATCGGATCCATCTGTACCGCCACGCGCAAAGCCATCACCTTACTCCTAGCTTTCCACTTCGAACGCCGACTGGATGTGCTCGGGCAAAACGCCCGGCGCCACCAGGATCGCGTCGAAGCGGAAATCATATCCTTCATGCTCGGGGTGCGCCGCAAGCCATGCTTCGGCGCCGGCGACGATGCGCCGCCGCTGGCGCGGCAGCACCGATTCCGCGGCGTCGGCGAGCGCGGCGCGCGCCTTGACCTCCACGAACACGATGAGCCGCCGCCGCCGCGCCACGATGTCGATCTCGCCCACTGGGCTGCGCCAGCGCCGCGCCATCACGCGGAAGCCTTGGGCGACCAGCAGCAACGCCGCGCGGCTCTCCGCCGAAAGGCCGAAACGGAAGGCCTCGGTTCGCTTCTGGCTCAACGCCCGCTTCATCGCTTGCCCCCGAGCGCGAGCGCACGGGCGTAGACCTCGCGGCGCGCGAGTCCGGTCTCGCCCGCGACTTCGGCCACCGCGTCCTTGACCGAGCCGCGCGCCAGTGCGTCCGCGAGCTTCGCATCCAGCTCGCCCGCGGACGTCACCGTCACGGCGGGCGGCGCGATCACCACCACGATCTCGCCCTTGGGCGCGCCCGCCGCCTGATAGTGCTCGGCGAGCGCGGCGAGGGTGCCGCGGCGCACCTCCTCGAAGGTTTTCGTGAGCTCGCGGCAGACCGATGCGTGGCGCACGCCGAGACCTTGCGACAGATCGGCGAGGCTCGCCGCGAGCCGCGGCCCGCTTTCATAGAGTACGAGCGTCGCCGGGATCGCCGCGAGCTCGGCGATGCGGGTGCGGCGCTGGCCGCCCTTGGCCGGCAGAAATCCCTCGAAGAAGAAGCGATCGGTCGGCAATCCCGCCGCCACCAGCGCCGCCAGCGCCGCCGACGCCCCGGGGATGGGAAACACCCGGTGGCCGGCGTCGAGCGCCGCCTCGACGAGCTTGTATCCGGGGTCCGATACGAGCGGCGTGCCGGCGTCGGAGACGAGCGCGATCCTGGCGCCTTCGCCGAGCCGCGCCAGCACCCGCGGCCGCACCGCGGCCGCGTTGTGGTCGTGGTAGGCCAGCAGCGGCGTCTTGATGCGATAGCGGTCGAACAGCCGCCGCGTGACGCGGGTGTCCTCGCACAGCACGAGATCGGCGGCGGAAAGCGTAGTCAACGCGCGCAGCGTCACGTCCGCAAGATTGCCGATGGGGGTCGCGACCACGTGCAGCCCCGGCGCGATCGGCCCCGCTTGCAGGGCGATCGTGCGCGGCTCTCGCGAAGCGGAAGAAGAGGAGTTTGCGGACATGGCGGCCGGCGACTTTAGCCTCGCCCCGCGCCCGGCGACAGCCGCCCGCGCGAAACAGCTGACAGACCAACGTTTTGACAGCGGCCCGGCGCTGCCGCAGATTGCCCCGCGCACGAGGAATCCGGGATGATTTTTGACGCAAACGGCTGGCGACTGGCTCGCGTCCTGCGCGGTCTGGCCGTTTGCGCCGGGCTTGCGCTCACCGCCTGTGCCGGCTCCGGCATCGACCTCGACGTATTCAGCTCCAAGCCGCCGCCGGGCCAGCCGCTCGCCCCGCCGCCGGCAATGGACGAGGCGCCGCCGCCGGCTCCGGGCGGTCCGGTCGTGCGCGTTGGTCTCGTGCTGCCGCTTTCCGCCAAGGGCAACGCCGGCACCGTCGCGCTCTCCATGCGCAACGCCGCCGAGCTTGCGCTCGCCGAGTTCGGCAACGCGGGCATCCAGCTCATCGTCAAGGACGATGCCGGCACCGCGCCGGGCGCCCAGGCGGCGGTGCAGGCGGCGATCGGCGAGGGCGCGGTGATCGTGCTCGGCCCCTTGTTCAGTCATACCGTCGCCGCCGCCGGACAGACGGCGCGGAGCCGCGGCGTTCCGCTGATTGCGTTTTCCACCGACGCCAATGTGGCTGCGCGCGGAGTTTATCTCTTAAGTTTCCTGCCCGAGTCCGACGTGGACCGAATGGTCAGCTTCGCCATCTCGCGCGGCAAGCGCTCGTTCGTGGCGGTGCTGCCCGACAGCGCCTACGGCAGCGTGGTCGAGGCGCAATTCCAGCAGGTGGTCTCCGCCCGCGGCGGCCGCGTGATCGCGATCGAGAAATACAGTTCCGAGAAGGCGAAGCTCGCCGAGCCCGCGCGCCGCGCCGCCGCGGCTTCGCGCCAGGCAGATTCGCTCTTCTTCGCCGACGCCGGCGACACCACGCCGAGTCTCGTGCAGGCGCTGGCGGCGAACGGCGTGAAGAACCCGCAGCCGCAGTTCATGGGCACGGGCCTGTGGGACGATGCCGCGCTGTTCGCAAATCCAGCGCTCGCCGGCGCCTGGTTCGCCGCGCCCGACGCCGCCGGCTATCGCGCCTTCGCGCAACGCTACCGCGCGCGCTACGGCCGCGATCCGGTGCGCACCGCGAGCCTCGCCTACGACGGCGTGTCGCTCGTCGCCTCGCTGGTGCGGGCCGGCGGCGGCCGCATCAGCGACGACATGCTCACCAACCCCTCGGGCTTCTCCGGCATCGACGGCGTGTTCCGCTTCCGTCCCGACGGCACCTGCGAGCGCGGACTCGCGGTGATGGAGATCGGCGGCGGCAGCGCGCGCATCATCAGCCCGGCGCCGCGCGCCTTCAGCGCCGCTAACCTCTGATCAGGCGGCGAGATCGGCGACGACGGCGTCGAGCAGCGGGAAGCCCGCGGCGGTGACGCGCAGGTTTCCCTCGCGCACCTCGATCAACCCCTCCGCCACGAGCGCCGAGACGCGCTCCGGGTCGAAGGCGCGGCCGCTCAAGGTTTCGTAGCGCGCCGTATCGATGCCTTCGCGGAGCCGCAGCCCCATCAGCAACAGCTCGTCCGCCTGCTCGCCGCTGGTGAGCGCTTCGTCGGTGATGACGCTGTGGCCGCGCGCTTCCACCGCCGCGAGCCAGCGTTCCGGNCTGCGCTCGGTAGCGGTGGCGCGCCGCGCTCCGTCGGCGCCGATGCGGCCGTGGGCGCCGGGCCCGACGCCGGCATATTCCTGGTAGCGCCAGTAAACCAAGTTGTGGCGGCACTCTGCGCCGAGCCGCGCGTGGTTGGAAATCTCGTAGGCGGGAAGCCCCGCGCGGTCGCAGGCTTCCTGCGTCACGTCCCACAGCGCGCGGCCCGCTTCCGCGTCCGGCACCACGAGCTTGCCGGCGCGGTGGAGCGCCGCGAACGCCGTGTCGGCCTCGATGGTCAGCTGATAGAGCGACAGGTGCTCGGTGCCGATGTCGAGCGCCCGCGCCAGCTCCGCCTGCCAGGCGGCGGGCGTCTGCTCCGGCCGGGCGTACATGAGGTCGATGGAAACCCGCGGAAACGCTGCCTGCGCGATCTTCACCGCGGCCAGCGCCTCGTTGGCGGTGTGCAGCCGGCCGAGGAACTTCAGCGCCGCGTCGTCGAGCGATTGCACGCCGAGCGACACCCGGGTGACGCCGGCGGCGCGATAGCCGCGGAAGTTCTCCGCCTCGACGCTCGTGGGATTGGCCTCGAGCGTGATCTCGGCGTCGCCCGCGATCGGCCAGCGCTGGGCAACGGCGGCGAGGATCGCGTCCACCGTCTTCGGCTGCATCAGCGACGGTGTGCCGCCGCCGAAGAAGATGGTGTCCACCGTGCGCGCACCGATCTCGTTTGCGACATGGCCGATCTCGCGCTCGATCGCGCGCACGAAGCGCGTCTCGTCCGGCTTGTCGCGGCGCACGTGGCTGTTGAAGTCGCAGTACGGGCACTTCGACAGGCAGAACGGCCAGTGCACGTAGACCCCGAAGGCGGGATCGTGCGGCGCGCGCGCGGGCGCTGCCGGTTTCGCGAGCGTTTCAAGCAAGGCACGCCACCGCGAGCTTGCGAAACGCGCGGGCACGGTGCGACAAGCCCTGCCCCCGGGGCGGCAGCCCGTGTTTTTCCTCTGCGCTCATCTCGCCGAACGTGCGCGTGAATCCGTCGGGAAGGAAGATGGGATCATAACCGAATCCCTCGCTGCCGCGCGGCGCGTCGGCGATCGTGCCGTCGACGCGGCCCTCGAACTCCTCCATATGGCCGTCGGGCCAAGCGAGGCAAAGGGCGGCGACGAAGGCGGCGCGCCGCCTGGCCGGATCGGTGGCGCCCTGGCCCTTGAGCTTCTCGCCGATCACGCGCATGGCGCGGCCGAAATTCCTGTCCGGACCCGCCCAGCGCGCGGAATGAATGCCCGGCGCGCCGCCGAGTGCCTCCACCACCAGCCCGGAATCGTCGGCGAACGCCGGGAGCTTCGCTGCGCGGGCCGCGGCCACCGCCTTGATGCGCGCGTTCTCGGCGAAGCTCGAACCGGTCTCCTCGGGCTCGGCGAGGCCGAGCTCGCTCGCCGCCACCGCCTCCACGCCATGCGGCGAAAGCAGCTCGCGCATCTCCTTCAGCTTTCCCGGATTGTGGGTCGCGATCACCACGCGGCCCGCGAGCTTGCGCGCCATCGCTACGCGGCCGCCTGCTTCTGCAGCTCGATAAGCTTGGTCACGCCACCACGCGCGAGCGCGATCAAACGCGTCAGCTCCGCGTCGGAAAACGGCGTCTTCTCCGCCGTCCCCTGGATCTCGACGATGCCGCCCTTGCCGGTCATGACGAAATTCATGTCGGTCTCCGCTTCGGAATCCTCCGCGTAATCGAGGTCGAGCACTGCTTCGCCCTGGTGGATGCCGCAGGAGATCGCCGCCACCTGGTCGATGAGCGGCTCGCGCTTGACCATGGAGCGCTTCTTCATCCAGGCGATGCAGTCATGCAGCGCGATCCAAGCACCGGTGATCGCCGCGGTGCGCGTGCCGCCGTCGGCTTGCAGTACGTCGCAGTCGACGGTGATCTGCCGCTCGCCGAGCGCGGTGAGGTCGGTGACCGTGCGCAGCGAGCGGCCGATCAGCCGCTGGATCTCGAGCGTGCGCCCGGAGGGACGGCCCACCGCCGCCTCGCGCCGGGTGCGCTCGTGGGTGGCGCGCGGCAGCATGCCGTACTCGGCGGTGACCCAGCCGCGGCCCTGGTTCTTCAGCCACGGCGGCAGCCGCTCCTCCAACGTCGCCGTCACCAGCACGTGAGTGTTGCCGAACTTGACGAGGCAGGAACCCTCCGCGTGGCGCAACAGGCCCCGCTCGAAGCTCACCGCCCGCATCTCGTCGCTGGCCCGACCGCTCGGCCGCATGCTCTTTTTCTCCTGTTGAACGAGACCCTTGTACGGGTGCGGTGGCACGAGCGGCAAGGCCGGCCTTGCTTCAAAAGGCCACGGGCTGCACTACTTACCGTGGGACCCCAGGAGCACGCCTTGTCCGTCGACGTTCGCATCGGATCGGCCGAAGTCAGCCTCGCGCAGCTCGACGAACGTTCGCGCGAGATCTTCCGCCATATCGTCGACCAGTATCTGGCGACTGGCGAGCCGGTGGGCTCGCGTCATATCTCGCGCCTGTTGCCCATGACGCTGTCGCCGGCGTCGGTGCGCAACGTCATGACGGACCTGGAGGCGCTCGGCCTCGTCTATGCGCCGCACACCAGCGCCGGCCGCCTGCCCACCGAGCTTGGGCTGCGCTTCTTCGTCGACGCGCTCTTGGAGATCGGCGACCTCGCCGAGGACGAGCGCCGCGCCATCGAAGCCCAGGTCAAGGCCGCAAGCGGCGGCAATCTCGATTCGGTGCTGACCGAGGCGTCGGTTCTCCTCTCCGGTTTGTCGCGCGGCGCCGGTGTCGTCACCGCCGCCACCACCAATCCGCGGCTCAAGCACGTGGAGTTCGTGCGCCTGGAGCCGACGCGGGCTCTCGTCGTGCTTGTCTCGGAGGACGGGCAGGTGGAGAACCGGCTGCTGACGCTTCCGCCGGACGTTCCCACCTCGGCGCTGGTCGAGGCGACGAATTTTCTCAACGCGCGGGTGCGCGGCAAGACGCTCGGCGAGGTCAAGGCCGAGCTCGAGCAGGCGCTCACGGCGGCGCGCGCCGAGCTCGACGAGCTCACGCAAAAGATCGTGGCCGGCGGCCTCGCCAGCTGGTCGGGCGGCGACACCGCCGAGCGCAAGCTCATCGTGCGCGGGCATGCCAAGCTCCTCGAGGATCTCAAGGCCATGGGGGATCTGGAGCGGGTGCGGCTTCTGTTCGACGACCTCGAGACCCGCCGCGAGGTGATCGAGCTCCTGGGCCGCGCCCAGGGCGCCGAGGGCCTGCGCATCTTCATCGGCTCGGAGAACAAGCTGTTCTCGCTGTCGGGCTCCTCGACCATCATCGCGCCCTATCACGACGGCGCCGGCCGTGTCATCGGCGTGCTCGGGGTCATCGGCCCGACGCGGCTGAATTACGCCCGCGTCATTCCTATGGTCGACTACACCGCCCGCGTGGTGAGCAAGGTTCTGTCCGGCTGACTTGATTTTCCCACACCGCCACCTGATATGCCTCGCAAGCCCGAGATTCCGGTCCCTTTCATTCCATGAACGACGAAACCAAACGTCCCGACGAGGCTGCCGAGCCCGAGCCCGCGTCCGCGGAAGCCGCGAACGAGAACGATGCGGCTGCGGCGCTGGAGAAGCAGGTGGCGGAGCTGCGCGACCGCTATCTGCGCGCCGCCGCCGAGGTGGAGAACGTGCGCAAGCGCGCCGAGCGCGAGGCGGCCGACGCGCGCGCCTATGGCGTTGCCGCCTTCGCCCGCGAGGTCTTGAACATCGCTGATCATCTGGCCCGCGCGCTCGAGGCGGTCGGCCCCGAAGCCCGCGCATCGGCCGACGGCGCGCTCAAGGCTCTCGTCGAAGGCGTCGAGCTCACCGAGCGCGAGTTGCTGAAGGCGCTTTCCCAGCACGGCGTGCGCCGCCTCGACCCCAAGGGTGAGAAATTCGACCCCAACTTCCACCAGGCCATATTCGAGGTGGCGGACGAAAGCGTGCCGCCGGGCACCGTCGCCCAGGTGATCCAGCCCGGCTACGCCATCGGCGAGCGCATTTTGCGGCCGGCTTTGGTGGCCATTGCCAAGGGCGGGGCCAGGGCCGCGAACGGGAACGACAGCGACAAGCAGCCAGACGCGTAATTCTGTCATAGCCCCGGCCTATGTTGGCGGGAGCGATGGAGGAGATCATGGCCCCGCACGGCAGCTTCTACTGGAATGAGCTGATGACGCGCGATGCGGAGAAGGCCAAGGCCTTCTACGCCAAAACGATCGGCTGGACCTTCGAGCGGACGCCATTGCCGAACGGCGGCACCTACTGGGTCGCCAAGACGGACGACACGCCGGAAGCCGGCATTTTTCCCATACAGGGCCCGGAGTTCGAGGGCGCGCCGGAGCAATGGTTTTCCTATATCGCCGTCGACGACGTGGACGCGCGCGTGAAGCAGGCGGAGCAGGCGGGCGCCAAGGTGATTCGCCCGCCCTTCGACGCTCCGGGCGTGGGGCGGATCGCGATCCTGCAGGAGCCGGGCGGCGCCCAGATTGGCTGGATGACACCTATCGACTGACCGGTTTGGCACCTTTAGCGCCGCCTTAAGGTTTTCCGCGGAACAACCGCGGGATGCACGGCACGCCGTCGAGCATTTCCCCTTCGTTCTGGCGCCAGACGGGATTGGTCGCCGCCGCCGCCGGCGCATCGCTCCTTGTCTTGTACTTCGCCACCGTCGTCTGGTCGCCGCCGTTCGCGCGCGACGCCCACGACTACGTGGTCGGCCGCGATTTCCTCAATTTCTGGATCTACGGCCGCGAGGCGTGGAGCGCGGCGCCGGCCCGCTTCTACAACATCGTTCTCTATAACCGGCACCTCGCCGAGCTCGTGCCGTGGACCTACGCGACCCAGCAATGGTCGTACCCGCCACATGTTCTTTTCTTCGCGGCGCCCTTTGGGCTTCTGCCTTATGGCATCGCTTACGTCCTGTGGACCGCGCTCGGTGTGGTCGCGTTCTGGGCCGCCGCGCACGATCGCGACGACAGCTGGCGGGAGTTCGCGGCGCTGGCGCTGGCGCCGGCTGCGCTCCTCTGCCTCGTGTCGGGACAGAACGCCTTCTTCACCGCCGCGATCTTGATCGCGATCTACCGCTTCATCGACGCAAGGCCGCTCCTCATCGGCGCGCTGATCGGCATCCTTACCGTTAAGCCGCAACTTGGATTGCTCTTGCCCTTCATGCTCGTCCTCACCGGCCGCTGGCGCGTCTTTCTCGCCGCCGNGGCGACGACGATCGCGTTCGTCGGCGCCAGCATCCTCGTCTTCGGCGTCGACGTTTGGCTCGCCTATCTCGGTCCCGGCGTGCGTCTACAGGAATACGTGCTGCAGGCGCCGAGCGCGATCATCGTGGCCCTGATGCCGACGGTATTCATGAATGCCCGCATCGCCGGCCTCGGGCCGGAGATCGCCTATGTCATCCAGGCTGTGGCGGCGCTTGCCGCCGTCGCCGCGGTGATCTGGACGTACGCGCGCAGGCGCGATCCGCTTCTTTCCTACGGCGCGCTGCTCGTCGCCACCCTGGTCGCGACGCCGTATCTCATGAGCTACGACCTCGTGGTCATGGGCTGGCTGGTGCTGGCGCTGTGCAAAACCGGTTGCTTGCTGCCGCGCGCGCGCGTGCTGCTCGTCGGCCTCTACTGGCTGCCGTTCATCGCGCTCGCCATGGCCACTCTTAGTGTCCCCGGCTCGGCGCTCATCCCGATCGTTGCCCTCGTCATGCTGCTCATGGCCTTAAAGGAGCGCGACAAAGCTGCGCAAGAGCCGCGCGCCGCAACGGTGAACGAACAACTACCGTCCATTAACGGGCTCCGTGGTTACTGACAGAGGCAAATGGGTGTCGCGCGGGTGCTCGCTGTGGATCTCCGCCGGCGTCTTCCGCCGCCTGGTCGACGAGAAGCTCGATCCCGACCAGAAAGCGGCGCTAAAGCGCTTTGCCGCCCGCGACCGCGACATGCTGGTCGAGGACATCCGCCGCAACCGGCCCGATATCATCCTGGTGGAGAAGGGCGTGTTCGACTGGGAGGCGTGGGCGCGCGCCGACCCGCTCGTCGCCGCCGAGCTTGCCCATTATCGCGAGGCCGGGCGCGTTGCGGCGATCCTGATCCTGCAGCGCGACGAATCCCACTGAGGGATCGGCGGCGAACGCAAAAAAAGCCCATGATAGAGGGGGTTGCCAGCCTTGCGGCCCCCTAAACCCCTCCTATATGAGCCAGTGAAGCCGCAGGGGCTGCGGCGAAACGTTCGTAAAAGGGGGTCGGAGGAAGCCCGCGTTTCGCAGACTTTCATCCGGGTGCCTGTCAGGGCCTGGCCGATCCGCCGCAAAAGAGAGGGTATGCAATGTCCAAGGTCATTGGAATCGACCTCGGCACCACCAATTCGTGCGTGGCCGTCATGGAGGGATCGACCCCCAAGGTGATCGAGAACGCCGAGGGCGCGCGCACCACGCCGTCCATCGTGGCCTTCACCGATGACGGCGAGCGCCTGGTCGGCCAGCCGGCGAAACGCCAGGCCGTCACCAATCCGGAAAAGACGTTCTTCGCGGTCAAGCGCCTGATCGGCCGGCGCTACGACGACCCGATGGTGGAAAAGGACAAGAAGCTCGTCCCCTACGGGATCGTGCGCGCCGGCAACGGCGACGCCTGGGTGTCGGACGGCAAGAACCAGTATTCGCCCTCGCAGATTTCCGCCTTCATCCTGCAGAAGATGAAGGAAACCGCCGAAGCCTATCTCGGCGCCAAGGTCGAGAAGGCGGTCATCACCGTTCCCGCCTACTTCAACGACGCCCAGCGCCAGGCCACCAAGGACGCCGGCAAGATCGCCGGCCTCGAGGTGCTGCGCATCATCAACGAGCCGACCGCCGGCGCGCTCGCCTACGGCCTCGACAAGAAGACGGCCGGCACCATCGCGGTCTACGACCTCGGCGGCGGCACCTTCGACATTTCCATTCTTGAGATCGGCGACGGCGTCTTCGAGGTGAAGGCGACGAACGGCGACACCTTCCTCGGCGGCGAGGACTTCGACATGCGCCTCGTCAACTATCTCGCCGACGAGTTCCAGAAGGAGCAGGGCATCGACCTGCGCCGCGACAAGCTCGCGCTTCAGCGCCTCAAGGAGGCGTCGGAGAAGGCGAAGATCGAGCTGTCGTCGGCGACGCAGACCGAGATCAACCTGCCGTTCATCACTGCCGATCAGAGCGGCCCCAAGCACCTCACCATGAAGCTCACCCGCGCCAAGTTCGAGGCGCTGGTCGACGATCTCATCCAGAAGACCGTCGAGCCCTGCCGCCGGGCGATCAAGGACGCGGGCCTTTCCGCCGCCGAGATCAACGAGGTGGTGCTGGTCGGCGGCATGACCCGCATGCCCAAGGTGCAGGAAGTGGTGAAGCAGCTGTTCGGCCGCGAGCCGCACAAAGGCGTGAACCCGGACGAGGTGGTGGCGATTGGCGCCGCGATTCAGGCGGGTGTGCTTCAGGGCGACGTCAAGGACGTGCTTCTTCTCGACGTCACCCCGCTTTCGCTCGGCATCGAGACGCTGGGCGGTGTGTTCACCCGACTGATCGACCGCAACACCACGATCCCGACCAAGAAGAGCCAGGTGTTCTCCACCGCCGAGGACGGCCAGAACGCGGTGACGATCCGCGTGTTCCAGGGCGAGCGCGAGATGGCGGCCGACAACAAGATGCTCGGCCAGTTCGATCTCGTCGGCATACCGCCGGCGCCTCGCGGGGTGCCGCAGGTCGAGGTGACCTTCGACATCGACGCCAACGGCATCGTCAACGTCCAGGCCAAGGACAAGGGCACCGGCAAGGAGCAGCAGATCCGCATCCAGGCTTCCGGCGGCCTCAGCGAGGCCGACATCCAGAAGATGGTGAAGGACGCCGAGGCCCACGCCGCCGACGACAAGAAGCGCCGCGCGCTCGCCGAGGCGAAGAACCAAGCCGACGCGCTCGTGCACACCACCGAGAAGTCGCTCAAGGAGTACGGCGAGAAGATCGGGGCCCCCGACCGCACCGCCATCGAGAACGCGATCTCGGATCTGAAGGAAGCGGCCAAGGGCGAGGATCCCGACGCGATCCAGGCCAAAACCCAGACGCTTGCCCAGGTCTCCATGAAGCTCGGCGAGGCCATGTACCAGGCGCAGCAGGCCGGCAGCGGCCAGCCGGGTCCGGGCGACGGCAACCCCGGCGGCGCCGCCGGAGGCAAGAAAGAGGACGTGGTCGACGCGGAGTTCACCGAGGTCGACGACGACAAGAAGAACAAGAAGTCGGCCTGACCGGTACGAATGAATGAGCCTCGTCCTGCGAAGCGCGCTTGGCGTCTCGAAGGGCGAGGCTTCTTGTTGTGAAAGAAGCTAACGCATGGCCAAGCGCGACTACTACGAGGTGCTCGGGGTCGCGCGCGATTGCGATGACGGCGCGCTAAAGGCCGCCTTCCGCAAGCTCGCCATGAAGTGCCACCCCGACCGCAACCCGGGGGATCACGCGGCCGAGCACCGCTTCAAGGAGCTGAACGAGGCCTACGACGTGCTCAAGGACGGCGACAAGCGCGCCGCCTACGATCGCTTCGGCCACGTCGCCTTCGAATCCGGCTCCGGCGCGCACGGCGCGGGCTTCGGTGCCGACTTCGCCTCCACCTTCCACGACATCTTCGACGATCTGTTCGGCATGGGCCGCCGTGGCGGCGGCCGCACGTCGGGGCGCGAGCGCGGCCAGGACCTGCGCTACAATCTTGAGATCACCATCGAGGATGCGTTTCGCGGCAAGACCGCCCAGGTGCGCATCCCCACCAACGTGGTGTGCGAGGCCTGCTCCGGCTCGGGCGCCAAGCCCGGCACCGAGCCCGTGATCTGCCGCACCTGCAGCGGCGCCGGCCGCGTCCGCCACGCGCAGGGCTTCTTCACGCTGGAGCGCACCTGTCCCGCCTGCCAGGGGCGCGGCTCGTCGATCGACGAGCCGTGCAAGGCGTGCGCCGGCGCCGGCCGCGTCATCAAGGAGCGCATGCTCGAGGTGCAGATTCCGCCGGGCGTCGAGGACGGCACGCGCATTCGGCTTGCCGGCGAAGGCGAGGCGGGACTGCGCGGCGGCTCGGCCGGCGACCTCTATATTTTTCTCTCGATCACGCCGCACCCGATCTTCCAGCGCGAGGGCGCCGACCTCTACTGCCGCGTGCCCATCGCCATGACCACGGCCGCGCTCGGCGGCGAGTTCGAGGTGCCGACCGTCGACGGCGGCCGCACCCGCGTGAAGGTTCCCGAGGGCACCCAGGCGGGCAAACGCTTCCGCCTCTCCCACAAGGGCATGCCGGTGCTGCGCTCGCGCGCCCGCGGCGACATGTACGTGCAGGTGAGCGTGGAGACGCCGCAGAAGCTCACGCGCCGCCAGCGCGAGCTGCTTGCCGAGTTCGACAAGGAAAGCTCCAAGGACACGCACCCGGAGTCGGCGGGGTTCTTCGCCAAGATGCGCGAGTTCTTCGAATAGGGCGGCTTTACCGGCCCGAGCGCTTGACTAGACTGGCGGGGCGGGGAGTATGGTCCCCGCCACTGCCAGATGCGCATGCCTC
>JGI12636J13339_1000020_pt1 | contig 20121 bp, 19 predicted proteins | sample BlaSpr_A8_Ref_M1_FD_13339 | JGI IMG/M metagenome (IMG submission 13339) | reverse complement strand
GCCCCCGTAGCCGTGCCGCCCGAGGCGGCCGTTCCCGAGACCATGGGCGTGGTTGCGGCCCCGCGTAGCGGCGTTGCGCTGTCGCCGATCAACTGGCGGCGGTGGCGGAATTTTCAACAGAACCGCCGCGGCTGGTGGTCGTTCTGGATCTTCGCGGTCCTGTTCGTGGCGAGCCTGTTCGGCGAGTTCATCGCCAACGACAAGCCCTACCTCGTCTCGCTCGAGGGCCGCTGGTACTACCCGGTGTTCGCCCGCTACACGGAGACCGCCTTCGGCGGCGAGTTCGAGACCGAAGCCGACTACCGCGGCAGCTATTTGCAGAATCTCATCAAAGAGAAGGGCGGCACCATGCTCTGGCCGCCGATCCGCTACCGCTACGACAGCCATAACCTCGATCTGCCGACGCCAGCGCCCTCGCCGCCCACCTGGTGGCTGAGCGAGACGCAATGCGCCGCGGTGGCGCAGAAGAAGGGCGTCAAGGGCTGCCGTGACCTCGAATACAACTGGCTCGGCACTGACGACCAGGGCCGCGACGTAGTGGCGAGGCTCCTCTACGGCTTCCGCATCTCGGTCTTGTTCGGGCTCACGCTCACGGTCATCTCGTCGGGGATTGGCGTCTTCGCCGGCGCGGTGCAGGGCTATTTCGGCGGCTGGACGGATCTGTTGTTCCAGCGCGTCATCGAGGTCTGGACGTCGATCCCGTCGCTCTATCTCCTGCTCATCATCTCCTCGGTGTTCGTGCCGGGCTTCTTCATTCTGCTCGGCATATTGCTGTTGTTTTCCTGGGTGGCGCTCGTGGGGTTGGTGCGCGCGGAATTCCTGCGCGCGCGCAACTTCGAATACGTGATGGCGGCGCGCGCGCTCGGCGTCTCCAACTTGGTGCTCATGTTCCGCCACCTGTTGCCCAACGCCATGGTGGCGACGCTGACGTATCTCCCGTTCATCCTGTCGAGCTCGGTGATGATTCTGACCGCGCTCGACTTCCTCGGCTTCGGCCTGCCGCCCGGATCGCCGTCGCTCGGCGAGTTGCTCGCGCAAGGCAAGGCCAACATCCAGGCGCCGTGGCTCGGGCTTGCTGGCTTCTTCACCGTGGCGGCGCTGCTCTCGCTCCTCATCTTCATCGGGGAAGCGGTGCGCGACGCCTTCGATCCGCGCAAGGTGTTCACGTGAGCGACGCGCCGCTCTTGCAGGTCCAGGACCTCTCGGTCTCCTTCCGCCAGGAGAACCAGGAGATGCAGGCGGTCAAGCGCGTCTCCTTCGACGTGCGGAAGGGCGAGACCGTGGCACTCGTGGGCGAGTCGGGCTCGGGCAAGTCGGTGAGCGCGCTCTCGATCCTCAAGCTCCTGCCTTATCCAGCGGCGCGGCATCCGTCGGGCCGCATCCTGTTCCGCGGCCGGGACCTGCTCGCGCTCTCCGAGCGCGAGATGCGCGGCGTGCGCGGCGACGACATCACCATGGTGTTCCAGGAGCCGATGACGTCGCTGAACCCGCTGCACACCATCGAGCGGCAGGTCGCCGAGGTGCTGCAGGTGCACCGCGGGCTCACCGCCGTCGCGGCGCGGAGGCGCGTGGTCGAGCTCCTGAACGAGGTCGGGATTCCCGACGCGCAAACGCGTCTAAACGCCTATCCGCACCAGCTCTCCGGCGGCCAGCGCCAGCGCGTGATGATCGCGCTCGCGCTCGCCAACGAGCCAGACCTGTTCATCGCCGACGAGCCGACGACCGCGCTCGACGTCACCGTTCAGGCGCAAATACTAAATCTTCTCAAGGAGTTGCAGCGGCGACTCGGCATGGCCATGCTGTTCATCACCCACGACCTCGGCATCGTGCGCAAGGTCGCCGACCGGGTGTGCGTGATGCGCCACGGCGAGATCGTCGAGCAGGGCGCCGTCGCCGAGTTGTTCGCGCGGCCCGTCCATCCCTACACCAGGGAATTGATCGCGGCGGAGCCGAAGGGCGCGCCGGCGCCGCCGAGGCCCACGGCACCCATCGTGGTCGAGACCAAGGATCTCAAGGTGTGGTTCCCCATCCGCCGCGGCGTGCTGCGCCGCACGGTCGGGCACATCAAGGCCGTCGATGGCGTCACGTTCACCATCCACCGCGGCGAGACGCTCGGCGTCGTCGGTGAATCCGGCTCGGGCAAGACGACGCTTGGGCTCGCGCTGTTGCGCCTTATCTCCAGCGACGGGCCGATCGTCGTGCTCGGGCACGAGGTGCAGGGCCTGATGTTCCGCGCCATGCGGCCGCTCCGGCGCAACATGCAGATCGTGTTCCAGGACCCCTACGGCTCGCTCAGCCCGCGCATGTCCATCGTCGACATCGTCGGCGAGGGCCTGCGCGTGCACCAGCCGCGGCTGACGCCGGCGGAGCGCGAGGCGCGCGCGGTGGTGGCGCTCGGCGAAGTCGGCATCGATCCCGAGACCCGCCACCGCTATCCGCACGAGTTCTCCGGCGGCCAGCGCCAACGCATCGCGCTCGCCCGCGCGCTGGTGCTCGAGCCTGAGTTCATCGTGCTCGATGAGCCGACGAGCGCGCTCGACATGCTGGTGCAGGCGCAGATGGTGGATCTCTTGCGCGCGGTGCAGAAGCGGCGCGACCTCACCTACCTGTTCATCAGCCACGACCTGAAGGTGGTGGCGGCGCTCGCCAGCAATATCCTGGTCATGCGCCACGGCAAAGTCGTGGAGCAGGGCCCGGCCAATGACTTGTTCGCGAATCCAAAGTCGGAATACACCCGGGCGCTGTTCAAGGCCGCGTTCGAGATCGAGGCGGCACCGGCGGGCGCCGTGGCAGAATAGCTAGAGCCGGCGCGCTTCGAGGATTTCCAGGCCGCTGTTCTGGATGCGCGACGCCGCCTCGGCAAGCGGCTCCTCCGCCACGGCCATGTGGAAGGCGTTGGCGTGCAGGAAACGGCCGGCGTCGCTCACGAATCCCACGTGTCCTTTCCAGAACAAGAGATCGCCGCGCTTCAGCGCAGCAAGATCGCCCGCAAACGGCATGGGCGTGCCGAGCGCCGCCTGCTGCATGTCGGAATCGCGCGGACACGAATGCCCGGCGGCGGCGAGCGCGAGCTGCACCAGGCCCGAGCAGTCGAGGCCCGCGCTCGAGCGGCCGCCCCACAGGTACGGCGTGCCGAGGAAGCGGCGCGCGGTGGCGACGAAATCCGGTTCACGGTGCGCGAGCGACGCCACGTGCCGGGCCGGAATGAAGCCAGCGTCGGTGGCGACGAACTCGCCTTGCGTTTCCCTCACCGCCAACAGGCTCGCGAACGAAAGCGAGGCCGCGGGTGCGCGCTTGATGTCCGGCGTGTCGAAGACAAAAGTGCGCAGCGCCGTGACGCGGTGGGTGGCGGGCTTGCCGACGGGCCCGAAGGCGTTCGCCGAGAACCAGCCCATGTAGCCGTCGGCCTCCATCTGGCCCCAGGCCCAGCCTTCGCCAGTGGTCTCGTAGACGGTGACGCGCTCGCCGTAGAGAGCCTCGCTCACCATGGGCGCGTCGGGCCGCGGCGTGGAGAACGCGGTGGCGGTCGGCGCCAGCACCTGTTGCGCGCTGCCCTCGACGAAACGCTCCGCCTCGACCTTGCCCTTCAGGTGCAGGGCGGCGAGATCGGGCCGCGCCGGGGTCACCCGCGGATCGAAGCTCATCGCGGCAGCTCGCGGGCGTGCTTGGCGAGGAGATCGCCGAGGCCCTCCACGTAGAGCGCGCCCTTCACCGTGCGCTGGACCACGACGTTCCTGCGGTCCGCCTCGTCGCGCCGGCGCGACAGGAGGTCGATGCGGCCCATGGTGTCGAGCGCCCGCGTGATCACGGGCTTGGTGACGCCGAGCTTGGATGCGAGCCCGCGCACCGTGTGCGGCGGCGGCTCCAGGTACACCGTGAGCAGCACCACGAGCTGGCGCGCCGACAGGTCCGGCTCGCCGTCGCGCACCAGCGCATACGAGAAGTCGTGCAGGAGCTTGAGCGCCTGCCCCGGACGAATTTCGACCGCCACGGCCCCTCCAGATCGTTTCGGAAGCGTATTGTTCCCCGCCCGGCGGGCCGCCGCAAGGCTCTAGCGATAGCGGCCGGCGATCAGCGCGAAAAGCGCCCGGATCGTCTGCCCCTCGCCGCCTTCGGGCCGTCCCGGCTTCGCCGCCGGGTTCCAGGCGAAGAGATCGAGATGTGCCCAAGTCTTCGCCTTCTCGACGAAGCGCGACAGGAACAGCGCAGCGGTGATGGCGCCGGCAAAGGGGCTGCCGGCGATGTTGTTGATGTCGGCGATCTTGGAATCGAGCATCGGCGCATAGGGCTTCCACAGCGGCAGGCGCCACACCGGGTCCGCCTCGGCGGTAGCCAAACGCGCGAGCTCGTCGGCGAAGCCGTCGTCGTCGGTGAACGCCGCCGGCAGCTCGGGCCCGAGTGCGACGCGCGCCGCACCGGTGAGCGTGGAGAAATCGATCATCACGTCGGGCGCCTCCTCGTCGGCGAGTGAGAGCGCATCGGCGAGGATGAGGCGGCCCTCGGCGTCGGTGTTGCCGATCTCGACGGTGAGCCCCTTGCGGCTCTTGAAGATGTCGCCCGGCCGGAAGGCGTCGCCGGAAACGGAATTCTCCACCGCCGGGATCAGCACACGCAGACGCACGGGGAGCTTCGCGTCCATGATCATGTGCGCAAGGCCGAGCGCGACCGCGGCGCCGCCCATGTCCTTCTTCATCAAGAGCATCCCGGCCGACGGCTTGATGTCGAGACCGCCGGTGTCGAAGCACACGCCCTTGCCGACGAGCGTGACCTTGGGATACTTGGCATCGCCCCAGACAAGATCGATAAGCCGCGGCGGCCGCGCGGAGCCGCGGCCGACCGTGTGCACGAGCGGGAAATTCCTGCGCAGCTCGTCGCCGGACGTGACCTGCACGCCGGCGCCGTGGCGGCCGGCGAGATCGCGCGCCGCCTGATCGAGCTCGGCAGGCCCCATGTCGTTCGACGGCGTGTTGATGAGGTCGCGGGCGAGGAAGATCGCCTCCACGGCACGCGACAGGGCGCGTTCGTCGACGCCTTCGGGTAACGCAAGCTGCGGCGGCTTCGTCTCGGACTTGCGGTAGCGGGTGAAGCGATAGCTGCCGAGCGCGAAGGCGAGCGCCGCGAGGCGCGCATCGGGTGCGCCTTCGAAGCGCCAGACGCCGGCCGGCAGAATCGCCGCGAGCTTTCCGGCGAGAAGCGGATCGCGGTGCTTCGCCTTCCCGTCCTCCACCGCGAACAGACAGCCCACGATCGCCCCGTCGGCGCCGGGTACGAGCAGATGCGTACCGGCTTCGGGCTTGAAGGCGGCGGCCTCGGCAAAGGCGCGCGCCGCCGCCGGCAGCTTGCCGCGCGCGGCGTCCCAGCCGGCGGCGTCGACGAACCACACAGGTTTCGCGGCGGCGGCGTCGGTAGCGAAGGCGGGATGGAGATCGGGCACGGGGAAGTTCCGGAACGGCTCCTAGTACGGGCCGGCCCTGGGATGCGCAACGGCCACCCGCCCCCAGTTTTAACCCCTTGTTAGGGTTAATAGTTTATTGCCAAGGCGGTCCCGAGCCCCTGCCCGACGGAGCGTGCCATGGCGTCCATCCCTTCCCTCCACGGTTCCGTCTCGCGCCTCGCGCTCGCCGCGGCGCTCGCGGCAGTACTCGGCGGCTGCAACGCCACCACCCGCACCGGCGACGTCACCGGCGCCATTCCGGCGGTGCAGACCGAGGATGGCTGGCGCGAGCGCGTGAACTCGCTCGCCGACCAGTATCGCGCGCAGCCGGACAATCCCGAGATCGCCATCGCCTATGCCCGGGCGCTCCGCGCCACCGGCCAGACCGCGCAGGCGGCGGCCGTGCTGCAGCAAACCTCGATCAAGAATCCGCACGACAAGGCGGTGCTCGGCGCCTGGGGCCGCGCGCTCGCCGACTCGGGCCAGTATAATCAGGCGCTCAACGTGCTCTCCCGCGCCCATTCGCCCGAACAGCCGGACTGGCGCATCCTCAATGCCCAGGGCGCGGTGCTCGACCAGATCGGCAACCACGCGGAAGCCCGGCGCTACTACGAGACCGCGCTCAAGATCGCGCCCGGGGAGCCGGCGATCCTCTCCAACCTCGGCCTTTCCTACGCGCTGTCGAAGGATCTCGCCCGCGCCGAGATCACGCTCAAGCGCGCGGTCGCATCCAAGCGCGCCGAGCCGCGGGTGCGGCAGAATCTGGCGCTCGTGCTCGGCCTGCGCGGCAAGTTCGACGAGTCGGAGAAGATGGCGGCGGGCGACCTCAAGCCCGAGGAGGCGCGCGCCAACATCGCGTATCTGCGCCGCCTGGTGCGCCAGCCCGACCCGTGGAAGGAACTCGCGGCCCAGCCCGCGGCGCGCAGCTAGCGCCGCTCTCGATCATTCGCAATAACGGGAAGCGGCGCACTATGCGCCCGAGTCAGCGTATCTCCATGACCCGGATCGCCGCCGGGCCGAGGATGACGATGAACAGCACCGGCAGGAAGAACAGGATCATCGGCACGGTGAGCTTGGGCGGAAGTGCTGCCGCCTTCTTCTCGGCTTCGCCCATGCGCATGTCGCGAAATTCCTGGGCGAGCACCTTCAGCGCCTGTCCGAGCGGCGTACCGTAGCGCTCGGCCTGCACCAGCGCGGTACAGACCGCCCTGACGCCGTCGAGGTCGGTGCGCGCGGAGAGATTGTCGTAGGCCTCGCGCCGGTCCTGCAGATACGAGAGCTCGGCGGTGGTCAGCGTCAGCTCTTCGGCGAGCGGAATCGACTGCGAGCCGATCTCCTCGCTCACCTTGCGGAAGGCGGCGTCGATCGACATGCCGGATTCGACGCAGATCAGAAGCAGGTCGAGTGCGTCGGGAAAGGCACGGCGGATCGACATCTGCCGGCGCTTGATCATGTTTTTCAGGAACAGGTCCGGGATCTTGAGCCCAAGCCAAGCGGCGCCGATGGCGGCCGCGACCTTGATCATCAGCGGCTGGTCGAAGTGGATGATGACGAACATGTAGACCAGCGAGAACACGAACAGGGTGATCGGCATCACCATGCGGAAGAAGAGATAGGCAAACTGCGGCGCCTGGCCGCGATAGCCGGCCTTGATCAGCGTGGCGCGCGCCGTCTCCTCGCCGAGATGTTTGCGCAGATTGAGCTTCTCGACGATCAGCCGCATGTAGGCCTTGGGCGCGCGGCGCAGATCGACGCGTTCGCCGCGGGCGAGCTTCTCGCGCTCGCGGGCGCGGATCTTGTTGCGCTCGATGGCGACGAGCTTCATGCGCTTGGTCAGCGAGTCGCCGAAGGCATAGGGCATGGCGATGGTGAACACGGTGGCCATCGCCGCCAGCGACGTCAGCACGGTGATGAGGAAGCGCGTGTCCTGCATTTTGTCGAACAAGAATTCGAACATGGCGCACCCGCTCTAAAAATCGAAATTGATCATGCGGCGCATGACAAAGACGCCGACGCCCATCCACATGGCGCTGCACATCAACATCACGCGCCCGGTCGGCGTGGTCCACAGCAGCTCGATGTAGTTGGGGCTGGTGAGCCAGACGAGCAGCATCACCGCGATCGGAAGCGAAGCGATGATGGCGGCCGAGGCCTTGGCCTCCATGCTCATCGCCTTGATCTTGGCCTTCATCTTCCTGCGCTCGCGCAGCACGCGCGACAGGTTGCCGAGCGCGTCCGACAGGCTGCCGCCGGCCTTCTGCTGGATGGTCACCACGATGCCGAAGAAGTTCGATTCGGCAAGCGGCACGCGGTCGAACAGCTTGGTGGCGGCCTCGGGCAGCGAAACGCCGATGGCCTGGGAATCGGCGATCTGGCGGAACTCGCTCTTCACCGGCTCCTGCGTTTCGCTGGCGATGATGCGGATGCAATCGGAGAGCGGCAAGCCGGCCTTGACGCCGCGCACGATGACGTCGACGGCGTTGGGCAACTCGTCGATGAACTTGTTCTCGCGCCGGCGCTTGAGGAAGGCGAGCGTCCAGCGCGGCACACCGAAACCGACGGCAAAGCCGACGCCGAGCGCGATGAACTCGCCGGCACCCGAAAAATAGGCGAAGGCCGCGGCGACGAGGCCGACGACGACGTTGCCGATCCAATACTGACGCGTGTCTAACTTGACCCCGGCCTGCTGCAGCCGAATCCGCAGCGGCGGTTTCTTGGCATTGCGCTGACGCGCCTCAATTTGCTTCAGGCTATCCTCGACCTGCTGGCGACGGCCGGTCGCGGAATCGGCGCGGGCGCGGGCGCGTGGCGCGCTGACATCCGCGGAGACGTCACGCACCCGCCGGTTGGCGACCGCATTGCCCGAAATCTTGGGATAGAGGAACGTGTACAGCAGCCCGCCGACGGCGATGGCGATCAGAATGGCGATTCCGGCTGTCCCGAGCATCGCGTCACCCCCGAATGGTCTCTGCTTCGACATCGGAGGCGTCGAGGGCGGCGGCCAGATTGTGCTCCTCGCCGAAGTAGCGGGCGCGCTCCCAGAAGCGCGGGTGGCCGATGCCAGTGGAACGATGGCGGCCGAGAATCTTGCCGTGGGCGTCCTCGCCGAGGAAGTCGTAGACGAAGAGGTCCTGGGTCGTGACCACCTCGCCTTCCATGCCCACCACCTCGGTGATGTGGGTGATGCGGCGCGAGCCATCGCGCATGCGCGCGACCTGCACGATAACGTCGATGGAGGCCACCACCATCTCGCGGATGGTGCGCGGGGGTAGCTGGAAGCCGCCCATGGTGATCATCGATTCCAGGCGCGACAGAGCCTCGCGCGGGCTATTGGCGTGCAGCGTGCCCATGGAGCCGTCGTGGCCGGTGTTCATGGCCTGAAGCAGGTCGAACGCCTCCGGGCCGCGTACCTCGCCGACGATGATGCGTTCCGGGCGCATACGCAGGCAGTTGCGCACCAGATCGCGCATCTTCACCTCGCCCTCGCCCTCGAGATTCGGCGGACGCGATTCCAGGCGCACGACGTGGGGCTGCTGCAGCTGCAGCTCGGCCGCGTCCTCGCAGGTGATGACGCGTTCGTCGTTGTCGATGTAGCGGGTGAGGCAATTGAGCAGCGTGGTCTTGCCCGAGCCGGTGCCGCCGGAGATCAGCACGTTCACCCGGCAGCGGCCGATCACCTTCAACAGGTCGGCGCCGGTGGGCGAGATGGTGCCGTACTTGACGAGCTGCTCCAGCGTCAGCTTGTCGCGGCGGAATTTGCGGATGGTGAGCGCGGGGCCGTCGATGGACAAAGGCGGCACGATGACGTTGACGCGCGAGCCGTCGGGCAAGCGCGCATCGCAGATCGGGCTCGCCTCGTCGACGCGGCGGCCGATCTGGCTGACGATGCGCTGGCAGATATTGTGGAGCTGCTGGTTGTCGCGGAAGCGGATGCCGGTGCGCTGAATCTTGCCGGCGACCTCGATGTAGACCGTGCTCGAGCCGTTGACCATGATGTCGGCGATGTCGTCGCGCGCGAGCAACGGCTCGAGCGGGCCATAGCCGAGTACGTCGTTGCAAATGTCCTCGAGCAGCTCTTCCTGGTCGGAGATCGACATCACCACGTTCTTGATGGCGATGATCTCGTTGACGATGTCGCGAATCTCCTCGCGCGCCGACATCGGGTCGAGCTTGGCGAGCTGGGTGAGGTCGATCGCCTCGATCAGCGCGCCGAAGATCTGGCTCTTGGTCTCGTAGAAGCTCTCGGTGCGGCGGCCCTCGGCCACGCTCTTAGGCCGCATCTCCGGTACGAGTGGCGGCGCCTGCGCGGAGACGTTGGCAACGCCATTCGAAGGCTCGGGCTCGGGGACGCCGGGGGTAGCGGGCACCACGGCCGGGCGGGTCGCGATCTCGCGCGACGCGGCGGGCAGCGGCGCTTTCTCCTCCGCGACCGGGCTGGATCCACGCTTGCCGAACATCGATGCCACGGGTGCTTCAGCCCAGGCGCGCGCGCAGCTTGGCGATCAGCGGCGACAGGAAGTCGCCGCGCTTCTGCCGCTTGACCTCGGCGCGACCGGTCAAGGTCATCGCCAGCGAGAGGAAGGTCTCGGCGATCTTATGGTTGGCGGCGACCTCGGCGATCATCTGGCCGTTGTTGGCGGCGGTGCCGAAGAGCTGCGGGTCGAAGGGAATCGATGCCGCCGGCTCGTGGCCGAGCGCCTTGGCGAAGTCCGCGAGGCGCACCTCGGGCCGCTTCGGCATGCCCACCTGGTTCAGCACGTACATCGGTGCCTGGTCGTTGGGCCGCGCCGCGCGCACGAAGTCGAACAGGTTCTTGGCGTTGCGCAGATTGGCGAGATCGGGGGCGACGACGAACAACACCTCGTCGGCGCCGACCATGGCGCGCTTGGCCCAGGCCGTCCACACGTGCGGCAAGTCGAGGACGATGTAGGGCACCGAGCTGCGCAACGCGTCGAACACCGGGTCGAACGCCTCGGGATCGAAGTCGTATTCGCGGTCGAGCGTCGCCGGCGAGGCGAGCAGGCTCAGGTGGTCGGTGCACTTGGAAAGCAGCCGGTCGATGAAGGCGGAGTCGACCCGGTCGGGCGAGAACACCGCATCGGCGATGCCCTGGGGCGGATCCTGGTTGAAGTCGAGGCCGGCGGTGCCGAACGGCAGGTCGAGATCGACCACCACCGAGTCGAGGCTCAGGTCGCGGGCGATGGTGAAGGAGATGTTGTGGGCGACGGTGGAGGCGCCGACGCCGCCCTTGGCGCCGACGACGGCGACGACGCGGCCGACCGGATCGGCGTTCGGCGCGTTGAACAGCCCGGACACCGTGCGCACCACGTCGAGCGGCGTCACCGGCGAGATCAGGTAGTCGCTGATGCCGCGGCGCACGAGCTCGCGGTAGAACACGACGTCGTTGAAGCGGCCAACGACGACCACCTTGGTGCCGGCGTCGCAAACCTCGGCGAGCTTGTCGAGGCCCTCGAGCAGCTCGATGCCGTTGGCGTTGTTTTCGATGACGATGACGTTGGGCGTGGCGGCGCTGCGGTAGGCCTCGCCGGCGGCGGCGAGCCCGCCCATCTGCACCTTGACGTGGGCCTTGGCCATGCGGCGGTCGCCGGCGGCGGCCTGGATGGCCGTCGCGAGCTCGGGCATCTCGCAAAACGCCTGGATCGAGATGCGGGGGACCGGTGCGATGTGCTGACCGGGGTCGGCGGCAGGCACCGACGGGTCGAGCTGGTGGGCGAGCGCGGTGCTCATTGGCCGACGGTGCTCACTTTCGGGTCCGGCTTCTGGGTGTAGACGGTCGACGGGTCCTGGCCCTGGCGCCACTTGTCGATGACCTGCTGGCGGCGGCCGGCATCGGGCCGGCCCTCGGAGCGCGGCTGCACCAGGTCCTCGGGGTTGACGACCATGGCGGCGAAATTGCGCTGGGTGGCGCAGCCGTGATTCCAGAAGGCATCGTTCTGAAGCGCGTGGACGCCGGGGCCCATGTTGTCGATCCACTGTCCGCACGGCCCGGTGACGGCGCGCACCTGCGGATAGGCGACGCGGATCGGGCCGAAGGTGGTGGGCTGCGCCGGCGTATAGGGCCGCCGCTCGATCGCCGCCTGCGGCACGCCCATGGCGGCGAGGATGCTGGTCACCTCGCGCGTGGTCTGCCGCACGGCGAACTGGGAGCGGACGCCCACCGGCACGTCGACGTAGAGGAGGCCGGACGATTCCCGGCGCCAGGCGCGGGCGAAGGCGGCGACCTCGGCGCGTTGGGTCGCCGTCANCCGGCCGTGGCCGGAGCCGCCGTAGATCTCGATGGCGCGTTCGGCCTCGGCGAACTTGATCGGATAGCGGTCGCGCACGTCGGAGGGGTACGGCGGCGGCGCGTAAGCGGCCTGGTCGGTATTGCAGCCGCCGGCGGCGAGCGCGAGGCCCAATGCGACGAGCCGGGCGGCGGCGCCGAAGATGCGATCGGGTGAGGTGAACATGCGCGCTCCTGCCAAGCCCTAGTCGAGAATGAAGCCGTAGTTGCCGTGCAGCGACCGCCGCCCTTCGACCGCGCCGGGGGTGCCGTAGACGCGGTTGACCTGGTTGAGGAATATGGTGGCGGGATCGGAGGCATTGGCGAAGCCGTCGTCGGGCCGCGACAGCGCCTGGCGCGCCACCGGCTGCGCCAGATACGGCGTCGCGATGATGACGAGCTCGGTGAGGCCGTTCTGGTAGTCGCGGCTCTTGAACAGGCCGCCGAGCACCGGCAGGTTCATCAGCCCAGGCAGCCCGTTGATGTTCTGCTTGGTCTGCTCCTGGATGAGCCCGGCCAGCACCATGGCGCCGCCCGACGGCACCTCCACGGTGGAGCTCGCGCGCCGCACCTTGAGCGCGGGCACGCCGAAGGCGGCGCCCTCGGAGGTGAGCTCGCTCACCTCGGTGGCGACGCGAAGCGAAATGCGGCCTTCCGACAGCACCACCGGCAGGAACTCGAGCAGGATGCCGAACTGCTTGAACGTGATCTGCGGCGTGCACACGGTGCCGGTGCAGGAGATGCCGCTCGGGATCGGGAACTCGCCACCGGCCAGGAACTTCGCCGACTCGCCGGAGACCGCCGAGATGTTGGGCTCCGCGAGCGTGCGCAACACGCCGGTCTGTTCCATGGCGCGCAGCGTCGCGGTGATGCTGCCGCCATTCGGCAGGTTGAAGGTGGGCGCGACGGAGGTGCTGGTGATCGGCGAGCCCTGCACCGAGAACGGGTTGTTGATATTGAAATTGAGCGAGGTGGTGCCGATGGCGATCGACGCCCCGTTGAGATCGATGCCGAGCTGCTTGATCACGCTGCGCTGGACCTCGGCGACCGAGACCTTGAGCAGCACTTGCTCCTTGTCCTTGATGACGAGGCCGTTGACTACCTTCTTGGAATCGCCGACCAGTTTCGCCGCGGTGTCGAACGCGTTCTGCGCGTCGAGAGCGTTGGCGACGACGCCGGAGAGGACCACGGAATCATTCACCGCGTCGACGCGGATCGAGGCGCTGGGGATGATCCGGCGCAGCGCGTCACGCACGCCGGCGGCGTCGCGGCCGACCTCGATGTCGTAGGCGACGATCTGGCGGCCGTCACCGTCGAAGAACACGACGGTGGTCTGGCCGACGGCGACGCCGATAAGATAGGCGCGGCGCGCCGAGCGCACCACGGCGTTGGCGATCCCCGGGTTGGCGACGAGCACGTCCTTGGCGTCACGCGGCAGATCGATGACCACCGACTTGCCGATGCCGAGGGCGAGGAAGCGGCCGCTGCGCTCGACGTTGACGCGCTCGCTCCCGGCCTCGGCAGCGCGCAGCGGCGCGGCCGCAAATAGGCCGAGGAGGAAGACACAGACCAGGCCGATGCCGAGTCGGACTACGGTCGCTACAGGGTGGAACATCGGCAAAGACCTCCGGCGGACGTGCACTATCAATTGCTCTGGACGGACAAGGAGCCACGGCGCACGCAGCGCTTGCCGCAGCTCCAGCTCTCGGGATCGATGCCGCGCCAAAGCGTCAGTGTGTTCTCGCGCCACTGATCCTCGTCGGTGTCGGGCTTGCTCGATGGCTTGGCGTCGGCGAGTGAGCGCAGCGCGAGCGACAGGTTGCCGCGCTGGCGCGACACCGCCAGCAACTCGGTCTGCTGCGGCGCGAGTTCTAGCGTCGTGGTCTTGCCGACTACGACCTTCTGGCCGTTCTTCTCCTCGACCGTCTGGTCGATGGCGAGCACGCGCACGTTGCGCAAGATGGTTTCGCTGACGAAGCCGTCGCCGCCCGAGCGCTGGGCGGCGGCATCCTTGCGCGTGAGGATGACGTCGACGCGGTCGTTGGGCAGGATGAAGCCGGCGGCGCCGGTCTCGGCCGAAATCTCGGTGGAGATGGCGCGCATGCCGGCGGGCAGGATCGCCGACATGAAGCCGGAGCCGTCGGCCTTGATCAGCTTCGCCTCGCGCATCGGCTCGCCGGCGACGAACGGCGCGCGGGCGACGGAACCCTTGAGGCTCTCGATCGCGTCGGGACGCGCGGTCTTGCGGATGAAGAGCGGGCCCGCGGCGCTGAGCGGCCACGGCTGCCAGGCCAAGTCCTCGGGCTGGACGGCACGGCCGACGGCGATGTCGACGCGGGCGACGAGGATGTCGACGGTATCGGACGGCGGTGCGGCGACCTGCGGCGACGGCGCATCGCGACCGGACAACATGAAGGCCAGCGCGCCGGCCAAGAGGGCGACGCCAAGCACAAGTAGACGGGCAACTCGCATACGCTCACATCCCGGGAATCAGAGGGCGCCCAACGGGCTTTGAACCCGGATTGCAACAGCAAACGGTCAACTTATGGTTAATAAGCGGTAGCTGAATTTAGGTTTCGCAGGCCGCCTCAACCGGCGAGCGCGCGCATGAAGGCCGAGTCGGGGTAGACCGCGAGGCCGGCGAGCGCGAGCGCAATCCCGTAGGGGATGCCGGTCTTCACGTCGTGCAGCCGGGCGATCCAGGGCTTGCGGGCGAGGACGGCCGGCAGCGGCAGGCGGCGCAGCTCGAGAATGAGGAGCGTCAGCACACCGCCGATGACGGAGGCGACCAGCAGGTAGTCCATCAGATGGGCGAANCCGAGCCACAGCGCGGTCGCNGCCGCGAGCTTGGCGTCGCCGCCGCCGATCCAGCCGCGGGCGAAGAAGGCGAAGGCCACCGCTAGCACCACCAGGCTCGCCAGCACGTGACGGCCCATGTCGGCGACCGGCATGCCCACNGCCANCGCCACCAGGAAGAAGGCGGCGCAAAGCGCGAGCGACAGGCGGTTGGAGATGGTCATGGTGATAAGGTCGCTCGCCGCGGCGAACGCCATGGCGGCGGGAAAGAGGCCGAGCACCAGGATTTCCGCGAGCATCGCCGTCTCCACGACAACCGCTCTAGGCCGAACCGGTGACGAAGTGGTTTACGGCGGGCCGGCCCGGCGCCGTGCCGTGGCCGACCCCAAAAGCACGAAAGGCCCCTCGCGGGGCCTTTCGATTTGGATCAGGATCGCGAACGCTTACTTGAGCGCGTTCTGAACCTGCGTGAAGGTCGTGTTGAGCTTGGAACCGACGCCCTGCACGACCGCGATGATGGCAACCGAAATGCAGGCTGCGATCAGGCCGTACTCGATGGCGGTGGCGCCAGACTCGTCCTTCGCGAAGTGGGCGAGAATTTTCATGGCAAGGGCTCCTTAAACCACTGTTGGCTGTTGTGACTTGGCTTTCGTGAGCGTTCTTGATGCGCTCTCGATCACCGAGCGCGAACATAGAAGCGGCCCGTTGCAACGGCGTTAAAATGACCGCCGAAACACGCCCCTAACGCCTTGATCCATAGCGTGGTTAAGGAATGGCTACGCCGCCTTACCAATGTTTATGGATACGGCGGCAGCACCGGCGCCGCGCGGCGGTGAAGCGATCGACGGGCGCCGCCGTCGCGGCAAATTTGCAGTTCGTTCACCATTTTCTCCAACAGTCGTGGCGAACCGCGCGTGCCAACGGCATCTGCGGGTGGACGGAGACAAGGATAGAGATCGTGACCAAGCCCAGCATGTTTCCCATCGTTGTCGCTCTCGTTCCCCTTCTCGTTTTCGCGCTTGCCGGCAAGGCCGCGGCGGCCGAGGACGTGAACGTCCAGCTCGACCAGGCCAAGATCCTGCGTCTGCCCGATTCGGCACTGTAAACGCCCTCTTAACGCCCGGCGGCCGGCGCGCATGGGCGCCACAACACTTCGTCAAGCGGCGCCCGCTACAACGAGGTTCGGTATCTTGCGTATGCCGCATCGCTTGCGCGGAGACAGTCCCATGCCCACGACCTGTTCGGGGCCCACACTGATGAAAGGCGCACGTGTCGTCGGAGCGCAGCTCGTCCGGCGACTGCTGCGCCGCGACGACGGCAGCGCGGCGATCGAGTTCGGCCTCGTCATCGTCCCGTTCCTCGGCCTGCTGTTCGCGATTCTGGAGACGGCGCTCGTATTCTTCGCCGGTCAGGTGCTGGAGACGGCGGTCGCCGACTCGGGCCGCCTCATCCTCACCGGCCAGGCCGACGCCGCCGGCTACAACGCCACCACCTTCAAGACCCAGGTGTGCAACCGCCTGCTCGCGCTGTTCGACTGCACGAAGCTNCAGCTCGACGTAGCCNCCGCTACCTCGTTCAGCTCCGCCAACCTCAGCCGTCCGCTGGTGCCCGACCCGCTCAATCCGGGCAAGATGAAGGTGGACACCTCGAGCTTTGCCTACCAGTCCACCAGCCCGGGCCAGATCGTCGTGGTCCGCGTCATCTATGAGTGGCCGACGTTCGTTAAAGGCCTCGGCCTCAACCTCTCGGACCTGTCGAACGGCAACCGGCTGTTGATGTCGACCGCCGCCTTCCGCAACGAACCCTATAAGTGAGTGGCGATGCGCACCCTGGCTGAAGCATTCATTCGCAAGATCGCTCGCCTGCGCGACGACGCGGCCGGCGTGTCGGCGGTGGAGTTCGCCTTCCTCTTGCCGATCATGATCCTGCTATTCGTCGGCGGCACGCAGTGGACCGANGCGATCACCATCAAGCGCAAGGTGCAGCTGGTGGCGCGCACCATCGGCGACCTGGTGGCGCAGGATACCGGGGTGACCGACGCGGAAATCGCCAGCATCTTCACCGCCGGCGGCGCGGTGATGCAGCCGTTTGCGTCCAACGTGCTGCAGGTCATCGTCTCGCGCGTCGACATCGACGCCAACGGCATCGCCACGATCGGCTGGAGCGACAGCTCACCGAGCGGCGCGGCGCGCACGGTGAACTCCACGGTGACGCTGCCATGGACCGCGGCGACGATGAAGAACACCATGAACATGGCGAACACGAAGCTCGTCTGGTCGGAGGCGAGCTATACCTATACGCCGCCGGTGGCGTTCACGCTGTTCAGCTCGAGCAATACCGGCGCGATCCCGCTCACCGACTCGGCGTTCTTCCGCCAGCGCACCGGCACCACCATCACCCGCTGCACGTCCGGCTGCTGACGCCGCGCTCTCGCGCGCTCAGATCGTCTGGTTGTATTCGCCGACTTCCGGGTGCTCGCGGATCAAGGCGTCGATCGCCTTGAACATCTCGCGCATGCGCGCTTCCGATACCGGGCTTTCCACCACCACCACGAGCTCGGGCTTGTTGGAGGAGGCGCGCACGAGGCCCCAGGTGCCGTCCTCGACGGTGACCCGCGCCCCGTTGACGGTGACGAACTCGCGAATCCGCTGGCCGGCCAACGGCTCGCCCTTCTCCTTGATCGCGGTGACGCGGCGCACCAGCGCATCGACGACGCGGTACTTCACCTCGTCGGGGCAGTGCGGCGCCATGGTCGGCGAGCCCCAGGTTTTCGGCAGCGCCTTCTTCAGATCCGACATCTTCTTCGCGGGGTTGCGGTCGAGCATGTCGCAGACGGCAAACGCCGCCACCAGGCCGTCGTCGTAGCCGCGGCCGACCGGCGGATTGAAGAAGAAATGGCCGGACTTCTCGAAGCCGGCGACCGCCTTTAGCTCGGTCACGCGGCGCTTGATGTAGGAGTGGCCGGTCTTCCAGTAGTCGGCCTTCACGCCGTTCGCGCGCAGCACCGGATCGGTGTGGAACAACCCGGTCGACTTCACGTCGACCACGAAGACGGCGTTCTTGATCCGCGCCGAGAGGTCGCGGGCGAGCATGACGCCCACCTTGTCGGCGAAGATCTCCTCGCCCTCGTCGTCGACCACGCCGCAGCGGTCACCGTCGCCGTCGAAGGCGAGGCCGACGTCGGCCTTCACCCGCAGCACCTCGTCGCGGAGCGCGTGCAGCATCTTCAGGTCTTCGGTGTTGGGGTTGTATTTGGGGAACGTCCAGTCGAGCTCGCAGTCGAGCGGCACCACCTCGCAGCCGATGGCGGCAAGCGCTTTGGGGGCGAACGCGCCCGCCGTGCCGTTGCCGCAGGCGGCGACCACCTTCAGCTTGCGCTGCAATTTCGGCCGGTTCGTCAGGTCCGCGAGGTAGCGTTCGGCAAAACCGGGAATGACGTTGTGGCCGCCGCCCGGGCGCTCTTTATATAGGCCGCCGAGCACGATCTCCTTCAGCCGCGTCATCTCGTCGGGGCCGAAGGTGAGCGGCCGCGCCGCGCCCATCTTCACGCCGGTCCAGCCGTTGTCGTTGTGGGAGGCCGTCACCATGGCGACGCAGGGCAGATCCAGCGCAAACTGGGCGAAGTACGCCATGGGCGTCACCGCCAGGCCCACGTCGTGCACGCGGGCGCCGGCGGCGACGAGGCCCTTGATCAGCGCCTTCTTCACGTCTTCGGAATAGGAGCGGTAGTCGTGGCCGACCGCCACGTCGGGCCGCACGCCAAGCTCGTGAAAGAGCGTGCCGAGGCCAAGGCCGAGCGCCTCGATGCCGGCGAGATTGATCTCCTTGTCGAGCAGCCAGCGCGCGTCGTACTCGCGGAAGCCCGTGGGCTTCACGAACGGCACGTCGGGCCTGGCGGGAGAAACGGTCGCGGGCTTCGTCGGCATATCCACCTCGCCGGAACGCGCCGGCGGGCGCGACATACCACGATTTCGAGCGAAAAGGAGAAGCTCTAGCGCTCGAGCACGAGGGTGCCGCGGTCGACCTCGAAGCGCTTGAGCTTCTTCAGGAAGCTCATGCCGAGGAGATTGGTCCCCAACAGACCTTCGTCCATCACCAGCGCGTCCACGTCGTCGACGCGGATCGAGCCGAGACGGACGGAGCGGAGCTGCACCTGGCGCGCCTGGGCGGCGCCGTTCGCCGTGCGCACGCCCACATCGAAGCGGTCGCCGGGATGCACGAGGCCGAGCGCGAGCGCGTCCTCGTAGCGCAGCGCCACGAGCGTGGCGCCGGTGTCGACCAGTGCCGTGAAGTTGCGGCCGTTGATCTGCACTTCCGAAAGATAATGTCCGGTGCGGTCGGCGGTGAGCCGGGTCACGTCGCCCGCGCCCGTGCGCGGCGTCTGCGCCGTGCCCGCGGGCGGCATCGCCACGGTGGCGGAGGGCTGCCCGACGCCGAGAAGCCGGCTCGTCAGCCCGGGCGCCCAGATCGCGGCCGCCACGGCGAGGCCGGAGACGACAATGACGCTCTTGAACATGGCGCGAGCTTACGGTCCGCCCGCCGCACGGCCGGTAAACGCCGCGCAATGCCTTAAGCGGATGGTGAACGAAACGTCGCCGCGCGCCTGTCGCTTCCGGGCAGCAAAGCCTTAAGGCGATTGCCGTATCCCATTTTCACGCCGGTGCGCCGGTACGGCTCTTGCGAGGAAAAGCCCGAACGGCGGCAAGCGTCCCGAAATGGGACGACAGAGGATTCGATCATGGCTGCAGAGATCAACGGCCAGCCGGAACGCATCGACTGGGTCGATTACGCCAAGGGCTTCTGCATCGTCATGGTGGTGCTGATGCACTCGACTTTCGGGGTCGAGCTCGCTGCCGGCGCGCGCACCTGGGTGCATTCGGTCTCCGACTTCACCCACCCGTTCCGCATGCCGGACTTCTTCCTGATCTCCGGGCTGTTTCTTGCCCGCGTCATCGACCGCGACTGGAAGAGCTTCGCCGACCGGCGCATCCTGCACTTCGCTTATTTCTACGTCCTGTGGCTGACGATCCAGCTCGCCTTCAAGGCGCCGCAGATCGCCCAAGACTACGGCGCGCTCGAGGTTGTGCTGGTCTATCTCCTCTCCTTCATCGATCCGTTCGGCACGATGTGGTTCATCTACCTCCTGCCGATCTTTTTCGCCGTGACCAAGCTCGTGCGCCGGGTGCCGCCGCTCGCGGTATTTGCGATCGGTGTCGCGCTCGAATCGCTCCATCTCGACACCCAATGGACGCTGATCGACGANTTNTCGGCGCGCTTCGTCTACTTCTACTGCGGCTACTGGCTCGCGCCGCACTTCTTCGCACTGGCGCGCCGGGCGCAGAAGCGCCCGTTTGCCGGCATCGCGGGGCTGGCGCTGTGGGCCGTCTTCAACTGGGCGATGGTCTGGTTCAAGCTCGATCTCATTCCGGGCATCTCGCTCGCCATGGGCTTCCTCGGCGCCTCGGCGGTGATTACGCTCGCGGCGCTCCTCTCTAAGGTGCGGCTGTTCGATCTCCTGCGCTACGCCGGCGAGCACTCGCTCATCATCTACCTCTCCTTCTTCCTCCCCATGGCGGCGACGCGCACCCTCTTGCTCAAGACCGGCGTC
>JGI12636J13339_1000017_pt1 | contig 20395 bp, 16 predicted proteins | sample BlaSpr_A8_Ref_M1_FD_13339 | JGI IMG/M metagenome (IMG submission 13339) | reverse complement strand
CCCGTCGACGATGGTGTAGGCGGCCGTGCACACGGCCGTGCCGGCGGCGTAGAACAGCGCCTTCGCCGGCAGCCGGCCGAGCGCGCCACCGCCCTTGAGCGACATCAGCGCTACGCCGAGCCCGATCGCCACCACGGCGAACGTACCGGTGAGCGAGAGCTTCTCGCCGAGCACCAGCGCGCTGAAGGTCGCGACGATAAGCGGCGCCGAGCCGCGCGCCAGCGGATAGATCTGGCTCAGATCCCCGTGCTCGTAGGCGCGGATGAGAAAAAGCTTGTAGCCCGTGTGCAGGAATGCCGATGCGAGCAGCCACGGCCACGCCGCCATCGCCGGGATCGGAAAGAACCACAGGAGTACGAGCGACTGCAGGCCCTGCGCCAGCGACAACAACAGGATCACCGAGAAGCGGTCGAGCCCGATCTTGACCAGCGAATTCCAGCCGGCGTGCATGGCGGCGCTGGCCAGCACCGCGGCGATGACGGAGACTTCCATTGCTTAGGCGACACGCACCAATTGCTTGCCGAAGTTCTTGCCCTTGAGCACGCCGATCAGCGCCTGCGGCGCCTGCTCGAGACCCTCGGCGACGTCCTCGCGGTACTTGAGCTTGCCCTCGCCCACCCACTGGCTCATGTCGCGCATGAACACCGGCATCTGGTCGGCGAAGTCGGTAACGATGAAGCCGCGCAGCGTCAGGCGCCGGCGCAGGACCATGCCGATGAGGAGCGGCATGCGGTCGGGGCCGGGCGGAAGCTGCGTGTCGTTGTAGTGCGCGACGATGCCGCACACCGGCACGCGGGCGAAATCGTTCAAGAGCGGCATCACCGCGTCCCACACCGGGCCGCCCACGTTCTCGAAGTAGACGTCGATGCCCTTCGGGCACGCCTCCCTCAGCTTCTTCGCAAAATCGGGGTCGCGGTGATCGACCGCCGCATCGAAGCCGAGCTCGAGAAGGTAGCGGCACTTGTCCGCCCCGCCGGCGATGCCGACCGCGCGGCAGCCCTTGATCTTCGCAATCTGGCCGACCGCCGAGCCCACCGGGCCCGCCGCCGCCGCCACCACCGCGGTCTCGCCGGGCTTGGGCTGACCGATGGTGAGAAAGCCGCTGTACGCCGTCATGCCCGGCATGCCGAGCACGCCGAGCGCCGCCTGCACCGGAATGCGCTTGGCGTCGAGCTTGACCAGACCCTTGCCGTCGGAGAGCGCGTACTCCTGCCAGCCGGAGTAGCCGAGCACGACGTCGCCGGGCTTGAACGCGGGATTTTTCGACGCGGCGACCTCGCTCACCGTGCCGCCCACCATGACCTCGCCGACCTCGACGGGCTTGGCGTAGGAGCGCGCCGCGCTCATGCGTCCGCGCATGTATGGATCGATGGAGAGCCAGAGCGTCTTGAGCAGGAGCTGGCCGTCGCCGGGCTCCGCTACCGCTTCCTCGATCAGACGGAAGTGCTCGGGCTTCGGCTCGCCCTCCGGGCGCGCCGCGAGTGTGATCTTGCGGTTCTTGGCGGCCATGACGTTTCCTCGGTTTTGCGGCCATTCCTGCCGCGCTGCACCATTGTGACATGAGTTGTTCATTGAAGCGAAGAAATAGATTGCGTACCTCAGTGCGCAGTTGATTCGCTGTCGCGTGATCCGTTGTGCGTGAACCGAAACCCTAGGGGAGAAACGCTCATGGACGCGTTGCATTCAGTGAAGAGTTGGATCGGGGCATTGACCGAGGTCGGTCTCATGCTCCTCGCACTCGCCATCGTCGCTGCAATCCTGGTCGGTCAGAACGTGCCGTTCTTCGGCGCGGTCATCACCAACATGATGGCGATCGTGAAGGATCTGGGCGCCAACGGCCTCGTCGGCCTGATCACGCTCGGCATCATTCTCTGGCTGTTCTCGAAACGCTCGATCGCCTGAAGCTTCGCCACTAGCGCCCGCGGCCGAAGACGGTCGCGGGCGTCGTCTCCGTCGCAGCCGGGGGTGCGCTCATGCTGGATTACCTGCAAAACGCCAAGCGTTACCTGTGGGAGTTCGTCGAGCTCGGCTTCGCCCTGATCCTGGCGATCATGCTGATCTTCCTGATCCTGGGCGAGAACTCGGGCACCTTCGTCACCTCCGTCGCCGGTAACGTGACCAAGTTCGCCAACGGCGTCCCGACGGCGAGCCTGATCGGCCTCGCCGTGCTCCTGGCGCTGATCTACCTCATCATGCAACGGATGAAGCCCGCCGACGGCGGCGGTTCCGGCAAGAAATAACCGCTGCTCAATAGGTCACGGTCGCGATCACCGTATCGGTGAATGTGCCCGGTGCGGGCGTCGTCTGCACCGGCACGCGGCCATAGACCGTCAATGCCTGCCCAATACCCGAGCCGGTGCCGGCCATCGTGTTGGTGCCGACGGTGCTGCCCCAGCCGAGCGTGCGGGCGGAGTCGCTATAAAGCCCGTAGGTAATCTGCACAGCACCGTTCGCCATCTTGCGCAGCGTCGGATTGGCCGCACCCGAATTCCCGCCGTTCAGGCCGATCGTATATGGCGTGGTCGCGCTGCAGGTGGGCGTGATCGTGCCCGTGACGTCGGTGTTGGTGCTGAGCACGCCCTTGGTGCCGAAGTCGACGATCGTAGTGGTCAACCGGCACACACTCGAAACCGTAGCCGAAGCGGTGAACGCGGCCTGCGTCGCGTTGGTGGACCCGATCGTCGCGCAACTGCTGCTGCTCGTCTGGGAATAGGCGATCTGCGTGTGGGTTCCGCTGAACGCCGACGAGTAGGCGCCGGGCGGCTTGGTCTGCTGGCTGGCGAACACGCGCCCGTAGATCGTCGCCGTCGCGGTTCCGGCGCCGCTCGAATTGAGCGTGATGTTGATGGTAGGCGGCGTGACCGACGGCCACGCCCATAGATAGGACCCCCAGATCGTGGTGCGGGCCGCATCTTGATAGAGGTTGAAGTTGAGCTGGTTCGCTCCGCTAAGCATGGTCCGGATCGTGCCGGAGCCCGACGCCCCGCCGACGCCGTTGTTGATGTTGGGGCAGACGCGGACGTTGGCGCTCGCCGATCCGCCAGTGCAGCTCGCCGAGAAGGTGGCTGTAGTGTCGAACGTGGTGTTGGCGGTGACGTCGATGGTCCCGAACGCCTCGCTGGAGATGGTGAACGTGCAACTGACCGCGGCCTCGGCCGGCGCCGACACGGCGACGAAGGCGAGCAGCGCAAGCGCGCCGAGCAATTCACGCATGCAGGCCGGCCGCCTCATTGGCACACCACCGGACCCACCACGACCTGGGTGTTCTCCTGCGGGACGTACGGGAACGTGGCGCGGCACTCGCCGCGGTCCGTGGTGACGACCACGGTATTCGTGGCGGCAAGGCCTTTGACGAAGGCGCGGCCGTCATAGCCGATGGCAAAGGACCCTTCCCCGCCCTCAAGCCGGCCGCTCGCGCCCGCATCGACGAACTTGCCGTTCGGGTGCTTCAAGATCAGCACGGCGGCCTTGATCTCCGTCTTGATGCCGAAGTTGACCACGATGCCGCCGCGATCCGCCGGCGCCACGAAGTTCTGGGTGATCGGGGCCTCGGCATCCACCGGCAGGCCGCGCGCGTCGATAGAGATCTTGTTCGAATCGAACGAGCGCAGGTTGGGAAGAAGCAGCTTGCCCTGGGCATCGGTCTTGCCGGCGGGGCGGTTCTCGTAGAGCACGTCGACATTGGCCGCGCCGGCATCGACCACGGCGAAAGCGTCGTCGATGCGGTCCGAGAAGAACACGCCGCCGCCCATCACTGCGATGCCGCCTTGCACCTGCAACGAGCCGCTCACCTGATTGCCGGTCTGCTGCACCAGGCCGTCGAAGCGCGCGGCGGGCGCGCGGTACGACCCCTCGGCGGCGCGATAGGGGGTCGCGCCCTCGGTGTCGCGCACGCGCCAGCCGTAGCTGCCGGGCTCCTGGGTGATCGGTTTCGACACCTCGCCGATCGCGTTCGCGCCCTCGCGGGTGCGCGTGACGCCGAGCGAGCCGGAGGCCCCGCCGCCGAGCGGGATGGAGAGCCCGGCGAACACGCCCATGGACTTGCGGTCGCGCAGATCCGCGAACGCATTCACGAACAGCGACGCGCCGTTCCACAGCGGGCGCGAGTAGGAAAGGTTCACAATGTCGGAGCGCGTTCCTTCGGCGAGCTCCAGGTGCAGGAAGCTCACGCTGAAGCTCGACCGATCGAACGGGAGCGGCACGCTGACCGAGATCGTGTCGAGATATTTCGCCGGCCGCACGCTGGACAGATACGAGGCCAGGATATCCACCGGCGGCGCCGACAGCGGCGGCAACGCGCGCGCCGTGGCCGAGGCAAGATCGTTATAGAGCCCGAAAGTGTGCTGCATGCTGCCGTGGAAGCTGAGCCCCCAGAACTGCGCGTCGAACGCGCCATAGGCCTGAAAGCCGGTGGCGCCGCCGAAGCGGCTGCCGGTGCCGGCGAGCGAAAGCGTGCCGAAGGTGCCGAGTTGCGCGATGGCGCCGATGCCGCCGTTGTAGAGCCCTGCTCCACCCTCGGCGTGGGCCTCGACCGTGAGCCAGTCGAACACGCCGCGCCGCGCGGTCGCCGAGCCCACCGGATCGCGCCCATAGGAAGCGGACTCGATGCCGTAGGCGTACCGGGCGAAGCCCGCCTCCGCCGAGAAGTCCATCAGGCCTTCCTTGAGGAGCTTGGGCGTCGCGTAGAACGGAAGGCTCGTCTGCACCTCGCGGCCGGCGGAGTCGTGCACCACGATGCGCGCCATGCCGGCGCCGGTAAGCATGGGCAGGTTGGTGATCGTGTACGGGCCCGCCGCCACGTCCTGCGAATAGGTCTTGAGGTTGTTCACGTAGACGTCGACGGTGGACGGCACCGCGGCGCTGCCCGAGATCGCCGGCAACGGCAGCGTCACGAGGTCCGGGCGAAGCCCGAAATTGCGCTGCACCTGGACGCCGCCGATGCGGATCGGGCGCGTCCACGCCAGACCGCCGGAGATGGCGTCGCCGGCGCGGTAGCTCGTCATGGTCGCGATGTCGGAATAGGTCCAGGTCGAGTCGAGGCGCAGCGCATCGGCGGCCTTGAACAGCGTCGTGCCGACGATGCCGGTCTGGCTGAAGGTGCCGTAAGGGCCGAAAATGCGGCTATCCAGCGAGGCGTTGGCGCCCGAGAACGTGAAGCCGGTGTGGTCGAGCGCCTTCATGCTCGAGCCGAACAAGGCGTAGTTCATGACCGCGCCCCAGTCGCTGCGCGGCGCGCCGACGCGTTCCGTGGCGGCCCGCGCGTCGTAGGTGCGCCGCACCCGCGCCGCGTCGCCGAGCTGAAAGAAGATTTTCTGCGCCGGCTCGTCGTAGCGGTAGGCCACGCCCTTAAGATCGTCGACGGCGACGATCTCGTCGGCGGCGCCCGCGCCCGGGACCGCGATGCCGAGCTCGGTGAGCTCGCCGCGGGTCGCGGCGATCCGCCGGTCCGCCAATTGCGTGAAGGTGCCGATCAGGCGTGCGTCGGCGTCGTTGACGTACACCTCGAGCTGCAACGGGCGCGCGTCCGCAGCCGCTAGCGCGCGGTCGGCGCGTACAAATCCCATCATCATCGCCAGGATTAGAGAATAGCTAGCGAGCCGTCTGCATTGACGCCGTTGCATTTATCGGACCGTGACCGCCCAGAGCGGAGATCACGACCGATTCGCCGGCGCCTATTCGACTGCTTGAGCTAGACACAGACCAACGCATGATTGAACGCCCCAGAACGTACCCTGTGAGACCATTGCCGAAGGAGATGGTTGATCCATCTCCCTTGCGAAGCTTCAGCATGGAGACTCGTTCGTGTCGGTCTCCATTATTTGTGACCGTCACGATTGTGCGGCCACTTTTTTGCTCGACGTTCCACGCCAACTTCGCTTCGGCGTTATCGAGCGGGTAGAAAAAGACGGGAATTGAGTAACGCAGCACGAGAGTGACGGCCCCGTTGCGCTGACGCGCTTGATCGGGGAGCTCGTCGACCAGAAGCCGGTAGGTCTCGCCCTTGGCGAGTGGCTTCTTCGTCACACGGACGATTCGGATCGTGTAATCGGAATTGGGATTGATGCTGACGATCGGCGGGCTCGCGACCACGTCGTCGGTGGCCTCGAGCTTCTCTTCGCCGTTCGCCTGGCTCCAGCGGAACACGCGCACCTGCGCGTTGAGCGCATTGGCGCTGTCGTTGCGCAGCTTGAGCGTGGCGGAGGCGCCCGGCGCCGGTACCTCGACGCTGACGGGAGATACCTGCAGCGACGCCGCGCCGGCCGAAACCGGTGCGAGCGCGAGGAGCGCTGCCGCGAGCGCGGCGCAGTTCCACTTCCTCATGTTAGCCATCCCCCAATGGCTCGAACGCGTCCGGCGAAGGACGCGCTCAATACGTGACCGTCACCGTGATGGTGTCGGTGTAAGTGCCTAGCGCGGGCGTGGTCTGCGCGGGTACGCGGCCATAAACCGTGTAGCTCTGCGCGGCGCCGTTGCCCGTGCCGGCGACGGTGTCGGTGCCGACGGTGTTTCCCCAGTTCGTGGTGCGGCCGGTGTTCGAGTACATGGCGTAGCTGATCGTGGTCGCGCCGCTCGTCATCAAGCGGTTGCTGACGGTCGCGCCCGTGCCGGTGCCGGCGTCGAGGCCGATGTTGTACGGCGCGGTGTTGGTGCACTGGACCTGGATGATGCTGGTCGCGTCGACGTTCGCCGACAGAACGCCTGTCGTTCCAAAGTCGAGTGTGCTCGCGCTGGCAACGAGGCACTGCGCGTTGACCACCACCCGGACGGTGAAGTTTGAAGTCACCGTGGATGCTTCGGCATTCGCAGTGACGCTCAAGATGGCGAGAGCCGCTACGGCGCCGAGTGCGAAATTTTTACGCATGGTTTTTTCTTCCCCCCTATTCAGTACGTGACCGTCACCGTGATGGTGTCGGTGTAGGTGCCGGGCGCCGGCGTCGTTTGCGGCGGTACGCGGCCATAAACCGTGTAGCTCTGCGCGGCGCCGTTGCCCGTGCCGGCGACGGTGTCCGTCCCGACCGTGTTTCCCCAGTTCGTGGTACGCCCCGCATTCGAATACATGGCGTAGCTGATCGTGGTCGCGCCGCTCGTCATCAAGCGGTTGGTGACGGTTGCGCCCGTGCCGGTGCCGGCGTTGAGGCCGATGTTGTACGGCGTGGTGTTGGTGCACTGGACCTGGATGGTGCTGGTCGCGTCGACGTTGGCCGAAAGAACGCCCTGGGTTCCGAAGTCGAGCGTGGTGTTGGTCGCGGCCAGGCATTGGGCATTGATGACGATACGTACGGTGAAGTTCGAGGTCGCGGTCGCCGCAAACGCCGCGGCCGTGCCGAGAAGCACGAGCCCGGCCGCGAGACCGAGTGGCAGATTCTTCCGCATTGGACGCGCTTCCCCTGCGCCGATGACCGGCGCCCCCTGCGCGAGTGCTCGTTTGAGAGCATCCCCACACTCCCGCGCAGGTCCGCGTTATCCCGTAGATGTTTAAAAATTGAGTGAATTCGCCGGTTCGCGGGCGGCGCGCGTTGGTCATCGCCCGCCTCGCGCAACCGGGTAAGGAAGCATTAACCGGCGAAAACGAGTGGAAGCCTCGCGCGCGGATTAATAATTGGTAAACGCCGTTTGTAAGCGACGCTGGGATTTTCCGGCCATTGTCGCGGCAAATCGTCAGAAAATTCACTTGCGCCGGGACGTGCGGAAGTAAGGTTGCCGCCAATCGGCGCTTGAGCGGAGAGGGCTCGTCTGATGTTCTGACCCGGGATGCGGTGCTGCTTGATAGGCTCGAATGCCGCGCCTCCGCCCCAAAGCCCTTTGCCTGCTCGTTTGCCTGCTGCTCGCCCCGCTCCTGCCGCCTTCGACGGCGCAGGCGGGAACGGCCTCCGCGACGTTTTCCGTGGGCATCCGCATCGTGCCGCGCCATGCCCCTGCCGGCGCGCAGCCGGCGGCGAGGCCCAAAGCAGTCAAAGTTGGCGCCCCGGAAACATCGACGAAGATCGCGTCGGGAAACAGCCGCTAGTCCAGCCGAATGCGGCGCTAGGCGGCGCTGACTGCGCGCCGGCCTTGGGCGTGCCGGGACGCCAGGGCCCGCAGCTGCCCGATCACGTACTCACGCATCATCGTGGCCAACGCCGGGGGCGCCAGCGCCTTCGAGAACAGGTAGCCCTGCATCTCGTCACAGGCGCGCGCGCGCAGGAAGCTTTCCTGCTCGGCGGTCTCCACGCCTTCGGCGACGACGGTGAGGCCGAGGGCCTTCGCCATGCCGATGATTGCCTCGGCGATGGCGTTGTCCTCGGGATTCTGCGGAATCTCGCGCACGAACGAGCGGTCGATCTTGAGGGTGTCGATGGGAAAACGCTTGATCAGCGCCATCGACGAGTAGCCGGTGCCGAAATCGTCGATGGCGAGCCGCACGCCGCGCTGCTTGATGGCGATGAGCAGCTTCACCGCCCCTTCGGCGTTCTTCATCACCATGCTCTCGGTGATCTCGAGCTCCAGGAGCTCCGGCGGCAGGCCTGATTCCACGAGAGCCTCGTCGATGTTCTGCAACAGCTCCTCGTCGCCGAATTGGCGGGCGGAAAGATTGACCGCCATGCACACCGGCGGCAGGCCCTGGCGCTGCCAGGCCATGTTCTGCGCACAGGCCGCCTTCATCAGCCACTTGCCGATGGGCACGATCAGGCCGGTGTCCTCGGCGAGCGGGATGAAGCTCTGCGGCGAGACGACGCCGAGCTCGGGATGGTTCCAGCGGAGCAACGCCTCGACCCCGGTGATGTCGCCGGTGGCCAGGCTCTTCTTCGGCTGGTAATGCAGGAAGAACTCGTTGCGTTCGAGCGCATTGCGCAGGCTGCTTTCGAGCATTAGGCGCTCGATCGACTGGCCCATGATGTCGCGCGAGTAGAAGCGGAAGTTGTTCTTCCCCTCTTCCTTCGCCCGGTACATGGCGACGTCGGCGTTCTTGGTCAGCGACTGCTCGTCCTGGCCGTCGTTCGGATACATGGCGACGCCGATCGAGGCCGTGACGCGGCACTCCTGCCCGAGCAGGATCACCGGCTTGATGATGGACGAAAGGATGTCCCGCGCGATGGCGCTCACGTGCTCGCGGCTGTTCACGTCCTGCAGCAACAGCACGAACTCGTCGCCGCCGAGGCGGCCGACGGCGTCGCCGACGCGCAGCGATTGGGCGAGCCGGGCGCCGATCGCGCTCAACAGCACGTCGCCGGGCGCATGGCCGAGCGAGTCGTTGATGATCTTGAAGCGGTCGAGGTCGATGAACAGCACGGCGAAGGTACCCTTCGTCGCCTGCGCCTTCTTGATGGCGAGGTTGAGGATCTGGCTGAACATGGTNCGGTTCGGCAGCCCGGTCAGCTCGTCGTGGGTAGCGAGGTAGTGGACGCGCTCGTCGAACCGCTTGCGCTCGGTGATGTCGCGGGCGACGCCGCGGTAGCCGCTGAAGCGGTCGCGGTTGAAGATCGGCTCGCCGCTGACGCTGAGATAGCGCTTCTCGCCGAACAGAGCGTAGGACATCACCACGTCGCGGTAGGGCCGCGCGCTGCGCAGAAGCGCGTAGTAGCTGTCGCCGCCGCCTTCCACCTCGAAGCCGATCTCGCGCGTGGTCTTGCCCAGGTAGCTGCCGAAGTCGGTCTTGCGCGGGCCCTCGAAGCGGATGAAACGGAACTCGCTGTCCTGCTCCCAGTACCAGTCGGACGACAACTGGGTGAGGCTGCGGAAACGCGCTTCGCTCTCGCGCAGCGCCCGCTCCGCCAGCCGCCGCGCCGTCACGTCGCGCAGGATGCCGTGGAAGCCNACCGAGCGGCCGAGATCGTTCTTGATCAGATGCGCCGAGCCTTCGACCAGGATCTCGTCGCCGTCCTTGCGCACCATCTCCCAGTCGTAACCTTTGGTCGCGACCCCGGTGCGGTAGACATCGCTGAAGGCGCGGAAGATGCTGGCGGTCACCTCCGGTCCCTGGAACTCGCGCATGTTGCGGCCGACGAGCNCCTGCTCGGTGTACCCGAGGAGGCGGCAAAACGCGCCGCTCACCAGNACGAAATTGCCGGCGAGGTCGACCTCGTAGTAGGGCTCCTCGATGCTGTCGAGGATGGCGCGGTAGNGCGTCTCATCGTCNGGCTGGCTTTTTTCGGCGCGCTNCTGGTCGGCGGCGCGCTTCATTTTCTGCAGCGCCAGCGTCNTCTCNNTGCGGAAATGCTCGGCGAGCNCCGGCGCCGNGGGNGAGCGCCGCNCGTTCTTTCGTTTGGAGAATTCAGCAGGCGGCACNGGGCATGCTCACGCNGGCTACGCAATTGGCCCTACATGCAACGNAAACGGTAAATCATCTCATGGCGGCGGCCGGCCAAACCGCCGAAGGGTTAACGAAAAGCAGCGCTCCCCGCCGCCGCNACCGNNGAAACCCCGGCGNCTAAGGATTGATTCATCATCGCCCCGGTTCCCTCGTGTCCGGCAAAAGGCGTAGACGAATTTTACAGAAGCGCCCGCGTATCTTGGCCCGACAACCGGAAAGTCGGACCGCGCTAGCGGCCGGTGGATCTCGGTCGAGGGGCAAGAGATGGGACACGATCCGCTTCACGAGTTGGCGCAGACCGCCGGGGAGCCGCTGGGCCGGATTCTGTCGGTGACCGGCTCGAAGGCCGGCATCGGCCTTCTGCTGCCGAGCGGCAGCGTGCCCGAGAACGCGCGCGCCACGGTGGCGAAGTTCGTGATGATCCGCAGCGGCCGGTCGGTGCTCGTCGGCCTCATCACCGACGTATCGCTGCAGGTTTCCGCCGCCGCTCGCGAGCAAGGCTATCAGGCGACCGCCCTCATCGATCTCATGGGCGAGGTCAAGGTCGACGAAGGCGGCTCGGCGCGCTTCACCCGCGGCGTCACCCGCTACCCCGCGATCGGCGACCCCGTCGCCCTGATCACCACCCGCGAGCTGCAGCTCATCTACAACGTCTCCGGCGGCAAGCTGATCAACGTCGGCCACCTGCAGCAGGACGGCCAGGTCGATGCCTACGTCGAGGTGGACGAGATGCTGAGCAAGCACTTCGCCGTGCTCGGCACCTCCGGCGTCGGCAAGTCGAGCGGCATCGTCATCATCCTCCATCAGGTGCTGGAGACGCGTCCTGACTTGCGCATCTTCCTGCTCGACGTGCACAACGAATATGCCCGCTGCTTCGGCGACAAGGCGCTGGTGCTGAACCCGCGCAATCTCAAGCTGCCGTTCTGGCTGTTCAACTTCGAGGAGATCGTTGACGTCATCTTCGGCGGCCGTCCCGGCATTAACGACGAAATCGAGATTCTCGCCGAGGTCATCCCGCAGGCCAAGACTGCCTATCTCAAATATCAGGTCCAGGGCGACCGCGCCGGCATCAAGCGCGTGGACAATCGCAGCACCGGCTACACCGCCGACACGCCGGTTCCCTATCTCCTCGCCGACCTGATCTGGTTCATCGACGAGCGCATGGGCAAGCTGGAAAATCGCTCGTCGCGCCTGAAGTACCACAAGCTGATCACGCGCATCGAGACGCTGCGCAACGACTCACGCTACGCCTTCATGTTCGAGAACGCCAACGTCGGCGGCGACACCATGGTGGAGGTGCTGAGCCAGCTCTTCCGCATGCCGCCGAACGGCAAGCCCATCACCATCATGCAGCTCGCCGGCTTCCCGGCGGAGGTCGTCGACGCGGTGGTTTCGGTGCTCGGACGCATGGCCTTCGATTTCGGCCTGTGGAGCGACGGCGCGCTGCCCCTCTTGTTCATCTGCGAAGAGGCCCACCGCTATGCCGCGGGCGATCACGCGATCGCCTTCAGCGCGACGCGCCGGGCATTCTCGCGCATCGCCAAGGAGGGGCGCAAATACGGCGTCTATCTCGGCCTCGTGACGCCACGCCCCGCCGAGCTCGATGCCACGATCCTTTCCCAGTGCAGCACGCTGTTCGTCATGCGTATGGCTAACGACCGCGACCAGGAGATTCTGCGCTCGGCGGTGTCGGACGGCGCGGCGAACCTCCTCGCTTTCGTGCCTTCGCTGGGCACCCGCGAGATTCTCGCCTTCGGCGAGGGCGTGGCGCTGCCGACGCGGCTCAAGTTCAAGGCGCTACCGCTGAACATGCTTCCCAGCAGCGAGGCGTTGAGCGACAACAACACGGAAACGGGCGGGATCGACCAGAATTTCATCGCTTCCGTGGTCGACCGCTGGCGCGGCGCCATGACCGGCCGCCGCTCGCGGCCCGAAGACGACCCGACCTTCCTGGAAGCCGTGCGCGTGGCCGAGACGGCGCCCCTGCAGCCCGCCGCTACCGCCGGGCTCGATCCGGATCGCTTCAAGATCCTGAAGAAGCCCGCGGCTCAGCCGAGCGCCGTCGCGGCGCCGGCGCGCGACACGATGGGCTGATTGACGCTCCCTGAGTCATTGCCTGGGTTTATAAGACATCAGCGCTTTCCGCAGTAGGTCCCTCGTTGCCTCCGAGGCGACGAAGAGATCTTCGGGAAACTGGCGGTCGCGCACCAAGTCCTCATAGATTTCCGCCGCCAAATAGGCGCTGGAGCCCATCCCTGCCAAATATTGGAGCCGCAGATTGCGATCCGTGTTGATCTGCGCGTCCTTCGACCAATCTACCAGGTCGACCGCCCGGTTGACGTAAGTGGCCAGCAGATCCGTTGCGAAATTGAAATTCACCTCAGCGAGCGATTCCTTCACGCGCGAATATTCGGCGCTGTCGAGCCTCTGCTGAATCCGGTCCGGCTCGATCGGCTGCGGCTCCAGTTCGCCGAAAACGACGCTGTCGCTGTCCGTGCGCTCACCCTCGTTGCCGAAAATGACGGCGCGGGGAAAGACGCTGAAGAAGGTGGCAAGCTGGCTCTTCACGACGTCGGGCGTGCTTTCGTAGAACGGCACCCACTGCGTGGCCACCCCGCCCGGATTGAGGTGTTTCTTCACCAGCTCGAAATAGTCTCGGGTGTACAGCATCGCCGCGCCCTTGAGCCACGGGTGAATAGGATCGGACGTGATGATGTCGAACTTTTCCCGTGTCGTGAGCAGGTAGTGGCGCGCGTCGTCATAAATGACCTGGACCCGCGGGTCCTTCAGCACATCATTGTTCTCTTTGCTGAAAAAAGTGGAGACAACTCTTGGGATCAGCGGCTCAATCTCGCAGATGACGATGCGCTCGATCTCGGGGTAGGCAACGAATGAGCCGGCCGTGACCCCGGCGCCGAAGCCCACGATTAGCACCGAACGCGGCTTGCGGTGGAGCAGGCCCGGAATGTGCCCAAGCATGCGTTGCACGCGCATATCATGCGGGCTGCTCGACGCCTCCGCCCGCCCGCTGACATGAAAGCTGCGGACGCCCTCCTCAATCTCCGCCACAGCCACTGTGGAATTTATGCCCTCGCCTACGAAAAGCACCTCCGGCACCGGGTTCAACTTTACCAGCTCGCGACCGAATGCAAGCAGGCCTGCGGGCGGGCTGGGTATCGCCCAAATCAACACAGCCGCGACCACGACCGCGCCCAGCCCCCCGCTCATCCCGGCGCGCGCGGACACAGGTTGCTCTCGCGCGGTGACCGCGCCTTTTCGATCCGGCATGAGCGCTACGAGCATCAGCACTCCTGCCACCAGACAAATCGCGATCAGAAGGCGCTGCGACTGGAATGTGCCGATTGCCGGGATAAGCACGGTGCTGAACGCCAGCGCACCGATGATCGCGCCTATCGTATTCGCGGCATAAACCGCACCCGTCGTCCGTCCCGGATCTTCGCCGGGGGAGGCAGCCGCCGCAAGCGCCAACGGAAAGCTCGCTCCCCACAGACAGGCAGCTGGAAAAATAGCCCACATGACGCGGACCAAGTCGAGTTGGAAATTGTACCAGGGACTTTTCGTCAGTCCCTGATCGATCGGCCAATAGGGAAGCGAGGCGTTAATCGCCGCGGCAGCCCAGGCCACGCACGCCACAAGCAGCAACTGACAAACGCCGAGCGCGAGGCGCGGCCGAGGACGAGTTCGGGCGAGATGCGATCCGATGCCGCTGCCGACCCCGAGGCCGATCAGGAACACCGCCAGGATGATGGAGAAGGTATAGACGGTGGCGCCCATGAGCAGCACCAGCACTCGGGTCCAAACCACCTGGCTGCCGAGTGCGGTCAGCCCGGAAAGCCCGATCACAAGGTAGGTCACCCTTGCATCGGCTGGACCCGCCGAACGGCTATCGGCGGGCCGCGACGCGGCCGGGGCCTGGTAGGCCGTCGTTGTGGCCAGGGCGAAGGCGATCACCGCCAGGGCAATATTGATTGTCGCTGCAACATAAGTTGCGATCGCCATGTCGTGGATCCTCAGCAGGTAGAATCCAGCCAGCAGGCATCCGAACACGGCACCGGCGATGTTGCAGGTGTATAGGAGTCCCAACCGGGACACGCCCTTCGGCGTAGTCTCGACCCAGCGGGCGATGGCAGGCAAGGTTGCGCCCATCAGGACGGTCGGGGGCAACAGCAGCAATGCGCAAATTGCGCCGCGCAGGAGGATGCTGACCAGGCCGTAGTCAGAATAGGCTACGTATATGCCGGCGACAGACGGCAGGCCGATCAGCACGACGATCCCGCCGGCGGCGATGCCGAGCTCAAGCACTCCGTAGACGAGTAGCGGATGGCGCCGAGTGGAGACCACCCGCGATAGCGCAAGACTGCCCAGGAACAGCCCGCCCATGAAGGCTCCCAGCAGGATGCCGAGCGAAACGGTAGACGAGCCAATCACCAGCTCGAGCAGCTGGAACCAGACGATCTCGTAGATCAGGGCCGAACAGCCACTTGCTACGAAAAGCAACAGTAGGAGAGGAAAGATCCGCTCGGATGCGGAAAGATTTGCCGCGGACTCCACGTTCGCCATCCCCCAACACGATTGCTCTCAGCGGAACGTCACGGCGGGGCGAAATATCCCCCCGTGCGAATACGTTGTCCAGCGCCATCCGTTCGAGTCACGCGACCTCGTGATTAGGAGGCGCGCCGCGGTTTCATCGCGGCAGTGATGCACGGCCGGCGTCGACGCACCGCGATCGGAAAAAAGACGGGCGGCCGATATGGCCGCCCGTCGACTTGCATGCTGTCTGCGGACTACCTGCGCGCCGTTTCCGACACGTTAGTCCTCGCGTTTGGCGCCTGTCCGCCCGAGGCCAACCATTGGTCCCAGGTCTGCAAACGCACTCCAATCCGGTCGTAGTCGACGCGGAGATAACCCTCACGCCCGCGCACGACGGCGTCAGGCCTGACTGCCTGCACCTCCTGCGCAATCACGCCGACATAGACCTGATCGCTCCAATTATACTGGAAGCGATACAGACCGATGCCGTCGGCGACGGCGCCGATTCTGACCACATCGTGCTTCAGCTGAATGTCGGAAGGCACTTGCCCTGCCGGACGGACCACCGGCCTGACCACGGGACGGACAACCGGACGGACCACCGGACGAACCACCGGCCTGACCACCGGACGAACTACGGGCCGCACCACCGGACGGACCACGGGCCTGACCACCGGACGGATCACCGGCCTGATCACCGGACGGANCACNGGCCTGANCACCGGACGGANCACNGGCCTGANCACCGGACGGATCACCGGCCTGACGACNGGACGGATCACCGGCCTGATNACNGGACGGATCACCGGCCTGATGACCGGACGGATCACCGGACGAATCACCGGCCTAATCACCGGACGGATCACCGGCCTGATCACCGGCCTAAAAGTCGGGCGAAGTGTCGGCGGTGGGATAAAAATCTGACCGGGGAACCACCAGTTGTTCCAGAAGATCGGCCCGCCCCAGCCCACTCCTTGATTGACGTTATCACCGCACCAGTACCACCCGGCGCCATTCCAGCCGTTCGGGTACCAGCAATAGCGGTGCCCGCCGCGGAAATAGTATGCGGGCTCGCTATAGGTGCCNTGCACGACGCGAGCGACTTGGCCCCTGATCCAGCCCTGTGGCGCCGCTTCCTCGCATTCTGCCAGGACGAGCGGCACTCCCGCCGCGATCGCGTCGTTCGCGACCGTCACGCACAAGCCGGCGCTGTTGACGATGGAGAATACGTTTTGGTCGGCCTGGAACGGCTGCAGACCCCAAATCTGGTTTTCGCTGCCGGCGCATTCAGCAATGGCCGCCGGATCGCCGGCGCCTGCGGGCTGGTTAGCAGTCTGCGGCACACCGTCGAGGCAAAGGCCGCCGGCGGTCAGGTTGACGCCGCTCTGGTAATTGAACGTCTGGTTGGCCGCTCCGGTGCAGTTCGAAATCACCAGGCGCGTGCCGGGTTGATACTGAGATCCCGGAATATCGATGCACCAATTGGCGCCTGGCGAAGAGAGCACGGACCTGAAATTATAAAACTGTTCTTGGGCGTGGGCCGAAACGGTCACCAGACAGAGCAGGAATGTGGCGATCACCACCCCGGGCCAGAGTCGGATGCTCGACTGACGGCTTTTGCTCGCCGCATGACCAAAGACCGATCGAATTGTCCTGATTGTATCGAGCACGGCACCCCCCTATCGACAGTGCAAATTTTTAAAGATCATTTTTACAAGCATTGTGATGTGGAGTCGATGGCACTCTCTGAATATAGCGCTCTCGTTCATCTACTATCCATTCCTCCTTCGGTCCGAGTGCGCTCCCCCCTTTTTGCGCCGGACACAACGTCCACGGTTGCCCCCATCCGACAGCACTGGAAGCCAATATCGCGTTGAACTACATTGAACCCGGCAAGCCGAGGACAGACAGAACGAGATTGGCGCCTCGACCGACCTTTGTCCGCAGACGGTATCCGGTGACGCACCGCGAAGAAGGATACGTTCCGCACCCCTGCTAGGCGGACTCGTCGGGAGAGTCGGTCATGAAATCGATGCAGTGGCGGGAGCGCCTGACCTACCTGGCAATGTCATTGGTCGTCGGGTGGCACAGCTTTGCCATCATCGTCGCGCCGACGCCGGGCGGAAGCGCCATGGTGCAGACGTTCCGCTTCCTGGTGCAGCCTTATCTCTCTCTCTTCAGGCTGGACAATCAATGGAATTTCTTTGTGCCGGTCGGCAAGCACATGCAATTTCGCTACGTCGTGCAAGACGCCGCCGGCAAGCGACATGTCTTTATACCGGTCGAGGAGGCGAGCGAGTCCGTTCCGCGTTATGTGATGTGGCGCGAGTTCAAGTATTTGTATGAAGGAGTCATGGAGGCCCATGAAATCCGCGGCGCCGCAATCACCGCGCTGCTGTGCCAAAGGCACGCCTCGCTCAATCCCGTTTCAATCTCCCTCCTGCAGGTCCAGGAACTGGAGTTTTCGCCGGAGGACTATCGGCAAGGTCATCGTCCCCTGGACCCGGAATTCGTCACGGTGAATACGTTGTCAAACATCAAATGTGGAGATGGATCACCGTCTCCGCGTCGCTCGCGCAACCTCACGAGGAAGCTGCTACCGTGATCGTATAATGCGAACGAATAAGAGCGCTCGACGCCCATGCTAGCAACGCTCGCACGCGCCGGCCGAGAATCGTTTGTCGCCCTTGGCAGGGCCTGGTCGCAGATTTGGTTCCAGCCCAGGCCAACGACGCCGCTAGAGATTGCCCGCATCGGCGTCGGATCAGCGATTCTCTTCCACTATGGCATGGCGACCCCCTTTCTTTTCGTTTTCTGGGGCGACACGGACTGGATGCCGCGCGACGTTGCCCTCATGTATCTCGACGGCCCTTGGATGCAATCGGTCTTCTTCTATTTTTCGGCGCCCTGGCAGTGGATCGCCTTTCACATTTTCTTCTTGCTTTGCTGTGCCGCGTTCGTGGTTGGATGGCGGACGTCGTGGGTCAAATGGATCGTGCTGGTCGGCCATATTTCCTACGACTATCGCAACCTGACGCTTTCGTATGGTGCAGAGAGTATTGCCGCCTGCCTGCTCTTCATTCTGTGTCTCGCGCCGGTCGGTCGCGCGATGAGTCTGGACCGCGTGCGCGCCGTGCGCGCAGCCAAGCGCGCTAACCTTGAAGCGACGCTCCCGCCTTACACCGGCCCGTGGGCGGGCGCCTGCACCAGGCTCATGCAAATCCAGATGGCGGTACTGTTCTTGTACAGCGGCATCGAAAAAATTCGCGGGGACGAATGGTGGAGTGGCGACGCCTTATGGTGGGCTTTTACGACCACCGAGTTCTACCACGACCCTCTGCTGGCCTTGTTCGCACAGCAATACTGGCTGGTCACTGTCGGGACCTATGCCTCGATCGTCATCGAGATCGCCTTTCCATTCCTGATCTGGCAGCGGGCCACGCGCCCCTATTTGCTTGCGGCGGCCATATTTCTCCACGTCAGTTTCGCTGTCTTGCTTGGTCTGGTCTATTTCTCCTTCATCATGAGCATGGGCCAGATGAGCTTCCTGCGCCCGGAGTGGCTGCACAGCCTCGGCGCATGGTGGAAGCGCAAGATCGGCGACATGGAGATGATCTACGACGGCCGCTGCGGCTTCTGCGTGCGGTCAATGGCGTGGCTTCTGGCGTTCGACGGTCTCGGGCAGATCAAGATCCGCGACTTCCGCACCAATCCCTCGCCCGTCGTCAGCGACGCGCAACTGGAAAAGGCGCTCTACCTCGTTCTGCCCGACAGCCGGGCGCTGCCGGGTTTTGAGGCATATCGCTACGTTGTCCTGCGCGTGCCCGGATTGTGGTGGCAGATTCCGTTCTTCTACGTGCCGGTGTTGAGCCGTCTGTTCGGCCGTCCGGTCTACAATTGGGTCGCGACGCACCGAAGCTGGCTCTTCTCCTTCCGGTGGGGCGCGCCCCGTTCGGCTTCGTCCGGTTGAATTGAACTTGTCGTGCGCGCGGGATTGTCAATGACCGCGAAACAGCTGCGCAAGTACATAGCCTACGTCGCGATGTCACTGTTCGTTGCGTGGCACACGCTCGCGATGGTGCTCGCGCCCAATTCGAGCTCGATGGCGCAGTCCGCCCGCGTCGTATTCCAGCCGTACCTGTCGCTTTTTCGGATGGACACCACCTGGGCTTTCTTTGCCCCGAGCGCCGGCAAGCACTCCCAATTTCGCTACGTGATCACTGACTCCGAGGGGCGCGAGCATACGTTCGTGCCGGGCCGGGAGCTGAACTGGTACCTGCCGACCGATATCTGGTTCAAGAATTGGTACTACACGATCATCGAGTTTCCCGAGTCCTTCGGCGACATCTTCGCCGCGTGGTTCTGTCGGGAGCGCGCCGACCTCAAGCCGGTGACGATCACTTTCTTGGCGATTCAGGAACAGGACTTCTGGCCGGAGGACCATCTCCGCGGCAAGCACCCGTTGGATCCTGAATATGTCGTCGTGGACACGCTGAAGCAGGCTGAATGCCCGAGAAGCTCGCAAACAGAAACGGCGACCGACGACCGGTGATATTGCCATGCGCGGACTTGTGACCTTTGCACGCATCGCACGCGATCGCTTGCGTGTCGTGGCCCGCGCCTGGTCGCAGTTTTGGTTTCAACCGAGCCCCACGACGCCGCTCGAGCTCGCGCGGATCGGACTCGGTGCCGCGCTGCTTTGCCACTATGCCCTGGCGACGCCGTATCTGTTCCTGTTTTGGGGGGACAGCGGTTGGATGCCGCGCGAGATCGCGGTCGAGTACCTCGTCAATCCGTGGATCCAGTCGGTCTTTTTCTATTTTTCCGCCCCCTGGCACTGGATCGCCTTTCACGGGTTCTTCCTGTTTTGCTGTGGCGCCTTCACGCTGGGGTGGCGGACGGCGTGGGTGAAATGGTTTGTGCTGATCGGTCAGATTTCCTACGACCATCGTGACCTCGCGATCCCCTATGGCGTCGACATCATTCTTGCGTGCCTGCTGCTCATTCTGTGCGTCGCGCCAGTCGGCCGCGCGATGAGTCTGGACCGCGTCCGCGCCATGCGCGCCGCCAAACGCAAAAGACTCGAAGCGACGCTACCGCCGTACATCAGCCCTTGGGCGGCCGCCTGTACGCGGCTCATGCAAATTCAGATGGCGGTGCTGTTCCTCAACAGCGGCCTGAGCAAGCGAGGCGACGATTGGTGGAACGGCGACGCCATATGGTTGGTCTTCACCACCAACGAGTACTACAACGGCTTCATCGTCGACCTGCTGGCGCGGCAGTATTGGGTGGTCAACGTAGCGACCTATGCGATAATCCTTATCGAAATCTCCTATCCATTCTTGATCTGGCAGCGGCGCACGCGGCCTTATCTTCTGATCGCTGCCATATTCCTGCATCTTCAGTTCGCGGTCTTTCTCGGACTGTTTTACTTCGGCTTCGTGATGAGCATGGGCCAGATGAGCTTCCTGCGCCCGGAGTGGCTGCACAGCCTCGGCGCATGGTGGAAGCGCAAGATCGGCGACATGGAGATGATCTACGACGGCCGCTGCG
>JGI12636J13339_1000016_pt1 | contig 21108 bp, 23 predicted proteins | sample BlaSpr_A8_Ref_M1_FD_13339 | JGI IMG/M metagenome (IMG submission 13339) | reverse complement strand
CCCGCCGCGAGCATCGGCTCGCGCACCGGAAAGCCGATATTCTCCACCGTCACTTTCGACGCGTCGATGCCGTTCACCTGCACGAAGACCGGCCACTGCGCGTAAGCAACGTCGGCGGCCGGCGCGCCGAGTTTTTTTCCTTCGAGATCCTTGGGTGCGGCGACGCCGCGGCTCTTGCGCCCGACGACCGCGTAGGGCGGCTTGTTGTAGACCATGAACACCGCCTTGATCGGCGTCTGCGGATTGGCGTCGCGAAACTTGATCAGCGTGTTGATATCGGTGAAGGCCAAGTCGTAGTTGCCGGACGCGACGCGATTGATCGGTTCGATCGGGCCCACCCCGGCGTCGATGGTGACCTCGAGGCCTTCGGCACGGTAGTAGCCGCGATCGATCGCGACGGCGAACGGCGCCATGGGTCCTTCGAGTTTCGAATCAAGCGAGAATCGTACGGCGGTGTTTTGGGCGCTGGCGATGCCGGTTGCGGCAACCGAGATCGCGGCCGCCACGGCTAACGCATAACGCGTCACACGCGCCGCGTATCCGCGGCAAACGACGAAATTCATGGAGAGACTTCCACTCCCTTGCGAAACTACGACAAAGCCAGCCGCCGCCTCGATTTCAGAGCAAAGACCATGCTGTCATGAAGAGCAAGCGACAACGAGCTTCGTCGCGCGCCGCGGGTCGAAAGGGCGCGCGTTAACGTTGATGCACGAAGGGAGAGGATTCGCGCGGCGCTGCCGACATAGTATGTTGAAAGCAATGAGTGATTCGCTGCAGCGCCTCTACGAGGCGGTCACCACGATCCGCGGCAAGGATTCGATCGCTTCCCGCACCGGCCGGCTCTTGCGTGCCGGCAAGCGCAAGATCGCCAAGAAGGTTGCGGAGGAAGCAGCCGAGGTGGCGCTCGAAGCGGCAGCCGGACGGCGCCAGGACGTGATCCGCGAGAGCGCCGACCTTCTCTATCACATCGTGGTGCTGTGGGCCGACGCCAAGGTGCAGCCCAAGGACGTGTGGGCCGAGATGGACCGCCGCGAGAAACTCATGGGGATCGCCGAGAAGATGCCGAAGAACGGATTTCCCGATCTGCCGCGCGATAAGACTCCGGAATCGCTCGACCGCCGCCGCGGCACGAGCTGAGCCCGCTTCCCTTTACTTGACCGTTTCCCGCCTTTAGAGAGCGAGCCGATGCTGCGCCGCCTCTACGACTGGACGATCGCGCTGTCGGCGCGGCCTTCGGCGCTCTGGGCGCTTGGCGCCATCTCGTTGGCCGAAAGTTCGGTGTTCCCGATCCCGCCGGATGTGATCCTCATTCCCATGTCGCTCGCCCGGCCGCGCCGGGCGTTCTTCTACGCCGGCATCTGCACCGTCACGTCGGTCGTCGGCGGGCTCCTCGGCTACGCCATCGGCGCACTGCTCTACGACACACTCGGCAAGTTTCTCATCGATCTTTACGGCTACGGCGACAAGGCCGAGACCTTTCGCGCCGCCTACGCCCATTACGGCCACTGGATTATCCTGCTCAAGGGCCTGACGCCCATTCCCTACAAGGTGGTGACCATCACCTCGGGCTTCGCCGGCTACGACCTTTTCTGGTTCACCGTGCTCTCGATCATCACCCGCGGCGCGCGCTTCTACATGCTGGCGGCGCTTCTTTACGTGTGGGGCGAGCCGGCCCGTATCTTCATCGAAAAGCGGCTTGGATTGTTCGCGTTCCTGTTTGCGGTGATCTTCTTCGGCGGCATCTACGCAGCAACGTTCTTGTTCTAACCGCCGCGATAAGAGCTGGTGCCCCCGGCCCGAGTCGAACGGGCACTGCCTTGCGACAACCTGATTTTGAGTCAGGCGCGTCTACCAATTCCGCCACGGGGGCTTGGCGCGGATCATAGTCACCGCGAAGGCGCGGGCAAGCACCGGCTAGCGGACGATCTCGAGCTCGACCTCGGTGATTCCCTTGCTGATGATGCCAAGCGCCCGCGCCGCAACGTGCGAAATGTCGATGATGCGCCCGGGCGCGAACGGGCCGCGGTCATTGATCCGCACCACCACCGAGCGGCCGCTGGCGATCTCCTTCACGCGCACGCGGGTGCCGAGCGGCAAGGTGCGATGCGCCGCCGAGAACTCGCCCGCCCGCATCCCGGCCGAACGGCCGGGATAGTACGTGGCGATACCGCGCATGAGCGGCGCGCCGGCCGCGTCGCTCGCAACCATGGCGACGATCAGGGCGAGCACGATCGCCGCCCATGTGGGATTTCGCCGCAATTGCATGTCGACTCTCGCGATCGGCCGGGCTAAAGGCAGCCACCATGACGTTCAATGCAATTCGCGGCCGCGCAACGACAACTCCGCTCACTACGATAAGTTGCACCATCGCGGCGATTGCCGCTGCGACCCTCGCTGGCGCCTGGTTCTTCGAGCTAGTGCTCGGCTATCGTCCCTGCCCGCTCTGCCTCGACCAGCGTGTGCCCTACTATATCGCGGTGCCGGCAGGACTCATGCTCGGAATTATGGCGCGCGACCCGAAATACGCGCGGCTCGCACGCTGGGGCCTCATCGCGCTGGGCCTCGTGCTCGTTTACGGCTCGGGGTTCGGCGTCTATCACGCTGGCATCGAGTGGGGCTTCTGGAAGGGGCCGGCGAGCTGCACCGGTACGCTACGCCCGCCCGGCGACATTCTCTCTTCGCTGCAAAATTCCCAATTCGTCCCGTGCGACCGGGCCGCCTGGACGTTTCTCGGGATCTCGCTCGCCGGTTACAACGCCCTGATCGCGGGCGCGCTGGCGGTGCTCGCCTTCCTCGGCGCGCGCCGTCCGGCTTAGGGGTCGAGCTCGGTATCCCAGTAGAGATAGTCGAGCCAGCTCTGGTGCAGGTAGTTGGGCGGGAATAGCCGCCCGTTGCGGTGCAGGTCCTGCACGCTTGGCTGATAGGGCCGCTGCGACGGCCACATGCCCGACTGGTGCGGATCGAGGCCGCCCTTGCGCAGATTGCAGCCCGAGCAAGCCGCGACCACGTTCTCCCACGTGGTGTGGCCGCCGCGCGAGCGGGGCAGCAGATGATCGAAGGTGAGGTCGTCGCGCGAGCCGCAGTACTGGCAGGAGAAGCGGTCGCGCAGGAACACGTTGAAGCGGGTGAAGGCGGGGTGGCGCGCCGGCTTCACGAACTTCTTGAGCGAGACGACGCTGGGCAGCCGAATCTCGACGCTCGGGCTGCGCACGCTCTTGTCGTAGTGGGCGACCGTGTGCACGCGCTCGAGGAACACCGCCTTGATGGTGTCCTGCCACGCCCAGACCGACAGCGGGTAGTAGCTCAGCGGACGGTAGTCCGCGTTGAGCACGAGCGCCGGCCAGGCTCCGGGTGATACCGCGATATTCACGAAAACGCTCCTGCTGCCTCCGCTCCCCGTTCCCCGGGATTCTGTTGGACGGCAATATATCGGCTAGGCAACGGCTTTGTGAAGCGCGGCAGAAGGGCTCAGCGCTTGGCTGCGAAGGCGCGCAGCAGGAACGCCCCGCCCAGGCGCAGGCCCTCGCCGTCGATTCCGTGGCCGATTCCTTGCGACACGTGCCACTCCACCGGCACGCCGGCCGCCGCCAGCGTGCGCGCCGACGAAAACAGCGCCTGCACCGGGATGAGATCGTCGAGCGCGCCGTGCGCGAGCAGCACCGGCGGCCGCGCCGTGGTCTCGGCGAGCGCGCGCTCGGCTTCCTGCGGGTTTTCCGGCAGCACGTGCAGGCCGGAGTAGCCGACGATTGCCGCCGGCCCCATCTTGCGGCGCAGCCCCACGTGCAACGCCATCATGGTGCCCTGGCTGAAGCCGACGAGCGCCAGGTTCTCGGGCGCCCCCTTCCAGCGTGCGAGCTCGGCGTCGAGGAAGGCATCGAGCACGGGCGCCGCACGTGTCACCCCGCGCCAGCGCTCGTCCGGATCGCGGAACGTCAGACCGAACCATTGTCGTCCCATGGGCGCGCCGCCGCAGGGTTCCGGCGCATGCGGGCTGACGAAGGCGGCGTCCGGCAGGAGCGCCTGCCACTCGCGGCCGATGGCGATCAGGTCATTTCCGTCGGCGCCGTAGCCGTGCAGGAAGACGACGAGCTCGCGCGCGGGGCCGCCCGCGCGCGGTTCCAGTCGCGGGCCGTCGAGTGCGGCCATTTCCGCCTCCGCTTTTCTCTTCTGGCTGGACCGGCACGGGACCGCGCCGTTTGACGGCGCGATAATACGTCCACAACAACCGCGCCGCCACGCCCCGCCACGGCCGCCAGCGTTCGGCCATGCGCTCGAGCACCTTCGCGGTAGGACGCTTCTTTTTCTGCAACACGAGCCGCGCCGCCTCCTGCAGCGCGAGGTCGCCGGCCGGGAAGGCGTCGGCATGGCCGACGCAGAACAGGAGATAGATGTCGGCCGTCCACGGCCCGATGCCTTTGTGCGCCACGAGCGCCGCGTGCGCCGCGTCCGCCGGCAGCTCCGCCAGGGCGTCGAGGTCGAGGTGCCCGTCGCGCAACGCGCGGGCGAGGGTGCGGAAGGTCTTGATCTTCGCCCGCGACAAGCCGGCGCGCTGAAGCTGCGGCGTGCGCGCGCGCAGGAGGTTGTGGTGGTCGAACGGGGAAAATGCCTTCTCCAGCCGCCCCCAGATCGCGCTCGCGCTCGCGGTGGAAAGCTGCTGGCTGCAGACGATGGAGGCAAGACCAGGGAACCCGCCGGCGCGGCGCCGCAGCGGCAGCGGTCCGGCGACGGCGAGAATCGCTTTCAGGCTCGGGTCGGCCTCGATCAGCCGTGCGAGCGCGGCCTCGAGATCGGCTTGGGTATCGATGCGGGCAGACATCTTTTCCATTATCCCTGGTCACGGCATGCCGTAGAAGTCCGCCATGGCGCCCGTGTTCCGCTTCGCCCCGAGCCCCAATGGGTTTCTCCACCTGGGCCACGCGCTCTCGGCGCTCCTGAACCATGACCTGGCTAAGGCCGCGGGCGGCCGCCTGCTTCTGCGCATCGAGGACATCGACCGCACCCGCTGCCGGCCGGAGTTCGAGGCGGCGATTTACCAGGATCTCGCCTGGCTCGGCGTCGAATGGGAAACGCCGGTGCGCCGCCAGTCCGAGCACCTCACCGAATACCGCGCCGCCCTCGACCGGCTCGAAGTGCGCGGCCTTGTCTATCCGGTATTCGAAAGCCGCGCCGAGATCACCCGCCGCGTCGCCGCCCGCGAACCCTGGCCGCGCGATCCCGACGGCGTGCCGCTCTATCCGGGGAGCGCCCATGACCGTTCGCCGGAGGAGCGCGCTCGCCGCCGTGCCAGCGAGGACCATGCGCTGCGCCTCGACGTGCAAGCGGCGCTCGCCCGCCTAAACGGCCCACTTACGTGGGTTGAAACCGGCGACGGCGCCTCGCGAGAGATCGCGGCCAATCCCGCGGCCTGGGGCGATGTCATCCTCGGCCGTAAGGACACCCCCACAAGCTATCACCTGTCGGTCGTGCTCGACGACGCGCTGCAAGGCGTCACCCACGTGGTGCGCGGACGCGACCTCTATGAAGCCACATCGGTGCACCGGCTGCTGCAGGAGCTGCTCGGCCTGCCGGCGCCGCTCTACCATCACCACCGGCTAGTGCTTGATCGCGACGGCAACAGGCTCGCCAAGCGCGACCCGTCGACGACGCTCAGCGACCTGCGCGCGCAGGGCTGGAGCGCCGGCGCCGTGCGCGCCGCGGTCGGCCTATGAAACAGGATTGGGGAGCAGGACGAAGGCGGCCGACGTCGTGCCAGCCGCCTTCGTCGCGAAGCTATGAGCGGCGGATGAGCCCAATGATCACGAGCAGGATTACCGCGCCGATCACCGCGTTGATGATCCAGGCGATGTAGCCCCCGCCGATGACGATGCCGAGTTTTGGCAAGAGCCAGCCGGCGACCACGGCGCCGACGATGCCGACCACGATGTTGCCGATGAGGCCGAACCCGTAACCCTTGACGATAATTCCGGCGAGCCAGCCCGCGATTGCACCGACGACGAGCAGGATGATCAGACTTTCGAGCGTCATTGCGTCTCTCCCCTTGGTTGGACACGTCCTCGCGCGAATCATAGCCCATGGGCGGGACGCTGCCGACTGAAATAGAGGCTGATCCACCGGCTAAACGCTGCGGTACCGGGGCGCCGCCGATCGATGTTGCGATGCGGTACGCCGCGTCGGCTCAGGCGCGCGCGTGTCGGCTTAGGCGCGCGCGCTGGATCGCCGCGTTCAGTTCGCCGCCATAGATGAAGATCAGCGACGTCAGGTAGAGAAACACGAGCGCGATCATGCCCGATGCGAGTCCGGCATAATAGGTGACGTAGGTGTAGGCGAACTCGGCGAGATAGAAACCGAACGCCGCCCCGGCGGCGAGCCATAGCGCGAGCGTGACCAGGATGCCCGGGGCGATCTGCGCCATCGTGCGCCGGCCTGCCGGCAGCCATTTGTGCACGACCACGAGCGCGATGATGATCACCACCGAGGCGGTCGAGTAGCGCGCGACGGTGACGAGCCACGTCAGCGGCTCGAGCCAGCGTACGTAGCGCGTCACCGTCACCCAGATCAGCGGCCCGAGCACGACGAGAAAGGCGAGCGCGAGCAGCGCAAGGGCCGCGATCAGCACATAGCCGATCGATTCCAGCCGCAGCAGCCACCACGACCGCGGCTCATTCATGCCGTAGGCACGGTTGAGGCCGATGCGCAGGCTCTCGATGCCGCTCGAGGAGAAGTAGAGGGCGAGCAGGATGCCGAAGGTAAGCGCATCGGTGCGCAAGTTGGTCAGCACGTCGTGGATCTCGCTCGCGATCGGAGCCGCCACCTCGCGCGGCCACGTCTCGAGCAGGAGCAGCACCGTCTGGTCGACCAGCTCCTTGGTGCCGAACACGGCGGCGAGCGCCGTGACGAAGATCAGGAACGGAAACATCGACATGAGCGCGGACAGCGCGATGTGGCTGGCGATCGCCCAGCCGTCGTCCTCGTTCAGTCGCTNGAACGCGTCGTTGGCGATGCGGTAGGNTTTGCGCACGGGCCGTCCCCGGTTGACTCGCGATTTCTGACCGCTGCGCGCCCGGCGGGCAAGGGTCCCGGACGTGTCTTACGCCGCCCGCACCCCTTCGAGGAAGTGGCGGATGGCGGCATCGAGCCGCTCCGCCTCGCCGCCCAGGGCGGCGGCAAGGCCGGCCACGTCGCTCGCCGTCGCCCGCGAGCCGACCGCAGCCCCCTCCACCGAGCGCATGGCGCTGGCGCCGGCTTTGGCGTCGTCCGACGCCTGCGCCACGTTGCTCGCGATCGACACCACCGCGGCGTTCTGCTCCTCGATGGCGGACGCGATCGACGCGGCGATCGCCGACATCTCCTCGATGACCGAGCTTACCGTATCGATGGCCCCGGCGGCGCCGCCGGACGCCTCCTGGATCGACGCAATCTGCTTGCCGATATCCTCGGTGGCCCGCGCCGTCTGCGCGGCGAGCGACTTCACCTCCTGCGCCACCACGGCGAAGCCGCGGCCGGCTTCGCCGGCGCGCGCCGCCTCGATGGTGGCGTTGAGCGCCAAGAGATTGGTCTGGGCGGCGATCGATTGGATCAGCCCCACCACTTCGCCGATGCGGCTGGCGGCTTCGCCCAAAGCCTCCATGATGCCGACCGAACGCCGCGCTTCCGCCACGGCACGCGTCGCGACATCGGTGGAGGTCGCGGTTTGCCGCGCGACCTCGGCGACCGAGCTCGAAAGCTGCTCGGCGGCGGCGGCGGCCTGCGCCACGTTCGAGGACGCGGCACCCGCGGCGCGCCCGGCCCGTTCGGCCTCGGTGCCGACCTGGCCCGCGGTGGCGCCGAGGCCCTCGGCAGCCTCGGCGAGCCGGCCGGCGGCGGCGCGCACCTTGCTGAGCGCCTGGTCGGCCGCCTCGGCAAAGCCGCGGATCAGAACGTCGACCTTCTGCGAATGATGCTCGCGCTCACCGGCGGCGTGCGATTGCTCGGCCTGAAGCCGGTCGCGTTCCCGCGCGTTGTCGCGGAACACCACCACGGAGCGCGCCATGGCCCCGATCTCGTCGCGCGCGTCGACCGCGGGAATTTGCGTGGTCACATCGCCGCCGGCGAGGCGGCGCATGACGGCCGCAAGCCCGGTGAGCGGACGGCTGATGCTGATGCCGATGAACCAGCTCAGCGCGAAGCCGAAGGTGACGAGCAGCATGCTCACCGTGGCGATGACGCTGCGCGTCCACGACTGGGACCACATCAGCGCCTCGGTCGCGGCGCTCTCGCGCTCGCGCGCGGCTTCGATGATGCCGTCGGCGGCCGGATGCAGCTTGCGGGTGCTGGTCGCGATCAGGTCGAGGTCGCTTTGCACGCGTCCGGCATCCGTCACCCAGTGACGGAACGTCTCGGCATAGCTCTTAGCCGCCACACCGATGCTGTTCTTGAGTCCTACGGAACCAGCCGCACCGTCCAGAGTCCGCTCGAACGTCGCGAACGCTCCGTAAAACTTGTTGCTCGATCCTTGGTCGCGCGTGACGACGTACTCGACCTCAAAGTTGCGCATGAGCAGCAGCGCGGCGAGCAGCTTATAGGCGTCGAGCTCGTTCATCGACGACGTATCCTCGCGAATGATCTTCTCGATGCCGGCGGCGGCGTCGCGCAACATGCCGCGAATGCCGTCGGATTCCTGGACGCCGAGCAGCTCCTGCGCTTTGACCAGATCGGCAAAATCGGTCTTCAGCTTGTCGAGCGCCATCGTGATCTGCTCGACCTCGTCGCGCTGCACGCCGTTCAGCGTGGCGATGCCGGCGATCTTGTCGTGGGCGAGCGCGAGCGCCTCCTCGAACGCCTTCATGTAGTCGAGGCGCGGCTGGCCGGCGTAGTCCTTGGCGTTGACCCGCATCTCGGCGAGCGCGCTCTTGAAGTCGCGGCTCGCCGCCGACAAGGCCGCCGACTGCCGGACGCTGTCGAACGCGGCGGCGACCTCGCTCTCGCCGGAGACATAGGCGGCGCCAATGATGAGAAACCCGCAGACCGGCGCGAGCGCGATCAGCGCGATGCGCGTGCGGACGGAAAGGCGCGAGGCCAGGCGCTCCAGCAGCGAACCCGATTGGACTTGGGACATACGCCCTCCCCCCGAGCGCGGTCACGCGCGGACGCCCGCGGCTCCCCCGAACCGCGCGCTCCAGCGCGAGAGATGCGCCGGTTTGGTTAACAAGACGTAGATGGTCCGCCGGGAAGGTGCTAAGCGCCTTGCTGCACCGCCACCCCGTTCGATAGGCAAGGACGCGAGGAAGCCATGTCCCGTGCCGCAGCCAAGCCCGGCGGCTTCGCCCTCACCGATCTCGCGGCCAAGGCGGCGGTGAGCGCCGCGGCGCTTGTCGCCGATGCCACCCTCGCGCTGCGCGCGCGCATTGCCCCCGACGGCGCGCTCCTGGCGCCGACATTGGAGCGCGAGCAACGCGCCGCGCATGGGCTCGCCTGGCTCGCCACCTATGCCGAGGCGGTTCGCCAGCTCGCCGCTTACGCCGGGCGCATGAAAGAGTCGGGCAGGCTCGGCGACATCGAACGGTCGCTCGTTACCGTCGGCCTTGGGGAACTGCTGGCGCAGATGTTCGGCGGCATCGCCATGAGCCAGGGCGAGATCGCCCGCCTCGCCGACCTCGGGCTAGCCGACGAGCGCATCGCCGCCCGGCGCACGCCCGCGGCTGAGGCGCTGATCGCCGCCGGCACTTCGACCGAGGCGCGCGCGGCGCTCGCCGCGCGCATCGCCGAAAGCGAAGGCGCCGCCACCATCGGTGATGCCGGCGACGACCCGACGCTCGCCGCCATGCGCGACGAGATGCGCCGTTTCGCCGAGAAGGAAGTGGCGCCGTACGCCCAGCGCTGGCATCTCGACAATGCCTATGTGCCGCTCGAAACGATAGCGCGCATGGCCGAGCTCGGCGTGTTCGGCCTCACCGTTCCCGAAGCCTACGGCGGCCTCGGCCTCGGCAAGGAATCGACCTGCGTCGTGTCGGAGGAATTGTCGCGCGGCTGGATCGGCGTGGGCTCCCTCGGCACCCGCGCCGAGATCGCGGCGGAACTCATCCTCTCCGGCGGCACCGACGCGCAGAAGAAAAAGTGGCTGCCCGGCATCGCCGCGGGCGCGATCCTGCCGACGGCGGTGTTCACCGAGCCCGACACCGGCTCCGACCTTGCCGCGCTGAAGACCCGCGCCGTGCGCGACGGCGGCGTCTACCGGGTCTACGGCAACAAGACCTGGATCACCCACGCCGCCCGCGCCGACCTGATGACGCTGCTCGTGCGCACGGATCCGGCCAAGCCCGGCTACCAGGGTCTCTCCATGCTGATCGCCGAGAAGCCGCGCGGCGGCGACGCCGACCCGTTTCCCGCGCCGGGTATGTCCGGCGGCGAGATTCACGTACTCGGCTATCGCGGCATGAAGGAATTCGAGATCGCCTTCGACGGCTTCGCGGTGCCCGCCGAAAATCTTCTCGGCGAAATGGAAGGCGAAGGCTTCAAGCAGCTGATGCAGACCTTCGAGTCGGCGCGCATTCAGACGGCGGCGCGCTCGATCGGCGTGGCGCAAGCGGCGATGGACGCGGCGCTGCGCTACGCGCGCGAGCGCCAGCAGTTCGGCAAGGCGATTTTCTCGTTCCCGCGCGTCGCCGACAAGATCGCCATGATGGCGGTGGAGATTCTGGTCGCGCGCCAGCTCACCTATCACGCCGCGCGCGAGAAGGATTCCGGCCGCCGCTGCGACCTCGAGGCGGGCATGGCCAAGCTCTACGCCGCCCGCGCCGCGTGGGCCGCCGCCGACAACGCGGTGCAGGTTCACGGCGGCAACGGCTTCGCGCTGGAATATCCGGTATCGCGCCTCCTCGCCGACGCGCGCATCCTGTCGATCTTCGAGGGCGCGGCGGAAATCCAGGCGCAGGTCATCGCGCGGCGGCTGCTGGACGGCAGCAACTGAGCGGGTAGGCTCACTAAGGCGAGCGTGCTAAACCAAGCCATGGGCTCCACTCTTCAGCAATTCTTCCTCCCGATCGCGCTCGGCGCCGTTGCGCTGGTGCTCGTGCTCGGGCTCGTCAACATGATGCGCGGCGGCTCGCCCAACACCTCGCAGAAGCTCATGCGCCTGCGCGTGCTCCTGCAGTTCGCCGCCATCGTCATCGTCATGTTCACCATCTGGGCGCTCGGACGCTGAAGCGCGCGCCATGGTCGTCCTCAACCGCATCTATACCCGCACCGGCGACGACGGCACCACCGCGCTCGGCTCCGGCGCACGCCGGCCGAAATACGACCTGCGCGTCGCCGCCTACGGCACGACCGACGAGACCAACGCGGCTCTCGGCATCGCCCGCTTGCATCTCTCCGCCGAGCCCGAGGTCGATGCCATTCTCGCACGCGTGCAGAACGATCTCTTCGACCTCGGCGCCGATCTCGCCGTGCCGCAAGCGGACGGCAAGCGCGAACGGCTGCGCGTGACCGACGGTCAGGTCGAGCGTCTGGAAGCGGACATCGACAAGCTCAACGCCGCGCTCAAGCCGCTCGAATCGTTCGTGCTACCCGGCGGCACGCCGGCGGCGGCGCATCTGCATCTCGCCCGCACCATCTGTCGCCGCGCCGAGCGCCTGGTGGTGGAGCTCGCGTCGAGCGAGAGCGAGAACATCGGCGCGCCGCTGATCCGCTATCTCAACCGGCTGTCCGACCTTCTGTTCGTGGCCGCGCGCTACGTCAACGACCGCGGCGCCAAGGACGTCACCTGGGTTCCCGGCGCGAACCGCTGAGCACCCATGGTCATTCCACTCTACGACGAGAATCCGTTCAAGTTCCGCGCGCCGCCCTACGTGACCTGGGCGCTGATCGCGATNAACGTCACGATCTTCGCGCTCACCTACGCGGCGGCGGCCTCGAGCCCGATCGGCGTCTTCGCCAGCATGCTCGCCTTCACACCGAGCCCGTCCGCTCCCGACGCGGAGGTGGCCGCACAAACGCTGCCGTGGGTGGTTACGCTTGTGACCTACATGTTCCTGCACGCCAACTTCGTGCACCTCATCGGCAACATGCTCTTTCTCTGGGTGTTCGGCGACGATATTGAGCTTGCGCTGGGTCACCTGCGCTTTCTCGGCTTCTATCTTCTGTGCGGCGTCGCCGGCGGCCTCGGGCATTATGTTTCCGGACCCGCCTCGCACGTGCCGTTGATCGGCGCCTCCGGCGCGGTGGCCGGCATCATCGCCGCCTACCTGATGCTGCGCCCTTGCCAGAAAGTCTGGGTGTTGTTGTTCGCCCGCCTGCCGGTGAGGATTTCCGCTTACTGGGCGCTTGGTTTCTGGGTGGTGATGCAGGTCGTCAACATCGTGGCCGACCCACAAGGCGACATCTCGTGGTCGGCGCATATCGGTGGCGTGCTGGCGGGCGCTCTGCTGGTGATCGTGCTGCGCCGACCGGGGGTGAAACTGTTCGACTGCCCGCCGGCGCTCGAACCCGTAGCGTCCGATCCTGGCTCGGCCGCGCGTTGACAGGCCGAAACCCGAGCCATAGGTTGCCGGTCTCGCCGCCGGCCAGATAACCAGACAAGATGCGCCGCGGAGGGGATGCGAATGAAAGTGTTGGTAGCCGTCAAGCGGGTCGTTGATTTCAACGTCAAGGTTCGAGTGAAACCCGACGGCTCCGGGGTCGACCTCGCCAACGTCAAGATGTCGATGAATCCGTTCGACGAGATCGCCGTCGAGGAGGCGATCCGGCTCAAGGAAAAGGGTCAGGCGAGCGAGATCGTGGCAATCTCCATCGGCCCGGCGCAGGCGGCCGAGACCATCCGCACCGCGCTCGCCATGGGCGCCGACCGCGGCATCCACGTGAAGATCGACGGCACCGTCGAGCCGCTTGCGGTCGCCAAGATTCTGAAGGCCGTGGTCGACGAGGAGAAACCCGGCCTCGTCATCCTCGGCAAGCAGGCGATCGACGACGATTCCAACCAGACCGGCCAGATGCTGGCGGCGCTCCTCGGCTGGGCGCAGGGTACCTTCGCCTCCAAGATCGCGATCGAGGGCGAGGCCATCAGCGTCACCCGCGAGGTCGACGGCGGCCTGCAAACGGTGAAGCTGAAGATGCCGGCGGTGGTGACCACGGACCTGCGCCTGAACGAGCCGCGCTACGCCTCGCTGCCCAACATCATGAAGGCGAAGAAGAAGCCGATCGCCGAGAAGACCGCCGCCGATCTCGGCGTCGACGCCGCCCCGCGCCTGAAGGTGCTGAAGACGGTCGAGCCCGCCGGCCGCAAGGCGGGCGTCAAGGTGAAGTCGGTCGAGGAGCTGGTGAGCAAGCTACGAAACGAGGCGGGAGTGCTCTGATGGCGGTCCTCCTCGTCGCCGAGCATGACGACAAGACCCTGAACGGCGTCACCGCCAAGGCGCTCACCGCCGCGAAAGCCATCGGCGGCGACGTGCACGTGCTGGTCGCCGGCCAGAACGCGAAAACCGCGGCCGAGGCCGCCGCCAAGCTCGGCGGCGTATCGAAGGTGCTCATCGCCGACGACGCGCGTTATGCCCATCGCCTCGCCGAGCCCATAGCGGCGCTGATCGTGTCGCTCGCGGTGAACTACGATGCGATCGTCGCGCCCGCCACCACCGCCGGCAAGAACATCATGCCGCGGGTGGCGGCACTCCTCGACGTGATGCAGGTCTCCGAGATCACCAAGGTGGTCTCCCCCGACACCTTCGAGCGGCCGATCTACGCCGGCAACGCCATCGAGACGGTGCAGTCCGGCGACAAGAAGAAGGTGATCACCGTGCGCACCGCCGGCTTTCAGGCGGCGGGCGAAGGCGGCAGCGCACCGATCGAGCCGGTCGCCGCCGCCGCCGACCCCGGTCTTTCCGGTTTCGTCGGCGAAGAATTGTCGAAGTCGGATCGGCCCGAGCTTACCGCCGCGCGCATCATCCTCTCCGGCGGCCGCGCGCTCGCGAGCAAGGAGAACTTCGCCAAATACATCGAGCCCGTGGCCGACAAGCTCGGCGCCGCCGTCGGCGCCTCGCGCGCCGCCGTCGACGCCGGCTACGCGCCGAACGACTGGCAGGTCGGCCAGACCGGCAAGGTGGTGGCCCCCGAGCTCTACATCGCCGCCGGCATCTCCGGCGCCATCCAGCATCTTGCCGGCATGAAGGACTCCAAGGTCATCGTCGCCATCAACAAGGACGAGGAGGCGCCGATCTTCCAGGTCGCCGACTATGGCCTGGTCGGCGATCTGTTCCAGGTGCTGCCCGAGCTCGCGAAAGAGCTCGACAAGAACAAGGCCTGACCGCCATGGCGAAGCCGCTGAAAAAGATTGGGGTAATCGGCGCCGGCCAGATGGGCAACGGCATCGCCCACGTCGGCGCCCTCGCCGGCTACGACATCCTGATCCACGACGTGAGCCCGGAGCGGGTGAAATCGGCGCTCGCCACCATCAACGGCAACATGGCGCGCCAGGTGTCGAAGGGCACGATCAAGGAGGACGAGCGCAAGGCGGCGCTCGCCCACATCCAGCCAGCCGAGCGCATGGGCGATCTCGCCGACTGCGATCTCGTGATTGAATCGGCGAGCGAGAAGGAAGAGGTCAAGCGCAAGATCTTCACCGACCTGTCGCCGATCCTGAAGCCCGACGCGACGATCGCCACCAACACCTCGTCGATCTCGATCACGCGCCTCGCCGCCTCCACCAACCGGCCCGAGCGCTTCATCGGCATTCACTTCATGAACCCGGTGCCGGTCATGGAGCTGGTCGAGCTCGTGCGCGGCATCGCCACCGGCGAGGAGACCTTCGAGCTCGCCAAGGCGTTCGTGACGAAGCTCGGCAAGACCTACGCGGTGGCCGAGGACTTCCCGGCGTTCATGGTCAACCGCATCCTTTTGCCCATGATCAACGAGGCGATCTACACGCTCTACGAAGGCGTGGGCTCGGTGGACGGGATCGATACCGCCATGCGCCTCGGCGCCCACCACCCCATGGGCCCGCTGCAGCTCGCCGACTTCATCGGCCTCGATACGGTGCTCTCGGTGATGCAGGTGCTGCACGAGGGCCTGGCCGATTCCAAGTACCGCCCCTGCCCGCTCCTGGTGAAATACGTCGAGGCCGGCTGGCTCGGCCGCAAGGCGGGCCGCGGCTTCTACGACTACCGCGGCGACAAGCCGGTGCCGACGCGCTAACTCGTTTGCAAAACGATGGTCTCGCTCGTAACGCGCGTAAGTTTGTGGGGCCGCGCCGGAGCTAGATGCTCCAATCCGGACTGTCGTCGGCTAGTAACCTATCGTGCCGACAATTCTCTAGATCCATCAATCACTGGAGATGTTTGTCACATTAAGGCTAGGAGCCCAGGTGGCCCTCGCTTCGATCCAACCTACCCGGAGGAATTTCGTGATTCTTACGACAATCTGATTCTACTTTGTCGGATCGATCACAAGATCGTGGATGATCACGAAGACACCTATACTGTGGACAAACTTCGCGAAATGAAGGCCACCCATGAAGCATGGGTCGAGGCGCAACTCTCTCCGCAACAAAAGAGCGACCTAGCGACCAAAGAAAAATACGCATCGATCATCGCAAATATCGAGCAAATGTTGCGCTTTGACAAAGCAGATGGATGGCTTGGTTGGATGGCTAGTGATGAGTATCCAATGATCCAAAAAGAATTCGCGGACATGCTCTTCGGATTTGCCACTTGGATCGCACGTCAATTTTGGCCGAATTCAATGCCAAAAATAGAAATCTCTGCACTAAACCTGACAAAGGCCATTGATGATTACATACATTTTTTTGTTCAACACTCCGGCCGTGACATGCTTCCTCAGTTTTATTGCATTCCGAAATTTTACCAAATAAGCGAATGGGACGAGGACCGCTACGAAAGACTATCAAAAAAGTGGGAGAGCGTGATTAAGGAGGCTCGCGAAAGGGCAGCAGAAATCGCAAGAGCGCTGAATCTATTACTTGAAGTGGTTCGCGAGCATATCGCGCCGGATTACCGCGCGAGCGAAGGTTGGTTTGTCGTGTACGGAATGTTTTCGGACAGGGACCTATCTGCCGCTGCCGTGCCGAGATACGACGCTGCTCAAAAGAGCAAAATCTTTGCGGACGCCAGCTATCGCTCGGTATTCAACGTCGATGGTTGAACTCAAAAAATTCAGCCGCAAGGCGGGCCGCAGCTTCTACGACTACCGCGGCGACAAGCCGGTGCCGACGCGCTAGCGCACGAACGCTTTCTGTAGGCGCGCCGCCGGCCGCCCGTCGATCGCGGCCAAGCCCAAGCCGATCAGCGCGAAGCCAATCAGCTCGTTCGGCGTCAGCGTCTCCTTGAGGAACGTCACGCCGAGCAGGATCGCGCTCACCGGGATGAGGAAGGTGACGAGCGAGACGTTGGTGGCGCCGTTCTTGGCGATGATGCGGTAGTAGACGAGATAGGCGAGCGCCGTGGAGATGACCGCGATGCCGAGCGCCGCCCAGAGCGCGCGCATCGACGGCATCGGCAGCGTCCACGGCCGGTCGATCAGCACGAGCGGAGCCAGCATGAGCGTCGAGGCCGAGAGCTGCCCGGTGGCGAGCACGAGCGGCGGCAGCTCGCGAAACCGCCGCGCATAGATCGCCGAGATCGCGTAGAAGAACGCGGCGACGAGACAGGCGACCTGCGCCAGCACGTTGGTGCCGAGCTCGCGCATGAGCTCCGGGCCGATCATCACCACGACGCCGGCGAAGCCGAGCACGAGCCCCGCCACCCTTCCCGGCGTCATCTTCTCGTCATGGGTGACGAAGTGCGCCACCACCACGGTGAACAACGGCATGGTCGCGTTGAAGATCGAGGCCAGGCCGCTCGCGATGTGCGTCTGCCCCCAGAACAGAAGGTTGAAGGGGATGACGTTGTTGATGAAGCCCATCATGAAGAAGCCGCCGATCGTCCGCAGATCGACCCGCACGAAGCTGCCGGAGGCGGCGAGGATCACGATCAGCATCGCCGCGGCCACCGAGATGCGGATGAAGGTGAGCGTGAACGGCGGGATTTCCATCAGCGCCACCCCGGCAAAGAAGAAGGACGCCCCCCACATGAGTGACAGGAGCACGAGGGCGGCCCAGTCGAGGGCGCTCATGGGCTGGATGCGCGGCATGGTTCTATATGCCCGCGGCCGTCCGCCGGCGCGACCCGTTTTCGCCGGTCATCCGCCGACCGCCGCGCGCACGAGCTTGAGCGCGTCCGCCGACGCCCACTCCGCCGGCCCGGCGAGATAGCCGATCTCGCATCCCTCGCCGTCGATGAGGATCGACGTGGGCAGACCGGGCGCGTGGCCGAGGCGTTTCAGCTCCTGGAACACGCCGGTGGACGGGTCCTCGTAGTAGGCGAGCTTGCTGACGCCGATCTCCGCGAGGAATCGCTTCGGCTTCTGCCGGTCGCCGGTATCGAGGTTGATGGCCACCACTTCGAACTTGTCGCCGGCTTGGCGCGCGAGCTGATCGAGCGCCGGCATCTCCTTGCGGCAGGGCACGCACCACGTCGCCCACAGGTTCAGGAGCACCGTCCGGCCGCGGAAATCCGAAAGCTTCACCGGCTTGCCGTCGGCGCCGAGGAACGTGAGATCGGGCAGCCGCTGCGGGTTTTGATTCAGCGTTAACGCCGCGACCTCCCCGCGCGCGAGCGGAGCGAGGCGCCGCGCCATGGCGGCGGCGGCAACGCAGGCGGGGTCGGTCGCCGCCGTTCCATTGCGCTTGATGCCGCCGATCCCGTATACCGCCGCGAGCCCGACGGCCGCGCCTGCCAGCGCCGCCACCACGATCAGGCCGGTACGCCGGGGCCCGCGCTTGGATTCGCGGGGAAGCTCGGGAATGGGATCGGTCATACCGGTCCTTTAGAGGAAGAAGTCATGGAAAAGAAGATGTGGGGCGGACACTTCGAGGGCAAGCCGGACGCGCTCCTCGAGGCGATCAACGCCTCGATCGACTTCGACCGGCGCCTGTACGCCCAGGATATCCGGGGCTCGCAGGCGCACGCCCGCATGCTCGCCAAGCAAGGCATCATCACGGCGGCCGACGCGAAGAAGATCGCCCAAGGCCTCGGTACGATCCTGCGCGAGATCGAGGGCGGTAAGTTCAAATTTTCCCGGGCGCTCGAGGACATCCACAGCCACGTGGAGGCGCGGCTCAAGGCGCTCATCGGCCCGGCGGGCGGACGGCTGCATACGGCGCGCTCGCGCAACGACCAGGTGGCGACGGATTTCCGCCTCTACGTCCGTGACGAGATCGACGCCACCGATGCCGCGCTCGCCGACCTACAACAGGCGCTCGCCGAGAAGGCGCTCGCCCACGCCGCCGTGGTCATGCCGGGCTTCACGCACCTGCAGACCGCGCAGCCGGTGACGTTCGGTCATCATCTTCTGGCCTATGTCGAGATGCTGGCGCGCGACCGCAGCCGGCTTGCTGATGCGCGCAAGCGACTGAACGAGTCGCCGCTCGGCGCCGCGGCACTCGCCGGCACCGCTTTCCCCATCGATCGCGACATGACGGCGAAAGCACTCGGCTTCGACCGGCCCATGGCGAATTCGCTGGACGCCGTCTCCGACCGCGACTTCGTCTTGGAGACGCTCGCCGCCGCCGCCATCGCCGCCACGCACCTGTCGCGGCTCGCCGAGGAGATCGTGATCTGGGCGTCGCCGCCGTTCGGCTTCATCAAGCTCTCCGACCGCTTCACCACCGGCTCATCGATCATGCCGCAGAAGCGCAACCCCGACGCCGCCGAGCTCGTGCGCGCCAAGGCCGGCCGCATCATCGGCGCGCTGGTGCAGTTGCTCGTGGTGATGAAAGGCTTGCCGCTTGCCTACGCCAAGGACTTGCAGGAGGACAAGGAGGGGACCTTCGACGCGCTGTCGACGCTCTCCCTCGTCATCGCCGCCACCGCCGGCATGGTGCGCGACCTCGAGCCCGACGAGAAACGCATGAAGGCCGCGGCCGCCGGCGGCTATTCCACCGCCACCGATCTCGCCGACTATCTGGTGCGCAAGCTGAAGCTTCCGTTCCGCGACGCTCACGCCGCGGCAGGCAAGCTCGTGTCCCGCGCCGAGACGGCGGGACTGCCGCTGCATCGGCTCCCCATCGCCGAGATGAAGGCGGTCGCGCCCAAGCTCACCGACGACGTGCTTTCCGTACTCTCCGTCGGCCGCTCGGTACGCAGCCGCACGAGCTTTGGCGGCACCGCGCCCAAGAACGTGCGCACTCAGGCCCGCCGCTGGCTAAAACGGCTCGGTCGCAAGGGCCGCAAACGCTAGGCGCGCTTTCGCCCTCGCCTCGCCACAGGTTTTCGTGATAGTGCCAGCCGGTCTCGGGAGATCAACGTGGCTCATTCCTTCGCGCGCATCCGTCGCCGCCTCGCCGTTGTCGGCGCAATCGCGGCCGCGCTCCTGCTCGCGGGTTGCGGCGTCAAGGGCCCGCTCGAGCCGCCGCCCGCCACGGCCGCCGTGGCCAGCGAAATGAAGGCGGCGATCAATCCGCCGCCGCCGGTCGCCACCGGGCCGATCGACCGGCGCCGTCAGCGCGAGCTCAAAGGGTTGGGAACGCCGTCCAAACCGAACGATGAGTTCGCTCTCGACCCCCTGCTCTGACGCTACTGAAGTCCCATGCACCACTTTGCCTACCGTGACGGCATCCTCTTCGCCGAGGACGTCGACCTTATCCGGCTCGCCGACCGCGTCGGCACGCCGTTCTATTGCTATTCGACGGCGACGCTCGAGCGCCATTACAAGGTGTTCGCCCAGGCGTTCGCCGATGCGCCGGCGCTCGTCTGCTACGCGCTCAAGGCGAATTCCAACCAGGCGGTGGTGGCGACGCTCGCCCGCCTCGGCGCCGGCGCCGACATCGTTTCGGGCGGCGAGCTGAAGCGGGCGCTGGCCGCCGGCGTCCCGCCCGGCAAGATCGTGTTCTCCGGCGTCGGCAAGACGCGCGACGAGATTTCCGCCGCCCTCGACGCCGGCATTTTCTGCTTCAACGTCGAGAGCGAGGCGGAGCTCGACGCCGTCTCCGAAGTGGCGGCGACGTCGAAGCGCGTGGCGCCCGTTTCGGTGCGCGTCAATCCCGACATCGACGCCAAGACCCACGCCAAGATCTCGACCGGCCACGCCGAGAGCAAGCACGGCATCCCCATCGCGCGCGCCCGCGAGGTCTATGCCCGCGCCGGGCAGTTGCCCGGCATCCGCGTCACTGGCGTCGACATGCACATCGGCAGCCAGATCACCGACCTCGATCCTTACGACAATGCCGCGGCCCTCCTCGCCGAGCTCGCCCGCGACTTGCTGCGCGAGGGCCATCGCCTGGAGCACATGGACTTCGGCGGCGGCCTCGGCATCCCCTACCGCGTAGACGATCCCGAGCCGCCGCTGCCGTCGGCCTTCGCCGCCGTGATCAAGCGGCACGCCGCCGGGCTTGGCCTCAAGCTCGTGTTCGAGATCGGCCGCATGATCGCCGGCAACGCCGGCGTGCTCGTCACCCGCGTGCTCTACGTCAAGCGCGGCGAGAAGAAGACGTTCATCGTGGTGGACGCCGCCATGAACGATCTCATCCGCCCGACCCTCTACGGCGCCTATCACGAGATCCGCCCGGTNCGCGCGCCGCGCGCCGACGTCGAATGGATCACCGCCGACGTGGTGGGGCCGGTGTGCGAGTCCGGCGATTATCTCGCGCTCGACCGGCGCCTGCCCAAGGCGGCCGAGGGCGACCTTCTCGCCGTGATGACCGCCGGCGCCTACGGCGCGGTGGAGGCCTCGACCTACAACACCCGGCCCCTCGTGCCGGAGGTTCTCGTGCGCGAGGCGGAGGCGGCGATCGTAAGGCCGCGCCTCGATGCCGACGCGCTGATCGCGCTGGACCGGCTGCCGCCCTGGCTTTCCGCCTGATTTCGCGGCCTCGCGCCACGGCCAACTCCCGCCCTGCCTTCGACATGATAGAGTGAGATTCGATCCGCTTCGCGTTGGCGCGAAGCGGGCGAAGGAGCGCAATTCCGCGTGGCACCTGCGGGCGAACGGAACGAGCCATCCCGGCGCGCTTTGGACGACGCNCTGCGGGCGCTCTCGCGCGCCCTCNCGCGCGCCCGCCGCGCGCTGATCTGGGAGCGGCTGTGGCCGCCG
>JGI12636J13339_1000014_pt1 | contig 21766 bp, 17 predicted proteins | sample BlaSpr_A8_Ref_M1_FD_13339 | JGI IMG/M metagenome (IMG submission 13339) | reverse complement strand
CGGCGCCGCACCCGTGCGCTTTTCCACGTTCGCCCGCCACGTTGCGTCGTGCGCCTTCTCCGCCGCCTCGCGCGACGGCCGATATAGACGCCGCCCGATGTCTTGCCGTCGGTGCTTAGCACGTAGTGCTTGCGCTTGAGCTCGCGATTGGCCTGCCAGCGCGGGAGAGTGGTGCGCGCGTCGGCCAGGATCGCCCGCCAGTCGGCGCCCGGCAGCACCTTGAACGTCACCGATCTCGACGATCACGGGAAAGCCTCCTAGAGCGCCTGCACCTCGACCACGCCGGGCACCGCCTTGATCGCGCCCGCGATCGCTGGCGTAACGGCGTAGCGGCCCGGAAGTTTCACCTCGACCTCCGAGCGGTCGGGCAGTACCAGCACGAGGCTCACCTCGCCGGCGGCCTCGCTCTTGCCGTTGCCATGGGTGCCGTTCAGCCGNGCGGCAACGAAGTCGATGGGCTCCGGCGAATTAACGAACACTCGCAAACCGCGCTGGGTCTTCGCCGCCGCTTGGTCCAGATGCTCGGCCTGGAAGATGCGCACGCGCACGTCCTCGCCCTGCATCTCGGCGTTGACCTGCAACAGCACCGGCGTGCCGGGCTCCAAGAGATCGCGATATTGCGCAAGCCCCTCCTGGAACAGCACCGCTTCGAAATGGCCGGTCGGGTCGGAAAGTCCGATGATGCCAATCTTACCCCCGGTGCGCGTGCGCCGCTCGACGCGCGACACGACGGTGGCGGCAAGCTGCTTGCCCGGGTCCATGTTGGCCCGCAGCGCGCGGGAGAACTCGGCCCACTTCGGCACCCGCAGGCGCGCCAACGCCACCGCGTAATCGTCGAGCGGATGGCCGGAGAGGAAATAGCCGATGGCGTCGTACTCGCGCTTCAAGAGCTCCGACGGCAGCCACGCCGCCACCGCCGGCACCTGCAGCGTCGGCCGCGTGCCGGCGCCGCTGAACAGCTCCGACTGGCCCGTCGCCTTGTTGGCGCCGGCGCGCTGGGCGAACGCGAGCATGGAGTCGACGGCGGCGAAGGCCGCCGCCCGGTTCGGCTCCAGGCCATCGAACGCGCCGGCGGTGGCAAGGCACTCCAGCGTGCGCTTGTTGATGGCGCGCGGATCGACGCGCATAGCGAAGTCGGCAAGGTCGACGAACGGCTTGTCGCCGCGCGCCGCCACGATCGCATCCACCGACTGGCCGCCCACGCCCTTGATCGCGGCGAGCGCGTAGACGATGGCGCCCTCGTGCACCTCGAACTCGCGGGCGGAGAGATTGACCGACGGCGGAAAGACCTTGATCCCCTGCCGGTCGGCGTCGCGGTGAAACTCTGCGAGCTTGTCGGTGTTGCCCATGTCGAGCGTCATCGACGCCGCCAGGAACTCCACCGGATAATTCGCNTTCAGNTACGCCGTCTGGTAGGCGACCATGGCGTAGGCCGCCGCATGGCTCTTGTTGAAGCCGTAGTCGGCGAATTTCGCCAGGAGCTCGAAGATATCCTCGGCGCGGTAGCGCTCGACCCCGTTGCCGATCGCGCCGGACACGAAGCGGTCGCGCTGCGCCGCCATTTCCTTGCGGATTTTCTTGCCCATGGCGCGGCGCAGGAGATCGGCCTGGCCGAGCGTGAAGCCCGCGAGCTCCTGGGCGATCTGCATCACCTGCTCCTGGTAGATGATGACACCGAAGGTCTCCTTGAGGATCGGCTCCAGCTTGGGGTGGATGTAGTCGGGCCGCTCCTGCCCATGCTTGCGCATGTTGTAGGTGGGAATGTTGGCCATCGGGCCCGGACGATAGAGCGCGACAAGCGCGATGATGTCCTCGAGCCGGTCGGGCCGCATATCCACGAGCGCCTTGCGCATGCCCGTGCTTTCAATCTGGAACACCCCCACCGTTTCGCCGCGCGACAAGAGGTCGTAGGATTTCTTGTCGTCGAGCGGGATCTTCTGGATGTCCATTTGGACGCCGCGCCGCGCCAACAGCCGCGCCGCCGCCTCGATCACGGTCAGCGTCTTCAGGCCGAGGAAGTCGAACTTCACGAGGCCGGCCTGCTCCACCCACTTCATGTTGAACTGGGTCACCGGCATGTCCGACTTGGGATCGCGGTAGAGCGGGATGATCTCGGCGAGCGGCCGGTCGCCGATCACGATGCCGGCGGCGTGGGTCGAGGCGTGGCGGAAGAGCCCTTCGAGCTTGAGTGCGATGTCGAAGGCGCGCTTCACCCGCGGATCTTGCTTCGCCTCCTCCTGCAGCCGCGCCTCGCCTTCGATGGCTTTGGCGAGCGTCACGGGTGCCGCCGGATTGAACGGGATCAGCTTGCACAGGCGGTCCACTTGCCCGTAGGGCATCTCCAGCACACGGCCCACGTCGCGTAACACGCCGCGCGCCTGCAGCGAGCCGAAGGTGATGATCTGCGCCACCTGATCGCGCCCGTAGCGTTCCTGCACGTAGCGGATCACCTCGTCGCGCCGGTACTGGCAGAAGTCGATGTCGAAGTCCGGCATCGACACGCGTTCGGGATTGAGGAATCGCTCGAACAGGAGCCCGAAGCGCATGGGGTCGAGATCGGTGATGGTGAGCGCGTAGGAGACGAGCGAGCCCGCCCCCGAGCCGCGGCCCGGCCCCACGGGAATGCCTTGACCCTTCGCCCACACGATGAAATCGGCGACGATGAGAAAGTAGCCGGCGTATTGCATGCGGCCGATCACGTCGAGCTCGAAGGCGAGCCGCGCGNGGTACTCNTCCTCGCCGTGNCCAGCAGCGGGACCATGGGCCGAAAGGCGCAGGGCGAGCCCGGTCTCGGCGCGGCGGCGCAGCTCCGTGGTTTCGTCGATCGCCTCGCCCGTCTGCGAGAAGCGGGGCAGGATCGGCGAGCGCACCTTGGGGCGGAACGCGCAGCGCCGCGCGATCTCCACCGTGGAAGCGAGCGCGTCGGGAAGATCGGCGAACAGCTCCGCCATCTCCGCGCGCGACTTGAAATAGTGCTCGGGCGTAAGCTGACGCCGCTCCGCCTCGCCGACCAGCCGCCCTTCGGCGATGCAGATCAGCGCGTCATGGGCCTCGTAGTCGTCGCGGGTGGCGTAGAACGGCTCGTTGGTTGCGACGACCGGAAGATGCGCGGCGTCGGCGAGCTCGAGCAGCGTCGGCTCCGCCATGCGCTCCGATTCGATGCCGTGCCGCTGTAGCTCGACGTAGAGCCGCCCGTCGTAGATCGCGGCAAGGCGGGCAAGCCGCGCGCGGGCGGCATCGAAGCGCGCCGCCACGATCGCCCGGTCGATCGGCCCATCGGGGCCGCCGGTGAGCGCGATCAGGCCGTTCGCGTGGGCGGCGAGCCATTCAAGCGTCACGTGCGGTGTCGCGTCGCCGGGCACCTCGAGGAAGCTGCGCGAGGCGAGCGCGATCAGGTTGCGGTAGCCCTCCTCGCTCGCGGCGATGAGCACGATGCGCGGCAGCCGCGGCACCCGGCCGGTCTGCACTACCTGCGGCTCGTCGTCGAATAGCACCGCGAGCGCGCAGCCGATGATGGGCTGCACGCCGGTCTCCGCCATCTTCTCGGAAAATTCCAACGCCCCGAACAGGTTGCCGGTGTCGGTGAGCGCCAGCGCCGGCTGCCGGTCGGCCTTGGCGAGCTCGGCGAGCCGCGCGATCGGGAGCGCCCCCTCGAGCAGCGAGAAAGCCGAATGCACGTGCAGATGGACGAAGCCCGCGTCCGCCACGATCGACTCCGATTCTACGAAAGCCCGATGGTGGCCCGCGCGGGTGCCTGCGTCTACCGGCCTTCGGGCAGCTTGTGGACGGCTACGCGAGCTCGACGATCTCGCCCTCTTGCAGCGTGACGCGCCGGGTCATGCGGTCGGCGAGCGCGAGGTTGTGGGTGGCGATGATCGCCGCCAGCCCCGACGCCTCGACGAGCTTGGTCAGCATGGAAAACACATAGTCCGCGGTCGAGGGGTCGAGGTTCCCGGTGGGCTCGTCGGCGAGCAGGATGCGCGGCGCGTTGGCGACGGCCCGCGCGATCGCGACGCGCTGCTGCTCGCCGCCGGAAAGCTCCGCCGGCCGGTGGCTGAGCCGGTCGCGCANNCCNAGGAAGGCCAGCACCTCGGCGGCGCGGCTCTTCGCCTGGCCCTTGCCGAGCCCATGCACCATCTGCGGCAGCATCACGTTCTCGAGCGCCGAGAATTCCGGCAACAGATGGTGGAACTGGAACACGAAGCCGATGTCGTCGCGCCGGATCGCGGTGCGCGCCAGATCCGGCAGCTTCAGCGTCGCCTTGTCGCCGATATAGACCTCGCCGCCGTCCGGGTGCTCGAGCAGGCCCGCGATGTGCAGGAGCGTCGACTTGCCGGCGCCCGACGGCGCGATCAGCGCCACGGATTCTCCCGGCCACACGGAAAGCGTGGCGCCGCGCAGGATCTCGAGCACGCTGTCGCCCTGGCGATAACGCCGCTCGATCGCCTCCAGATGCAGCGCGGGCGCGTTCGACATGGTCATTCGTAGCGCAGCGCCTCGACCGGATCGAGCCGCGCCGCGCGCCACGCCGGATAAAGCGGCGCGGCGAAGGAAAGGATGAGCGCCATCAGCACCACCACGACGGTCTCGCGCGAATCGATGTCGGCAGGAAGCCGGCTGAGATAATAGAGTTCCGGCGAGAACAAATCGGTCGACAATAGCCACGAAACGAAGCGGCGGATCTCTTCGATGTTGAGGCAGACGAGCACGCCGAGGAGCACGCCCACCGCCGTGCCGACGACGCCGATCGAGGCGCCGGTGATGAAGAACACGCGCAGCACCGACGCCTTGCGCGCGCCCATGGTGCGCATGATGGCGATGTCGTGCGTCTTGTCCTTCACCAGCATGTTGAGGCCGGAGAGGATATTGAACGCCGCCACCACCACGATCAGCGTCAGGATCAGGAACATGACGTTGCGCTCGATCTGCAGCGCGCTGAAGAAGGTGGCGTTGCGCTGGCGCCAGTCGATGAGAAACACGGGCCTCCCGGCAGCATCGTTGATCAGCCGGCGGTAGCGCTCGATGTCGTCGGGATTGTCCGTATAGACCTCGATCGCGGTCACGTCGCCCTTGCGGTTGAAGTAGGCCTGCGCCTCGGCNANCGGCATGAACACGAACACCAGGTCGTATTCCGACATGCCGATCTCGAACACCGCCGCCACCTTGTAGGTCTTGATGCGCGGCGTGGTGCCCATGGGCGTCACGGCGCCGCGCGGCGCCACCAGCGTCACCTGGTCGCCGGCGCGCACGGAAAGCTGGTCGGCGAGGCGCTTGCCGATCACCACTCCCTGCCCTTCGTCGAAGCCGTCCAGCGCTCCCTGACGGATGTTGGGTCCGATCGCCGGCAGCCGCTTCAAATCCTGCTCGCGCACACCGCGCACCAAGACGCCGCCGGCGTGGAACGGCGAGGACGCGAGCGCTTGGCCTTCGACCAGCGGCACGGCCAGCGTCACGCCCTTGATGCCGGCGATGCGCTCGGCGACGGCGGCAAAATCGGTGAGCGGCGACTCAATCGGCTGCACCAATGCGTGGCCGTTGAGGCCCAGGATTTTCGACAACAGCTCCTTGCGAAAGCCGTTCATCACCGCCATCACGATGATGAGGGTGGCAACGCCGAGCATGATGCCAAGGAAGGAGAAGCCGGCGATGACCGAGATGAATCCTTCCTTGCGCCGCGCCCGTAGATAGCGCAGCGACAGCATCCACTCGAAGGCCGAAAACGGCGAGGTCGCGACTTTCGCGCTCATCGGCTTCTCCTCTCCGGCGCGAGCTTCGTCACGGCGTCCTCCGGCGTGAGAAACTCGCGCGCACCGTCGGCGCGGCGCTTGAGCTCGATTTGGCCGGTGGCGAGCCCCTTCGGCCCGACCAGGAGCTGCCAGGGCAGGCCGATGAGATCCATCGCGGCGAACTTGGCGCCCGGCCGCTCGTCGAGATCGTGATAGAGCACCTCGACGCCGCGCGCGGTGAGCTCGCCGTAGAGCTTCTCGCAGGCGCCGTCGGTGGCGGCATCNCCCTGCTTCAGATTCAGGAGACCGACCTTGAACGGGGCCACGGCCTCCGGCCACTTGATGCCGGCGTCGTCGTGGCTCGCCTCGATGATGGCCGCGAGCAGCCGCGTGGCGCCGATGCCGTAGGAGCCCATGTGCACCGGCACCACCGCGCCGTCGGGGCCGGTCACCGTCGCCTTCATCGGCTCGGAGTAGTAGGTGCCGAAGTAGAACACCTGGCCGACCTCGATGCCGCGCGCCGACACCTGCTTGTCGGCGGGCATCCGTCCGAACGCCTTGGGGTCGTGCTTCTCCGCCGTCGCGGCGTAGAGCGACGTCCAGCGCTCCACGATCTTCTGCAGTGCCGTCGCGTCGTCGAAGTCGACGTTCTCGCCCGGCATCTCGAAGTCGAGATAGTCGCGATGGCAGAAAACCTCGCTCTCGCCGGTGGAGGCGAGAATGATGAACTCGTGGGAGAGATCCCCGCCTATCGGTCCGGATTCAGCGACCATCGGGATAGCCTTCAGCCCCATGCGCGCGAACGTGCGCAAATAGGCAACGAACATTTTGTTGTAGGAATGGCGGGCCGCCGCCGCGTCGAGGTCGAAGGAATAGGCATCCTTCATCAAGAACTCGCGAGCGCGGTAGATGCCGAAGCGCGGCCGCAGCTCGTCGCGGAATTTCCATTGCAGGTGATAGAGGTTGAGCGGGAGCTGCTTGTAGGACTTCACCGAAGCGCGGAAGATGTCGGTGATCATCTCCTCATTGGTGGGGCCATAGAGCATCTCGCGGTCGTGGCGGTCGCGGATGCGCAGCATCTCCTTGCCGTAGTCGTCGTAGCGCCCGCTTTCGCGCCAGAGCTCCGCCGACTGCAAGGTCGGCATCAGCATCTCGATGGCCCCGGCTCGGTCCTGCTCCTCGCGCACGATGCGGCAGACGTTCTGCAACACGCGCTGGCCGAGCGGCAGGATGGCGTAGATGCCGGCCGCCTCCTGGCGGATCATGCCGGCGCGCAGCATCAGGCGATGCGAGACGATCTCCGCCTCTTTCGGGTTCTCGCGCAGGGTCGGCAGGAAGTAGCGGGAAAGGCGCATGGACACTCGATTCGGGGCCTAGGCCGCCCCCAGGGCCATCAACGCAGAAGATTTCCGAATGACAAGAGCCGGTTGCGCCGGGTTTCGCAGACCCAAGATTGCAATGCAATAAACTCCTTCGCACCTGCAAGAATGACAGCGCCGCGAGGCGCGTTCTAGGGTTTCGGCCGTTGGGTACCGGCGGCCGTATGCCGGAACGGCCCAAGTCGTGGGGAGGAAAGAAGTCCAAATCGGCCGGCGCGGAGGCCGCGACAGCCGCAACAGGACTCTAAGGGAGAAGCGACGGGCGAGCCTTGCTCGCCCGTTTGCCTTTTTAGCGCCGCGGCGTCTCGAAGGGCATGGGCAGCGTGTCGAGCGATACAACTCCCGACACCCACAGCGCGTAGCCGGCGCCGAAGATCGCCGCCGAGATGAGTGTGGTGACGAGAAACTTCATCGCAATCATCGGCCGCACCGGCGCACCCGGATCGTGACCGGCCAGAGGCGCGTCCTGGCGCTCCACTCCCCACGGCAACACGGCGAACCACACCAGCCACCAGATCAGGAAATAGATTCCAAGGCCGAGGACGACCGCGCTCATCTTATGCCTGCTCCAGCTCGACGAGCGTGCCGAGGAAATCCTTGGGGTGCAGGAACAAGACCGGCTTGCCGTGAGCGCCGATCTTGGGCTCCCCGTCGCCGAGCACGCGGGCGCCCGCCGCCTTCAGTTGGTCGCGTGCCGCTTGGATGTCGGGGACCTCGTAGCAGAGATGATGAATGCCGCCGTCGGGATTGCGCTCGAGGAACTTGGCGATCGGCGAGTCGGGCCCGAGGGGCGCGATCAGCTCGACCTTCGCGTTGGGCAGCGCGATGAAGACGGTGGTGACGCCGTGCTCCGGCTGCGCCACCGGCGCCGACACGTCGGCGCCGAGCCTGTCGCGATAGACCGCGCTCGCGGCTTTAAGATCCCTGACCGCGATCGCCACGTGGTTGAGCCGGCCGATCATGGCGTGAGCTTATACCTGCAACACGATAACGTGGCATACCGGCTTCTTGCCCCACGCGGCACCCACGGCGCCCCGCACCGAACGCTCGATCGCCTCCGCAATGGCGTCGGGGTCGCGCCGCCGGGGCTTAGGCAGCGAGGAAAGCGCGCTGTCCACCGCGTCGAGCACGAACTCCTCGATCGGCGTGCCCTCCAGCATCTCCGGCAGCCCGGCGAGCTCGAGCATGGGCTCGCCCGCGATCTCGCCGCGGCCGCCCAGCGCCAGCGCAATGGAAATGACGCCGGCAAAGCTGAGCCGCCGTCGGTCGCCGAGCGCCTTCGAGGCTTCCTCGACCAGGAGCCGGCCGTCGCGATAGAGCCGGCCGGAGTGCACCTCGTCGATGACACCGGCGGGACCGGGCGCGAGCCGCACCACGTCGCCGTCGCCACACAAGACCACTTCCTTGATGCCCTGCGCGCGCGCGAGCGCGGCGTGCTCGGAGAGATGCAGCGCCTCGCCGTGTACCGGCACGGAAACCTCGGGCTTGAGCCAGGAATAGAGTGCTGCGAGCTCGCCGCGGCGCGGATGCCCCGATACGTGCACGAGCTTGATGCGGTCGGTGAGCACCTCGACACCGCGCCGGATCATCTCGTTGACGATGCGGTTCACCGCTTTCTCGTTCCCCGGGATCGTGCGCGACGAGAAGATCAGGGTGTCGCCGGGATTGAGCTCGATCTCGGGATGGTCGTCGCCGGCAATGCGGGCGAGTGCGGCGCGCGGCTCGCCCTGGCTACCGGTCAGGATCACGAGCGTCTTGTCGCGCGGCAGCGTCGAATAGGCGTCGAGACCGCGGAACTGCGGCACGCCGTCGAGGAGGCGCATCTCGCGGGCGACGTTCACGACCCGCTCCATGGCGCGGCCCACCACCACCACCTCGCGCCCCACCGCCGCCGCGGCGAGCGCCGCCGAGCGAATGCGCGCGACATTGGAGGCAAACGTAGTGATCGCGACTCGGCCCTTGGCCGCGGCCACGATCGAGGCCAAGCTGTTCGCTACGTCCGTTTCCGACGGCGACTGGCCCTCGCGCACGGCTTGGTGGAGTCGCAGATCACCGCCCGCACCCCCTCGGCGCCGAGCGCGCGGAACTTCGCCTCGTCGGTGGTGGCGCCGAGCACGGGCGTGTCATCGAGCTTCCAGTCGCCGGTGTGCACGACGAGGCCAAGTGGCGTGCGGATGGCGAGCGCGTTGCTTTCCGGGATCGAGTGCGCCACCGGCACAAACTCCACGTCGAACGGCCCGATGGTCACCCGCCCGCCCTGCTGGACGATGGTGATCGGAACGCGCGGCGCGTTGTCCTCGCCGGCGCGCTTAGATTCCATGAGCGCCGCGGTGAACGGCGTGGCAAACACGGGCACTTTCAACTTCGGCCACAGCTCGAACAGCGCGCCCATGTGGTCCTCGTGACCATGGGTGAGAACGATGCCGACGAGATTGCGCCTCTCCTGCTCGAGGAAGCGGATGTCGGGCATGATGAGGTCGATGCCGGGCAGCGTGTCGTCGGCAAACGACACGCCCATGTCGACGGCGAGCCAACTGCGCTTGGCCTTGGAGCCGAGGCCGTAGAGGGCGAGATTCATTCCGATCTCGCCCACGCCGCCGAGCGGCACGAACACGAGCGCGTCGGGCTTGGACGTGGCGTTCATGCGGCGCCCGCGGGCATGGGGAAGACGTCGCCGGCGGCAATCGTGACCCGCACGCCATCCGGCTTGATCAGCACGAGCGCGCCGCGCTCATCGATGCCTTCGAAGCGGCCGGCGACCGCGCGGTCGGAAAGCCGCGCCTCGATCTGCGCGCCCACGCCGGTGACGCGGGCGAGGAACGCGCCGCGGATCGCGGCGAAGCCCTGACCGCGCGCCCATTCGCGGGAGCGCGCGGTCCACGTAACGCCGAGGCGCGCGAGCAAGGCGGACGGCGACAGCGGAAAAACCGCAGCGGCGAAGTCGGTGGCGGGATAGGGCGTGTCGCGCGGGTGGCTGCGGCAGTTGACGCCGAAGCCGACGACCACTGCGCTCCGGCTTCCCGTGGTGAGCCCTTCCACCAGGATTCCTGCCACCTTGGCATCGTCGAGCAGAAGGTCATTCGGCCATTTGAGCTTGAGGCGCGCGGGTGCCAAACCGGCGCAGGTATCGAGCACTGCGTCGTGGAGTGCCAACGCCGCCACGAAGCAGATCTGCGGCGCCAACGCCGGCGGCGCCGGATCGCCGAGGAGCACGCTCGCATAGAGATTCCCCAGCTCCGACGTCCAGGTGCGGCCGCGCCGGCCCCTGCCCGCCGTCTGCCGCGCGGCCGTGATCCACAGCGGACCAGCCTCGCCCGCGCGCGCGAGCGAGAGCGCCTCCTCGTTAGTCGAGCCGAGGCTCTCGAAGACTCTCACCGGCACGCCGCCGGCATCGCGGGGAAAATCCATCAGAACAGCGAACGCGCCGCGGCCGCAGCGGCCGCGACCAGCGGGCCGGGATAGAGGAAGAACAGGATCACGAACAAACCGGACACCCCGAGCACGAGCTTCAGCTCTGCCGCCATGGGCAGGAACGCGGGCCGCGGCTCGTCCATGTACATGATCTTGACGATGCGCAGATAATAATAGGCGCCCACCACGCTCGCGAGCACGCCGGTCACCGCGAGGCCATAGAGCTTGGCGTCGATGGCGGCGAGGAAGACATAGAACTTGGCGAAGAAGCCGGCGAGCGGCGGAATGCCGGCGAGCGAGAAGAGCAACGCCGCCAGCACGAAGGCGATCATCGGGTGCGTGCGCGCAAGCCCGGCGAGCTCGTCGATCTCCTCCACTGCGCCGCCGGCCCGGCGCATGGCGAGGATGCAGGCAAAGGCGCCGAGCGTCATCGCGAGATAGATCGCCATGTACACGAGCACGCCCTGCACGCCCGCTGGCGTCGCGGCACTGAGGCCGATCAGCGCGTAGCCCACGTGGCCGATGGAGGAATAGGCCATCAGCCGCTTGATGTTGCGTTGGCCGATGGCGGCGAAGGCGCCGAGGCCCATGGAGGCGATGGAGAGAAAAACGGTGATCTGTTGCCACTGAGGCACGATCGTGGGAAACGCATCGATCGCGACGCGGACGAAGAGCGCGACGGCCGCCACCTTCGGCGCGGCGGAGAAGAAGGCGGTGACCGGCGTCGGCGCGCCCTCGTAGACGTCGGGCGTCCACATGTGGAACGGCACCGCTGACACCTTGAACGCGAGCCCGGTGAAGAGGAAGACGAGGCCGAAGACGAGCCCGATGGACGGCGCCTTCGCCGCCGCGGCGATGCCGGGGAAGGCGATAGTGCCGGTGAAGCCGTAGATCAGCGACGCGCCATAGAGCAGCATGCCCGACGACAGCGCGCCGAGCACAAAATACTTCAGGCCCGCCTCGGTGGAGCGCAGGTTGTCGCGGTCGATGGCGGCGATCACGTACAGCGACAGCGACATGAGCTCGAGGCCGAGATAGAGCGCGATCAGATCGCGGGCCGAGATCATGGTCATCATGCCGGCGGCGGAAGTGAGGATGAGCACGCCGAACTCGAAGCGGCGGATATTTTCCCGCCGCATGAAGTCCACGGACATGAGCAGCGCCGCCGCGGCGCCGATCAGCGCAAGGAACTTGAAGAAGCGACCGTAGCCGTCGATGACGAAGCTGCCGCCGAAGACCTCGACGCGCTCCGCCGGCTGCAGCACCACCAGGAGCGCGGCGACGACGAGGATGATCATGGCGAGGATGTCGATGCCGTCGACGATCTTGTCGCCGCGAAAAACGCCGAGCATGAGGAGCGCGAGCGCGCCGCCAAGCAGCACGAGCTCGGGGACGACGGGGGCGAACGCGGCTAGATCCATCGGGCCCTCATTGCGCCAACGCTGCGGCCTTGGTGGAGGCGAGCGCCGCCTGGGCGTGCTCCACCAGCAGGCTCGCCGACGCCGCGCTCAAATCGAGAATGGGTCCCGGCCATACGCCGAACAGGATGGTCAGAAACACCAGCGGCGCTAGGATCGCGATCTCCCGCGGGTTCAGGTCCTGAATCGACTTCAGGCTCGGCTTCTCCAGCAGCCCGAAGATCACACGCCGATAGAGCCAAAGCGCGTAAGCCGCTGAAAGAATTAGGCCAATTGTCGCGAGCAAAGCCACCGTGGCATTGACCTTGAAGGCCCCGACCAAGGTCAAGAACTCGCCCACGAAGCCGCTTGTCCCGGGCAACCCTACGTTCGCCAGTGTGAACACCATGAACGCCGCGGCATAGAGCGGCATCCGCTCCACCAAACCCCCGTAGGCGTCGATATCGCGGGTGTGCATGCGGTCGTAGATGACGCCGACGCAGAGGAACAGCGCCCCCGAAACGAAGCCGTGGGAGATCATCAGGAAGATCGCCCCCTGCACTCCCTCCTTGGTGAAGGTGAAGATGCCGAGCGTGACGAAGCCCATGTGCGCCACCGAGGAGTAGGCGATGAGCTTCTTCACGTCCTCCTGCCGGAGCGCCACCAGCGACGTGTAGATGATGGCCACGATGGAGAGCGCGAACACGAGCGGCGCGAACATCTCCGAGGCGTTGGGGAACATGGGCAGCGAGAACCGCAGGAATCCGTAGCCGCCCATCTTCAGGAGGATCGCGGCGAGGATCACCGAGCCCGCCGTCGGCGCCTCCACGTGCGCATCCGGCAGCCACGTATGGACCGGCCACATCGGCATCTTCACCGCGAACGAGGCGAAGAACGCGAGCCACAGCCACGTCTGCATGCCGCGCGGGAACGCGTGGTTGAGCAGTGCCGCGATGTCGGTGGTGCCCGCCTGCAGGTACATGGCCATCAGCGCCAGCAGCATCAGCACCGAGCCGAGCAGCGTATAGAGGAAGAACTTGAAGCTCGCGTACACCCGCCGCGCNCCACCCCACACCCCGATGATGAGGAACATGGGGATCAACCCGCCCTCGAAGAACACGTAGAAGAGGACGAGATCGATCGCCGCGAACGTGCCGTTCATCAGCGTCTCAAGGATGAGGAACGCGATCATGTATTCCTTCACCCGCGTCTTGATGGTGCCGAAGCTCGCCAGAATCGCGATCGGCATCAGGAAGGTGGTGAGGATGAGGAACGGCAGCGATATGCCGTCGACGCCCAGATGATAGCGGATGGTGCCGCCGAGCCACGGCACGTCCTCGACGAACTGGAACTCCGGGTTAGCGCGGTCGAACCCGGCAATGAGGGTGAGCGAGATCACGAAGGTGACGAGCGTGGTCCACAGCGCTACCCAGCGCGCGTTCCTGGCGATCGCCTCGTCGTCGCCGCGCAGCGCCATGGTGAACAGCGCGCCGACCAACGGCAAAAAGATGACGGCGGAGAGAACGGGCCATGTCGCCATCAGCCGATCCCCCGCACTAGGAACCAGGTGATGATGGCGGCGACGCCGATCAGCATCACGAAGGCGTAGTGATAGAGATAGCCGGTCTGCAGCCGCACCACGTTGCGGGTGACGTCGATGACACGCGCCGACACGCCGTCCGGCCCGAAGCCGTCGATCAACCAGCCGTCGCCCTGCTTCCACAGGACGCGACCGAGCCACATGGCCGGGCGCACGAACAGAAGGTCGTAGAGCTCGTCGAAGTACCACTTGTTGAGGAGGAAGCGGTAGAGCAGCTCGTTCCTGCGCGCGAGCTCCCGCGGCAGCGACGGATTGTTGACGTAGAACCAGCACGCCACCAGGAAGCCCGCGAGCATCATCACCGTCGGCAGCGCCGTGACCCAGAGCGGCGCGTGGTGCATTTCCTCGAGAATGTGGTGGCCGTTCGCCGAGAAGATCGAGTCGCGGAAGAAGCGCTCCGTCCCCTCACCGGCGAAGATGCTGTGGAAGGCGATCCCGAGCACCAGCGCGCCGATGGCCAGCGCCGCGAGTGGCACCCTCATCACCGCGCCGGGCTCGTGCGCGTGTTCGTAGATATGGTGGTCGGCGCGCACCGGCCCGTGGAACACGATGAAGATGAGCCGCCAGCTATAGAAGGCGGTGAAGCCGGCGGCGGTCGCCGTGAGCCAGAAGGCATAGGTCGCGGTCGCCGAATGCGCGGCATAGGCCGCCTCGATGANCGCGTCCTTGGAGAAGAAGCCCGCGGTGAGCGGGAAGCCGGTGAGCGANAGCGTNCCGATCACCATCACCGCGTAGGTGAANGGCAGCTTCTTCGCGAGCCCGCCCATGCGGCGGATGTCTTGCTCGTGGTGCATGGCATGGATGACGGCGCCAGCGCCGAGGAAGAGGAGCGCCTTGAACGCGGCGTGGGTGAAGAGGTGGAACATGCCGACCGAATAGGCGCCGACGCCCATGGCAACGAACATGTAGCCGAGCTGTGAGCAGGTGGAATACGCAACGATGCGCTTGATGTCGTTCTGCACGAGCCCGACGGTGGCAGCGAAGAACGCGGTCGAGGCGCCGATGAAGGTGACGAAGGCGAGCGCCGTGGGCGCGAGTTCGAAGAGCGGCGACAAGCGCGCCACCATGAACACGCCGGCGGTCACCATGGTGGCGGCGTGGATCAGCGCCGACACCGGCGTGGGACCCTCCATGGCGTCGGGCAGCCACGTGTGCAGCGGCAACTGCGCCGACTTGCCCATGGCGCCCATGAACAGGAGCAGGCAAATCACGGTGAGCGCGTCGTAGTCGCCGCCGAGGATGTGAATGGTCTGGCCGGTGAGCGACTTCGCCGAGGCGAAGACGGTCTCGAAGCCGACCGACCCGGTCATGGCGTAGATCGCGAAGATGCCCAGCGCGAAGCCGAAATCGCCGACGCGGTTGACAAGAAACGCCTTGATCGCCGCGGCGTTGGCCTCGGGCTTGTAGTACCAGAAGCCGATCAGGAGATAGCTCGCGAGCCCGACGCCCTCCCAGCCGAAATAGAGCTGAACCAGGTTGTCCGCCGTCACCAGCATGAGCATGGCGAAGGTGAAGAGCGACAGATACGCGAAGAAGCGCGGCCGGTGCGGGTCCTCGTGCATGTAGCCGATGGAATAGATGTGCACGAGCGCCGACACCGAGGTGACCACCACCAGCATCACGGCGACCAGCGGGTCGACTCTCAGCGCCCATTCCACCTTGAGGTCGGCGACCGAGAACCAGGTGTACAGCGGAATGCGCACGTCGCGGCCGTAGAAGCCCACGTCGATGAACGCGACCCAGGAGAGGAGCGCCGCCACCACCAGGAAGCCGCTCGTCACCACCTCCGACGCGCGCGCGCCGATCAAGCGGCCGAACAGGCCGGCGATGGCGCAGCCGATGAGCGGCAGGAAGACGATCGCCTGATACACCGTTCAGCCCTTCATCAGATTGATGTCTTCCACCGCGATCGAGCCGCGGTTGCGGTAATAGACGACAAGGATCGCAAGCCCGATCGCGGCCTCGGCGGCGGCCACCGTCAGCACCAGGAGCGCGTAGATCTGGCCGACGATGTCGTTGAGGAAGGCGGAAAACGCCACGAAGTTGATGCTGACCGCGAGCAGGATCAGCTCGATCGACATCAGGATGACGATCACGTTCTTGCGGTTGAGGAAGATGCCGAAGATGCCGAGCGTGAACAGGATGGCGCCGACGGTGAGGTAGTGGGCGAGGCCGACGGTCATTCAGATCCCCTGCCCCGATTGCACCTTGCGCACCTCGATGTCGTTGCGGCGGCCCACCTGCACGGAGATGTTCTGGCGCCGCACGTAGACCTTATGGCGGAGCGTGAGCACGATGGCGCCGATCATCGCCACCAGCAGGATGATGCCGGCGAGCTCGAAGAAGTGGGCGTAGGTGGTGTAGAGCACGCGGCCGATCGCTTCCGTGTTGGTGACGGTGGCGGCCGGCGGAATGGACCCGCGGATCGCGCCGGCGACGCTCGGCCCGGTGGTCCAGGCGCCGAGCACAAGAATAAGCTCGACCAGGAAGATCAGGCCGACCAGCGCGCCGACCGGCAGAAAGTGCAGGAAGCCCTCGCGGAGTTCCGCGAAGTCCACGTCCAGCATCATCACCACGAACAGGAACAAGACGGCGACGGCGCCCACGTAGACCACGATCAGGATCATGGCGAGGAACTCCGCACCTACGAGCACGAACAGGCCCGCCGCGTTCACGAACGTAAGAATGAGGTACAGCACCGAATGCACGGGATTTTTCGCCGCGATCACCATGAAGGCGGACGCGACCGCGACGCCGGCGAAGAGATAGAAGAAGAGCGCGCCCATTTCGGTCCTCAGCGATACGGCGCGTCGAGTTCGAGGTTCTTGGCGATCTCACGCTCCCAGCGGTCGCCGTTCGCGAGCAGGCGCTCCTTGTCGTAGTAGAGCTCTTCGCGCGTCTCGGTGGCGAACTCGAAGTTCGGCCCCTCGACAATGGCGTCCACCGGGCACGCCTCCTGGCAGAGCCCGCAGTAGATGCATTTCACCATGTCGATGTCGTAGCGCGTGGCGCGCCGGGTGCCGTCGTTCCGCCGCGGCCCCGCNTCGATGGTGATCGCCTGCGCCGGGCAGATCGCCTCGCACAGCTTGCAGGCGATGCAGCGCTCCTCGCCGTTNGGATAGCGGCGGAGCACATGCTCGCCGCGGAAGCGCGGCGANAAGTCGCCCTTCTCGAACGGGTAGTTCAGCGTCGCCTTGGGCTTGAAGAAATAGCGCATGGCGAGGAAGAACCCCGAGACGAACTCGAAGAGGAAAATCGCGCGGGCGCTGCGGTCGAGCCTCATTGCATCCTCATCGCGGCGCGAGCCCGGTCAACTGCAGCACAGCCGCCACGATCACCACCGCGGCGATCGACAGCGGCAAGAATACCTTCCAGCCGAGCCGCATGAGCTGGTCGTAGCGATAGCGCGGCACCATCGCCTTCGCCATGGCGATCAGGAAGAACAGAAACCCGACCTTGGCGAGGAACCACACGATGCCGGGCACAGCCGTCAGCGGCCACACCGGGAACGGTGGCAGCCAGCCGCCGAGGAACATGATGGTGCCGAGCGCGCACATGGTCATGATCGCCACGTACTCGCCGAGCATGAACAGCATGTAGGGCGTGGACGAATATTCCACCATAAAGCCCGCCACGAGCTCGGACTCCGCTTCCACGAGATCGAACGGCGGCCGGTTGGTCTCGGCGAGCGCCGAGACGAAGAAGACCACAAACATCGGCAACAGCGGCAGCCAGTACCACTGGAACAGGCCATAAGGCCCCGCCTGCGCCTCGACGATCTTGGTGAGGTTGAGCGAGCCCGCGCACATCAGCACGGTGATGATGACGAAGCCGATAGACACCTCGTAGGACACCATCTGCGCCGCCGAGCGCAGCGCCGCCAAGAACGGATACTTCGAGTTCGACGCCCAGCCCGCCATGATCACGCCGTAAACCATGAGCGAGGAGATGGCGAAGATGTAGAGGACGCCCACGTTGATGTTGGCGATGGCCCAGCCGGCGCTGACTGGGATCACCGCCCAGGCGGCGAGCGCCAAGACGCAGGTCACGAGCGGCGCCAGCAGGAAGACGCCCTTGTTGGCGCCCGCCGGGATCACCGGCTCCTTGAGAACAAACTTCAGGAGATCGGCGAACGACTGCAACAGTCCCCACGGCCCCACCACGTTCGGCCCGCGGCGGAGCTGCACCGCCGCCCAGATCTTGCGGTCGGCGTAGAGCACGTAGGCGACGATCAGGAGCAGCGCCACCATGAGCGCGAGACTCTGCGCCACGATGATCGCGATCGGCCAGACGTTCGTCCAGAAGAAGTCCATGTCTACTCCGCCGCCACGCGCAGATGACCGATTGCCAGCGCCGAGCACTCAGCCATGACCGCCGAGGCCCGCGTGATCGCGTTGGTGAGATAGAAGTCGATGACCGCCGGGCGGAACGGCGCGCGGTCGATGGCGCCGCCTCTGGCCGCGAGCCGCGCGACGGCGTCAGCCTCCGCCGGCAGGATGCGGTCGAGCGCGCCGAGGTGCGGGTGCTTGACCACCAGCGCATGGCGCAATTCCGCGAGCGAGTCGTAGGGCAGCTTCGCGCCCAGCGCTTCCGACAGCGCGCGCAGGATCGCCCAATCCTCCCGCGCGTCGCCGGGCGGAAACGCGGCGCGGTTGGCGAGCTGCGGACGGCCCTCGGTGTTGACGTAGATCGCCGATTTCTCGGTGTACGCCGCGCCCGGCAGGATCACGTCGGCGCGATGCGCGCCGCGATCGCCGTGAGTGCCGAGGTAGACCACGAAGGCGCCCGGCGGCACGTCGGTTTCGTCGGCGCCATGCAGGAAGAGAACGTCGAGGGCGCCGGGCGTGAGCATCCGCGCCACGTCGAACCCGTCCGTATCCGGCACTGCGCCCACGTCGAGCGCGCCCACCCGCGACGCCGCCGCGTGCAGCACCGAGAAGCCGTTCCAACCCTCACCGACCATGCCGGTATCGCCGGCGATCTTGGCGGCGAGCGAAGCGATCGCCGCACCATCCGGCCGCCTGAGCGCGCCAGCGCCGAGGATGAGCATGGGCCGTTCGGCCTTCCTCAGGGTCTCGAGGAAGGGATGCTTGCCGTCGGCAATGTCGGCGAGCGTCTCCGCCCCTGCCCCCAGGTGCTCGAAGGAATAGGTGAGCGGCGCCATTTCTCCCACCAGGCCCACCGGGAACTCCGCCGCGCGCCAGCGCTTGCGGATGCGCGCGTTGAGCATCGCCGCCTCGCGCCGCGGATTGGCGCCGACGATGAGGAGCGCGCCCGCGTCCTCGATGCCGGCGATGGTGGCGTTGAAGAGGTAGGAGCCGCGGCCGAGCCTGGGGTCGATCTTCACCCCGTCCTCGCGGCAATCGATGTGCGGCGAGCCGAGCCGTCTCATCAGATCAGTGAAGGCGAATGCTTCCTCGGTGGAAACGAAATCCCCGAGAATGGCGCCGGTCTTGTGCGCGCCCGCTTCCTTCACCCGCGCCGCGACGGCGGCGAACGCCTCGCTCCAGCTCGCCGCGCGCAGCCGGCCGTTCTCGCGGATATAGGGCCGGTCGAGGCGCTGGGTCTTCAGCCCGTCCCAGACGAAGCGGGTCTTGTCGGAGATCCACTCCTCGTTGATGTCCTCGTGCAGCCGCGGCAGGATGCGGAAGACCTCGCGGCCGCGCGTGTCGACGCGGATGTTGGAGCCGACCGCGTCCATGACGTCGATCGATTCCGTCTTGATCAGCTCCCACGGCCGGGCGCGGAACGCATAGGGCCGCGAGGTGAGCGCGCCCACCGGGCAAAGGTCGATGACGTTGCCCTGCAGCTCCGAGGTCATGGCGCGTTCGAGGTAGGTGGTGATTTCCATGTCCTCGCCGCGGCCGATGGCGCCGAGCTCGGGCACGCCCGCTACCTCCGCCGCGAAGCGCACACAGCGCGTGCAGTGGATGCAGCGGTTCATGATCGTCTTGACCAGTGGCCCGATGTACTTGTCCTCCACCGCCCGCTTGTTCTCCCAGTAGCGGCTGGTGTCGGGCCCATAGGCCATGGTCTGGTCCTGCAGATCGCACTCGCCGCCCTGGTCGCAGATCGGGCAATCGAGCGGGTGGTTGATGAGCAGGAACTCGAGCACACCCTCACGCGCCTTCTTCACCATGGGCGTCTTGGTGTTGACCACCGGCGGCTCGCCCTTGGCGCCCGGCCGGCAGTCGCGCACACCCCAGGCGCACGAGGCGACTGGCTTCGGCGAGCCCACGAGCTCGACCAGGCACATGCGGCAGTTGCCGGCGATCGACAGGCGCTCGTGGAAGCAGAAGCGCGGAATCTCGGCGCCCGCCGCCTCGCACGCCTGCAGCAGCGTGAACTCGGGCGGGACGTCGATCTCTTTTCCGTCGACGATGAGCTTGGTCATCGCTTACTCCGCCGCCTCCGGCAATGGATCGCGCACGCCGTGGTCGGCGCGCGCCGAATATTCGTCGATGCGCTTCTCGATCTCCTTGCGGAAATGGCGGATCAGGCCCTGCACCGGCCACGCCGCGGCGTCGCCAAGCGCGCAGATGGTGTGCCCCTCCACCTGGTTCGCCACGTCGAGCAGGAGATCGATCTCGCTCTTCTGCGCCCGGCCCTCGGCCATGCGGGTCAGCACGCGCCACATCCAGCCTGTGCCCTCGCGGCACGGCGTGCACTGGCCGCAGGACTCGTGCTTGTAGAAATAGGCGATGCGGGCAATCGCCCGCACCACGTCGGTGGACTTGTCCATGACGATGACGGCCGCAGTGCCGAGCCCCGACTTCAGCTCCTTGAGCGCGTCGAAATCCATCGGGCAGTCGATGATCTGCCCGGCCGGCACCAGCGGCACCGACGAACCGCCCGGGATCACCGCCAATAGATTGTCCCAGCCGCCGCGCACGCCGCCGGCGTGGCGCTCGATCAACTCGCGGAACGGCACACTCATCGCCTCTTCCACGTTGCACGGCCGCTCCACGTGGCCGGAGATGCAGAAGAGCTTGGTGCCGGCGTTGTTCGGCCGGCCGAAGCCGGCGAACCAGGCGCCGCCGCGGCGCATGATGTCCGGCGCCACCGCCACCGACTCCACGTTCGCCACCGTCGTGGGGCAGCCGTAGAGGCCGACGTTCGCCGGAAACGGCGGCTTCAGCCGCGGCAGGCCCTTCTTGCCTTCGAGGCTCTCGAGCAGCGCCGTCTCCTCCCCGCAGATATAGGCGCCGGCGCCGTGACAGAGATAAAGGTCGAAGTCGTAGCCGTGCATGTTGTTCTTGCCGATGAGCTTCGTCGCATACGCCTGGACGATCGCCGCCTGCAGACGCTCGCGCTCGCGCACGTATTCGCCGCGGATGTAGATGTAGGCGGCGTGCGCGCCCATGGCGAAGCTCGCGATCAGGCAGCCCTCGATCAGGAGATGCGGATCGTGGCGCATGATCTCCCGGTCCTTGCAGGTGCCGGGCTCCGACTCGTCGGCGTTGACCACGAGATAGTGCGGGCGGCCGTCGGACTGCTTCGGCATGAACGACCACTTGAGGCCGGTGGGAAAGCCGGCGCCGCCGCGGCCGCGCAGGCCCGACGCCTTGATCTCGTTCAGGATGCCGTCGCGGCCTTTCTCCAGAATGGCCTTGGTGCCGTCCCAGGCCCCACGCTCGCGCGCACCCTTCAGGCTCCAGTCCTGCAGCCCGTAGAGATTCTTGAAGATGCGGTCCTTGTCAGCGAGCATGTTACTTCCTCGCCATCGTCAACGTGGTCGGCCCGCCGACCGGCGCCGACAGCTGGCGATCGACTTGCGGACCGGGCTTCGGCGTCTCGCCGGCGGCGAGCGCGTCGAGAATCTTCGTGAGACTCTCCGGCGTCAGGTCCTCGTAGTAGTCGTAGTTGATCTGCACCATCGGCGCGTTGACGCAGGCACCGAGGCACTCGACCTCCATCCACGAGAATTTGCCGTCGGCAGTCATCTCGTTTTCGTGGCCGATGCGGCGGCGGCAGACCTCCTTGAGCGCGTTCGCGCCGCGCAGCTCGCACGGCGTGGTGCCGCAAAGCTGAACGAGAAACTTCCCCACTGGCTCGAGATGAAACATCGTGTAGAAGGTCGCGACCTCGAGCGCGCGAATGTAGGCGAGGCCGAGGAGGTCGGCGACGTGGCGGATCGCCGGCTCCGGCAGCCAGCCGCCCGCCTGCTCCTGGGCNCGCCAGAGNAGTGCGATCACCGCGGAAACCTGGCGGCCGGCGGGATACTTCGCCATCTCGCGCTTCGCCCACGCGAGA
>JGI12636J13339_1000013_pt1 | contig 22175 bp, 17 predicted proteins | sample BlaSpr_A8_Ref_M1_FD_13339 | JGI IMG/M metagenome (IMG submission 13339) | reverse complement strand
CACTTGCCGCCAGCGAGAAGATTCCGTGTCTTTCCTACACGCCATTCCGCGGGCTGCAGTCGCCGCTCGATGACGTGGTGGCCGGCCGCGCCGCGATCGAGGACGATCTGAAGCGAATTTCGCGTATCTCCGGCTGCGTCCTCACCTATGCCGCGACCCATGGCCTCGAGCACGTGCCGGAGATCGCCCGCGGTCTCGGGCTCACGGTCATTCAGGGCATCTGGCTCAGCCGCGACGCGGCGCGGAACCGCGCCGAGGTCGAAAGCGCGATCGCGCTGGCGCGGCGCTATCCCGGCGTGATCCGCGCCATCGTGGCCGGCAACGAGGTTTTTCTGCGCGGCGAGATGAACCCCGAAGCGCTCGCTCCGGTAATCGCGAGGGTGAAGAGCGCGGCGGGCGTGCCGGTCACTTACGCCGAGACGTGGGAATACTGGCTGCAGAACCGCGAGCTCGCCGCCGCCGTCGATTTCGTCACCATTCACGTCTTGCCCTACGGCGAGGATTTTCCGGTGCCGGCGGCGGAGACCGCCGCGCGCGTCGTCGATGTGCAGCGCCGCGTCGCGGCGAATTTCCCCGGCAAGGAAGTGTTCGTGGGCGAGGCGGGCTGGCCTTCGGCCGGGCGCATGCGCGAGGGCGCGCTGCCGTCNGCCTCGAACCANGCGCGGGTCGTGCACGATCTNTTGGCCGCGGCCAAGCGCTTCGGTTTCCGCCTCANNATCCCCGAGGCNTTNGACCAGCCGTGGCGCCANCGCGTCGAGGGCACCGCCGGCGGNCACTGGGGATGGATGACNGCCGGGACGCGCGAGCCCAAGTTCCGCCTCGGCGCGCCGGTGTCCGACCATCCGCTNTGGCTCTACGANGGGCTNGCCGGGATCTTGCTCGCGGTCGCAACCTTTGCCGCGGCCTCCGCCAGCGGGCGGACGGTCCCGGGGGCTCCTCCCATCGACTGGTTCAAGATTGCCGGCGTAGCACTACTGGGAGGCGTGGTTGCCGGCTGGGCAATCGTTGACACAGTAATTGAAAGCGTCCTGATAAGCACCTGGATTTATTCCGGATTATTGCTTATCGCCGCGCTACTCGCGCCGCCGCTAGTGGCCGCGGCCTTGGCCCGCGGAACGCCCGCCCCGGGGTTCGGCACGCTGCTCGATCCCGCGGAATGGCGCGCCGCCGACCGAGTGGGCCGGGCGGCCGCCCTTCTTCTGGGCCTAACCGTGGTGCTGGCGATCCACGCCGCGCTCGGCCTCGTGTTCGACCCGCGGCTCAGGGATTTTCCCTTTGCTCCGCTCACAGGGCCGGCCGCCGCTTTCGCGGCGCTTGCGTTCAGCAACGCCCGCGCACGACCAACCGCGGGCATCGCCGAGTACGCAGCGGCGGCGCTGCTCGGCGCCTCAGCGGCCTATATCGCTCTCAGCGAGGGTCCGGAGAACTGGCAGGCTTTGTGGTTTTGCGCGGGGCTCGCCGTTCTCGCCGCGGCGTGCGCGCGGCTTGGCTCGGCGCCGGGCGGGCGAAGCTCATGACGAGAAGACCGACGGCGAGCGCGGCGAGCCCGTTGTTGTAAAGGACGAGGCCGAAGGCCGCGAGCACGAGCGCCACTGCGAACACCGCGATGCGCGGCCGCCAGAGATGCCAGAGAGCGGCGGCGAGCGCGAGCGCGCCGAATACCTCGTTGCGGAAGAGCTCGGTGGCGCCGCGGCGCACGAGACAGGTCGTGGAGGAAAGCCCGCTTTCGCACGCGAGCCGCATGCTGCTGCCCTCGATCACGAAGTAGCGCAGATAAAAGGCATAGAGCAGCGCCGCGAAGCCGAGCACGATCAGGCCGTTGGCGGCGTGCGGCGAGGGCAGGAAAGGGCGCTGCATTCGCCGAGCTTGCCACGGGCCCGGGCCGCCCGGCAACGGTACCTCAGGCGCGCCGCGCGAACGGATTGGTGGCNAGCACCACGCCNGCGAGGACCAGCACCAGCCCCGCCGCATGATAGGCCCGAAAGGATTCCTCGAGCGTGATATTGGCGACGACCACGCCGTAGACCGGCAGCAGNTACATGAANACGCTCACGACCGAGGCNCCCACGGCCTGCACGCCGATCTGAAAAATTCCGTACGCGAGCACCGAAGGAAGGANGGCGAGNACGACGATGGCCGCCCAGGCGGCGAGGCCGGTCGGGAAGAACCCGGAGAATACCTCGAAGGCCATGGGCGGTGCGAGCGTGAGCGTGCCGGCGATGCAGATCGCGGCGAACGCAGGCAAGGTCGGGATCGCCCGCACCCGCTCGCGCCGCAGCCACACCGAATAGACCGCCCAGGCCGTGGCGCAGATCGCCATGACGATGTCGCCGGGGTTGAAGGCAAGCGTGAGCAGCCGCTGCGGCTCGCCCTCGAGCACGATCGTCGCGACGCCGAGGAAGCCGAAAAACATGCCGACGAGACGCGGCACGGTGATCGACTCGCCGAAGAACACGGCATCCAGAAGCACGATGAGGAGCGGCGCGACGGTATAGATCAGCACGCCGTGGATCGCCGTCGTCCAGTGCAGCGAGAGGTAGAAGGCGCCGCCGCACACCGCCATGCCGAGGAAACCGAGCACGAAGATGTCGCCGGCGGCGGCGCGCAGGCGAACACGGTTCTCGACCATGGAGCGCGCCGCGAACGGGAGCAAAATCAGGCTCGCCAGCGCCCAGCGCCAGAAGGCGAGCGTCCACGGTTCGATCGAATGGGCGACGGCGCGGCCGATGACCACGTTCGAAACGAACAACAGCGGCATGATCGCGAGCAGGAGATAGATGAGGAGGCGCGAGCGCATGACCACCGAAGTTGGGCGACGCGGGCCGGCGGCGTGCGGAGACTAGCGCAGTTCCACGTGCTGTCCGTCGTAGGTGGTGACGGCGCAAATGATCTTGGTGGTGTTGAGGCGTGCGCAGGCACGCGCCGCGTCGGCGGCGTTGGCGATCGGGCCCACCAGCAAGCGGAAATCGAAGGCGCCGGGCTGGTCGGCTTCGCGCAGGGCCACCAGCGGCTTCATGTTCTCCAGCGCCTTGCCATGATTGCCGCGCAGGCTCGCCCAGCGCGCGCGCAGGCCGTCGAGCGACGTTTCGCCGCCGAGGTCGAGGGCGAACTCGGTGCGCGTGACGATCGCCTGCGTGGTTTCGACCGGCGGCGCCGGGATGGCGCGAGGCGTTTCGCTGACGCGCGGCGGTTCGGCGACCCGCGCGGTCTCCATCGGGCGCGGGGTTTCCGGCCCACGCGGCATTTCCATGATGCGCGGAGTTTCCGCGACGCGCGCCGCCGGCAGTTGCGCGAGCCCGAGGTCCTTTTCGGTCAGCGGCTGCGGCATCAGCGCCGCGGATTCCCGCTCGGGCTGGAGCGGAGGCACGATCTCAATTTCTTTCTCCCGCGGCGGAGTAGGCGGGATCGGGACCGCGGCGACCTTTTCGCGCGGCGGCAGCGGGGTGATCCCCGCATCCTTGTCGCGCGNGATCGACGCGGGCGGGATCGGCACGTCGCGGTCGCGCACTTCGACCGGCGTAGGCCCCCCCTTCTGCTTCACCTTCAATCCATAGGGATAGGGCGGCGGGCCCCAGGCCACGTTCTTGCGGTCGACCGGGGTGGCGGCGGTGAGATCGCTCTGCGTGCGCTCGAAGTCCTCCACGCGCAGCGCCAGGCGCTGCTGCTCGACCAGAAGCCTGTCGATCGTCTCCTTCAGGCGCGCCACCTCGCTGGAGCCGGTGCGCAGCTCCGACACCTCGATCGGCGCCTTGGCCGAGTTCGCGCGCTCGGTGGCGAGCGCCGACAGGAAGGCGGCCATGGCAACCGCCGCGAGCGCCACCAATCCCCACACCGCATAGGGAAATAGCTCATGCTCGCGCAGCGCCGAGACGCGCGCCGTCNCCGACCCGCCGATGGTATCACCCGCGTCCGCCAGCGTTTCCCCCTCGAATCATAAATGGCGCCAAAAGTTTAGCAGAGTTTCCGGGCCCCCGGCACGTGGCTTTGCCGGGGCCCCCGCATCGGCTACACCGGCGCGAAGCCGCGGTCCAGCCGGAGGGGAGATGAGCGAGCGAACGTGCCTAATTGTGCTCGCCGCCGGCGAGAGCACGCGCATGGCCTCCCGCACGCCCAAGGTTTTGCACCGGATCGGCGGGGGAACCCTGATCGGCCATGTGCTCACGGCCGCGGCCGTGGTTAACCCCGCCCGCATCGCCGTGGTGGTGGGTCCGGGCCAGGCGGCCGTGGCGGCGGAAGTGCGCCGCCTCGCGCCCAAGGCGCGGATCTTCGTGCAGAAGGCGCGGCGCGGCACCGCCCACGCGGTGCTCGCCGCCAAGGGCGCGATCAAGCCCGGCGACGACGTGATCGTGGTCTACGGCGACACGCCGCTGGTGCGGCCGCAAACGCTCGTCGCGATCCGCGAGGCGCTCAATCACGCGCCGGTGGCGGTGCTCGGCTTCCGCGCCGCCGATCCCGCCGGCTACGGCCGGCTGATCGTGGAAGGCGGCGAGCTCGTCGCCGTGCGCGAGGACAAGGACGCGAGCCCCGCCGAGCGCGCGATCCGCCTGTGCAACGCCGGCATCATGGCGCTCGCCGGCAAGCACGCGGTCAAGCTCCTCGAGCGGATCAAGAACGACAACGCCAAGCGCGAATTTTATCTCACCGACGCGGTCCGAATTGCGGTAGAGGAGGGCCTCGCCGCCACCGGTGCGCGAGGCTCCGGAGGAAGAAGTAATGGGCGTGAACGACAAGAAACAGCTCGCCGCAGCCGAGGCCGTCTTGCAGGCGCGCTTACGCTCGCGCGCGCAGGCGGCGGGCGCGACGCTCATCGCGCCGGAGACCGTGTTCCTCTGCGCCGACACCAAGCTCGGCCGTGACGTGGTGGTCGAGCCCTATGTGGTGTTCGGGCCGGGCGTGGTGGCGGAGGAGGGTGCCGTGATCCGCGCGTTTTCCCACATCGAGGGCGCGCACATTGGCAAGGGCGCGTCGGTCGGTCCCTTCGCACGGCTGCGGCCGGGAACCAAGCTCGGCAGGAAGGCGAAGGTCGGCAACTTCGTCGAGGTGAAGGCGGCGACGCTCGAAGCCGGCGCCAAGGCCAATCATCTCGCCTACATCGGCGACGCCCGCGTCGGCGAGGAGGCCAACATCGGCGCCGGCGTCATCTTCTGCAACTACGACGGGGTCGCCAAGCATCGCAGCGACGTGGGCAAGCGCGCCTTCGTCGGCTCGAACTCGGCTCTGGTGGCGCCGGTCAAGATCGGTCCGGGCGCCTACGTCGGCTCGGGCTCGGTCATCACCGTCGACGTGCCGGCGAACGCGCTCGCCGTCGCCCGCGGCCGCCAGAAGACTCGCCGCGGCTGGGCCAAGAAGCTGCTCGCCGCCAAGAAAAGGCAAAAACACGGTAAAGGCGCGAAAGACGAGGACTGACCGGCATTTGCGCGGTCATACGCCGCAACCGGAAGTGATTTGGGTGCCGCCCAAACCGCTTCTAAACGCATTTCCGCTATGGTCTTCGCATACTGCGGGAGCGCTTTCGGGACGAAACATGTGCGGCATTGTCGGCATCATCGGGCGTGAGGCGGTCGCGGGCGAGCTCGTCGAGGCGCTGAAGCGTCTCGAATACCGCGGCTATGACTCGGCGGGCATCGCCACGCTCGAGCACGGCCGTCTCGCGCGCCGCCGCGCCGAAGGCAAGCTGAAGAACCTCGAAGCGCGTCTCGTGCGCGAGCCGCTCGCGGGCTCGATCGGCATCGGCCACACCCGCTGGGCCACCCACGGCGCGCCCAACGAGGTGAACGCCCATCCCCACGCCACCGACAAGCTCGCCGTCGTCCACAACGGCATCATCGAGAACTACCGCGCGCTGCGCGAGGAGCTCGCGGCCGCGGGCGCCAAATTTACGACCGAGACCGACACCGAGGTGATCGCCCACCTGGTCACGCAAGCGATGAAGGCCGGCAAGGCGCCGGTGGAAGCGGTGACCGCCGCGCTGCCGCGTCTCAAGGGCGCGTTCGCGCTCGCCTTCATCTTCGACGGCGAGGACAATCTGATGGTGGGCGCCCGCAAGGGCAGTCCGCTCGCCATCGGCTACGGCACGGGTGAGATGTACCTCGGCTCCGACGCGATCGCCTTGGCGCCCTTCACCGAGAGGATCGCATATCTGGAGGAGGGCGACCTTGCCATGATGACCCGAAGCGGCGTCGAGATCCGCGACGCCTCGGGCAAGCGCGTGGAACGGGTGGTGCAGTCGAGCGCCGCCGGCGCCTTCCTTATCGACAAGGGCAACCATCGCCACTTCATGGCGAAAGAAATCCACGAGCAGCCCGAGGTGGTCGGCCATACGCTCGCCTCCATGCTCGACATGGTGCACGAGCGCGTGCGGTTGCCGGTGGCGCTGCCGTTCGACTTCAAGGCTTTCGACCGCATCGTGATCTCCGCCTGCGGCACCGCGTTCTATGCCGGGCAGGTGGCGAAGTACTGGTTCGAGCGCTTTGCGCGCCTCTCCGTCGATCTCGATATCGCATCGGAGTTTCGCTACCGCGACATGCCGTTGGCCAAGAACGGGCTCGCGATCTTCGTGTCGCAATCGGGCGAGACCGCCGACACGCTGGCGTCGCTGCGCTACGCCAAGGAGCATGGCCAGCACGTGCTCTCCGTCATCAACGTGCCGGCCTCGACGATCGCCCGCGAAAGCGACGTGGTGCTGCGCACGCTCGCCGGCCCCGAGATCGGCGTCGCCTCGACCAAGGCCTTCACCTGCCAGCTCGCGGCGCTGTTGTGCCTCGCCATCACCGCCGGCCGCGCCCGCGGCGTCCTGTCGGAGCTCGACGAGAAGCGGCTCGTGCGCGGCCTGATCGAGGTTCCGCGCCTCATGGCCGAGGCGCTCGGGCTCGAGCCCGAGATCGAACGGCTCGCGCACGCGCTCGAGCACGCTCGCGACGTGCTCTACCTCGGCCGCGGCACGAGCTACCCGATCGCGCTCGAAGGCGCGCTCAAGCTGAAAGAGATTTCCTACATCCACGCCGAGGGCTACGCCGGCGGCGAGCTCAAGCACGGCCCCATCGCGCTCATCGACGAGACCATGCCCGTGGTGGTGATCGCGCCCCACGACAAGGTGTTCGACAAGACCGCCTCCAACATGCACGAGGTGCTGGCGCGCGGCGGCCGCATCATTCTCGTCACCGACCCGAAAGGGGCGGCTGCGGCCGGCATCAGCGCCGAAACGATCCTGACCTTGCCCGAGATGCCGGCGACGGTGACGCCGCTCGTCTACGCGCTGCCGGTGCAACTGCTCGCCTACCATGTGGCGGTGCAGCGCGGCACCGACGTGGACCAGCCGAGGAATCTCGCGAAATCGGTGACGGTGGAGTGATCCGCTAGCGACGTCGGTGGCGCGTTGCGCCGCTCCAATGTTAAGACGGCGCCATGCAGCGTCCGGAAGCCGGCTATCTCCTGATCGCGGACATCACCGGCTATACGCGTTTTCTCACGGGGTCCGAGCTCGACCACGCGCGCGGGATTCTGGAACAGCTTTTCTCCGCGCTGTTGGACAAGCTGAAATCGCCGTTCCTGCTGTCCAATATCCAGGGTGACGCGATCTTGGCGCACGCTCGGGCCGAGCGCGTCGCCGACGGCGGCCACGTCCTCGACATCGTCGAAAACCTTTATTGCGGGTTTGCCGAAAGCCTCGAGCGCATGCTCGTCAACACCACGTGCACCTGCGCGGCCTGCCGCAACATCTCGAACCTCGATCTCAAGCTGGTCGCGCACTACGGCGAGTACATCGAGCAGGATATCGCCGGCCGTAAGGAACTAAGCGGACCCGAGGTCATCCTCATTCACCGGCTTATGAAGAACAAGATCACGGCAGCAACCGGCATCCGCGCCTACGCCGCGTTCACCGAGGCGGCCGCCGCGGCCTCCGGCCTCAAGGAGTATTTCGCCGGCGCGGCGCGCCACACCGAGACGACGGACGAATTTGGTGAGGTTGCGCTGCGCGTGGCGGACATGCGCCCCGTGTGGGAGGCGCGGAAAACCCAGCAACGTCTGGCCGTGGAAGACACCGATCCCCGCGCCTTCGACGACGCGGAAATCGACTTGCCGGTGTCGGCGGATCGCTGCTGGCACTACCTGACCGATCCCGATCTGCGCGGCGCCTGGGTAGAGAACGTCACGAAATTGACGCGCAAGAGCACCGAGCAGGGCCGGGCAAATGTCGGGACCGTCGATCATTGTGCCCACGGCGACGGCTCGACGCTCGTTTTCGCCATCGTCAACTGGCGGCCGCACGAGCACGTGAGCTATCACATGCGCATTCCCCTGGGCGGGTTGATACCGATGACGATATCGCTTTCGCCGCTGGCCAACGGCTGCCATGTGGTCGTGCGCACGGGCTTGCCGTTCGCTTCCAACAAGCTCGTGCAGGCGTTCCTGCGCTTCAACATGCGCCGCATCGCCGCGTCGGTTCGCGAAAACCAGGTTCGCAATCTCGCCCGCCTGCGCGAAGTCGCCGTGCGCGACGCGGCGGCCGGAGGCGCGGTCCAGGCAACCGGGGAAGTCGCGCAAACGACGTTGAAGGTCGCGATCAATGCGCGTCTCACGGCGGGCTGAGGCCTGTGGAATGGCGTCCGGCCGGTTCTGCGGACGCCTGTCTTTTCCGCTATGCTCCGCCTGCAAGTGAAACGGGGGCTGTCATGAACTTCCAGCAAGCGATCGCGTCCGTGTTTCGCAACTACGTGACTTTTTCGGGCCGGGCGCCGCGCTCGGAGTATTGGTATTGGACGCTGTTCGTCATCCTCGTCAGCATCGCGACGATCATCCTCGACCGCGCGCTGTTTCCCTACAACGACGTTTCAGCCCTGAATGCGGTCTGGCATCTGGCGGTGTTTCTGCCCGGGCTCGCCGTTGCCGTGCGCCGCCTGCACGATCTCGACCGCACCGGCTGGTGGTTGCTCCTGATCTTCACCGGCATCGGCATAATCCTGCTCCTCATCTGGGACTGCATGCGCGGAACGGCGGGCTCGAACCGCTTCGGTCCCGACCCGCTGGCGGGACGCTAGCCCGCCTCGATCAGCCGCACCGCTTCCTCGCGCTCGAAGAGGCGGAGCAGGAGCCTGAGCGCTTTGCCGCGCTCTGAGGTCAGTGCCGCATCTCGCGCGACGATGAGTGCGGCGTCCTTGCGCGCGGCCTCCAGGAGATCGCGGTGCAGCTCCGGCCGGGCGATGCGGAATTCAGGCAGGCCGCTTTGCCGCACGCCCAGCACCTCGCCTTCACCGCGCAGCGCCAGATCCTCCTCGGCGATCTTGAAGCCGTCGTCGGTGTCGCGCAACGCGGCCAAGCGGCGCTTCGCCATCTCGCCGAGCGGCGGGCGGTAGAGCAGGAGACAGGTCGATTGCGCCGTACCGCGACCGACGCGGCCGCGCAATTGATGAAGCTGCGCGAGCCCGAAGCGCTCGGCCTGCTCGACCACCATGATCGTCGCCTCGGGCACGTCGACCCCCACCTCGACCACGGTGGTGGCGACCAATAGCTTGATCTCGCCGCTGGCGAACCGGCGCATGGCTTCGTCGCGCTCGGCGGGACGCATGCGGCCGTGCACGAGGCCGACCGCGTCCCCGAAGCGGGCGTTGAGCGCCGCGAAGCGCGCCTCGGCGGCGGCGAAATCGACTTCTTCGGATTCCTCGATGAGCGGGCAGATCCAGTAGGCGCGCGCAGCTTGCTCGATGGCGCGGCCGACCGCATCGGTCACCTCGCCGAGGCGTTCGAGCGATACGGTGCGCGTGTCGATGGCGGCGCGGCCCGCCGGCTTCTCGCGCAGCTCCGATACGTCCATGTCGCCGAAGAAGGTGAGCACCAGCGTGCGCGGGATCGGCGTCGCCGTCATTACCAATAAATCTACCGCGTGGCCCTTGTCGCTGAGCGCGAGGCGCTGGTGCACGCCGAAGCGATGCTGCTCGTCCACCACGGCAAGCGCCAGATCGCGGAACTCCACCCCTTCCTGNAACAGCGCGTGGGTGCCGATGAGAAGGTCGATATCGCCGCCGGCGAGCTTTTCCAACAATGCGTCGTGGTCGCGCCCGCGCTCGCGGCCGGTGAGGATCGCGGCGCGGACGCCGGCTGCCGCGGCAAGCGGCGCGATACGGTTGAAATGCTGGCGGGCGAGGATTTCGGTGGGCGCCATGATCGCCGCCTGGCGCCCGGCTTCGATCGCGGCGGCGGCAGCGAGCAGCGCCACCACGGTCTTGCCCGAACCCACGTCGCCTTGCAGCAGGCGCAGCATGCGGATGTCGGACGCGATGTCGGCGACGATCTCCTCCACCGCGCGTTGCTGCGAGTCGGTCAAGGAAAAGGTGAGGGCGGCNTCGATCTTCACCCGCAACCGTGCGTCGCCCTTGCTCGGCCGCCCGGGCTCGCGCCGCATCTCGGCGCGCACGAGCGCGAGCGCAAGCTGGTGCGCCAGCAACTCGTCGTAGGCGAGCCGCGCGCGGAAGGTTGAGTCCGGCATGACGTCGGCGGGCTCCGCTGGCGCGTGCAGGCGCGCGAGCGCGTCGGCAAAGGTGGTGAAGTTTTTCGCGCGCACGAACGCCGGATCGAGCCACTCGGGCAGCGCCGGAATCTTGGTCAGCGCCGCCGTCGCCGCCCGGCGCACGATGCCGGCGGCGAGTCCCTCGGTGAGCGGATGCACCGGCTCGACCGGCGGGAGCTTGGCGAGGCCTTCCTCGTCCACCACTCGATCGGGATGCACCATCTGTAGTCGGCCGTCGTACATCCCGACCGTGCCCGACACATAGCGCCGCTCGCCCAGCGGCAGCATCTTCTCCACCCGCTCGTGCGGCAGGTTGAAGAACACGAGCTCGAGCGTGTTGGTGTCGTCGGAAGCGAACACGCGGTAAGGCGCCCGGCCGCGGCNGGGCTGGTGCTTGTCCACGGTCACTTCCAGGGTGGCTATCGTGCCCGCGATGACGTCGCGCAGCTTCGGCCGCGCCCGGCGATCTATGGCGGCGAAGGGCAGGTGGAACAGGAGATCGATGACCCGCGGCTCGGCGCGCTCGAACAGCCGCCCGAACGGCTTCATCAGCTTCGGCCCGATGCCGGGAAGCGCGTTCAGGGGCGCGAACAGGGGGGCGAGCACGAGCGGGCGCATGGCGGCGGAAAGGTGGCCGAAGGTCGTGCCATGCGCAACGCTGGCGCCAACCCTGAAGATCGCTATATAAAAACCCCGCCCGGCGCCGTCCGGGTTTTTGGCGTTGGAGCGGCCTGTGAACGAAGCGCGATTGATCGAGACCCGCCGCAAGCGGCTTAAGTTCCGCGCCTGGCACCGCGGCACCCGCGAGATGGATCTCGTCGTCGGCCGTTTCGCCGATTCGGTCGTGCCTACGCTCACCGAGCCCGCGCTTTCCGAGTTCGAGGCACTGATCGAGGCGTCCGATCCTGACCTCTACGACTGGATCGTGGGCGCGACCCCGCCGCCCGCCACTTACGACACCGAAACCTTCCGCCGCCTGCGCGCATTTCATCGCAAAGAAGGCGCGAAATGAACGAGCCGATCGCCCCCACCACGCGCTTGGCACCCGGCCGCGCGCTCACCATCACCGGCGCGCCCGACGGCTTTTCCGGCCTCGTGGTCGGCGATTTGGCGAAAAGCATCGCCGCGCGGCCGCAGGCGCCGTCGCCGCAGCTCGTCACCGTGTGCCGCGACGCCGAGCGCATGGCGGCGCTTGCCCGCGCGCTTGCCTTCTTCGCGCCGGAGATCGAGGCGCTGCAATTTCCCGCCTGGGACTGCCTGCCGTACGACCGCGTCTCGCCCAATCCCGCCGTGGCCGCGCGGCGCATGGCGACGCTGGCGCGCCTCGTGGCCCCGGGCGATTCAGGCCCGCGCATCGTGCTCACCACCATCAACGCGCTGCTGCAGCGGGTGCCCGCGCGCGACTTCGTGGCGGCGCAGTCACTGTCGCTCGCGCCCGGCAACGTGCGCGCCATGGCCGAGAGCGCGCGCTGGCTCGAGATGCAGGGCTTCTCGCGCTCCTCCACCGTGCGCGACGTGGGCGAATTCGCCGTGCGCGGCGGCATCCTCGATCTCTTTGCCCCGGGCACCGCCGCACCCGTGCGCCTCGATTTCTTCGGCGATACGATCGAGACGATCCGCACCTTCGATCCCGAGACGCAGCGCTCGTCGGGGACGCTGCCGCGCCTCGAGCTCGTGCCGGTGAGCGAGGTGCAGCTCACCGCCGACGCCATTCAGCGTTTCCGCATCGGGTACGCCGCCGAGTTCGGCGGCCTGCCCAAGGGCGATCCCCTGTTCGAGGCGGTGAGCGAAGGCCGCCGCTATCCCGGCGTCGAGCACTGGCTGCCGCTGTTCCATCAGAAGCTCGAAACGCTGCTCGACTACCTGCCGAACACGCCGGTGGTGCTCGAGCCCTTGATCGAGGAAGCGGCCCACGAGCGCTTCGCCCAGATCGCCGACTACTACGGCGCCCGGCGCGAGTCGCTGGAACGCGGCGACGCGCCGGCCTACCGGCCGCTGCCGCCAGAGCGGCTTTACTTCAAAGAAAAGGACTGGGGCGCGCACCTCAAGATTGCGGCGCTGGTCCGGCTTTCTCCGTTCGGCGTTCCCGCCGCCCGCGACGTGCTCGACGCCGGCGGCAAGCCCGGCCGCAGCTTCGCGCCCGAGCGCGCCGATGCCGGCAAGAACGTGTTCGACGCCGCAGTCAGCCATGCCCGTGACAAGCAAGCGGAGGGCAAGCGCGTGGTCTTCGCCGCCTGGAGCGAGGGCTCGCGCGAGCGCCTCGGCCACGTGCTCGCCGATCACGGCCTGACCGAGCTGCGTCCGGTCGACACGCGGGCGGAGACCGAGGCGCTGCCCAAGAGTGCGATTGCGCTGGCACTACTCGGCCTCGACACCGGCTTCGAGAGTGCTTCGCTCGCCATCATCTCCGAGCAGGACATTCTCGGCGACCGCCTGGTGCGCCCGCGCCGCCGCCAGCGCCGCGCCGACGATTTCATCGCCGAGCTCACCAGCCTCAACGCCGGCGATCTCGTCGTGCACACCGACCACGGCATCGGCCGCTTCCAGGGCCTGACTACCATCGAGGCCCTCGGCGCGCCGCACGATTGCCTGGAGATTCACTACGCCGGCGGCGACCGCCTGTTCCTGCCGGTGGAGAACCTGGACGTGCTGTCGCGCTACGGCGCCGGCGACACGGCGGCCCAGCTCGATCGCCTCGGCGGCGCCGGCTGGCAGTCGCGCAAGGCGCGCATGAAGAGCCGCATCCGCGAGATGGCGGCCGAGCTCGTGCGCATCGCCGCCGCCCGCAAGCTGCGCGAGGCGCCGCGCCTCACCGTGCCGCAGGGGCTCTACGACGAGTTCTGCGCCCGCTTCCCGTGGGAGGAGACCGACGACCAGCGCGCCGCCATCGACGCGGTCTTCGACGACCTCGCCGCCGGCCGGCCCATGGATCGCCTCGTGTGCGGTGACGTCGGCTTCGGCAAGACCGAGGTGGCGCTGCGCGCCGCCTTCGCCGCGGTGATGAACGGCAAGCAAGTGGCGGTGGTGGTGCCGACGACGCTGCTCGCCCGCCAGCATTTCAAGACCTTCGCCGAGCGCTTCCGCGGCTTCCCCGTGGAGATCGCGCAGATATCGCGGCTCATTTCGGCCGGCGACACCGCGAAGGTCAAAGAGGGCCTCACCGCGGGCGGCGTGGACATCGTCATCGGCACACACGCGCTGCTCGCCCACTCCGTGAAGTTCAAGGACCTGGCGCTCGTGGTGGTGGACGAAGAGCAGCATTTCGGCGTCGGCCATAAGGAGCTGCTGAAGCAGCTCCGCACCGAGGTGCACGTGTTGACGCTGACCGCGACGCCGATCCCGCGCACTCTGCAACTGGCGCTCACGGGGGTGCGCGAGCTTTCCATCATCGCCACCCCGCCGGTCGATCGCCTGGCGGTGCGCACGTTCGTGACGCCGTTCGATCCCATCGTGGTGCGCGAGGCGCTACTGCGCGAGCGCTACCGCGGCGGCCAGGCGTTCTATGTCATCCCGCGCATCGAGGACATTCCCGGCGCCCGCGCCTTTCTCGCCGACCACGTGCCCGAAGTGCGCGTCGCCGTCGCCCACGGTCAGCTTCCCGCGAGCGAGCTCGAAGACATCATGGGGGCGTTCTACGAGGGCAAGTACGACGTGCTGCTCTCCACCTCCATCGTCGAATCCGGGCTCGACATCCCCACGGCCAACACGTTGATCGTCGGCCGTGCCGACCGTTTCGGCCTCGCTCAGCTCTATCAGTTGCGCGGCCGGGTAGGGCGCGCAAAGACCCGCGCCTATGCCATCCTCACCGTGCCGGGGGAGAGGCAGATCACGCCGCAGGCGGAACGGCGCCTCAAGGTGTTGCAGTCCCTCGATAGCCTTGGCGCCGGCTTCGAGCTCGCGTCGCACGACCTCGACATCCGCGGCGCCGGCAATCTGCTCGGCGAGGAGCAGTCGGGCCACATCAAGGAAGTGGGCTACGAGCTCTATCAGGAGATGCTGGCCGAGGCGGTGGCCGCGCTCGAGGCCGGCGTCGAGCAGGCCACCGACAAGTGGTCGCCGCAAATTGCCGTCGGCACGCCGGTGATGATCCCCGAGGAGTACGTGCCCGATCTCTCGGTGCGCCTGGGCCTCTATCGCCGCCTCGCCGACATCGAGGAGGAGGCCGCGATCGACGCCGCCGCCGCCGAGCTCGTCGACCGCTTCGGTCCCTTGCCCGACGAGGTGAAGACGCTATTGGACGTGGTGGCGATCAAAGCGCTCTGTCGGCGGGCCAACGTCGACCGCATCGAGGCGGGCGCCAAGGGCGCCGTCATCGCCTTCCGCGACAACGTGTTCGCCAACCCCGAGGGTCTGATCGCCTGGATCAACAGCGACGGCGCCGACGCCCGCGTGCGCCCCGATCAGAGGGTGGTGGTGCGCCGCGACTGGGAGAACATCGACGCGCGCCTGCGCGGGACCAAAGCGCTGCTCGAGACGCTGGTGAAGATCGCGACGAAAACGGCCGCGGCCGCCTAGGCTGCCTCTTCGCGCGCCTTGTCGATGGCTTGTGCCAGGAATTCCGGCGATTGCGCCCCGGAGATCCCGATGCGGCTGTTGAGGATGAAGAACGGCACGCCGTTGATGCCGACTTCGCTCGCCCGCGCCGCTTCCTTGGTCACGAGCTCGACGTCGCGGTCCGACGCGAGATCGCGCTCCACGGTTTCCCGGTCGAGCCCATTCGCCACGGCCGCGTCCACCAGCACCTTGCGGTCGGTGAGATCGGCGCCTTCGGAGAAATAGAGCCGCATCAGGTGGTGGTTCATCTTGGCCGAATCCGGCGCCCACAAGATCAGCCGGTGCGCGTCGATGGTGTTGGGCTGGCGCGTGATGCGCTCGAACGCGTAAGTCAGCCCTTCCTCCGCCGCGAGCGCGGCGATCCTCGGCGCGTTGGCGAGATAGCGCTCCGGCGAGCCGAACTTGGTAGTGAGATAATCGGCGCGGTCTATGCCTTCGCGCGGCACCCACGGATTGAGAAAGAACGGCCGGTAGCGCACCTCTACCGGCACGTCGGGTCTGAGCTCGAGCGCCCGCTCCAGGCGCCGCTTGCCGATGTAGCACCACGGGCAAACCACGTCGGAAACGACGTCGATCACCACCGGTGCGCTCATGTCCTTCTCCTAGCCGGCGGCGCGCTGTTGCGCCCGGCGCGTCACCGCCTCGACCAGAAGGCGCGAGCAGCCGGCCTGCTCCAGCGCGCTCGCCGCCGCCGGCGGGTCGTCGGCCTCGATCAACAGGCGGCCGCCCAGGAGCGGGTCGTAAATAACGTAGACGGCGGCGTCGCCCGCCGCCGCGGTCACCCGGGACGTGAGGTCGTCGAGGCCGAAGCGCAAGGCCCCGATCGCCGCCACGTCCGCGGGCGCGCTGTCGACCACGAGGACATCGCCCTCGGCGCGGGCGCGGAAGCCGGTGCGCACGAAGCCTTCCTTGTTCGCCTCGAGCCGCGGCGCGTTGAGCCGGGCGTTGAGCAGAACCGGCGGATAGAGCCGCCTCGGTACCATGGCGCCGCCGAGCGAGAGATACCCGTCGGCAGCACGAGTTTCGATCAACGCGGGCGTGCCCTCGCGCGCATGTGGGGCCGCGACCGCGCCGAGCGGCAAGGGCGAGGCGCGCTCCGGCGTTGCGCGCCTGACCGCGAGCGCACCGATCTCGCCGAACACGGCGAGGTCGACCACGCTCTGCGCGGCAAGCGTCGAGAAGTCGATGCCGAGCGTCACCGGCGCGCGGTGGACGGCGATGCAGGAGCCGACCACCGTCACCTCGGAACCGACGAGCGAGGCGGCGGGAGCGAGCAAATGCGTCTTTCTCTCCACCGAGGCGAATACTTCCGACGCCGCGCCACTGAGCAACCGCAACGATCCGCCCGAGAGCAGCCACGGCACGAAGGCGCCGCCGATGCCGGCGAGGGTCGCCGGCGGCAGGCTCGTCACGATGGTGTCGCCGGGCTCGATCGCCGCCGCCACCAGGGTGGCGAAGCCGGCGGCCGTCCATTCTCGGTGATTGCGCGCGACCGCGAACGGGCCGCGCGCGGCCGCATCGAAGGTGACGATGGCGATGGCGTCCGGATCGGATGCCGGCGCTTCCTCCGCCTCGAGCCCGGCCTCGGAGCCGAGCTGGTCGAGGTCGAGCGGTACGGCACCGTCCGGCACCTGCCGGCCGAAGGCGCAGGGAAAGCTCAACGAGAACAGTTCGGCCGCCGCCGCGCACGCCACTTCCGCCGGGCGGTCGTCGCCGAGGCGCGCTAGGGTGATCAGCGCCTTGGCGTTGATCGGATCGAGGGCGCGCACGAGGTCGGCGCGGCCCCACAGCACCGGCACGGGTGCCGCCACATAGCCTGCGCGCAGGATGGCCAAGAGCGAGATCGTCGCTTCCACGGTGTTGGGCAGCGCCGTCGCCACCACCGAGTCACGCGGCAGTCCAAGCGAGCGCAGCCGGCGCGCGAGCTTGCGTACCGCGAGCTCGGCTTCGGCGTAGGTGAGCTCACGCGGGTTGCCGTCGGTGAAGGTCGCCCGGTCCGGCGGATCGACCAGCGCGATCGCCGTGGGATGTGCGGCGGCGTTGCGCCGAAAGAGTGCGTCGAGCGGGGCCGCGGCGAAAACCGCGGGCTCGGCGGCGGGAGCAGGGGGCGTAGTTACGTTCACGGCTTCTCCGATGTTTTCCACCAGGTCTCGATCTGCGGGCCCGCCAGCGGTGTCGCGGCGGGGCGGCCGATCGCGGGCCAGCGGGCGACCCACTGCTCCGGCAGATGGAACAGCGGCACGACATAAAAGCCTGAAATAAGCACGCGGTCGAGGGCGCGAGCGGCCGCCGTGAGCTCTTCCCGGCTCCGGGCCGCGACGATGGCTGCAATCAGCGAATCGATACCCACACTTTTCACACCCATGTAGTTGCGGGTGCCGGGCTGATCGGCGGCGGCCGAGCCGAAATAGAAGGCCTGCTCGTTCCCCGGCGACAGCGACTGGCCCCACACGTAGGGCATCATGTCGAAGTCGTAGTTCTGCCGCCGCCGTTCGAATTGCGCCCCGTCGACGAAGCGGACCGAGGCCGCGATGCCGGCGCGGCGCAGCATGGCGGCATAGGCAAGCGCCAAGCGCTCATCGTCGCGGGTCGCCACCAGAATCTCGAAGGCAAGCGGCTTGCCATCGGCGCGGGAGACGAGGACGCCCCCCTTTGGCTCGTATCCCGCTTGCTGGAGCAGCTCGAGCACCTGTTTCAGCCGAACGCGGTCGCGTCCCGAGCCGTCGGACACCGGCGGCTCATAGCGTCCGGCCATGACGTCGTCGCGTACCGCGTCGGGATAGGGCTTGAGCAAGGCGCGCTCCCGCGTGCCCGCCGGGCGGCCGCGGGCGGAGAGTTCCGAGCCCTCGAAGAAGCTCGCCGTGCGCCGGTAGGCGCCGTGATAGAGGTTGGCGTTCACCCACTCGAAGTCGAAAAGCTGGCCGAGCGCCTCGCGCACGCGGATGTCGGAGAATGGCGGCCGGCGGGTGTTGAATACGAGCGCCAGCATCGGGCTTGGCTGCCCGCTGACGAACCCCTCGCGGATGAGCCCGCCGCTTTTCGCCGCGGGGAAATCGTATTGCGACCGCCAGCGCCCGGGGTCGCTCTCGAAGCGCACGTCGTAGAGCCCGCGCTTGAACGCCTCGAAGTGGGTATTGGCGTCGCGGTAGAAGTCGAAGCGCAGCTCGTCGAAATTGTAATGCCCGCGGTTCGCCGCGAGATCGCGGCCCCAGTAGCTGGGGTCGCGCTTGAGCGTGACGCTCTCGCCCGGGCGCACGTCAGCCACCGTGTAGGGGCCGCTGCCGACGAGGGGCTTCAGGCCCGTCTCCTCGAAGCGCTCGGGGTCGATGGCGTGCTTCGCCAGCACCGGCATTAGCCCGAGGATCAGGGGCAGCTCGCGGTCGCGCTCCTCGCCGAAGATGAAGCGTACCGCCCGCTCGCCGACCTTCTCGGCGCGCACGACCTTGCCGTAGTAGGCGCGGTGATTGGGCCGCCCCTTGTCGCGCAGGAGCTGCCAGGAGAACAGCACGTCGTCGGCCGTCACCGGCTTGCCGTCGGAGAAGCGCGCCCGCGGATCGAGATGGAAGGTGACGTAGGTGCGCTCGGCATCGGTTTCGATTGTCTCGGCGATGAGCGGATAGAGCGTGAACGGCTCGTCGGCGCCGCGCGTCATCAGGCTCTCGATCACGTAGCGCCGCACGTCCTGGAAGGCGTTGCCGCGCACCACCAACGGATTGAGGCTGTCGAAGGAGCCGACGCTGGCGAGCGTGAGCCGGCCGCCCTTCGGCGCGTTCGGGTCGGCGTAGGGAAAATGGCTGAAGCCCGCCGCATGCGCCGGCTCGCCGTGCATGGCGATGGCATGCTGCGGCTCGGCGCGCGCTCCGCCGCCCAGAATCAGAATGAGCCCGAAAGCGAAAAACAACCGGTGCAAACCCTGTTCGCCCGTCGGGCGCCTCCAGCTCGCGATTCGTTCGGGAATGCGCCAATTTAGCATAGTCCGCGGGCGTTACCGCCGCGCGCCCCGGCCACGCTCATGCCGTATTTGGCGCCAGAAGGTCGACGTGAGGGCGGCCGGCCGGTAAAGTGCACTGGGGAGCGCGTTGCGCGCCGTCCAGCGTATCCAATCAAAAAGGGGAAGTTCAATGACACTCGGCAAATCCAATGCGCCTTATGCGGCGCGCGGCGTGATCGGCATTGCCGCGGTGCTGGCGCTTGGCATTGGTGGCGCGCTCGCCCAGGAGGCGAAGCACAGAAGCAGCCGCCGCAGAAGCAGACGGCCCCCGCGAAACAGGCCCCGGTGAAGCAGCCGGCCCAGACCCCGGTACAGCCGCAGCAGCCGCCCGCCGAGCAGGCAGCGGGCGAGGGCCAGCAGATGCAGATCATGCTCACCCCGTGGACCAAGATCTGCGGCAAGGACCAGGAAGCCAACAAGGAAATCTGCCTCACCACCCAAGAGGCGCGTGCCGATACCGGCCAGTTGCTCGCCTCCGCGCTCGTGCGCGAGGTGCAGGACGATCCCAAGAAGCAGTTCATCGTCTCGGTGCCGGTCGGCATGCTGCTCCGCCCCGGCATGCGCGTGGTGGTCGACCAGAACGCGCCGCAGCCCATCGCCTATTCGGTGTGCTTCCCCAACGCCTGCTACGGCGACATGGAGATCAACGCCGAGTACGTGGCCAAGCTCAAGAAGGGCCAGTCGCTGATCGTCCAGACGCTCAATCAGGTCGGCCGCACCATCAACTTCCCGCTGTCGCTCAAGGAATTCGCCAAGGCCTACGACGGCCCGCCCACCGACCTGAAGGTGGTCGAGGAGCAGCAGAAGAAGCTGCAGGAAGAATTGCAGAAGCGGGCCGAGGAAGCGCGCAAGCGTCTGGAAGCCACGCCCGGCGGCGGCGCACCGAAGCAGTAAGCCGTCCATGCGGCAACTATCGAGACGGCGCGCCAGAGGCGCGCCGTTTTGCTTTCCAGCGGCTTAGTTTAGTGAACCTGCTTGTCGCGGGCGCGGTAGCCGCCGCGGTCGTCGGCGGTGAAGCGCTCGTCGAGCTCCGGGTGCCGCAGCGGCTCTCCGGAAGTGTCGGGCAGGAGGTTCTGCTCCGACACGTAGGCGATGTACTCGCTTTCCGCATTCTCCGCGAGCAGGTGATAGAACGGCTGGTCCTTGGCCGGCCGGATTTCTTCCGGGATCGCCAGCCACCATTCCTCGGTGTTGTTGAAGGTCGGGTCGATGTCGAACACCACCCCCCGGAACGGAAAGATCCGGTGGCGCACCACTTGGCCGATGCGATACTTGGCTTGGCGGGGTTTCATGGCGAGCGACATGGGGTTGCTGGCCCAAAGTTTATCACGTGGATCGCGGCGGATTCGCGATTGCCCAGTATAAGCCCTTACCGCCGCTCTTTCGCCGCGACCAAGCGCGCCAGCTCCACCAGCACCCGCGCCTGCTTGAAGGTGGCGTCGTCCTGCATCTTGCCGTCGACCATGGCGACGCCGCCGCCTTTGGGCATCGCCGCCACGATTTTCTGGGCGAAAGCGACTTCGGCCGGGTCCGGGCTGAATACGCGCTTGGCAATGTCGATCTGGCTAGGGTGCAGCGTCCAGGCGCCGACGCAGCCCTGGATGAAGGCGCTCTTGAATTGAACCTCGCAGCCCTGCGGGTCGGCGAAATCGCCAAACGGGCCGTAGAACGGTTTCAGCCCGTTGGCGGCGCAGGCGTCCACCATGCGGCCGAGCGAATAATGCCAAAGATCCTGCTGCGCGGTCGCACGCGGCGCCTCGCCGGGATCGGCGATCACCGTATAGCCGGGGTGTCCGCCGCCCACCCGCGTGGTCTTCATGCCGCGCGATGCCGCGAGATCGGCGGGGCCGAGACTCATGCCGTGCAGGCGCGGGGAGGACCGCGCGATCGCCTCCACGTTCGTCACCCCCTCGGCGGTTTCGAGAATGACATGGACAAGGATCGGTTTCTTGATCGCGCGCTTGGCCTCGAGCTGCGCCAGCAGCTGATCGAGGTAGTGGATGTCCCACGGTCCATCGACTTTCGGGAGCATGATCACGTCGAGCTTTTCGCCCACTGCGCCCACGATCTCGGTCACGTCGTCGAGCGCCCACGGCGTTGCGAGAGCGTTGATGCGGGTCCACAAGCCGGTGGTGCCGAAGTCGACCTCGCGCGCCATCTGGATGAAGGCCTTGCGCGCGGCGACCTTCGCTTCCGCCGGCACCCCGTCCTCAAGGTTGCCGAGCACCACGTCCACCGCGGCCACGAGCTCAGGCACCTTGGCCCGCACCTTGTCGAGGTGGGGCGGCACGAAATGGATCATGCGCTCGAGCCGTACCGGCAGCTCGCGTATCGGTAGGGGCGCGCCGGCGGCAAGCGGCCGGTAGAAGTTGCGCGGAAGCTTCATGGACCGGGTTTAGCCGAGGCAGCCCGCAGCGGCAATTGACCGGGCCGCCTGACCCCGATACCGAAAAGCGGGTACGATTGCATCCGCCATGGCCGACATTCTGAGCCTCGCCTTGCCCTTCTTCGGGCTCATCTTCCTCGGCTTCGGCTCAGGGTGGCTGGTGAAGCTTCCCGAAGGCGGGCTTTCCTGGCTCAATTTCTTCATCATCTACATCGCGCTGCCGGCGTTGTTCTTCGAGCTTGTCTCGCGCACGCCCGTCGACCAGATCGCCAACTGGTCGTTCGTGCTCGCCACCACGCTCTCCACCTTCTGGTGCTTTGCCGTCGCCTTCGCCGTCGGCATGCTCCTGCGCAAGGGCAACATTCCCGAGGCGACGATCGCGGCGGTCACCGGCGCCTACGCCAACGTCGGCTACATGGGGCCGGGGCTNACCCTTGCGGCACTCGGGCCGCAGGCGACGGTGCCGACCGCGCTCATCTTCGTCTTCGACTCCACGCTGTTCTTCGCGCTCGTGCCCTTCTTCATGGCCATGGCCGGCGTCGAGCAGGAGAGCGCTGTCCGCACCGTGGCGCGCGTCCTCTTTCGGGTGTTCACCCATCCGTTTATCGTGGCGACGCTGCTCGGTATCGCCGCCGCCGCGGTCCACGTTCGCCCGCCGGCCGCCATCGATCGCATGCTCGACCTTCTGAAGAACGCCGCCGCACCCTGCGCGCTGTTCACGCTCGGGAGATCGGAAGAGC
>JGI12636J13339_1000012_pt1 | contig 22479 bp, 23 predicted proteins | sample BlaSpr_A8_Ref_M1_FD_13339 | JGI IMG/M metagenome (IMG submission 13339) | reverse complement strand
CGATTGTGTTGATCCACGGCTGGCCGGCAATGCTCGCTGCCTTCGTGCACACGATGCTCGCCGAATACCTGAGCTTTATCGTGCTCCTGTTCGCGCTCTACACGGTCGCGGGCGGCATCCTGGTGACCGGCACGATGCGCGGCACGCCATGGACTAACACCGCAATGCTGGCGCTCGGCACGGGGATCGCGAGCATCGTCGGCACCACCGGCGCGGCCATGATCCTGATTCGGCCGCTGATCCGGGCCAACGAGGCGCGGCAGCATAATACGCACGTCATCATCTTCTTCATCATTCTCGTCGCTAATGTAGGCGGCGCGCTTACCCCACTCGGCGATCCGCCTCTGTTCGTTGGATTTCTGCGCGGCGTCGATTTCTTTTGGACCGCGCAGCATCTGTGGATGCAAACCGCAATCATCGCGGCGTCGCTGCTGGCGATTTTTTTCCTGCTCGACCTATGGCGCTTCCATCCGGAAACGGTGACCGCTGGCAACGCGGCGGCCGAGCCCATGGGTGTGCGCGGCGGCATCAATTTCCTGCTGATCGCCCTGATCGTCGCAGCCATTTTGTTGTCGGCGACATGGAGGCCGGGAATCAATTTCGACATCTACGGCACGAAGGTTGTGCTGCAGAACGTCGTGCGCGACGCGGCGCTCGTCCTAATCGCCCTGCTGTCGTTGTGGCTGACGGCCGACGAGCACCGCGCCGCTAATGGCTTCACATGGGAACCGATCAAGGAGGTCGCCAAGCTGTTCGCGGGGATCTTCGCCGCAATTATCCCGGTTCTGGCCATGCTGGGTGCCGGCAAGAGCGGCACTTTCGCGTGGCTGCTTTCCGCTGTCACCGCGCGCGACGGCACGCCACACGATGCCGCCTATTTCTGGCTCACGGGAATTCTATCGGCCCTGCTCGACAACGCGCCAACCTATCTCGTGTTCTTCGAGCTCGCCGGCGGCGACGCGCGCGAGCTGATGGGGCCGCTTGCCGGAACGCTCGCGGCTGTCTCCATGGGGGGGGTCTATATGGGGGCGCTGACATACATCGGCAATGCGCCGAACTTCATGGTCTATGCGATTGCAACCGAACGCGGGGTCAGGATGCCCAGTTTTTTCGGCTATATGATGTGGGCTGGCGTGGTGCTGGTGCCGCTTTTCCTGTTGCTCACCTTGCTTCCCATCGCCCAATCCTGAAGCTGCATTGAGCTAGCCGGTGAACTGACCAGAAGGGTACCGACTGAACAAGCGTACAGTCGTGCAATTTTCAAACTTAAGGACAGGAGAAATGCTCAAACACACCATAACGGCGGCGACCATTATAGCCTTGATGCTGTCGCCCGCTCTGGCTCAATCGCTCCAGTCGGATTCTCTAACCAAGCCGCAGTTGGCCCAGAAAACTCCATCGAGGCCCATTAAGAAAGGCAATCGCAACGCGAGGCTCGCGGAAGTCGCTTCGATCAACGAAGATTTGATTGGCTTCGCACTGGACGACAAACCCGACAAGGTTGCGGAAAAAGTTGCAGCGATGCGGAAAGTGCTACCAATATTGCGTCCATTGCTCAACGACAGCACCTTCGAAACTCTCGGACGCCAGATCACCGACATGGAACAGGCATCGTCCAAGAACGACGTGTTAGGCACCGCGCTCGTGGCAGTCGAAGCCTATCGAACCATAGAGAATGCCATGGATGCCGTCGGTCGTTCTTCGCCTATTGAGGTGGCGATGATGGACTATTCGGGATTCAAGCTAAGTATCCTTTCGGCTGCACACGCAACGGACTGGCCGACGGTCGCAGCAACGGCAAAGGAGTCGGATAAGTTTTGGTCAGCCCTTACAAAAAATGTTCAAGACACCAGCATCCGGAGTTTGGTCGGAGCGATTCAGGATGGGCTCAGGGGCGCAGTCGAACGAAAGGACATCCATGGCGTGAAATTCGCTGCGAAAATGCAGCTCGAAGTAGTCGATGTTCTCGAACAATATTTTAAGGGCGCCTACAAAACTGGCAGGAATATTGCGCGCTGAAATTTAGTACGCTTCCGACATGGAACGATTCTTCCCGTTGTGGAATGTCCGCTTCTGGCACAAAGCGGATAATCGAGAACCCGTCGTCTCGCGCGCTAACGTTTGTTTGTGAATTTGGGCTCTCTTTGGGCTCTGAATTTCAGTACGCGTGCGGCCCAGATCCCAAGTCGGTGAGTCGCCGAGAAATGGCGCGCAATCGTGCTTCAATGCATCCGATTGAGCAGCAGGAATGTGGCGCGCGAGTTGGGAAGCTGTCGTTCTACCACTGAACTACGCCCGCCTCGCCGCCGACCTTAGCCAACCGGCGCGCCGCGCGGCAAGGCGGTCCGAAAAATCTCGCGCCGAGCCAAAGACTTCGCTGCCGGCCAGCGGCCTTACAGGTTGGCGAATTCGTGCTTTAGTGCGGGTAATTCAGCCGGCGCGAGGGGCGGAAAAGCATGCCTGGCGAGAGCGTCGAGCGGCGACTGGCCGCGATCATGGCCTGCGACATGGTCGGCTTCAGCCGCTTGATGGGCAGCGACGAAGAAAGAACGCTCAGCCGCCTCAAGGCGCTGCGCGACCAGACGCTTGCCGGGCGCATCGGCGCTAACCGCGGCCGCATCGTCAAGACCACCGGCGACGGGGTGCTCGCCGAGTTCACCAGCGTCGTCGATGCGGTGCGCTGCGCGGTCGAGATCCAGGAAGAGATCAACCACCGCAACAGTGCCGCGGGCGAGGAGCCGCGGATCGATTTCCGCATCGGCATCAACCTCGGCGACATCATCGTCGAGGGCAACGACATCTACGGCGACGGCGTGAACATTGCGGCACGGCTCGAAGGCATGGCCGAGCCCGGCGGCATCGTGGTGGCGCAGACGGTGCACGACCATATCCGCGGCAAGCTGCCGTACGGCTTCGACGACCTCGGCGAGCACACCCTCAAGAACATCGCGCAGCCCGTGCGAATCTTTCGCGTGTTGCTCCCGGGCGACATGCCGAGCATGGCATCGCCACGGACCGCCAAAGCGACGGGGGCGCGCCGGCTTTCCATTCTGGTGCTGCCGTTCAACAACCTGAGCAGCGATCCGAGTCAAGAATACTTCGGCGACGGCATCACCGAGGATCTCACCGTCGACCTGTCGCGCATTCCCGGCTCGTTCGTGATCGCGCGCAACACCGCCTTCACCTTCAAGGGCAAGGCGGTAAACGTGCAGCAGACCGGCCGCGAGCTCGACGTTCGCTACGTGCTGGAAGGCAGTGTGCGGCGCGCCGGCGACCACGTGCGGATCAGCGTCCGCCTGATCGACACCGAGACCAGTGCCACCTTGTGGGCCGGGCGCTTCGACGCCAACACCGCCGGCCTCCTCGATCTCGCCGACGACGTCACGAGTCAGATCGCGCGCACGCTCGACGTGGCGCTCACCGAGGCGGAAAGCCGCCGTGGCCAGAGCGAACGGCCGAACAACCCGGACGCCGTCGATTTGACCATGCGTGGTTGGTCGCTCCTGTACCGTCCACACTCGCCTGAGGTCCTGCACGAGGCGCGCGATCTGTTTGAGCGCGCGCTCAAGATCGACGGCAGCCATCCCCCGGCATTGATCGGCCTTGCCGAGTCGCACGTTTTCGAGATCGGGCTGATGTGGAGCAAGAAGCCGCAGGAGCAACTCGCCGCCGCGGCGCAGGCGGTAAACAAGGCGCTCGAAATCGACTCGCGGTACGCACGCGCCCATTATGCGCAGGCGATCGTTTGCCGGCTGATGCGCCGCTATGAGCAAGCGCTGGCGGCACTCGATACGGCGATCGCGCTTGACCGCAATCTTGCCGCGGCGCTCGCCCAGCGCGCCCTTATTCTCATCTATCTCGGCCATCCGGAGGAGGCGCTGGCGCCCATCGAACAGGCGTTCCGTCTGAGCCCACGCGATTTCAACCTCGCCAACTGGTTCTACATCAAGGCGGCGGTGCATCTGCAGCGGGAGGAATTCTCGCAGATGCTCGAGGCGACGCAGAGCGCGATCGCCGCAAATCCGCGGCTTACCCATCCGTACTTCGGACTCGCCGTCGCCTACGGGTACGTCGGCAAGATGAAAGAGGCGAAGACTGCGCTCGCGGAGTTCATGAAAATGCGCCCGGGGTGCACGATTTCGCAGCTGCGGCAGGAATATTGGCCGGCGGGCGCGCCATCGTTCCTCGAACGGGCGAAAAAACATGAAGGCATGCTGCGCAAGCTCGGGATGCCAGAATAACTACCGCGTTTTTTGCAACACGCACGCGAAGTAACGCATCCGGCCGCTGCCGAGGTCGACTGGAATGCGCGTTCCGGTCACTCCGATGAATTTCCCCATCAGGCTTTGCAGGAAGCGCGGGCACTCGCGTTTGTTGGTGTCGTGGCGGCGGTCGCCGTCGAGCTCCAGCGCCTGCACGACGTTCTGCGTGATCTCGGTGCGCTCGATGAGCTCGAGGCCGCTTTCCGCAAGCTTCCAGTCGAAGTCGGGAATTTCGTGGTCCCAGCGCAGGTCGGCGTAGAGGAAATATCCACCGGGGCGCAGCACGCGCTTTACCTCGGCGTAGAACCGCTCGATCGTCGGATAGCAGAACGACGCCTCGACGTTGATCACCGCGTCGAAGGAGGNGTCGGCGAACGGCAAGCGCTCGGCGTCGCCCTGGCGAAACTCCAGCCCCTCGACCTTGTGCACGCGCCGGCAGAACGCGACGGCGGACGCCGCGATGTCGAGGCCGACGAGCTTGCGCGGACCGAGGTAGCGCTTCACATACGACGCGCCGCCACCGCGGCCGCTCGACACCTCGAGCACGTCGCGATCCTTGAGATCGACCCGGCTCGCCACGCGATGATAGAGATAGGCGGGATAGCGTTCGTCCCAGTCGGCGCCCTTGAGCTTGGGCGGCGCATCGTCGGCGTAGCCGTAGTTCATGAAGGTCCAGAACTCGGCGTTGCGGAAATAGCTCGCGGCGAACTCGAAGAAACCGCGCCATAGGGCGCGGCGCACGGCGGGAACGCGCTCCGCCACCCAGAGAAAGCCTTCGGTGATCACTGCCGCCCCCTTGATTGCGCGACAAGCGTACGGGAGGCGCGGGCTCGGTTCAACGAGCGGCTTCAGCCGGAAAACGGCTTGAAATGCTTGGAGAGCTTCAGGCCCTGGGCCTGATAGTTGGAGCCGAGCGTTTGGCCGTAGAGCGTCGCGGCGCGCTCGGTCAGGCGCTCGTAGACGAGGCGGCCGACGATCTGGCCGTCCTCGAGAATGAACGGCACCTCGCGCGAGCGGACTTCCAGCACGGCGCGCGCGCCGCTGCCGCCGGCGGCCGCGTGGCCGAAGCCGGGGTCGAAGAAGCCGGCGTAGTGGACGCGGAACTCCCCCACCAAAGGATCGAAGGGAACCATCTCGGCGGCGAGGTCCGGCGGCACGTGCACCGCTTCCTTGGAGGCAAGGATGTAGAAGGCGTCGGGATCGAGCACGAGGCCCTGGGCGCTCGCGGCGCGCAAAGGTTCCCAAAAGTCGGTCACCGCGTAGGCGGCGCGCTTGTCCACGTCGATCAGGCCGGTGTGGCGCTTGGCGCGAAAGCCGACGAGGCCGCCGACGCCAGAAAGATCGACACTCACCGCGACGGCGCCGGTGCCAAGATCGGCGTCGTCGGCGTCCACCAGCCGCTCGCGCTTCTGCAGCGCGGCGAGTGCCGGGCCATCCAGCCTCGCCTCGCCGCGGCGGAAGCGGATCTGCGCGAGGCGCGAACCGCGGCGCACCAGGATCGGAAACGTGCGCGGGCTTACTTCCAGGAACAGCGGTCCCTCATAGCCAATGGGCACCGCATCGAAGGCGGCGACGCCGTCGCCGATCACCCGCGTGAACACGTCGAGGCGGCCGGTGGAGCTCTTCGGGTTGGTGGCGGCGGAGAGATCGCCGGGCAGCGCAAGCCGCTCCTCCAGCTCGACCAAATAGACGCAGCCCGCTTCGAATACGGTGCCCTGCTCGTTGAGCTCGATATCGTGGAGCGCGAGAGCCTGCAGGCGCTCCTCGATGCCGGCGCGGGCCGACGGCAGAAAGCTTGCGCGCACGCGCCAGGCGCGCTTACCGAGGCGCAGGTCGAGGCTCGCCGGCTGCACCTGGTCGGTGACAAACGGCGGCGCGGCAATGGCGCCCGCGGCACGCAAGGCCGTGATTGCCTGGCCCGGCAGAATGCCGGGCAAAGCGCGTACCGCCTGTGCCGCGATTGCCATATACTGACCCTTAACGGCCGCCTGCCTTGACGCCAAGGCCGCCGGCGCGATAATCCCCTCCTACTCCGTGGTCATTTGAGCCGGCCGGCTTGCAGCCACGTAAAACAACTCGCTAAAAGGCCGGGGACGCGCCGAAGTCCGGCCCGGATGTCCCCCGGCCGGACTTTTGACTTGAGGAGCGCGTCATGACCGTTCAGCCCCCCCGTCCTATCCTCGATCCCGCCTCGCTGCAGCCGGAGACCCGGCTCGTGCACGCGGGCGTCCTGCGCTCGCAGTTCGGCGAGAACTCCGAAGCGCTCTTCCTCACCCAGGGCTTCGTCTATGACGACGCCGAGAGCTGCGAGGCGCGCTTCGCCGGCAAGGAAGAGGGCTTCGTCTACTCGCGCTACGCCAACCCGACGGTAGCGATGTTCGAGGCGCGCATGGCGGCGCTCGAGGGTGCCGAAGCCTGCCGCGCGACGGCGAGCGGCATGGCGGCGGTCACTGCCTCGCTTTTGTGCCAGCTCAAGGCGGGCGACCACGTGGTGGCGGCCCGCGCTCTCTTCGGCTCCTGCCGCTGGGTGATCGAGGAACTCCTGCCGCGATACGGCGTCCCCTCCACGCTGGTGAACGGCACCGACCTCCAAGAGTGGAAGAAGGCGGTGCGGCCGCAGACCCGTGTCTTCTTCCTGGAGAGCCCGACCAACCCCACCCTCGACATCATCGACATCAAGGGCGTGGCCGAGATCGCGAAGAACGCCAAGGCACGCCTCATCGTCGATAACGTATTCGCGACGCCGCTGTTGCAGAGCCCGCTACCGCTCGGCGCCGACATCGTGGTCTATTCCGCGACCAAGCACATCGACGGGCAAGGCCGCTGCCTCGGCGGCGCCATCCTCGCGAGCAAAGAGTTCATCGCCGAGCATCTGCACACCTTCCTGCGCCAGACCGGGCCGTGCCTGTCACCGTTCAATGCCTGGGTGCTGCTCAAGGGCCTGGAGACGCTGCCGCTCCGCGTCGAGCGTCAGCAGGCGATAGCCGCCAAGCTCGCCGACTTCCTTGCCAGCGAAAAGCGAATCGAACGCGTACTTTATCCCGGCCGCGCCGACCACCCGCAGGCGGCGCTCGCCAAGAAGCAGATGAAGGGCGGCAGCACGCTGATCGCCTTCGAGGTACCCGACGGCAAGGCCGGCGCCTTCCGCTTCGCCAACGCGCTCCGGCTCATCCGCATTTCCAACAACCTCGGGGACACCAAAAGCCTGCTCACGCATCCGGCCACGACCACGCACCAGCGCTTCACCCCGGAAGCGCGCGCCGGGATGGGCATCGGCGACGGCCTGTTGCGGCTGTCCGTGGGGCTCGAACACCCGGACGACCTCGTGGCCGATCTCAAGCGCGGCTTTGCGGCGCTCTAGGCGGAGCGGCGATAGAGATCGGGCAGGAAGAACTCAAGGTTACCGATTTCCTCGACGCTGTGCTTGAGCCAGGCCTGCTGCCGCTCGGGCGGGAAAAGCCATTCGGTCATCAGTCGATTGAACCCGCTGCGGCCCGCCCAATTCGACGAGCCAATCGTCATCGTCGAGATGAATTGCGTGCCCGCCTCCCGCGGCAGGAATTGACCGTCGATGCTGAGCGCCGTGCCGCCTAAGACATGTAACTCGATCCGCGCCCCGGTTTCGTCGAGCTTGGTGAGATCCATTGCGACGTCGATCAGGTTCTTCATGTCGGCGCCGAGCGCCTCGACAATGTGGAATCGGGAGCCGACGCCGACGGACCCGTCCGCCAATCGCCTCACCACCGTGAAGTGAATATGGTCGACCGGGTGGAAAATCAGGTAGCGCGGATACGTTCGCCCGTTGACCTCAATGTCGCCCTCGATATTGCGCCAAAACCACACCAGCATCGCGGGGCTGACGCCGCGCAGGAGATCGTGCTCGATATAGAGTTCCTTGCGCCCGTCGGCGAGCGCGCGCTCCTCGACCCTCGCGCTCGACAAGGGCTTCATCTGCCAGTCGACCGGCCGCGGCGGCAGCAGGCGCCATTTCGATGCGCACGCCGCCGGCAAGACGCCGAACGCCGAAAGTCCCGCAAGCCAAAACGCTTGCTTCAGGAAATGCCGGCGCGCCAGTTCCCGATCGAGGTTCATAAGGCGTCTTCATCCTTGCGCACGCCAAGCTTATCCCCGGAGGCCGTTGCACGCAGCCCGCGAAACCGCTTCATTGGCGCCATGTATCAGGCTGTCACGCGCGGCATTCGGATCAGCGTCACGCCGCATTACATGGCCGAGCGCTCCTCGGTAGAGGATGAGCGCTATTTCTGGGCCTACACCATCGAGATCGTGAACCTCGGGCCGGTGACGGTGCAGCTCAGGAACCGCTATTGGAAGATCACCGACGCCCGCGGCCAGGTGCAGGAGGTGCGTGGGCCGGGCGTCGTCGGCGAGCAGCCGGTGCTGCCGCCGGGGGNGCGCTTCGAGTACACGAGCGGCGTGCCGCTGACGACGCCCACCGGGCTCATGGTCGGCACCTACGAGATGGAAGCCGAGAGCGGCGAGCGCTTCGAGGTGGACGTGCCCGCGTTCTCGCTCGACAGCCCGCACGGCAAGCGGGTGCTGCATTGACTGCATCCCGCCGGAAACAAGGCACCAGCGATATTGTGTTGTAATCCCGGGTATCCGATGCGAAGCCGGTAGTTTGCCGGTCAGCTATCCGAAGCGACGGTTTCAACCAATTGGACAATCGCGCGCTGCAATTTGCGATCACGAACCAGCGAATAGGCTTGAATCAATCGAAGCGCATCGGCTCGATCGAGAAACCTCAATATACGGCCCGTGTTTGAGCGTCCCGTATCGTGTACGCCAAAGAAATACGAAATGGGCACGTCGAGCACCTCGGCGATTCTTTGAAGCCGTCCGGCTGCCACACGGTTGCTGCCTTTCTCGTACTTCTGAATTTGCTGGAAGGTGACGCCGATGCGGTCGCCAAGTTTGGTTTGCGATACGCCGCGTTCCATTCGGCGCGCGCGAATGCGCCGGCCTACCTCGATATCTTGTGAACTGACCATTTTGGTCTTCGCTTGCATTGCCGTTCTCCATGCCGGCTGCTAGCCGGCGTACTATCCGATCTTGGCCTTCCGGGGCCGGGTCGCTACCGGAGGATTGTGTGCCATGTCGACCCGTGCAGGTGTCTCAGGTGTCTCATTAGCTGCTAGATCGCGTGGATGAATGAACTCGTCGCGGAACCATGGATACTTTCTTGGGTCGAATAGTGAACGCAGCCAGTCAATAAAAACGGAGACGCGCCTGATGCTGCGCGCGTCGGGGTGATAGGTCATCCAGATATCCGTCTCGTGTCGGAGCCCGATATCAATTGGAATCACGTCCGCGCCCAGTGCCGCGGCGTAGGTAGGCAACCCTCCAATTCCAGCACCAAGTTCAACCGCATAGAAGTGCGCAACGCTCGAGTTCGTGCGCACAGCAACGATCCCTTCGACGCTGGGCAACTTGAGAAGGCGGGTCAGAACGCCTTCGTCGATCTGTGGCGCCGTCTGGTCGACGATGCGGTGTTTCACGACCTCGCTTACGTCGGCCGGCACGCCGTATGTTTCCACGTATGAACGTGACGCAAATGGATAAATGTGCAGCCGACCCAGGCGAGCGGCCTTGAGATCGGGTCGATCCGGCTTCGTCAGTTGGATCGCGACATCCGCTTCCATCCGCAGCACATTCGCCCATTCCATGGAACTGCGCAGATCGACGACGGTGTAAGGATTTGCGCGGTTGAACTCGACGAGATGCGGCAATACCCAAAACGTTCCCAAGCCTTCGGTAATCGCGCAGCGCACGACCCCGCGCGTCGTGATGTCTTGATCAAGATAGGTCCGCAATTTGCGGCTTGCCCGCTCCATCTCTTGGGCCGCCGAATGAACGGAGCGACCTTCGGCAGTGAGACCGACCCCGTCGGGTAGTCGATCGAACAGACGGAAGCCGAGGGTGCGTTCCAGACGCTCGACGCGACGAACCACGGTCGAGGAGCTTGTCCGCATTACGGTCGCAGTCTTGCGAAAGCTCAGCGTACGCGCCACGACCACGAATAGACGCAGATCGTCCCAGGACACCCGCTCAAGCAATCCCGCCCCGATAGGGTGCCCCGCATTTGCAGCGGACCGTTGCAAAATCTTAATCATGCCCTCGGCGCTCTAATCGGTATTGTGCTGCCCAATATCGTTTCTGAAAAAACCTAGGAATGCAAATGCTGCCGAACACAACCATGTTCGCGCGCGCGGGGACCGTTTACCCGCAGCTAACCGGCGAAAAAGCGGGCAAGGAGTTCGATTTGGTGGCAGTTCCGGGCCGCCGGCGACTTGTCGTCGCACAGGCCAAGGGCAATGAAATAAGACCCTTGTTGAGAACGGCGGAGGCCGCGATCGGAAGCACGCTTGCACCTGAATCTGTGGTCGCCCGCGTCGCTGTAGCTCATCCCGACAGCCTTTGGACGTTTCGGAGAACCGACCAAATTGTCGGTGGGGCCGCGCTTCTGATGCTCAATTCCCCCGGCTTGGAGGCGCTGCTCGCCGGTAACATTGATCTCGCAGACCCGCCGCCCGCGTTTCTAGCGCACCCCGCCGCCGCGCCGGCCGCAATTTACGTCTGGGCCATCTTCGGGCCTTCGATCGCCATCGAGGGCATCGCTTACGTGATCGTGCGCCTGCAGTCGGATCCCTACCGCTTCGCGGACATTTACGCCCTTCCCCATACCAGGAATGGGATGCGGTTTACGCTGGGCCTGGGATTTCACGAAATCCCTGACCATCCGCAGCACCTGCTCCGGTATGTCCGAATCGTCAACCGGGCAGGTCACGCCTAAGGATCAACCATGCACTGCATGATGCCGCGCAATCGATCGAACTCGCTCTCCGACGACGGCCAGGCCGTGCACGAGAGCGGTGACGTCTTGATTCGCGTCGCCGCCTCGATTGCCGATCTGATGCAGGTAGTCGCCATCCGCGCGGCCGTGTATCTCGCCGAGCAGACCTGTCCGTATGAAGAGGAGTTCGACGGCAACGATTTCTGCGCGCTGCATCTGATCGCGGCCATGCGGGGCGAACCGGCCGGATGTATGCGGATTCGCTTCTTCGCCGATTTCGCGAAACTGGAGCGGCTCGCAATCAGACATGAATTCCGGCGCTCGCTTCTCGCTTTCGAGATCGTACGGGCAGGGATCAGGCTGGCACGGCTCAAAGGATATTCCCGGATCTATGGTCATGCTCAGGACCGACTCGTGCCGTTCTGGAGTCGGTTTGGCGCTCGCCCCATGAAGCCGCGCCGTCGGCTCGCATTCTCCGACTATTCCTACACCGAGATGCTGCTCGAGGCCGAACCGCATCCGGAGGCGCTGTCACTGGCGTCTGATCCGTATGTGCTGATCCGGCCCGAAGGGCTTTGGCACACACCGGGTCCGCTCGAAGCATCAGCCGTGAGACCGGTTTCTTCCCCGAATCGAAAGGCGCGTGCGGCGTGATGCACGCTTGTTGTCGATTTGTCGGCCCTGTCGCAACCGCGCGCGTTCCCTTTCCACGAGGACGCATGAAATGGTCGAACTAGGATCAAATGAAAACGTGATCGACTTGCGCTCCTACGTGGATCCCACACACGTGCCGACGCTCGTCCTCGTCGATCTGCAGGAAGAATACATAGCAGCGCCCCGCCGTCTTGCAGTGCCGGGGGCGGCGCAAGCGCTGGACAAGTGCCGGGTCGCCCTCGCGCACGCCCGCGCCATCGGGCTGCCGATCGCGTTCACACGCTGGATGGGGCGCGCGCCGTTCTTCAATCGGGCCACGAGATTTTCGAGCTGGATCAAAGGTTTCGAACCATCCGGAACCGAAATGGTGTTCGAACGCGACCGTCCTTCCTGCTACGCGAGCGTCCGGTTCGCCGAAATGATGGACATGACGAGCGGCGGCAACATCGTGCTCACCGGGTTCGCCGGTGAGACCGCCTGCCTTGCGACCGTGATCGACGCCTACCATCGCGGCCACCAGACGACGTTTCTTTCGGACGCCTCTGCGAGCCATTCGATCGATGACATTTCTTCTTCCGACCTGCACAGAATCGTCTCCAAGCTGATGCGCATGTACGGAACGGTCATCACGACAGAGGACTGGGTTAGGGCGACGGAAGTTAACGAGAGTATGGGGGGAGAGCGTCGATGGGTGCGTTAAATACCGAGGCGTTGGAGCAGTTCGTCACACAGTTAGAAACGCAAATCGCCCTGGCCAACCGCATGGCGCTTCCCGAGGCAGCGCAGCTCTTGGCCATGGCGCGGCTCGACGTGCAGATGAAGATGCATCAAATCAGCAAAGCCGAATTGAAAGCGTTGTGCGAGACTCTCGATCGATCGCTATACGGCCCACGTTCAGAGATGCACTGTCAGCGCAAGATTCGTTCCAGGCGCCGTCATCGATCCCGCGGCTATACCAAACCCGTTCGTGCTGCGATCCGTCCTGGATGACGGGTCCTCAAGCTTCGATTTCTCTTCGGTCGAATTCATAGTTACGCCCGCAGAACTCGCACTTCACCGTCACACGGCCCTTCTCCACCATGCCGGCGCGGTCGGCGGCGGAAAAGCTGCCGAGCAGGCCCTTCACCCGCGCACGCGAGCACGAGCACTCAGCCGCCACCGGCATCGGCCGGAAGACGCGCACGCCGCGCTCGTTGAACAGCCGCCACAACAGCTGCTCGCCGGAAAGCGCCGGGTCGATGAGCTCGTGGTCTTCGAGCGTGGCGACGAGGGAACGCGCCTCCACCCACGCGTCGTCCTCGGCGACGGCATGGCGCGGGGTGCCGGCCAGCGCATCGCCCGGGTCGAGGTCGGCGTGGGCGATACGTGCGGATTCGCGCGGCAGGAATTGCGCGAGCAGCCCTCCCGCACGCCACACCGGCACGCGGGAGCCCGCGCGCATCTCCTCGCCGGCGGCAAGGCGGATCACGGTCGGAATCTGCTCGGACTGGGCGAAGTAGCGGTGCGCCGCGACCTCCAGCCCCTCGCCTTCCAGCGCCACGACGCCCTGGTAGCGGTTCATGTTGCCGCCTGGGTCGATGGTCATGGCGAGATGACCCCGGCCGAGGAGGATCCCGCCGTCATGCTTGCCGTTCGCCACTTCGGCGACACGCCCGGCATCGAAGCGGGCATAGGCGCGCAGCCGCTCGGGCGCGGTCACGTCGACCACTAGCATGTCCACCGGCCCGTCGGTCTGGGTCTGCAGGATGAAGCGGCGCGCGGCCTTCAGGCTGGTGGCGAGCAGGGTGGCAAGGGTCGCCGCCTCCGCCACCAGGCGCGCCACCGGGCGCGGATAGTCGTGATGGGCGAGCAATTCGCCGAGCGCCGGCCCGAGCCGCACCATGCGGCCGCGCACGTCGAGCGGCTCGACCGCGAACGGCAGTACGCTATCGTCTTCGCTTTGCTCTCGCGGGGCGCGGGGCGCCGGCGCGCTCATCTCGCCGCCGCCGCGAGGCACCAGGCGAGAATGCCCTTCTGGGCGTGCATGCGGTTCTCCGCCTCGTCGAACACCACCGACTGCGGGCCGTCGATCACCTCGTCGGTGACCTCCTCGCCGCGATGGGCGGGGAGGCAATGCATGAAGATGGCGTCGGGCTTGGCAAGCTTCAAGAGCGCGCGGTTCACCTGATAGGGCTTGAGCAGGTTGTGGCGCTTCTTGCCGTCCCGGTCGCCCATGGACACCCAAGTGTCGGTGACGACGCAATCGGCGGCGGCCACCGCCGCCTCGGGATCGCGGGTGAAGGTGATGGCGGCGCCCGAGCTCTTCGCCCATTCGCGCAGCGCCGGCCTCGGCGCGAGCGAGGACGGCGTCGCCACCTTGAGCGCGAAATCGAAGCGGGCGGCGGCGTGGACCCAGGAGGCAAGCACGTTGTTGGCGTCGCCGGTCCAGGCCACGGTGCGGCCGCGGATCGCGCCCTTCTTCTCCTCGAAGGTGAAGACGTCGGCGAGCACCTGGCAGGGATGCGACAGCTTGGTCAGTCCGTTGATCACCGGCACCGTCGCGTAGGCGGCGAGCTCGAGCAGGATCTTGTGGTCGAGCGTGCGAATCATGATGGCGTCGACGTAGCGTGACAGGACACGCGCGGTATCGGCCACGGTCTCGCCGCGGCCGAGCTGCATCTCATCGCCGGTGAGCGTGATCACGTTGCCGCCGAGCTCGCGCATGGCGACGTAGAAAGAAACCCGCGTGCGCGTGGACGGCCGGTCGAAGATCATGGCGAGCGTGCGCTTGGCGAGCGGCTCCCGGGCGGAAGCGCGCTCGCGCTTGAGATCGCGGGCGCGGTCGAGGATGCCGCGCAGCTCGCCTGCCGGGAGATCCGCGAGATCGAGAAAGTGCCGGACACCGTTGCCGCTCATTCCGCCGCTCCCCGGGTGGCGCCGAGCGACGCCTCGAGCTTGCGGCAGGCGGCATCGAGCCTACTCACGCATTCGGCGACTTCCGCCTCGCCGACGATGAGCGGCGGGAGCAGGCGCACGACATTCTCCCCCGCCGCGGCGGTGAGCAGGCCTTCCTCGCGCGCGGCGGCGACGAGATCGCCATTCGGCACCAGCATGCGCAGGCCGATGAGCAGCCCTTCGCCCCGCACTTCCGCGATCACCTCCTTGTAGCGGTCCTTGAGCTCAGCAAGCCGCTGCTTGAGGAGGAGCGCGGTGCGCTGCACGTTTTCGAGAAAGCGCGGCGCCAGCACGACGTCGAGCACGGCGTTGCCGACGCTCATGGCGAGCGGATTGCCGCCGAACGTGGAGCCGTGGGTACCGACAACCATGCCCTTGGCCGCTTCTGCGGTGGCGAGGCAGGCGCCCAGCGGGAAGCCGCCGCCGATGCCCTTGGCGATTGCGGCGACGTCGGGCTTAATCCCGGTCCACTCGTAGGCGAAAAACCGCCCCGTGCGGCCGACGCCGGTTTGCACCTCGTCGAGCACGAGCAGGAGCCCGTGCTTGTCGCAAAGCTCGCGCAACGCCTTGAGGAAGCCAGGCGGCGCCACGCGCACGCCGCCCTCGCCCTGAATCGGCTCGATGATGATCGCTGCGGTCTCCGGACCGATCGCGCGCTTCACCGCGGCGAGATCGCCGAAAGGAACGTGGTCGAAGCCGGGCATGGCCGGCTCAAAGCCGTCGAGATATTTCGCGTTGCCGGCGGCGGCGAGCGTCGCGAGCGTGCGGCCGTGGAAGGCGCCTTCGAAGGCGATGATGCGGTCCTTCTCAGGCCGGCCGGAGGCGGCTTGATATTTGCGCGCGACCTTGATCGCGCCCTCCATGGCCTCGGCGCCGGAATTGGCGAAGAACACCGTGTCGGCGAAGCTGATTTCCACGAGCCGCTCGGCGAGCCGCTCGGCCTCAGGAATGCGGAACAGGTTCGAGACGTGCCAGACCTTCTGGGCCTGCTCGGTGAGCGCCGCCACGAGCTTGGGGTGGGCGTGACCGAGCGCATTGACCGCGACGCCACCGGAGAAGTCGAGAAAGCGCCGCCCGTCGGTGGAGATCAGCCACGCGCCCTCGCCCCGCTCAAAAGCGAGGTCGGCCCTTGCATAGGTGGGCATCAACGGCGCGATCAAAACTGCCTCCTCGGTCCCAGCGAGGGGCCGAAACGAAATGTGCCGCCCGGCGGCGGCACCGATCCAATCTATTGTACGGCCTCCGGCTGTCAACCGAGGGGCGCACCCCGAAAAACCCGCATGCCGCAAGCATTCTGTGAAGATCACACCTTGCTTGCTTGCAGACTCTTGTTTTGCCGAGTCTGCCTATTGTAGTGTGGGCTTCGTCGCATACGACATCTCGTTGCGATGACTGTCACCCGGTAGCGTTGACGTGCGGTGCCGAAGCGGGCGCGAGCCTGATTCCGGCAATCGGTGAAGGATTCCGCCTAAGGCCTTGGGAGATTTGAATGAGCTGGACTGACGAACGGGTCGAACTCCTGAAAAAGCTGTGGGCCGACGGGCTCTCGGCAAGCCAGATCGCGGGCCAGCTCGGCGGGGTAACCCGCAACGCCGTGATCGGCAAGGTGCACCGCCTCGGCCTCTCCGGCCGGGCGAAGTCGCTTTCGTCGTCGTCGTCCCGGCCGCGCAAGCCGCGGCCCTTATCGCATTCCATGCGTCCCCGGCTGCGCTACTCGGGAAACACCGCGCTCGCCGCCTCGCCGGAGATGGAGCCGGACCTCGACCCGTTGGCCAATATCGTGCCCATGGGCCCGCGGGTGTCGATCCTGGAGCTGAGCGAGGTGACCTGTCACTGGCCCATCGGCGACCCGGGGACGGAGGGATTCGCCTACTGCGGCACCAAGTCGAAGCTCAACAACCCCTACTGCCCCTATCACGCGCGGCTCGCCTACCAGCCGCTCGCCGACCGGCGCCGCGAGCGCAGGCTCGCGCGGAACTGAACTAGTCGGCGGCGAAACGCTCGTCGAAGGAATAGCCGGAGCCGCGCACGGTGCGGATCGGATCGGCCTCGCGGCCGCGCACCAGCGCCTTGCGCAAGCGGCCGATGTGCACGTCGACGGTGCGCTCGTCCACATAGACGTCCCGCCCCCACACGCCGTTGAGCAACTGCTCGCGGGTGAACACGCGGCCGGGGCTCTGCATCAGGAACTCGAGCAGACGGAATTCGGTGGGGCCGAGCGACAGCTCGCGGCCGGAGCGATGCACGCGGCGCCGGTCGCGGTCGAGCTCGAGATCCCCCGCCTTCAGCACCGACGCCACCTGGTCGGGTTTGACCCGGCGCAAGAGCGCGCGCACGCGGGCGATCAGCTCCGGCACCGAGAACGGCTTCACCACATAGTCGTCGGCACCGGTCGCCAGTCCGCGCACGCGCTCGGACTCCTCCCCGCGCGCGGTGAGAATCAAGATCGGCAAGGTTTTCGTCTCCGCGCGGCCGCGCAGGCGGCGGCACAGCTCGATGCCGGAGACGCCGGGCAGCATCCAATCGAGGATGAGAAGGTCGGGCACCGCCTCCTTCAGCCGCGTGTCGGCTTCGTCGCCGCGCGCAACGGTATCGACCGCATAGCCCTCGCTCTCCAGATTGTAGCGGAGAAGCGTGGCCAGCGATTCTTCATCCTCGACGATCAGGATGCGCGGCTGCATGGTGCCATTCAGGATGTGCGCGGCAGGCTAATCTTGGTCAAGCTCGAGGTATCGAGCTTCGGCCGCTCGTCGGCAAGCGGCTCGCCAATCACGAGGTAGTGCACGGTCTCGGCGATGTTGGTGGCGTGGTCGCCGATGCGCTCGATGTTCTTGGCGGCGAACAAGAGGTGGGTACATAGCGTGATCTGGCGCGGATCCTCCATCATGTAGGTGAGGAGCTCGCGGAACAGCGACGTGTACATGGCGTCAACNTCGCCGTCGCGCCGCCACACGGCCATNGCCCGGGCGTCGTCCTGCTTCGAGTAGGAGTCGAGCACCTCCTTGAGCTGCTCGATCGCAAGCTCCGCCATGTGCTCGACGCCGCGGAGCTGCTTCTGCGCCTGGTACTCGCCATTCAGCGCCAGCACGCGTTTGGCCGTGTTCTTGGCGAGGTCGCCGACGCGCTCGAGGTCGCTGGCGATGCGCAGCGCCGCCACGATCTGACGCAGGTCGAGCGCCATCGGCTGGCGGCGGGCGATGATGGAGATGGCGGTGTCCTCGATCTCCCGCTGCAATGCGTCGACCGCCCGGTCCTCGGCGATGACCCGTTCGGCGAGCGCGGTGTCGCGCTTCATCAAGGCGTCCACCGATTGGCCGAGCATGCGCTCGGCGCGGCCGCCCATCTCGACCACCTTGTGGCCGAGGTTGCGCAGCTCATTTTCATACGAGGCGACGATATGTTCGGTCATGGGGGTCCTTCCCGGCGTCAGCCGAAGCGGCCGGTGATGTAGTCCAGCGTGCGCCGGTCCTTGGGGTTGGTAAACATCATGTTGGTGGGCCCGGCCTCGATCATGTTGCCGAGATAGAAGAACGCCGTGATGTCGGCGGCGCGCGCGGCCTGCTGCATGTTGTGGGTGACGATGACGATGGTGAAGTCCTGCTTCAGTTCGTCGATCAGGTCCTCGACCTTGGCGGTGGAGATCGGGTCGAGTGCCGCCGTCGGCTCGTCGAGCAGGATCACCTCCGGCTTCACCGCGATGGTGCGGGCGATGCATAGCCGCTGCTGCTGGCCGCCCGAGAGCCCGAGGGCGGAGGCGTGCAGGCGATCCTTGACCTCGCCCCATAGCGCCGCCTTGGTCAGCGCCCACTCGACGATCTGGTCCATCTGCGCGCGCGAGACGCGTTCGTACAGGCGCACCCCGAAGGCGATGTTCTCGTAGATCGACATGGGGAACGGCGTCGGCTTCTGGAACACCATGCCGATCTTGGCACGCAAGAGGTGCAGATCCTGCTCGGCCCGCAGGATGCTGACGCCGTCGAGCAGCACTTGGCCCTCGGCCCGCTGGTTGGGATAGAGCTCATAGATGCGGTTGAGCACGCGGAGCAACGTCGACTTGCCGCAGCCCGACGGGCCGATCAGCGCGGTCACCCGCCGCGCGGCGAACGACAGGGTCACGTCGTGCAGCGCGCGCGTGTCGCCGTAATAGAACGAAAGATCGTGAATGGAGAGCTTGTCGGGAACATTGGCGCCCTCGGCAGGCACGCTTGCGGGCTCCGCCGGAGCAACCTGGATGGCGATCGAGTTCATTCGTGGCTCCTCTTGGCGGTGAGCACGCGGGCAAGAACGCTGAGCGTCAATACGGTGAAGGTGATGATGAGCGCGCCGGTCCAGGCGAGACGCTGCCAGTCGGCATAGGGACTGAGCGCGAACTGGAAGATCACCGCCGGCAGGCTCGGCATCGGCGCGTTGAGGTTCGTGCTCCAGAACTGGTTGTTGAGCGCGGTGAACAGGAGCGGCGCGGTCTCGCCCGATATGCGCGCGATGGCGAGCAAGATGCCGGTGATGANGCCGGCGCGTGCCGCGCGATAGGCGACACGCGAAATCATGAACCAGCGCGGCGCGCCAAGCGCGGTTGCCGCCTCGCGCAGCTTGCCCGGCACGAGCAGGAGCATGTCCTCGGTGGTGCGCACCACCACCGGCACGACGATGACGGCGAGCGCGACGGCGCCGGCAAGGCCCGAGAAATGGCCCATGGGGACCACCATGATCTCGTAGATGAAGAGGCCGATGATGATCGATGGCGCCGACAGCAGGATGTCATTGATGAAGCGCACGTAGGCGGTCAGCCGGTCGTAGCGGCCATATTCGGCCATGTAGGTGCCGGCAAGGATGCCGACCGGCGTGCCGAAGATCACCGCGAGCACGGTCATGATCAGGCTGCCGACGATGGCGTTGAGCAAGCCGCCGTCGCTTCCCGGCGGCGGGGTCATCTCGGTGAAGACGGAGAGGCTGAGACCGGCGAGCCCTTTGGCGAAGAGCACGGCGAGGATCAGCACCAGCCAGGCGAGCCCGAACGCCGCGGCGGCCACCGACAGGCCGAGCCAGATGCGGTTCTTCAGGAGGCGCTTCGAATAGTGGCTCATCACAATCCCGGATGCTGCTCGATGCGGCTCAACAGGTAGCGCGCGATGGCGAGCACGGTGAAGGTGATGAAGAACAGGATGAGGCCTAGCGCGATCAGCGCCGAGGTGTAGAGGTCGCCCACCGCCTCGGTGAACTCGTTGGCGATGGTGGCCGAGATGGTGGTGCCGGGCGCGAGCAGCGATGGATTGATCTTATGGGCGTTGCCGATGACGAAGGTGACCGCCATGGTCTCGCCCAGCGCGCGGCCGAGGCCGAGCATGACGCCGCCCAGCACGCCGGCGCGGGTGTAGGGCAGCACGACATTCCAGACCACCTCCCAGGTGGTGGCGCCGAGCGCGTAGGCGGATTCCTTCAGCACTGCGGGCGTCGTCTCGAACACGTCGCGGGTGATCGAGGTGATGAACGGCAGCACCATGATGGCGAGGATCAAGCTCGCCGTGAGCATGCCGATTCCGTAGGGCGGGCCGGCGAACAGCGCGTTCAGCACCGGAATCGGCCCGAACAGCTCGATCAGCGCCGGCTGCAGCGTCTGCTGCAGGAACGGCGCGAACACGAACAGGCCCCAGATGCCGTAGATGATGCTGGGAATGCCGGCCAGCAACTCGATGGCGATGCCGATCGGCCGGCTCAGAACGCGCGGGCAAAGCTCGGTGAGGAAGATTGCGACTCCGATTCCGACCGGTACCGCGATGCCCATGGCGACTACCGAAGTGACGATCGTGCCGTAAATCGGCGCCAGCGCCCCGAACTTCTCGGTCACCGGGTTCCAGCTTTGGGTGGTGAAGAAATTGAAGCCGAACGCGCGCAGGGCCGGTATGGCGCCGAGGAACAGCGACACCATGACGCCAAACAGGATGATGAGGACGAGAAGCGCCGAGCCGCGCGTCAGATTGTGGAATAGTTTATCGGAGGCGATGAATCCGCGAAGCACGCGCGCCCGGTCGGCCGCTGTCGCTTCGCTCATCGTTACGTCGACCATCGCCCCCGGCCTTATTTTTTTTATGACTCACAAGGAAAGGAGGCCGGGCTTCCCCGCCGGCCTCCTTACGCAACGACAAAGCAACCCCTACGCAACGCTCACATCGTGCTGGCGAAGACCGGCTTGCCGTCGGCGCCCTTGATCGAGTCGCTCCACGTCTTGCGGATAAGCGTCACGACGTTGGCGGGCATCGGAACGTAGTCCAGGTCCTGGGCCATCTTGCCGCCCTTGCGGTACGCCCAATCGAAGAACTTGAGCGCCTCGGCGGCCGCCGCCGGATCCTGCGGCTGCTTATGCATGAGGATGAAGGTGGCGCCAGCGATCGGCCAGCTATTGGCGCCGGCCTCGTTGGTGAGGATCACGTAGAAGCCCTCCGCCTTCGCCCAGTCGGCGTTGGCGGCCGCCGCCTGGAAGCTTTCGGCGCTCGGCGCCACCGATTTGCCGTCCTTGTTGATCAGGTCGACGATCAGAAGCTTGTTCTGCTTGGCGTAGGCATACTCGACGTAGCCGATCGACCCCTTGGTCTGCATGACGTTGTTGGCGACGCCTTCGTTGCCCTTGGCGCCGATGCCGACCGGCCACTCGACCGCGGTGTTGGCGCCGACCTTGCTCTTCCAGTCGGGGCTCACTTTGGACAGGTAGTCGGTGAACAGGAACGTGGTTCCCGAGCCGTCGGAGCGGTGCACCACCATGATCGCCTGTGCCGGAAGCTTGGTCTCGGGATTGAGCTTCTGAATCGCCACATCGTTCCACTTGACGATCTTGCCGAGGAAGATGTCGGCGAGCGTCTTGCCGTCGAGCTTGATGTCACCGGGCTTGATGCCATCGAGGTTGATCGCCGGCACGGCGCCGCCGATCACCGTCGGGAACTGGATGAGTCCGGCATCGTCGAGCTCTTTGGACGTGAGCGGCATGTCGGAAGCGCCGAACGTCACGGTCTTCTGCTTGATCTGCTTGATGCCGCCGCCGGAGCCGATCGACTGGTAATTGAGACCGATGTCGGTCTCCTTCTTATAGACGTCGGCCCACTTGGCGTAGATCGGATAGGGGAAGGTGGCGCCGGCGCCGGAGATGTCGGCGGCAAGCGCGGAGCTGGCAAGCGAGGCGCCGATGAGCGCGAAGCCCGCCCGCAAGGCGAGGGTTGTGATGTTCACGGTGATCTCCATCCTGTGAATCCATCCCCCGGCTTTTGTTTTGTTCTTGGCCAGAGGTCCCGGGTTGGCCCGGGGTCTTCGCCTCTGCGCTTAAGCTCTCCAGGCAAAGCTTCTATGACTCACGGATGACAGAGCGATGACGCCTCAAGCTATTGANGCGACTAGCGATTCCGGAGGCGCCAGCGGCAGTCGGACGGTGAANGTGGCGCCCTCGCCGANCNNNCTCTCNACGCCGAGGCGGCCGCGNTGGCGGGCGAGGATGTGTTTCACGATGGCAAGNCCGAGACCCGTGCCGCCTTGCTCACGGCTCGCACCCACGTCGACCCGATAGAACCGCTCGGTCAGCCGCGGCAGGTGCTCGGGCGCGATGCCGGGCCCGAAGTCGCGCACGCTCACCACCGCCTCGCCGTTTTCGGCGCGCATGCCGATCTCCACGCGCTTGCCGCCGGCGCCGTATTTCAGCGCGTTCTCCACCAGGTTCTCGAACAGACGGACGAGGTCGTCGCGCTCGCCCAGCACGGCGACCGGCGCCTTCGCCTGCTCCACGTCCATCGTCACCTTGCGCTCGCGGGCGAGCGGATTGAGCGAGTCGCAGACGTC
>JGI12636J13339_1000011_pt1 | contig 22835 bp, 21 predicted proteins | sample BlaSpr_A8_Ref_M1_FD_13339 | JGI IMG/M metagenome (IMG submission 13339) | reverse complement strand
CGATCTTGATGTCAGCTCTGGGTCAGACACGGACATCCAACAAAGCTTTGCTGATTTCTGCTTCGTGCCATGAACGGCCCAAGAGCCACGTCCGTATTGAGCCGGTCTACCTCTAACTGCGCACCGGGTTAAATGATCAGTCCGCCAGTGCACGAAAGATTTCATTCTCGGCCGGGCGCAAAAAGGCCTTCCGTCGACCCAGCTCCCTTCCGGAATGCGGGAGTGGTGACGTTCTCATGCTCTTCCCTCGCGGCTTGTGACGGATAAACCTCATAGAACAAAAAGACCGATGGGTCCTTCATTGAGCGATAGAGTCGGTACGTCACGTTAGGTTCTGCCTTTCTCACAAACGCTACAAGCTTGAGGAAGCGCGCTTCCACTTCGGCTTCACGCCCCGGTGCGGCATAATGCCGGGATATTTCGTAACCGACTCATCGGCCGCACACGAAATTTGTGCAGCCCCCACGAGAAGAACACCGCAAAGAATTGTCCTCGCCAGCGAAAGTACTGACCTGCGCATGTTTTCCTACCGTGTGAACCGACATTCCCCAGATGACCAAGGATCGGCGTGAACTATAGCATTTTGTTGGGTATCCGGCAGCCCACTGACGGCCTCCGTGCCCGGGTCGCCTTTGGGTCAAACTCAGAAGCAGCGGCATGTCCGTATTGAGTCTGCTTCACCCCGATGAGCAGACATTCATAGCCGNGGCTGGCAGGTCCGTTGGTTGCCAGAACCAGACATCCTTTGGCCCGCGATGATACCGCAGAGAGTGCGCCTGTAGGCGAGCCCTGGAGAGAGGTCATTCGCGGCGGGCCATCCACCCCTGCCAATGGTTGGTGTAGAATAGCGCAGAGAGGGTAGCGATATGGCCACTTTGGGAGGTAACATGAAGAAGTTCGGAATTTTTATGGCTGTCGCTTACGGAGCGAGCCTATGGGCCTTGGCAGCGAGCCATAGCCCGGCCGACGCCAAGGACAAGGTAAAGGTCGGCTTCATCGGATCGCTGACCGGCGGCACTTCCGCCAACGGCATCGGCGGCCGCAACTCGGCCGATCTGGCCGTTCGGCTCAGAAACGCAGACCCGAAAGCCAAGTACGAATACGAGATGGTCGTGCTTGACGACGAATGCAAACCGAACATTGGCGTCCAAGTGGCCACCAAACTAGCCGCTGATAAGGACATCATCGCCGCCGCAACGCATTACTGCTCGGCGGTCGCCATCGCGACGGTTGATACCTACCATAAATTCGGCCTACCGGTGGTCGTGTGGGGCGCGGTGCTGCCGGATATCACCTATCGCAACAAGTACCCCGAGGTGCATCGCGTCAACGGCACCATGATCAACCAGAACCAATTGAACACGGCGTTGCTCACAAAACTAGGCTACAAGACCTTCGCCGTCATCCACGACACCACCGACTACGGTAAAGGCCACAACAAATACTTCAGCGAGGCACTGGAGAAATTGGGCGGCAAGATCATTGGCACGTACGGCGTCACCTCCGATCAACAGGACTTCAGCGCCGAACTGACCCAGATCAAGTCGCTTAACCCGCAGGTTATCTATTTCGGCGGCCTGACACCCATCGGCGTGCGCATCCGTGCGCAGATGGACCGTCTCGGCCTCAATAACGTCGTCTTCGACGGCACCTCGGGGATCAAGTCCGACGCCTATATCGAGGGTTTGGGCAAGCTGGCCGAAGGCTCGCTGTCGTTCCTCGAAGGCGCGCCGACCGAACGGCTGCCAGGCGGCAAATTCTTCCTTGAGAAGTACAACGCCCAGAACTATGCGAACCCACCCGAGGCCTACGGCGCCTTCGCCTTCGCGGCCATGAACCTGATCCTTGATACCATTGAGGAGCAAGGTCCGAACCGGAACAAGGTCCGCGACGCGTTGAACAAAGTCCGGAATGTAAATTCGATCATCGGCGAGATCACCTTCGACGATCACGGGCAGAATACCGTCCCTATCATCACGGCTTACGTGGCACAGGACGGTAAGTGGGTCGTCTGGGAAGATAGCGAGTACGCGAGCGGCAAGCGCAAGCTGCCGGGGCAGAAATAGCACGATCGAGGGGCGGGGAGGGCCCGGCTAAGGCCGTCCCCGCTTTCTGTCTTCTGTCCAAACGGGGCTAAGGACGAAGCATGGACCTGGGGCTTTTCGCCCAGTACGTCATGAACGGGCTGATGCTCGGCATGATGTACGCGCTCGTCGCGGTGGGCTTCACGCTGTTTTTCGGCGTGCTCGACATCATCAAGTTCAGCCACGGCGACGTGCTGACCGTGGGCGCTTTCACGGCGCTTGCCACCTTCATCGGCCTGCGCGCTGCGGGCTTCGATTCGAACATACTCCAGCTCCTGGCCATGCTGATCGCCGCCATCGGTGCCATGGCGATCCTGGGCGCCGTCATNGCCCGCGCTTTCATTCTACCGCTGCGCTACGCGCCTGCGCTGAATACCCTGCTGATNACGTTGATGCTTGGCACAGTGCTGCGTGAATTGGTCCGCCTGCTTTATCCAGACGGCGCCAACCCGAAACCTTTTCCACGGCTTCTGCCGGTCAATTCTATCAGCTTCGGCAATTTCAATCTGCGGCTGGACAACGCGATCATGCTGACTGTCGGCGTGCTTGTCATTGTCGGCCTGCAGTTGTTGCTCAACAGGACCAAGCTCGGCCTCGCCATCCGCGCCGTGGCGCAGGATGAGGAGACGGCGAAGACGATGGGCGTCAACTTCAATTTGATCGTGCTGATCACATTCGCGATCGGCTCGGGTCTCGCCGCCTTCGCCGGCGTCATGAACGGCCTTTACTACAACGAGATCAATTTCGGCATCGGCCTCTATCTCGGCGTGGTGGGCTTCAGCGCGGCCATTGTCGGCGGGCTCGGCAATATCTACGGCGCCATTCTCGGCGGCTTTCTGTTCGCGGCTTTGCAGACGATTGGCGCGGTCTCGCTGCCCTTCGCCAGTGCCTACAAGGACGTATTCGCCTTCGGTATTGTCATCGCCATCATGGCTTGGCGGCCGACCGGTCTTATTCCGGAAAAATTGAGCGAACGGGTCTGACCCCATGACTCCGCAGCGGAAGAGGGCAGCGGAATCGATCCTGCCGGGCGCCGTGGCATTGGCGCTGGCAACGGCCTATCTGATCGTGCTGCTGCGGGTCGAGAACCAGAACACCATCCTGGTACTTTTGGGAATCGGCATCGCCATCGTCTTACTGGCCAACTGGTTAGGCTGGCTNGCTTCGGTCGGCCACAGCTTCGGCGAGCGAGAAGACGCACTCGGGCCGCTCGCCATCGTGGCGGCAATCGTCGTTATGGGCTACTTCCACGAGGATCACTTCGTGCTGCTGCTCCTATGCACGGTGCTGCTCTACACCGTCGCCACGCTGGGTCTGAACTTGCAGTTCGGCTATGCGGGCGTACTCAATTTCGCCGGCGCCTCCTTCTTCGGTATCGGCGCCTATACGGCCGCGGTCCTTAACCAGCATACGGCCATTCCGCACTTGATCGTGCTGCTGATCGGCGGGCTCATGGCAGCTTTGATCGGCTGCTTGCTGTTGTTGCCGGTATTGCGCACGCGCGGGCACTATGCCGCCGTCGTTACTATCGCCTTCGCGCTTCTGTTGAAAACATTCCTCGAGGTCAATGACGTTCTTGGCGGGCCTCAGGGTTTGCAGGTCAGGAGCATGAATGTGCTCGGATGGTCGTTCAACAACAACATCGAGATTGGTAGCCTACAGCTGTCGTTCTACACGAGCTATTTCGCCACGAGCCTGCTGATCCTGATCGGTGCCTTCGCCATCGTGCGCCGGCTGGAGCGCTCCTGGATCGGCCTCAACCTCGATGCGATCAGGCTTGATGAAACCGCCGCTAGCTGCTTCGGGCTCAACATCGTGCGCTGGAAAGTGACCGCCTTCCTGCTCGGCAACTTCATGATCGGCGTCGCCGGCACCTTGCAGGGCATGGTGATCGGCTTCGTGCAGCCCAATAACTACACGTTCGCCGACTCGCTCATCTTCGTGTCGATCCTGTTGCTCGGGGGCATCGGCAATCCCTGGGGCGTGGTGGTCGCCACCGTGATTGTCGTCATCGTCCCCGAGAAGTTGCAGGCGATCCAGGAATACCGCTTCCTGCTCTACGCGGCGTTGGTCATGATGGTGCTGCTGTTCCGGCCTGAGGGCCTTTTGCCGCGACCTGTGCGCAGCTACTTCCCCGGATGGCGGCCATGATTCGCAGGCCCGTCGAGCGAACCCGTAAGACTAGGTCCGCCGCCGCCATTCGGCACGAGCCCGTTAAGCGCAAGACAAAATCCACGCCCGTGCTGGCTACCCGGGGGCTGAGCAAGTGGTTTGGCGGCGTGGTGGCGCTCGACAAGCTCGACCTGGAGGTGAGCCAAGGCGAGATCCTCGGTTTGATCGGTCCCAACGGCTCCGGCAAGACCACCTTCTTCAACGTGGTGACTGGCATCTATGGGCCCGATGCAGGCAGCGTCACCTTCAGCGGCGGCGACATCACCCATTCCACGCCGCAAGCCGTTTATCACGCTGGCATCTCGCGCACCTTCCAGCGCTCACGCCTGTCGCTGCCGTTGTCGATCTTCGACAATATCATGATCGGCAATCACAAGCGCCTGAACCAAAGCATCTGGTTCAATCTCATGCAACGCAGCACCTTCAGGGCCGAATTCGAGGCGAGCTTCGAGGAGGCGAGGGCGCTGGTCGAGGTGTTCGACCCGCCGCTCGCAAGCCGCATGTTCGATGCCGTCGTCGGCCTGCCCATGATCGATCGCCGCCGCATCGAGATTTGTCGCGCGCTCATCAGCCAACCGAAGCTCTTGCTCCTAGACGAACCCTCCGCCGGCATGACGCATGACGAGACGGCCCAGCTCATGGAGGACATCCTCGAGGTGCGTGACCGCATCCCAAGGCTGACCATCGTTATCGTCGAGCATGAGATGGGGGTGATCGAGCGCAGCACCGACCGTTGCGTCGTGTTGAATTTTGGCCGCAAGATCTGCGAAGGTACCTTCACCAAAATTGCCGCCGACCGGCAGGTGCAGGAAGCTTATTTGGGTTTGCAATGAGCATGGACGAGCCCAACGCGCTCGTGGTCGAGGGCGTCTGCACCGCCTACGACAAGGCCAACGTGCTGGAAAACGTCTCGCTGATGGCGGCACCGGGCAAGATCACCTGCCTCCTCGGCTCCAATGGCTCCGGCAAGACGACGCTGATCCGCTCAATTCTCGGCCTCACGCCGTCGAATAAGGGCAGTATCCGCTTTCGCGGCGTAAATCTGACGGGACTGCCGACGCACCGCGTCATCGCCGCTGGCATCGCCTGCATCCCGGAGGGACGCCGTGTGTTCGCAAAGTTCCGCGTCGAAGAGAATTTGCGCATGGGCGCCTATCAGGAGACCTCCGATGCCGAGGTAGCCGAGCGCCTGACCCGCGTCTACGAGACGTTCCCGCGCCTCGCCGAGCGCCGCACGCAGCTTGCCGGCACCATGTCGGGCGGCGAGCAGGCCATGATCTCGATCGGCCGCGGGCTGATGCGAGCACCAAAACTGTTGCTGATCGACGAGCCTTCGCTCGGCCTGGCGCCGATCTTGGTGCAGGAGAACTTCAAGCTCATTCGCCGCATCAACGAGCAAGGCATCACCATTTTCCTGGTCGAGCAGAACGTGCATCAGACACTCGCTATCGCCGATTACGGCTATGTACTCTCAAAGGGCAGGGTGGTGGCGGGAGGCAAGCCGCAAGAGCTCAGCAAGACCCGAGAAGTGCATGAGGCCTATTTCGGCTAGGACAACCGCCACGAAAACGTCTGTAAGTGGCGCGGTCACGATAACCAACCGATTACACCCGTGTGTGTACCGAAAACCTCATCCGGCGATGATTTCGATTTTGCCGGGTGAAGTTCCCTGTTCCTGCGCCAGGATTTCCTGCTCCGCCGAAATAATTCCCTGTTCCGTTGCTTAGGGAATTCGTCTCTAAGTGCCAGGGATCACGTGCGCAATTAGATTCTCCGGCGGGTTAGAGCTGCTGGCAGCAGACAATTGACTGCGCATTTTAAGGGTTCTTTTTTTCGCTAACGGGCGCCACGCCGAGAGACGATAGATACGAGTGTCGACGTCTTCCTGAGCGATATCGCTGCCAAGTGACGGTCTCATGTTGTGCTGACTTCCCGTTGGCACGGGATCACAGCTCTTTTTTGCCCGTCCGCAGGCTGAACAGCCGCAGACTTGCGATCGTCCGTTAGATATACTGAAAATTCGCAGAATGACAAACATTTTGGGGACCATGCATGATCGCGCTATCGGACACTATATTGCGCCTTGGGGCCGCGACCCTGATCGGAAGTTTGATCGGACTCAATCGGGATCTGCATGGAAAACCAACTGGCGTCCGTACCTTGGGACTCGTGGGACTAGGTTCCGCGTTGATTGTGTTAGGGGCGATGGAGCTAACGCCGCAAGACGCGCCTGATCCAAACGTTGTCAGTCGCGTTGTTCAAGGCGTGCTTACCGGGATCGGGTTCCTGGGAGCGGGGGTCATACTGCACAGCGCAAGCACCTCCAAGGTTCATGGCCTCACGACCGCAGCTTGTGCCTGGCTCACCGCATGCGTTGGCATGATGTGCGGCACAGGCAATTGGAAAGTCCTGAGCGTGGCAATTCCCCTCACGTTTCTGCTGCTGATCGCGGGTGGTCCCGTCGAACGATGGTTTCATCGCCGCTGGGCCAAATCGAAGACAAGTCACAGCAAAATTGATCGCGATCGCAGTCGATAGCGCGGTTTCGGAAAGGAGCTGTTCATGTTTGTTGTTCGTGAGCCGGCTCTACGACCTGTTTCGATTACGAGCCTGCGGCCAACCCAGATCACCGTTGGGATGCGAGAGGTAGAGGACAAGCGCAAGCAGTGGCGAAAATACAAGGCGAAGAAGAAGGCGGAGTTTCTGGGCAGGCACATGATTCCGGTCATCTGCGGACCGAAAGAACGTTATTACATCATCGACCATCATCATCTCGTCCGCGCGCTCCACGAGGAGGGGCAGGAAGAGGTGCTAGTGGTGGTCGTAGCGGACCTAAGAAAACTCGATCGAGAGGCGTTTTGGACCGTTCTTGATCATCATGCGTGGGTCCATCCTTACGATGCTGAAGGCCGGCGCCGCGATTACCAAGAGATACCAAGGTCTGTGACGAATCTGAAGAATGATCCGTTTCGTAGTCTTGCCGGCGAACTACGGCGTGCCGGGGGGTTCGCGAAGGACACGACCCCCTTTAGCGAGTTTCTTTGGGCCGACTTTTTACGCAGGCGGTTGAAACGAAAGGCGGTCGAGAAAGATTTTAACGGTGCTCTCAGAAAAGCGCTCACGCTGTCAAAGGGGCGCGAAGCCAACTATCTCCCCGGTTGGTGCGGCCCAGTTTCAGGGTCGTAGTGGCGCGCTCGGGAGCTCATTTTCGAGGATCCATATAATTGCCGTCCCATATCTAGGATCAATCGGATGAATTGGCTCCACAAGTGGACCGTCGCTTTCCTGGTCACCTCTCTAATGGCCGTAGTTTCGATCGCGTGGTTCGACAAGCCAATTGCGTACTTTGTTCATGACGAGTTCCGACGATACAAAATTTTCGATCGACTAACTCAAATCCCTGAACCTTTTGCGCTCCTGGCGATTCTCACACTTCTCGTGCTCGGACTGCGCGGTCTTACTGGGCGTTCGCTCTCAAAAAGTTATGCGATTGCCGTCCTCTGCAGTCTTAGTCTCATCGTAGGAGATGCGGTAAAGAACCAACTCAAATTTGTATTCGGCCGGACTTGGCCCGAAACTTGGATACAGGGGAATCCTTCGCTCATCCGTGATGGCGTCTATGGCTTCAATCCGTTCCATGGCGGAGTTGCATTCGCATCATTTCCCTCAGGGCATGCCATCGCGACCTTCGCCGTCATGTCGGTACTTTGGATTTGCTATCCGCGTTTTAGGTGGCTTTATACTGCCTGCGCAGCTGCGGTCGCGATTGGTCTAGTCGGTGCGAGCTATCATTTCCTAAGCGACGTCATCGCTGGTGGATTCGTTGGTGCGTCGGTAGGTTGGATGGCGATCGCTCTTTGGGAATCTGGCGGCCACCCGCGCCTTTTATCCGGACCCACCATTTGAGGTCGCATACTACAATTAGCTGATGCGACACGAGCCATGCTCGCTAGGCGGATAGATGGTTTCGAAGTTCAGCTCACGCGTACGATCTTGGACTGCGTGGTCGGTCGCGCCCAGCAACCGATGAACTAGCGAAGAAAAGCGAGTTTGTTCGTCAGTTCACGCGACGTCCGCTTGGTGCTAACAGGCGCGGACGGGCACACACCCGATAGGGTGTGTCCGGCTCCGCAGTCCGTGTCGTGACTAGCGTTCTGGCCTCGGTGGAAGGGCCGCCGGCGAAGTGGGGAGGGGGCGTCGCCATGAGAGTGTTCAAGGGATTGTGTGTCGCGCTAGGTCTTACACTCGCGCCGGCCGCGCAGGCGCAGACTTACCCCGAACGCCCGATCAAGTTGTTCATTCCGCTCGCCGCCGCGAGCGCCGTCGATGTTGTCGCGCGCATCGTTGCCGACAAGATGGGCGATGTCCTCGGCCAGCGTTTCTACGTGGAGAACGAGCCGGGCGCTGCCGGGTTGATCGGGATGCGGACAGGCGCGCGCGCCGCGCCGGACGGCTACACGGTGCTCGCCGTCAACGACAGCGTCATCACCATGCTGCCGAACATGCGGGCCGACGCGGGCTACGACCCGTTCAAGGATTTCATGCCGGTGACGCAACTCGTCGGTATCCAGTGGGTGCTTGCCGCGAACCCGTCGTTTCCGGCGAGGACCGTCGGCGAGCTTGTGGCGCTCGCGCGTGAGAAGCCGGGCGGCATCAATTACGCGTCCGGCGGCTACGGCAGCCCCCAGCATATCGCCGCCGAGATGTTCACCCGCGCTGTCAACGTGCAGATGACGCATGTGCCCTATCGCGGGGTGACGTCCGCAGTGACCGACGTGGTCGGCGGCCATGCTTCGGTGCTATTCACCGCCTTGTCGACGGTTTCGCAATTTCTGCCGGACAACCGCATTCGCATCCTCGCGACGACGACGCCCGCGCGGATGGTGCAGCTCCCGGACGTTCCAACCATGGCGGAATCGGGCGTTTCCGGATTCAGCTTCGGAACGTGGGCTGCACTTCTCGTGCCCGCGAAGACGTCGCCAGAAATCGTCGCCAAGCTCAATGCCGCCGCTGTCGCGGCCTTGAACGACCCCGGCGTGCAGAAGAAGCTCATGGATCTCGGTTACGAAGTAGTTGGCGGCACGCCGGAGCAACTCACCGTCTTCATGCGCCAAGAACATGCTCGCACCGGTGACCTCATCCGCGCGGCGAACATTCACATGGAATGATTGGAGTGGGCGTTTGTTCGATTTTCGTCGACCGATCTGACGTACTCAGCGCTGGCCGTGGCCGGCCCCCTGAGCGGTCCAGGCGCGAATGTCGGCTTCGGATTACACGCGGACTGATGAAGAAAGGCTAATTTCGCAACAAGTGGGGATAGCTTCATTTCTTACTCAGTCTTGATTGATCGTCTTCACCCGAATGCCGGCATAAGAATATCTGATATTGCGCCGACGCCTGAAGAAAGGCAGTCTTCATTGCGCAAATTGGAACGAACAGGAGGCGACGATGTGCCGATCCGTCCGTGTCAGGTTGACGCCATCCGAACGCGCCACTGTCAACAAATGGTCCGGCGTTATGATCCCGCTCTATGCATCGATTGCGCTTTTCATTCTCGGGTTCCTCTTCGTCACGCATAATCCGTGGTCTCCCGAGCCAATCGCCATTGCGAGTGCGATCGACCGGCGGTAGGCGCTCAAGCGATCTCGGAAAATTGAGCTCATGTATCGCATGCAGGAGGAGGTGCGGTGATTCGAAGATTGCTCTGGGGCCTTTCCATCCTCGTCTTGGGTGCATCCCTTGGTCTTGGATCGGCCTGGGCGCTCATCAACGCTCCGGGTTTCGGCAAAAGCGCGCAGGTGGGCGCCTGGCGCATCGATCTCTTCACCGGCAGCACGACCGCAGACATGTACACACGGGCGCGGATTGCCGTGATCTTATTCCTCGCGCTGAACCGCGAAGAGACGATCTACTATGTCGCAAGTACGGACGATCGAGGTTGGCCGCTCCGCCCGAGCTGCGTATACAAGGTCGAAGGACGCGTGCAGGCCGCACGGTGGTGGAGCATCACCGCCTATGGTCCCGACTATTTCCTGATCGACAATCCGATCCGCCGTTTCAGCTTCAACATGCGCTCTGTGCGGCCCGATGCAGCTGGACGCTTTGCGTTCGTAACGGCACCGACCGAACAGTCAGGCAATTGGCTGCCGACGCCGACCCGCGATCAATTCTATCTGACCTATCGCCTCTACAATCCAGCGCCGGAGATCGGCGCCCATCCTGAGCGACTCGATCCGCCGAAGATCACGCGGGAGGGAGCTTGCGAGTGAACATTTGGCTTAGACGCGCGCTCTGGACGCTCCTCATCGCCATCATCGTTCACCTGGCGACGGTCTATGCCGTGCCGCGTGTGATCATGGGCCTGGCGATCAATCGCTATGCCGCGCTCGTGAAGCTCAACACGCCGCTGCGCCCGCCGCTGCCCGACGCGCGCGCCCGCCGTGTAGTGCAGCCGAGCCCGGATCTTCTCTACGTGGCCTGCGCCTACGATCTCGGAGAAGGACCCTTACTCGTTACCGGGGAGATTCCTGATACCTATTGGTCCGTCTCCTTTTTTGCGGCGAACAGCGACAATTTCTTCGTACTCAATGATCGCCAAGCAAAGGAAAAGCGGGTCCGCATCGTGCTGGCCGCCGACGGGGCCCCTCCGGTGGAGGGCGCCCAGATTGTCATTTCTCCATCATGGCGCGGCGTCGTATTGTTCCGCACGCTCGTACTGGATCTCGCAGACCTTCCGATGCTCCAGCGGTTCCAGCAAACGATGAGTTGCGAAACGCTGTCGCGCTGATTTCATAACGAGTGGGGAGATTCTCATTTTTCAACGACTGACGAGAAAGCGCAGTTTCACAACGAGTGGTGAGGAAAGCGCGTTTGTTCGGCGGTTAAGGTGACGTCCAGTGCCAGATGCAGACATGCGCCGCCAGCCTCTTGGGCGCTCGGCTGCCCACACAGACAATGGCGCTAGTCGTGTGCTTAACCTAACATTCGCCCTGGACCACTCAGTGGGGGGTCGATCAATTTAACGATCCTGCTGCTGCAGAAACTGTATGAGCAGTCACGAACTGAGCAGAATGGAAGTCCGAAAAGGAGAACCACCGTGTATGCGTCGATTTTTCGGCCCGGTCTATTTGCCGGAAGCCGCGTGATCGTAACTGGTGGCGGCAGCGGCATCGGCCGCTGCACGGCGCATGAACTGGCCGCGCTTGGAGCAACTGTTGCACTCGTCGGCCGCAAACACGACAAGCTCGCCGCCGTACAACAGGAGATTCTCGGCGCTGGTACCGTCAAGCCGACCATGCACCTCTGCGATATTCGCGAAGAGGAACAAGTCAAGGCTACGATCGCCGACGTTATGAAACAGCACGGTGGCGTCGATGCGCTGGTGAATAACGCCGGCGGCCAGTTCGCCTCGCCCCTAAAGGATATTTCGCAAAAGGGCTGGGAGACGGTGGTGCGCACCAACCTTACTGGCGGCTTTCTTATGGCGCGCGAATGCTTCACGCAATCGATGGAGAAAAACGGTGGCGCCATCGTCAACGTGATCGCTGACATGTGGACTTCGATGCCTGGCATGGGCCATTCGGGTGCGGCGCGCGCGGGCATGCTGAATTTCACGATGACGGCGGCATTGGAGTGGGCCTATGCCGGCGTGCGCGTAAATGCGGTGGCACCTGGCGTCATCGCGTCTTCCGGTCTTTCGACCTATCCTGAGGCAATGCGCGAGGAGATCAAGAACACTTGGCGGCAGATTCCGTTGAAACGGTTGGGCACCGAGTCTGAATGTTCGGCAGCGATCGTATTTCTCTTGTCACCGGCTGCCGCTTTCATTTCGGGTGCTTGTATCCGCGTTGACGGCGCACATCCCAATGCCAAGTCCCACTGGCCGGTGCCGGATCACGATCGCTCTACACCCTACTATGGCTTTCCACTCGAAACGCCGCCGTCCTTCTTGCAGCGAGAAAGGACCAACGGTTGACGTCATGCCGGTCATCGAGTCGGGTATTTCGACTGCGAGCGAGAGCTACCGCTCCAATCGCGCGGCGATGCTCGCACTGATCGAGGGTTTCCGCGCCCTCGAGGAAAAGGTCCGCAAGACTTCGAATTCCAAGAAGGAGCAGTTTATCAAACGCGGCCAGCTGCTGCCGCGCGAGCGAGTCGCACTCTTGCTCGACCGTGGCAGCCCGTTCCTGGAGCTTTCGACGCTCGCCGGCCTCGCCATGCACGATGACGACGGAACGGAAAACGTGTTCGGCGGCGGTCTCATCATCGGCATAGGTTACGTCTCCGGCGTGCGCTGCCTGATTTCGGCGAGCGACAGCGCAATCAAGGGCGGCACCACGACGCCGATGGGTCTGAAGAAAAAATTGCGCGCACAGGAAATCGCGCTCGCCAACAAATTGCCGATTGTCCATCTTGTCGAATCCGGGGGTGCCAATCTCAACTATCAGGCGGAGACCTTCGTCGAGGGCGGCCGTACCTTCCGCAATCAAGCTCGTCTTTCCGCTGCCGGCATCCCGCAGATCAATGTCGTGCACGGCTCATCGACTGCGGGCGGCGCCTATTTGCCCGGCCTCTCCGATTACGTCGTAATGGTGCAGCGTCGCGCGAAGGTCTTTCTCGCCGGGCCTCCGCTTTTGCGTGCGGCGACCGGCGAGATTGCGAATGACGAGGAGCTCGGCGGCGCGGAAATGCACTCAACGATTTCCGGCGTCTCCGACTATCTCGCTGCCGACGACGCCGACGGTATTCGTATTGCACGCGAAATTATGGCAAAGCTCAATTGGAACGGCGCACAGCTACTGCCGGAAAAGCTCGACTATCGTGAGCCGCGCTACGATCCAGACGAATTGTGCGGCATCGTTCCGGTCGATTACCGCAAGCCCTACGATGCGCGCGAGGTCATCGCACGAACCGTCGACGACTCGAACTTTCTCGACTTCAAGCCGCTCTTCGGTGTTCACACCGTTTGCGGCCAAGCCGAGATCGCAGGCAACGCCTGCGGAATTGTCGCCAACAACGGTCCAATCGATACCGATGGCGCGGCAAAGGCTGCGCAATTTATTCAGCTCATGTGTCAAGCGGGCACGCCGATAGTCTATCTGCAGAACACAACCGGCTACATGGTCGGGCCGGAAGCCGAACGGCGTGGTATCGTCAAGCACGGCTCGAAGATGATTCAAGCTGTAGCCAACGCTTCTGTACCGCAGGTGACGCTCCACATCGGCGCGAGCTTTGGCGCCGGCAACTACGGCATGTGCGGCCGCGCCTTCGATCCGCGTTTCATCTTCGCATGGCCTAACAATCGCATCGCGGTGATGGGGGGCGAACAGGCCGGGCGCGTGCTTTCGATCGTGGGCGAGGAGAGCGCGAAGCGCGCGGGCCGCGCGGTCGATCATGCCGCTCTGGTGGCACAGGAAAATCGCGTGATCGCGCAATTCGACCGCGAGTCGAAGGCGCTATTCGCGACCGCGCGGATCTACGACGACGGGCTGATCGATCCGCGCGATTCGCGAAAAGTGCTTGCGTTCTGTCTTTCGATCTGCCGCGAGGCGGAAATGCGCCGGCTCAACCGAACCAGTTTTGGCGTCGCGAGAATGTGAGAGGAAACGCCGATGCTCTACACCGAACAACACCGCGAACTGATGCGCTCGGTTACGAAATTCGTGCAGAGCGAAATCGATCCGCGCGCCGAGGAGTGGGAGAAGGAAGGCATTTTCCCGGCTCATGAGCTGTTTAAGAAAATGGGTGCGCAGGGCCTTTTAGGCATTCACAAGCCCGAGAAATTCGGGGGCCTTGGTCTCGACTACTCCTACGAAGTCGCTTTTTGCGAAGCCCTGTCCACTGCGAAATGTCGGTCCGTCGTAATGGCGGTTGGCGTTCAGACCGACATGGCGACGCCGGCATTGATGCGTAAGGGCTCCGACGAACTGCGTGAGGAATTTCTGCGCCCCAGCATCACCGGCGATTACGTCGCCTGCCTTGGCATTTCGGAAGTCGGCGCCGGGTCGGACGTTGCGAGCATCAAAACGAAGGCGCGCAAGGACGGCGGCGACTATGTCATCGACGGCGGTAAGATGTGGACGACGAACGGTACGCAGGCCGATTGGATGTGTCTGCTTGCCAACACCGGCGACGGGCCCCTCCATCGCAACAAGTCGCTGATCTGCGTTCCGATGAAGACGAAAGGCGTTGAGATCGCGCGTAAGCTCGACAAGCTCGGCATGCGCGCCTCCGACACAGCCCAGATCTTTTTCGACGGCGTGCGTGTACCGCAGCGTTACCGCATCGGCGAGGAAAACATGGGCTTCATCTATCAGATGCAGCAATTCCAGGAGGAGCGTATCTGGGCCGCCGTCAGCACGCTCGCCGGCATGGAGCGCGCGATCGCAAGCACGGTCGAATACACCGCGGGGCGGCAGGCCTTCGGCAAAAGCATCCTCGACAATCAGGTCGTGCACTTCAAACTGGCGGAGCTGCAGACCAAGGTGGAACTCTTGCGCTCGCTAACGTATCGCGCGGTCGAAAGCTATATGACCGGCGAGGACATGACGCAGCTCGCCTCGATGGCGAAGCTAACCGCCGGTCGGCTCGCACGCGAGGTCACCGATAGCTGCCTGCAATACTGGGGCGGCATGGGCTTCATGAGCGAAAGCGAAATCTCGCGCATGTACCGCGACTCACGGCTGACTTCGATTGGCGGCGGTGCCGATGAGGTGATGCTTAGCATCATCTGCAAGGGAATGGGAATCTTGCCCGGCCAACAGAAAAATCATTGAGACGCGGCGCATGGCGAAGTTGTCGAAGTTCGAAACCTTGCTAGTCGAATGCCGCGGGCCACGGCTTTTTGTCACACTGAATCGGCCGCAGGCGAGGAACGCGCTAAGCGGCGAAATGGTCGCGGAGCTTTCCGCTGTCGCAGTGTGGTTGCAGCAGGAACGCCAGATCGGCGCCGTCGTCCTACGCGGGGCGGGTGGCGTGTTCTGCGCGGGCGGAGACATCAAGGGTTTCAAGGCGTCGTTCGAAACGCCTAAGCCGAAACGCGGCAAGTCCGATCCGATCGCTGTAAAAAATCGCCAATTCGGAAAATTTCTGACTAAGTTCAATGCGTTGCCGCAGACGGTCGTTGCCGTCGTTGAAGGAGCGGCGATTGCCGGTGGCCTCGGTCTGATGTGTGTGGCCGATGTGGTGATCGCGACTGCCAACGCAGAATTTTCGCTCACGGAAACGACGCTCGGCATTCCGCCGGCGCAAATCGCGCCCTTCGTTGCGGCCAGGATCGGCGTGCCGAAGGCTCGCGTATTAGCCCTTACGGGGACCCGTATCGAAGGGCGCGAAGCGGTGCGGCTCGGACTCATCGATCTCGTTTGTGACGATGCCACGGCGCTTGAAGCAACACTGGAGAAAGTTCTAGCCGATATCGGTCGTTGTGCGCCCGGGGCGAACGCTGCGACCAAGCGGCTCTTGCTCGCGAGCTTGACTATGCCCCGCGAAAAACTGCTCGATCAGGCGGCGAAAGTATTTGCCGCCTGTCTACGCGGCGGGGAAGGGCGCGAGGGCGTGGCCGCTTTTCTCAAAAAACGACCGACCCGTTGGGCTCAAAAAGGGCGGGAAGAGCACTGAAGTGGCCGTATTCGAGAAAATTCTGATTGCGAACCGCGGCGAGATCGCGATGCGGATTGTGCGCACGGCACGCGCGATGGGCTATCGCACGGTCGCCGTTTATTCGGAAGCGGATCACGAGATGCCGCATGTTGCTTTTGCCGACGAGGCGGTGCCGATAGGGCCATCGCCCGCGCTAGAATCGTATCTTGCGTCGGAAAGGATTATCGACGCCGCAAAACGGACGGGAGCTGATGCAGTTCATCCTGGTTACGGATTTCTTTCCGAAAATGCCGAGTTTGCCGAAGCTTGTGCTAGCGCGAAGCTGGTCTTCATCGGACCACCGCCTGGCGCGATCCGGCTTATGGGCAACAAGGCGCAAGCCAAGCGCCGGATGATCGATGCTGGGGTTCCATGCGTTCCTGGCTACCAAGGAAAGGATCAGTCAGACGAGGCGCTTGCCAATGAGGCGGCGAGGATCGGCTTTCCGGTGATGATCAAGGCGGCAGCCGGCGGTGGCGGCAAGGGCATGCGGCTTGTTGCGGAAGGGTCGACGTTCCCGGAGGCGTTGCGCGGCGCACGGTCGGAGGCGTCTAAGGCGTTCGGTTCCGATGAGCTCATTCTGGAAAGATCGATCGTCGGGGCACGCCATGTCGAAGTACAGGTGTTCGGCGACGGTCGCGGCAACATTATTCATCTCGGAGAACGTGATTGCTCGATTCAGCGCCGCCATCAGAAGCTGATCGAGGAATCGCCATGTCCGGTGCTCAGTACAGAGATGCGTGACGGGCTCTGCAAGTCCGCTATCACCGCCTCACGCGCCATCGGGTATTCCAGCGCGGGCACGATTGAATTCCTGCTCGCCCCCGACGGAAAATTTTATTTTCTTGAAATGAACACGCGCCTTCAGGTCGAGCACCCGGTGACGGAAATGGTCACCGGTCTCGATCTGGTGGAATGGCAGCTTCGAATCGCGGCGGGGGAGTCGCTGCCGCTACTGCAGGAGAAAGTCAGATTTTCCGGTCATAGTATCGAAGCGCGGCTATGCGCCGAGGATCCGGAGCGCGACTTTCTTCCGGGTTCCGGCAAGCTGATTGCCTGGATTCCGGCAAACGGTAGCGGTGTACGGGTCGATCATGGCATCGCATCAGGCGTGTCCGTTTCATCCTATTACGATTCGATGCTCGCGAAGATCGTGGCGCATGGCGCGAACCGCGAGCAAGCAAGGAGACGGCTCGTAGCCGCGTTGAAAGAAACAGTAGTGCTCGGGATTTCCACCAATCGCGCTTTTCTCATTGAATGCCTCTCACACTCGGCCTTCATCGACGGCAAAATTGATACAGAATTCATCGAAAAAAAATTCTCCGCGCGCAAAGCACGAAAACTCGACGCGTATATGATTGTGTTAGCTGCCGTCTTGATTTCGGGACGTGCACAATTCGAAATCAGCCCGATGCTGCGCAATTGGCACAGTTCAGGCGTATCAGCGACTTTTGTATTGATCGGCTGTGGCGAAGAGCGAATCGCCGCAGAAATATTCCCGCATTTGGGGCGCGCCTATACCGTCAAGTGGGCAAACGAGAGCCATGACATTGAAATTCGAGCCGAGGACGGCGCACGTTTGCGTTTCCTGTTCGCTGGCGTCGAGCAAACAGCGAAGTTCGCCTGGGATGGCGGCGTGCTGCATCTCAGCGTAGATGGGCGCACCGGTGTGTTCGAAGACATTCAGATCACAGCGAGTGCGGCTACGGTTGGCGGCGGCGATGCGGCGATTGCGCCGATGGCGGGGCTGATTTCTGCGGTGCGGGTGAAACCGGGCGAGAAGGTCGGCAAAGGCCAATGCCTGATCGTGCTCGAAGCAATGAAGATGGAGCATGAGGTAGCGGCACCTCGGAACGGCACGGTAGCGGCGGTGCTCGTGCAGCCGGGCGAACAGGTCACTACACGCAAGCGGCTCGTCGAGCTCGTGCCTCTCGCTGCCGAATGAAAGGTGCCGCGGTGAAACCGCCTGTGAGCCCATACTACGCCGAAGAGCACGAAGCGTTCCGAGCGACAATGCGCGGTTTCGTCCGCGATCTCGCGGCGCGTCAGATGGAATGGTGAGTACGATGAGCGACAAAACCGTTCGCATCGGCGGCGCTTCCGGTTACTGGGGCGACACTTCGTCAGCGCCAAGCCAGATCGTCGAGAAGGGCGACATTCACTATCTCGTCTTCGACTATCTCGCCGAAGTCACGATGTCGATCCTGGCGAAGCTACGCGCGCGCTCGGAGGAGGCAGGTTACGCGGTCGACTTCGTTACCGTCGCGATGAAGCCGCTGATCGGCGAGATCGCCAAACGCGGGATCAAGGTGATTGCTAACGCCGGCGGCGTGAATTTGCCGGCCTGCCGCAAGGCGCTGGAAAAAGTCGCGCAGGAAGCGGGCGTAACGCTCAAGATCGGCATCGTCGAGGGCGACGATTTGATGCCGCGCCTTGCCGAGCTGCGCGCCATAAACATCCGCGAGATGCAGAGCGGCGCGCCGCTGCCCGAAAAAATCTTGAGTGCGAACGCCTATCTTGGCGCGTTGCCGATCGCCGCCGCGCTTGCCGCCGGCGCAGACATCGTGATTACCGGCCGCTGCGTCGACAGCGCTCTCGTGCTCGGACCGCTCATCTATGAATTTGGCTGGAAACCCGACGACTTCGATCGGCTTGCTGCCGGCAGCCTCGCGGGTCACTTGCTCGAATGCGGCGCGCAGGTAACCGGCGGGAATTTCACCGACTGGCGCGAGGTCGCCGACGGCTGGAGCGATATGGGGTTTCCGATTGCCGAGGTGAAACGCGACGGCACTTTCATCGTCACCAAAATAGTGTCACCGCTCACCGTCGGTGAGCAATTGCTCTATGAGATCGGAGATCCGCAGAATTACATTCTGCCCGACGTCGTGTGCGATTTCAGCGGCGTCCGCCTGATCCAGGAAGATAGGGACCGCGTGCGCGTCGAGGGCGCGCGCGGCCGTGCGCCGACCGATACCTATAAAGTGAGCGCCACCTGGCCCGGCGGCTTCTCCTCAATTGGCGCGATGACCGTCGCCGGCTTCGACGCCGCCGAGCGCGCGCGCCGGAACGGCGAGGCGATCCTGAAAAAAAGCCGACATATGCTCGCACAATCCGGGCTCGGCGATTATCGCCACGCCAACATGAACGTGATCGGCGCGGAAACACTCTACGGCGCCAACGCGCGTGCCGCTAAAGAGGTGCGCGAGGTCGTGCTGCGGCTTGCGATTCATCACGACAAGATCGAAGGCGCAGATTTGTTCTCGCGCGAGTTTGCGGGCTCGGGGCTGAGCATGGCGCCCGGGCGCTGCAGCGTCACAGCGGGGCGGCCGGCGGTCTCGCCTGTCGTGCGGCTCTATTCGTTCCTAATCGAGAAGGAACGAGTGCCGGTGGTGGTCGGCGTCAACGGCAAACCGATACCTTTCCATCCGCCAGACGTCACCTCGAGGGAATCCGCCCGCTCGGCCGCGCCGGAAAACGTGCCTGCTCTGCCGCCCGGCCGCCACATCGAGGTTCCGCTCGTCAAGCTCGCGGTGGCGAGAAGCGGCGACAAGGGCAACGATGCAAACATCGGCGTGATGGCGCGGCGCGCGGAATACCTGCCTGCGATCCGCCAGGCGCTCACGCCCGCCGCTGTGAAAAAATATTTCGCGCACTACGCCGAAGGTCCGGTCGAGCGCTACGACCTGCCCGGCCTCTCCGCCCTCAACTTCGTCTTGCGCGACAGCCTCGGCGGCGGCGGCACTTCATCGCGGAACCTTGACACGCAGGCGAAGACCTACGCGCAACTACTTCTCGCCTTTCCGGTGCCCGTGCCGGAAGCCTGGGGAAACGAACTGGGCGTCGCTAGCTAACAACTAGAGCAGAGGAAGAATCCATGAAGGGCTTGATGATGGACATGCCGCTGTTGCTGTCCGGCTTCATCGAATACGCCGCCTGCTTTCATGGCGAAACTGAGGTCGTTGCGCGTGAGATCGAGGGCGACATCCATCGCTACACCTACGCCGACGCGCACCGCCGCACGAAGCGGCTCGCCAAGGCGCTGACGCGGCTCGGCGTCAAGAAGGGCGACCCGATCGGCACGCTGGCGTGGAATACGCATCGCCACTTCGAAATGTTCTATGGCGTGCCCGGCATGGGCGCCGTGTTGCATACCATTAACCCGCGACTTTTCGCCGACCAGCTCGTTTACATCATCAATCATACCGAGGATCGCATGATCTTCCTCGATGCTGCGACGCTCTCTGTCGTTGAGGCGATCGCGCCGCGGTTGAAGACAGTCGAGCGCTATGTCGTGCTCGCCGAGGAAAAACGCATGCCAAAGACGGCGCTGAAAAGTGTCGAGTGCTACGAAACGCTGATCGACGGCGAGAACGATAACGATTATGACTGGCCCATCTTCGACGAGAATTCGGCCTCGACGATCTGCTTCACCTCGGGGACGACCGGCAACCCGAAAGGCGTGGTCTATTCGCACCGCGCTGCAGTGTTGCAGACGCTGCTCGGGGGCGCCTTCACCTTCCTGCCCGGCCACAAAAGCGGCAACCGCGAGGTGATGATGCCGATGGCGCCGATGTTCCACGGCAACGCATGGAACTTCCCGTTCCTCGCGCCCTACACCGCGAGCAAGCTCGTCTTTCCGGGGCGCAACTATGAGCCCGACAAACTCTATGAATTGTTCGAGACTGAGGGCGTCACGATCACCTGCGGCGTGCCGAGCTTTTGGCTCATCCTCACCAACTGGCTTGACCAGAACAAGAAGAAGTTTTCGACCCTCCGCCTCACGCTATCGAGCGGCGCCGCGCCGCCGCGCTCGCTCGTCGAGAAGCTTGAGCGCGACTACGGCGTCGAGCACACCCAGGCCTGGGGCATGACCGAAGCGCTGGTGGCGACGATCCCGACGCTCAAGCCGGGCAAGGGCGACCTGCCGTTCGAGCGCCGCATCGACTACCGGATGAAATCGGGCCGCGGCATTTTCGGCGTCAAGATGAAGATCGTCGACGCCGCCGAGAAACCGCTGCCGCACGACGGCAAGACCTTCGGCCACTTCCGCGTCAAAGGACCCTGGATCGCCTCGGGCTATCTCAAATCTGACAATGCGCTCGACGAGGAGGGCTTTCTCAAGACCGGCGATATGGCGGTGATCGACCAGGAGGGTCACGTCACACTCACCGATCGCTCGAAGGATGTAATCAAGTCGGGCGGCGAGTGGATCAGCTCGATCGCGCTTGAGAATATCGTGCTCAGCCATCCGGCGGTATTGCAGGCGGCGGTGATCGCGATTTCGCACCCCAAATGGCAGGAGCGGCCGCTGCTCCTGATTGTGAAGAAGGAGGGAGCTGCGGTCACCGCGGCGGAGCTGATCGAGCACATGCGCCCGCACGTCGCCAAATGGTGGCTGCCGGACGCGGTTGAGTTCCTTGACCAGTTCCCCATGACGGCGACCGGGAAGATCCACAAGCTGACGCTCAGGGAGACGTTCAGGGACTACAAGGTGGCTTCCCAAACCCGAGGATAATTTTGTTCTGGCCGAGCTCGGATTCGCCGATTTCGGAGACGAGCGACTGCCGGAGAAGCTATCGGCTAACTTCGCGGAGGGTGTAGATATTGATGCCCCCACTTCGTCAACCGGAACATTTTGCCACGTGGATAGGCGGTCGACATATCAGCTTCGAGTCAGAGGTAGAAACGCGAAGAATTACCGCTTAGTGCCAGAAGCGGACGTTGAATGCTCCGCGACAAGCAGCTTTGCTACTGGCATTCCCATCAAAGTCCGATCTAGGATTTGCATTGCCTTCCAACTCGATACCCGAAACGTAGGAGTCATGGCATGAGAGGCCGATTGATCGGAGTACAAAGCATTGCTGCAGGACTGATATTTCTGATCACCACCGGCAATGCGAGCGCGGATGCGATCGATGGAGACTGGTGCCGCGCTGATGGCAAGCGAATGTCGATTCACGGGCCCGATATCATCACGCCGGCCGGAGGGAACACTCGCGGCGAGTATAGCCGACACGCGTTCTCTTATGTCGTTCCAGCGGGCGAAGCCGGCGCCGGCGAACAGGTATCGATTATCCTTCTGTCCGAATATCTTGCTCACGCTCGGCAAGGAAACGAAAGTGCGCCAGTGCAAGTCTGGAACCGGTGTCTACCGGGCGTGAGCTGACTTCCGGGGGCTTATTGGCGATCGGACGGCTGCTTCAGCTTCTCCTCTCGCCGATTAGCACGCGCCAGAGTGGTGATGAATGGCTGATTTCGCAACATGTGGGGAAATACGACTTTCTTCATCAGTTCCCGCGATGTCCGCTTCGTGCCAGGAACTGTTTCGGTCCTTCAAGGAGCTCTACGACCTCGACGACCCCAAAGTCGTTAGCGAAGGTCGCTTGGCGGCCATCCCCACGAATATTCAGCCTTGCAGCTTGTCCGTTCGGTGCCAGCAACTGCCGCGCTGGCAAATCGATTAGCCGCCTAGCTTGACCGCGCGCATACTAACGAACCTCCGCGGCGATGTCTGCTCAACGTCAATTGCGCCATTCCGCTTCACACGGGCCAGGCAGCTCGGCTCCGGAACAACCGTCATGATCGTCAGAACCGAGAAGGGCGTTGGTCGCGGAGGCAGGCACGATGCTCGGTTACGTGGCGCAGAACGGTCTTGCGCCACTGCAATAAATCGGGTGTGTCTGGAAACTCGTGAAGAAGGGCTGATTTCTTAGTGAGTGGTGAGGAAAGTGCAGTTTTAACGACGCTGATTTTGTCACGAGTGGTGAGAAAACTCTATTTTTGCAACGAGAGAAATCTTTTAAGCCATTTGTCACAGCCAAAGCACCTTGTGGCGCAGTGCAAGGTCGTCCCGCAAGGCATGGGAGGCGCCGCGCCAGGTCACTGCACCGCGTTCCAAGACCACGGTGCGGTCGGACAGTGCCAAGGCTAGGTCGAGAT
>JGI12636J13339_1000008_pt1 | contig 23759 bp, 17 predicted proteins | sample BlaSpr_A8_Ref_M1_FD_13339 | JGI IMG/M metagenome (IMG submission 13339) | reverse complement strand
GGCCGGCGCCTACGTAGTCCTCGTGCGCGTAGGAGAAATTTACCGAGCCGATGAGCCAGCGGCGGAACGCGTGATCGAGGATGATGCGGCCCTCGTGACGGAAGCGCCCCGACGCGCCGGCCAGAATCGTCTCCTCCACCGCGGACGTGGCGCCGAGCGTGACGGTGGTGAGGACACTCGCTCTCCACACCAGTGAAGAATCGAAGATCGGGCCGGAAATGTCCGGCAGCGTCGGATCGTCGTAGGTGCGCCGCGTGTAGCCCGCGGAAATCTCGCCGGTCAAAAGGGCGTTGCGCTCAAAGGCGATGCCGGCGCGCAGCACATAGCCGTCCGACGACCGTTGCAGGCCGAACGGGTCCACCGCCTGATCGTAATCGCGCCGGTCGACGATGCCTTCGACGAAGGGCTTGAAGCCATCCATGTTGTATCCGGCGCGCACGCGCGTGGAATAGACGGTGAAGTCGCGGAAGGAGAGATTGTAGACGGCGCCGGTGTCGAGCAGCGCGTTCTGGTAAGTCGAGTGTTCCACCCCGCCCCACACGCCGAGCTCGAGCCGGCCGAGCCGCTGCACCACGCCGGCGGTGCCGCCGAGAGAATAGACGAGCGGCAGGCGCACCGCCGTTGAGATGGCGTCCGGGCTGCCGGGATATTCGGTCCACGCGCGAGAAATGCCCTCGATCTCGATCCGCGTCGTCGGCGTAACATCGATGCGCCCGCGCAGCACCGCCGAGCCGTCGGGTCGGTCGAGGCCGCTCGCGCTGGAATAGGCGGTGTAGGAGCCCCTGACCTCGCCCTGCACTTCGTGGCGCGCCCAGTCCGAGCGGAACGTCACGTTCGGCGCGATCACGGTGAACCACGATCCGGGGCCGCCGGCCGGGGCGTTCGACGGATTGGCGGCGTAGCCTTCCGAAACGTCGAGGGTCGCGCGCAACACGAAGGAGCCGACGCGGACTCCGGCCGGCGTAAACGGTTCGTTCTCGACGGGCGTGCGGCGCGGCCGCGGCGGCTCGATGATCGCGTTCTCGCGCAGCACTGGCCGCGCGCGCAGTGTCGGCACCCGCTCCACTGGCGCCGTGAGCGGCGAAGGCGCCGCCGCGGCGGGCGCGAGCTGCGCAACATTCAGCTTTTTCCGGAGTTGCCCGCGCCTCGTCCGCGCCGGCACGTTGGTGGAAATGAATCCGCTGGCGCCCGCGCCGGAGCCCGGCGGATTGCCGTAGGGCGTGTTCTGGAGAAGCGCCGCGATGCCCGCATCGCTGTCGGTGACGGCGGAAACGCGAGCCGCCACCGGCCCGAGTGTCGACCGCAGCAGCGGCCTCCCTTCGTCCCGGTCCTGGGCGGCCGCCGCCGCGGCAAGGAGCGCGAGCACGAGCGCGCCACCGGCGGCGCACATTGGACGAGAGGTTCGTTGCACGCGCGCGGGCCCCGCGGTTTGCCAAATGGTTAACGAAAGTAAAACCGCGATGGTTAACGGACCCTTGCCCAGTGGCCGCGCTGGCTAACAAACCCTCGCCGATTGGCCTCGCCGGCCGGCCCCATGCTAGGAAAGGCTTTGCGGGGATTTCCCATGGCCGGCCCGAAAAGCCGCAAGGCAGACAATCGCCAAGACATGCCGGAGTTCGTCCGCTCCGCGCTGCGCACGCTGGCGACCGAGGCCGAGGGCCTCAAGGCGCTTTCCGCCGCCCTCGCCGACGGCCTCGGCCATGGTTTCGTCGAGGCGGTGGAGAAAATTCAGGCGGCGCGCGGCCGCGTCATCGTCACCGGCATGGGCAAGAGCGGGCACGTCGGCCGCAAGATCGCGGCGACGCTGGCCTCCACTGGCACCCCCGCCTATTTCGTTCACCCCGGCGAGGCGAGCCACGGCGACCTCGGGGTCATCACGCCCGACGACGTCATCATCGCGCTGTCGTGGTCGGGCGAGACCACCGAGCTCAAGGACCTGATCGACTATGCCAAGCGCTTTCGCGTGGCGCTGATCGCGGTGACGGCGGCGGCGGATTCCACGCTGGCGCAAGCCGCCGACGTGGTGCTGGCCCTGCCGGCCGCGCGCGAGGCCTGCCCCCTCGGCCTCGCCCCCACCACCTCGACCCTGATCCAGCTTGCGCTCGGCGACGCGCTGGCGGTGGCGCTGTTCGAAACCCGTGGGTTCACCGTGTTCGATTTCAAGGCCCTGCACCCCGGCGGCAAGCTCGGCGCCGGCCTCACGTTCGTGCGCGACATGATGCGCACTGGCAATGACGTGCCGTTGGTGCGATCGGGCACCACCATGGGCGAAGCGATTGTCGAGATGTCGGCCAAGGGCTCCGGCTGCGTCGGCATCGTCGACGGCGCCGGCGCGCTCGCCGGCATCATCACCGACGGCGATCTGCGCCGCCACATGCGCGCGGACCTGTTCGGCCGCAAGGTCGACGAGGTGATGACCAAAAAGCCGAAGACCGTGCGCCCCGATCAGCTGGCGAGCGAGGCCCTGGGGCTCCTCAACGCCGCCAAGGTTACCGTGCTGTTCGTGGTCGAGGGTGCCAAGCCCGTCGGCCTCGTGCGCTTCCACGATCTCTTGCGCATCGGCGTCGCCTGAAAACTATATCTTCCGCTCGTCGGCGATGACTTTGCCGTCGTTCGGCAGCGCGCCGGGCGCCACCAGCTCCACCTTGCCGCCGAGCTTGGTTACATCCCGCAACGTGCCTGCGATCTTGTCGGCGAGCGCGGCGTCGGGCTTCCCCACTTCGGCCTTGAGCGCCATCGCGTCCTGCTCGCCCTCGCGCGTCACCACGAGACGCGCGCGCTTGATTTCCGGGTGGCGTTTGATCACCTGGGCCACCTGCTCTGGTCGCACGAACATCCCCTTCACTTTCGTCGTCTGGTCGGCGCGGCCCATCCAGCCCTTGATCCGCGTGTTGGTGCGGCCGCAGGGCGACGGGCCGGCGAGGATCGCGGAAAGGTCGCCGAGCGCGAGCCGGATCCAAGGATGGTGCGCGTCGAAGGAGGTCACCACCACCTCGCCCACTTCGCCGTCGGCCACCGGCTCGCCGCTGCCCGGCCGCACGATCTCCAGGAGCACATCCTCGTTGACCACCAGCCCCTCGCGCGCCGGCGTCTCGTAGGCGACGACGCCAAGGTCGGCGGTCGCATAGGTCTGATATGCCGTAATGCCGCGCTCCCTGATCTCCGCCTGCAACGACGGCGGAAACGCCGCGCCGCCGACCGAGGCCTTGCGGATCGAGGAGGCGTCCTTGCCGGCCGCCTTGGCCGCGTCGAGGAGAATCTTCAGGAAATCCGGCGTGCCGGCGTAGGCCACGGGCTTGAGGTCCGCGATCGCCTCGAGCTGCACCTCGGTGTTGCCCGGGCCAGCCGGTATCACAGCGCAGCCGAGGGTGCGGGCTCCCGTATCGAACATGAAGCCGCCGGGCGTCAGGTGATAGGCGAAGGTGTTGAGCACCACGTCGCCCTTGCGGATGCCGGCGGCAAACAGCGCCCGCGCCGTCCGCCACGGATCGGCCGCAGCCCGCTCCGGCTCGTAGATCGGGCCGGGCGACGTGAAAAGGCGTCCGTAGGCCCCAAGCGATTCCGGCAACAGCCCGGCGAACGGCGGATCGGCCTTCTGCATGGCCGGCAGCTCGGACTTGCGCATCACGGGGAGCGCGGCGAGCGCGGCGCGGCTCCCTACGAGCTCGGCATCCACATGCTGAAGATGCTTGGCCCAACCGGGCGCGCTCATGGCCGCCATGACAAGTCCCGGCAGGCGGTCCATGAGATCGCGTTCGCGCCTCTCCGGGTCACGCGTCTCGAGCTTGTCGTAATGGTCGGCCATGGCCGCCCCCGTCACGCCAGCCAGCGCTTGCGCCGCTTGTAGTGCTTTGCGCCGCGGAACGACTTGCGCTTGCCCTCGGCGATGCCGAGGTAGAATTCCTTGACGTCCTCGTTCTCGCGCAGGCTCTTCGCCGCGCCGTCAAGCACCACGCGGCCGTTCTCCAGGATATAGCCGTAGCGGGCGTAGCGCAGCGCCATGTACGTGTTCTGCTCGGCGAGGAGGAACGACACGCCCTCCTCCTCGTTCAGCCGCCTCACGATCTCGAAGATCTCCTCGACGATCTGCGGTGCCAGCCCCATGGACGGCTCGTCGAGCAGGATCATTTTCGGCCGCGACATCAAGGCCCGGCCCAGCGCGCACATCTGCTGCTCGCCGCCAGAGGTGTAGCCGGCGAGGTTGTCGCGGCGGTCGACGAGGCGCGGGAAATAGGAATAGACGAGATCAATGTCGCGCTTGATCGCCGCACGCCCATCGCGACGGGTGAAGGCGCCGGTGAGCAGGTTTTCCTCGATGGTGAGGTGACCGAAGCAATGCCGGCCCTCCATCACCTGGATGCAGCCGCGGCGTACGAGCTCGTTCGGCTCGAGCCCATGGACGGTGACGCCGTCGAACAGGATCGCGCCCTTGCTCACCTCGCCGCGCTCCGCGTGCAGGAGGTTGGAGATCGCCTTCAGCGTAGTGGTCTTGCCGGCGCCGTTGCCGCCCAAGAGCGCCACGATCCCGCCGCGCGGCACATCCAGCGATACGCCCTTCAGCACCAGAATGACGTGGTCGTAGACAACCTCGATGTTGTTGACCGCGAGGATCTTCTCGGACGCGGCGGTAATTGCGCCTTGGGCCGGAGCGGCAACGTTCATTGTGGGTCTCGTCGGAAGTTCGCCCTCATCCCGCAAGACGGCCGCCCGGGCGGCCTCCGCGGGACGAGGGCGATTACTGCTTGCTACCTTACGACGACTTGTCGCAAGACTCGGTGCGTTTCGGCCAGCCGGTGTTCTGCTGCACGTAGTCCTTGGCGGCCGCCTCGATCAGCGGGCGCACGCGGTCCTTCATGGGCGAGATCCAGTCGGAAATCTTGACCCACTTCGTCCCGTCCCACTGCTGCATGTACGCCGACTGATGGCCGTTATGGTCGGTGCACGACACGCCGGTAATCGGCGCCGCGAAGCCCGCCAGCCCCAGCTCCGTCCAGCGCGCGTCGGTGATACGGAGCGATTCGAGCCCGCGCCGCACGTCCTCGCCGGTGACCACTTTCTTGCCGGTCACCTTCTGGGCGTTGCGGATCGCCTCGGCGATGATCACCGAGTTCATCACGCCGCGGTTGTAGAAGTTCTCGCCGACCTTATCCTTCGGCGTTTGGCTCTTGCCCTTGTCCACGAGGTACTTCTGGATGTCCTGGATCGCCGGATAGTTGGCGCCGACGCTGTGGAGGTTGAGGCTAAGATAGCCCTTGCCGTCCTGGCCCGCCGGCCGCGCGTCATCCTCGTTGCCCGACCACCAGATGCCGACGAAATGATCCATCGGATAGTTGATCTTGGCGGCTTCCTTGACGGCGGTNGGGTTCATCGCCCCCCAGCCCCACAACACCATCCAATTCGGCTTGTCGCGGCGCACGTTGAGCCACAGGCCGGACTGGTTCTGCATCTCGGCCGGCGGCACCGGGTATTCCTTGACCTCGAAGCCGTAGTCCTTGGCGAACTGATGCAGGAGCGGCAGCGGCTCGCGGCCGTAGCCGCCGTCGAAGAAGATGTAGCCGATGGTCTTACCCTTGAGCTTGTCGAGGCCGCCTTCCTTCCCGGCGATGTACTTGATGATCATCGACAGACCATCCCAGTAAGTCGCCGGCGGGTTGAACACCCATGGGAAATTCGTGCCGTCGGCCGAGGCCGAGAGGCCGTAGGCCATGGACAGCACCGGGATCTTGTCGACGGCGGCTTTCGGAATGAGCTGGAGCGTGATGCCGGTCGAGTATGGATTGGTGATGACCGGGTTCTTGCCCTTGGTCGATTCGTAGCACTCGACGCCCTTCTTGGTGTCGTAGCCGGTCTCGCATTCCTCGACCACGATCTTGACGCCGCCGATGCCACCATCGCGCTCGTTCAGCATGTTGAGATAGTCGGCCATGCCGTTGGCGATGGGGATGCCGGAGCCGGAGAACGCGCCGGTGCGGTAGGAGAACAGCGGCACGTAGATTGTGCCCTGGGCCTCCGCCTTCGAGACGACGACGGGCACCCCCGCCATCGCCGCAAGCACGGCGCTGAGTAACAGTCCTTTCAAGCGCATAAATTCCTCCCTTGTTTGTTGGTCGGTCGCGCCAAGCGGCGCACCGCCGGATTGAGACCGATTTTGCACGTTCAGTAGGGGAAAGGCCACACCCTTAGTTTCTGCTTGGTGATTTGCCATAACCGAGCCAAGCCGTTGGGTTCCACGATGAGGAAGAAGATAATCAGCGCCCCCACGATCATGAAGCTCAGGTGCTCCACGGTCGCCGACCTGATGGGGATACCGAACTGGTCGGGCACGTAGCGGAGCAGGATCGGCAGCATGAAGATCAGCGCCGCGCCGAAGTAGGAGCCGATCAGGCTGCCGAGCCCACCGATGATCACCATGAACAGGATGAAGAAGCTCTGGTTGATGTTGAACACGTCGGCTTCGGCGCCGCCGTACCACAGGAACACCATCAACGCGCCGGCGACCCCGCAGTAGAACGACGACACCGCGAAGGCGAGAAGCTTGGTGGGCAAGAGCCGGATGCCCATCAGCTCGGCAGCGATATCCATGTCGCGCACCGCCATCCACATGCGCCCGACGCGCCCGTGCACTAGATTCGACGCGAGCCAGGTCATGGCGACGACGATGGCAAGCACGATGAGATAGCGCGTGGTGGGGGTCGCATTCGGGCCGGTCACCGGCACCCCGAACAGCGTGCGCGTCGGCACCTCGATGGCGTTGGAGACGTTGTAGTTGACGAGCCACGGGATGCGCACGAAGCACCACTGCAGGAAGAACTGCGCCGCAAGCGTGGCGACGGCGAGGTAGAAGCCCTTGATGCGCAGCGACGGCAGGCCGAACACGACGCCCACCGCGGCCGCGACGAAGCCCGAGGCGACGACCCAGACCAGGATGTGCACGCCGGGAAATATGGTGGCGAGCTTGTAGCAGGCATAGGCCCCCACCCCCATGAAGGCGCCGGTGCCGAGCGAGAGCAACCCGGTATAGCCGGTGAGCAGATTCAGCCCGATCGCGGCCAGCGAGAAGATGAGGAACGGGATCATCACCGCCTGCAGCAGGAAGGAGTTGCCGAAGTACGGAATCACGACGAAGGCCACGGCGAGGATGACGAGGATGCCGATCCGGTCCTGACGGATCGGGAAGATCGCCATGTCGGCGGCGTAGCGCGTCTTGAACTGTCCGGCCTCGCGGTAAAGCATCGCTACACCCGCTCGATGATCTTCTCGCCGAACAGCCCCTGCGGCCGGAACAGCAGAAACGTAAGCGCGATGAAATACGAGAGCCAGCTCTCGATGCCGCTGCCGAAGAGCGGCCCCCAGTAGAACTCGCCGAGCTTCTCGCCGATGCCGACGATAAGGCCGCCGACGATCGCGCCGGGGATCGAGGTGAAGCCGCCGAGGATGAGCACCGGCAGCGCGCGCAACGCGATAATCTGCAGCGCGAACGACACCTCCGAGCGCGCGCCCCACATGATGCCCGTGACGAGCGCGACGAGGCCCGAGGCGAACCAGACGATCACCCAGATCTGCTCGAGCGAGATGCCGACCGAGAGCGCCGCCTTGTGGCTGTCGGCGACCGCGCGCAGCGCCCGGCCGATGCGCGTCTTGGAGAAGAACACCGCCAGCACCGCCACCATGATCGAGGCGATGAGCGCCGCGGCGATGTCGATCTTCTGCAGGCTGACGAGGCCGCCCAATATCTTGAGATCGAGCGCGCCGCGCGGCAGGTTGAGCTCGTTCGCGATCATGATCTTGGGGTCGCCGCCGAACACGAGTTCGCCGAAGCCGATGAGGAAGTAGGTCAGCCCGAACGTGGCCATGAACAGGATGATGTCAGGCTGGTTGACGAGCGGCCGCAAGACCAGGCGCTCCACGCCCCAGGCGAGCGCCAGCATCACGAGGACCGCGAGACCAAGCGCCACATAGGCGGCGAGGCCCGCCGGACCGACACCGAGCCGCCGCAGAAGCTCGTAGAAGCCCACCAGCGTCAGCGCCGCGAACACCACCATGATGCCCTGGGCGAAGTTGAACACGCCTGAGGCCTTGAAGATCAGGACAAAGCCGAGCGCGATAAGCGCATAGAGCATGCCCGCCACGAGGCCTTCCCACAGGGTCTGCGCCAAGAGGTCGGGCGCCGCGGCCATCTGCACGAACGGATCGAGAAAGATTTTGTAGAGGAGGTTCATCTCGCTTCGTTCAATGCGCCACACCGAGATAGGCGGCGATCACATTCTGGTCGCGCTTGACGTCGTTGGGAGTGGCGTCGGCGATCTTGCGGCCGTAATCGAGCACGACCACGCGCTCGGCGAGGTCCATGACCACGCCCATGTCGTGTTCGATCAATGCGATGGTGGTGCCGTAGTGGTTGTTCACGTCGAGGACGAAGCGGCACATGTCCTCCTTTTCCTCCATGTTCATGCCGGCCATGGGCTCGTCGAGGAGAAGCAGGTCCGGTTCCATGGCGAGCGCGCGCCCCAGCTCCACCCGCTTTTGCAGGCCGTAAGGCAGCCGGCCCACCGGCACGCGGCGGATATGTTCGATCTCGAGGAAATCGATGATCTCCTCGACCTTGCGCCGGTGCTCGACCTCCTCTTGCATGGCCGGCCCGAAGCGCAGCAGCTGCCAGACGAGGTTGCGCCGCATCTTCAGCGTGCGGCCGGCCATGATGTTGTCGAGCGTGGTCATGCTCTTGAACAGCGCCACGTTCTGGAACGTGCGGGCGATGCCGCCGGCAGCCGCCTCGTGCGGCCGCATCTCGTTCCGCGTGACCCCCTTGAACGTGATGCGGCCCTTCTGCGGCTGGTAGAAACCGTTGATGACGTTCAGCATCGACGTCTTGCCGGCGCCGTTGGGGCCGATAATGGCGCGGATCTCTCCCTTGCGGATGTCGAAGGAGACGTCGGTGAGCGCCTTGACGCCGCCGAAGGCAAGGGTGACAGCCTCTGCCGCGAGCAGGATTTCGCCGGCCGCGACCTCCGGCGTCGGACCCTTCATGCCGCCTTCCCCAGGGGCGGCGCCGACGCGGCGACCGGCGCGATATCGCGGATCTTGAGGCGCGCGGCGATCGCGCCCTTGCGGCCGTCCTCGAAGGTGACCTCGGTCTTGATGTCGACTTCCTTGGAACCGTCGTAGAGGGCGGTAATCAGCGGCGCATAGCGGTCGGCGATGAAGCGACGGCGCACCTTCTGGGTGCGGGTCAACTCGCCGTCGTCGGCATCGAGCTCCTTGTGCAGGATGAGGAAGCGGCGGATCTGCGCGCCCGCCATCGGCCCTTCCTCGGCGAGCCAGCGGTTCACCTCGATCACATGCGTTGCCAGCATGTCGTAGACGCGCGGATCGGCGGCAAGCTCCTGGTAGGAGCCGTAGACCACGTTGTTGCGTTCGGCCCAGGAGCCCACCGAGGTGAGGTCGATGTTGAGCATGACGCTAACGAACGCGTGGCCGTCGCCAATCGCCACCGCCTCGCGGATGTTCGGGAAGAATTTCAGCTTGTTTTCGATATACTTAGGCGCGAACAACGTGCCGTCCGTGAGCCGGCCCACGTCCTTGGCGCGATCGATGATCTTGAGGTGGCCGGTCTTGCCGTCGAAGAAGCCGGCGTCGCCGGTATGCACCCAGCCGTCGGCGGTCTTCGTCTCCGCCGTCTTGTCCGGGTCCTTGTAGTAGCCGACGAACACGCCGGGCGAGCGGAACAGCACCTCGCCGTTCTCGGCGATCTTCACCTCGACGTCGAAGTTCGGTTTGCCCACGGTGTCGGCGTAGATCTCGCCGTCGGGCTGCGCCGTCACGTACACCGACGCCTCGGTCATCCCGTAGAGCTGCTTCAGGTTGATCCCGATCGAGCGGAAGAAGCTGAACAACTCCGGCCCGATCGCCTCGCCCGCGGTATAGGCGACGCGGATGCGCGACAGCCCGAAGCGGTTCTTCAGCGGGCCGTACACCAGGAAGTCGCCGAGCCGATAGAGAATCCGGGCATACAGCGGCACCGGCTGCTTGTTCAGAATCCTCTCGCCCCAACGCCGCGCCACGCCGATGAAATAATGGAACATAGCGCGCTTCGGCTTGCTCGCGTCCTCCATGCGCACCATGGAGAGGGTGAGGATGTTCTCGTAGACCCGCGGCGGAGCGAAGGCGTAGGTCGTGCCGATCTCGCGGCGGTCCTCCACTACGGTCTCCGGGCTCTCCGGGCAATTGACGCAGAAGCCGGCGGTGAACGACTGGGCATACGACAGGACATGATCGCCGACCCACGCCATGGGCAGATAGGCGATGACCTCGTCGTTCTCGTTCAGGTTGTCGTAGGCGTTGCCGTTTGCGGCGCTCTTGATGGCGTTGTCGTAGGACAGCATCACTCCCTTAGAATTGCCGGTGGTGCCGGAGGTGTAGAGGATGACGGAGACGTCGGAGCCCTTGCCGGCGGCGATTTCCTTCTGCCAGTCGAAATCCTTCTTGCCGCGTCCGAGCGCCTGAACGTCCTCGAACGACTTCAGCCGCGCGTGATCGTAGTCGCGCAGGCCCCAGGGCTCGTCGTAGACCATGTGGGTGAGCGTCGGCAGCCGGTCGGAGATCGAGAGCAGCTTGTCGACCTGCTCCTGGTTCTGCACCACCGCCACCTTCACGCCGGCATGCGCCAGCACGTAGGCCATCTCGTCGGCGACTGCGTCGGCATAGACCGGCACCGGGATGCCGCCCAGCGCCTGCACCGCGGTGATCGCCCAATAGAGGCGCGGGCGGTTGCCGCCGATGATCGCGACCTTGTCCTCCCGGCCGACGCCGAGCGCGGCGAGACCGACGGAGAACGGCCGGACCTCCTCCAGCACCTGAGCCCAGCTCCAGGTCTGCCAGATGCCGAGGTCCTTGAGGCGGAAGGCGGGACGGCTGCCCCGCGCCGCCGCGTTATGCAGGAGCAGTTTCGGAAACGTGTCGGCCTCGACTTTGGGGTCGATGCGCAAGCCAACCCTCCCCGGCTATCGACCGGCGGGGTGGTGCGCCGGCCGTTCAATGATCGTTGGCTGGCCCTCGTGCCGGGGCCTTGGGTTCCCGGTTAGGAACCAGCTCCGGCGGCGTCAAGCGCTACCGGATACCGCCGATCCTGCGGCGGATGCGGCCGCTAGACAAGCCATGCTTTCGTTGGCTTGGAGGAGGCTTAACCAGGCCTTTCCGCCTCGAAGCGGCTATTCGGCCGCCGCAGCGGCGAGCGGCATTCCGCTCTCGCTCGCCGCGCGGAAACGCTGCAGCGACGCCGCCTCCTCCGCTTTTGCCGTGGTCACCTGCTTCATCTTGACCGGCCCGAAGCCGCGCATCTTCTCGGGCAGCGAAGCGATCGCGACGGCGAGCGCGTGGTTCGCGGGCTTCAGCGACACGATCAGCTCCTCGACCACCGCCATGTACTCGCGGACGAGCCGGCGCTCGAGCTTGCGCTCCTCGCTATAGCCGAACGGATCGAGCGGCGTGCCGCGCAGGAAGCGGAAGCGCTTGAGCGCCTTGAACGCCGAGAGAATCCACGGGCCGAAGCTGATCTTGCGCGGGCGGCCGAGGTTCGGGTCGATGCCGGCGATCAGCGGCGGCGCCAGCAGGAACTCGTAGCGCAGCTTGCCCTCGAAGCTCGCCGCCACCTGCTTCTCGAACGAGCCGTCGGTGTAGAGCCGCGCCACTTCGTACTCGTCCTTGTAGGCCATGAGCTTGAACAGATAGCGCGCCACCGCGTCGGTAAGCGCGGTCGCACCCGGCATCCGCACCGCTTCCGCCGCGCGCACCCGGTCGACCAGGGCGCGGTAGCGCCGCCCGTAGCGGGCGCTCTGATAGTCGGCGAGGAAGACGACCCGGCGCTCGATCACCTCGTCCAGCGAGCCCGACAGCCGCCGCGCATCGGTGCGTGCGCCCGCCGGGGTCACCATACTCACCACCGAATCGGGATCGGCCGCGGCACGCCGGCCCCATTCGAACGCGCCGAGGTTCATGGCCACCGCTTCGCCGTTCAGCTCGACGGCCTTCTTGATCGCCTGCTCCGAAACCGGCACCGCGCCGAGCTGATAGGCGTAGCCCAGGAGAAAAATGTTCTGGCCGAGCGAGGAGCCAAACAGCGCCGTCGACAGCCGCGTCGCGTCGATGAAGCGCGCGTGATCGCGGTCGGCCGCGGTCTGGATCGAGCGCTTGAGCCGCTCGACCGGCAGCGAGAAATCGGCGTTGCGGGTGAAATCGCCCGGAAACGTCTCGTGGGTGTTGACCACCACCGTGGTTACGCCCGCGCGCATGGAGGCCACCACCCGTTTGCCGCCGGCCACCACCAGGTCGCCGCCGAGCACGAGGTGGGCGCCGCCCGCCGGCACCCGGATCGCCTGGATATCCTCGGGCTTCTCGGCGATGCGCATGTGGCTGAACACCGCCCCGCCCTTCTGCGCCAGTCCCGCCATGTCGATAATGGCGGCGGCCTTGCCTTCGAGGTGGGCGGCGGTTCCCAGCACCTGGGCGATGGTGACGATGCCGGTGCCGCCGATGCCGGTCACGATGATTCCGAAGGTGCCGTTGATCGCCGGCAATTTCGGGGCCGGCAGCGGCGGCAGCGCGCCGACGCTAGCGGCCAACCCCGTGCCGCGCTTGAGCTTGGCGCCGTGCACCGTCACGAACGACGGGCAGAAGCCCTTGAGGCAGGAGAAGTCCTTGTTGCAGCTCGACTGGTCGATCTCGCGCTTGCGGCCCCACTCGGTCTCCAGCGGCTGGATCGACACGCAGTTCGACTGCACGCCGCAATCGCCGCAGCCTTCGCACACGAGCTCGTTGATGATGACCCGCTTGTCCGGATCGGGGAACTCGCCGCGCTTGCGGCGGCGGCGCTTTTCGGCGGCGCAGGTCTGGTCGTAGATCAGGACCGTGACGCCGGGTATCTCGGCGAGGTCCTTCTGCACCTTCATCAGCTCGTCGCGGTGATGCACGGTCAGGCCCTGCGGCCAGCCGATATCGCGCGGGTATTTCCACGGCTCGTCGGTGACGACCACGACCTTCTTGACGTCCTCGGCCGCTACTTGGCGAGCGATCATGCCCACCGTCAGCCCGCCCTCGTGATGCTGGCCGCCGGTCATGGCGACGGCATCGTTGAACAGGATCTTGTAGGTGAGGTTCACGTCGCGGGCGGCGACCGCGGCGCGGATCGCCAGGATGCCCGAGTGGTTATAGGTGCCGTCGCCGAGGTTCTGGAACACGTGCTTGCGCTTGGAGAAGGCCGACTCGCCGATCCAGTTCGCGCCCTCGCCGCCCATATGGGTGAAGCCGAAGGTGGAGCGGTTCATCCACAGCGCCATGGTGTGGCAGCCAATGCCGGCATAGGCGCGCATGCCCTCGGGGACGACGGTGGAAGTGTTATGCGGGCAGCCGGAGCAGAAGTAGGGCGAGCGCGCCGCTACTTCCTGCAGCTCCGAGAGTGCCGCCTGCGCCTGGCGCAGCCGCGACACCCGTTCCGCGATGTCGTCGATATGGCCACGGCGCAGGATGCGTTCGCCAAGCGTGATGGCGATCTCGTTTGGGTCGAGCGCGCCCTTGGATGGGAACAGCCATTCGCCCTTCTCGTCCTTCTTGCCGACGCAGAGCGGCTGATTGGCGGTGCCGTAGAGCTCTTCCTTCACCTGCACTTCGATGAGCGAGCGCTTCTCCTCGACAACGACGATGACGTCGAGGCCCTTGGCGAACTCCTTCAGCCCCTCCGGCTCGAGCGGCCACGGGCAGCCGATCTTGTAGAGGCGGATGCCGAGCTCGTTCGCGCGCACCTCGTCGATGCCGAGCTCGTCGAGCGCAAGCCGTACGTCGAGGTAGCTCTTGCCGGTGGTGATGATGCCGATCTTGGCGTTGGGCCCGCCCGAGGAGATGATCTTGTTGATCTTGTTGGCGCGCAGGAACGCGAGCATGGCGTCGCGCTTGAACTCCTGCAGCCGCGCCTCCTGGGCGAGCGCGCCGTCGATGACGCGGATGTTGAGGCCGCCCGGCGGCATCTTGAAGTCGGTGGGCGTCACCACCTGGATGCGGTCGACGGCGCCATCGACGACGGCCGTGGACTCGATCGTCTCCTTGACGCACTTCAGCCCCACCCAGGTGCCGCAATAGCGCGACATGGCGAAGCCGTAGATGCCGTAGTCGAGGAGCTCCTGCACGCCGGCCGGATTGAGGATCGGGATCATCACGTCGACGAAGTGGTATTCCGACTGGTGCGCGGTGGTGGACGATTCACAGGTGTGATCGTCGCCCATGAGGGCGACCACGCCGCCGTTCTTCGATGAGCCGGCGAAGTTGGCGTGGCGAAACACGTCGCCGGTGCGGTCGACGCCCGGGCCCTTGCCGTACCAGATGCCGAACACGCCATCGAACTTGCCCTCGCCCTTGAGCTCGGCCTGTTGCGCGCCCCAGAGCGCCGTGGCGGCGAGGTCTTCGTTGAGTCCCGGCTGGAATTTGACGTCGTGCGCATCGAGCTCCTTCTTGACGCGGAAGAAGGTCTGATCGAGCCCGCCCAGCGGCGAGCCGCGGTAGCCGGTGACGTAGCCCGCGGTGTTCAGGCCGGCGCGGCGGTCGCGCTCCTTCTGCATGAGCGTGAGGCGCACGATCGCCTGCGTCCCGGTGAGGAACACGTGCGATTTGGACAGGTCGAATCTGTCGTCGAGGGTGACGTCGGAGAGCGCCATCGCCTGCTTGGTATCGGCCACAGCAAGTCCTTGTGATTCAACGTGCGGCAAACTGGCACAACCGCCGGAGCAGCGCAATTTCGTTATCGGCATGCCAGNGATGCCTAAATTTCCCGTTTCGCCGGTCTGCGCGCAACGGAGTGGCTGACTAGCCGGCCATGAGCAGCTCACCGCCGTCGACCACCACGGTGGAGCCCGTCATCCAAGCCCCCGCACCGGACGCGAGCAGCAGGAAGGTGCCGTCCAGATCGCCCGGCGTGCCGAAGCGGGCAAGCGGAATTTTCGCCTTCAGTTGTTCGCCATCCTCGCTGGCGAGGAAATCGCTGTTTATCTCGGTGGAGATGAAGCCGGGGGCAATGGCGTTCACGCGAATGTTCCTGCGGGCGAACTCAAGCGCGAGCGCCCGCGTCGCCTGGATCACGCCGGCCTTGGCCACCGCGTAGGCCGAAAGCCCGCGCTCGACCATGTAGCCCGCGATCGATGCAATTGTGACGATCGACCCCGGCTTGCCGGCGGCGATCATGCGCCGCGCCGCCTCCGTCGCCGTGAAGAACACCGCGTCGAGATCGGTGCCCATCACCTTGCGCCACGTCTCCGGCGTCATGTCCACGGCCTTCGCGACCTCGACGACGCCGGCATTGGCCACGAACAGATCAACCGTGCCGAAGGCCTTTTCGGCCGCGCCGAAGGCGCGCTTCATGGCCGTCTGATCGGTCACGTCGGCCTGCGCCGTCACGGCGCGACCGCCCGCCTTCTCGATCTTGGTCTTGAGGGCCTCGAGGCGCTCCTTGCGCCGCGCCACCAGCACCACCGCCGCGCCGTTCGCCGCCGCGACCTCGGCGAAGCGCTCGCCGAGCCCGCTCGACGCCCCGGTGACGAGCGCGACGCGCCCCTTCAGATCGAACAGCTTGCTTGCATCCATCCGCTCCTCCCGATGCCCGGCAGCATACGCGCAAGCGAGCGCCGGGCTCAAACCGGCAGCATGCGCTCAGAGACCATGAGACCGGTGATCAGGGCGGCGCCGAACACCACGATCAGGACGGCGCCCGCCACCTCCAGACCCAGGATGAGCATGACCGCGGTGCCTCCCGAGCGCGTGCGCGCCAGTCGCTCAGCGAAGGCCCTACCCGTCACCGCCAGCGTCGCGATCGCCGTGACGGTGATGGCGGTGCCGAGCGCCATCACTAGCGTCGCCACGACGCCGATGAGGAAAATGCCCTGCGACCACGCGAACACGAGAACGAGGATCGCGCCCGAGCACGGCCGCAAGCCCACGGCCACCACCGCGGTGGCGCCGCGCTTCAGCCAGCCGCGGCCCTTGAGCTCGCCCGGCTCCGGGCCGTGGGCGTGATCGTCCCCATGGTCGTGACCGTGGGAATGGGAGTGACCGTGATGATGATCGTGATCATGTCCAGTGCCCCGCCATGCGGCGCGCGCTTGCAGGAAGGCGCCGCCCTTGCGCCAGACGAGCAGGAGGCCGAACGCGACGATGAGCCCGTAGGCGGCGAGCTCGATCACCCGCACCGTGAGATTCATCGCCCGCCCGGTGGCGCCGAGCATGACCGAGAGCACACCGACCACCGCGATCGCGACGATGGCCTGCAACAGCGCCGCCGCCACCGACAGCGCCACGCCGCGCCGGTAGGTGGAGCCGTCGGCGACGAGATAGGAGGAGATCACCGCCTTGCCGTGCCCGGGTCCGGCGGCGTGGAACACGCCATAGAGGAAGGAGAGCCAGACGAGCCAGACAGCCGCACTGCCGTCGGTCTTGGCGGCGCGCACCGTGGCCGCGAGCATCCGGTAGAATTCCGCCTGCTTGGCGAGGAGCCAGGCGGAGAAGCCAGAAGGCGCCGGCGCCCCGCCGAAGGGGCTCCCCTGCGCGAGCAACGGCGTCGCGACCAGCGCGGCCGCCGCCAACAGCAATAGTCCGAGAACAAGATCGGCGGATCGGCCGGAACGCATTGCCTCAGCAGCGCACGATGATGCGGTTGGCGAACTGGGCGCCGAAGGAGGAGCCAGCTGTCAGGCCGTTGAAGAAGGACTCCGACAGTCCTTGCGACGCGAGGTTGGAAGCGCCCGAGCGCAGCACTTCGAGCTTGCACGCCGCCGGGGCGCTCACGAGCTTCACCGGGTCGCTCTCGGCGAAATTGAAGGCGACGAAATAGGTGGGGTCGTAGACATCGAGCGCGACTTCGCCCGGGGAAGCCGCGCCGGCCTTCACCGGCAGCGTGAAGTGGAGCGTGAGCTGGCTGTCGGCGTACTCGAGCCAATAGTCGACCGGCGGGTCGAAGGCGACCTGCTTGCCGCCGGCCTTCGCCACCGTGAAGTAATCGAATTCCTTGAGCGAAGAGACGTTGACCTCGGCGAGCTCGGCGAGCTCGTCCCGCGAAAGCTTGCCGTCGTTGTTCTTGTCGAGGCCCTGGGTCGCGAAGGTGGAGAACATCTCGTCGAAGGTCCACACGTGGCGCACGGCGACGAGCGCCCCGTTCGGCCCGTAGACCACCTCGCTCTTGAACGTCATCCACACGTGCGGATGGGCGTCGGCCGCGGTCGCGCCAAATAGAAGAAGCGCGCCAAGTATGAATGGGCGGCAGTCGATCGCCATTGCCGGCGGATCCTCCACGAACGGAGCGAACAGGCTCGCCGACTTCGGCGGAACCGTGGCGTCTAGCGCGACACGACGACTGGGGCGCCGAGGTGAGCGCGCTCGAACAGGTCGGCCGCGTCGGCGTTATGCATGCGGAAGCAGCCGCTCGAGGCGGAGCTGCCGATGGAATAGGGCGCGTTGGTGCCGTGGATGCGATACTCGCTCCAGCCCAGGTACATGGCGCGGATGCCGAGCGGATTGTGCGGTCCCGGGCCCACCACCTTGGGCAGCCGCGGGTTCTCGCGACGCATGCGTGCCGTCGGCCGCCAACTCGGGTTGCGATATTTGGCGCTGATCCACAGGTTGCCGGACCACTGGAACTTCGGCTTGCCCACGGCGATCGCGTAGCGCACCGCCTTGCCGTCGCCCAGCGTGTAATAGAGCTTGTGCTCCGCGGTCTTGATGACGATCGTGCCTTGCGGCAGGTCGCCGTCGAAATCGACGACCTCCTTGGTGGTGGCGCCCTGCGGCTGCGCCGCGGATCGCGAACGCGCCGCCTCGGCCGAAGTCATGCTGAGAAGGGTGGACGCCGCGATCACCGCGGCCAACGCAATACCCGGCCTCATCTCTGCCCCCGCTACAGCCGTCCCAGGGCGAATGAATCACAATGACGGGGCCTAAGGCAACCCACGGCTATTAAGGTTTGGTGGGCTTAAACCCCGGCCGCCCCACCGTCGCCGCGCGGGTCGTGGGCCCCTTCCAGGGTGCCGTCGGGAGAGAAGGTGACGGCGCCGGCGTGGCCCATGACCTCGGTGTAGGGCTCGACCACCTGGACGTCGTGGCCGGCGCGCTCCAGCTCCTCGAACAGGCTCGCCGGAAAGCGCGATTCGATCCTGAGGTTGGTGATGTTGGTCCCCCAGGTGCGGCCGAGGATCCAGCGCGGCCGGTCGATTGCCTCGAACAGCCCCTCGCCGTGGTAGGCGTGGCGCGTGAGGAGGGCCGCGAGCGTCTGCGGCTGCCCTTCCCCGCCCATGGTCCCGTAGCCCATGACGCGGCCGTCCTTCAGCACCGCGAGCGCGGGGGCAAGCGTGTGCGGCGGCCGGCGGCCGGGCTCGAGCGCATTCCTCGCCTTGGCATCGAGAGAGAAAGCGGAACCGCGGTTCTGCATCAGCACGCCGGTGCGCGGCAGCACGCAGCCCGAGCCGAACTCGTGGAACAGCGACTGGATATAGGAGACGACGAGGCCCGAGGCGTCGGCGGCGCCGATCCAGACTGTGTCGCCCTTGCCCGCCGGATGCGGCCACGGAGCCGCCCGCTTACGATCGATCGCCCCGGCCTCGCGGTCGAGCGCCGCCGGCTCGAGATAGTCGGAAGGGTCCTCGGTCAGGCGATCGAAATCGGTCACCACCCGGTCGCGGATGCGGAAGGCGCGTTTGGTCGCTTCGACGATGCCGTGGACTTGGTCGAAGGTCTCGGCCTGGCGCACACCCAGCCGGTCGTAGATGCCGAGGATGATGAGCGAGGCGATGCCCGGCGTCGGCGGCGGGCAGTTGTAGGCGATGCCGGGCTTGAGCGGGACCGATAGCGGCTCGCGCACCAGGGCGCGGTAGCGCTCCAGATCAACCCGCGTCACCGGGCTGCCGATGCTCTCGAGGTCGGCGGCGATCTCGCGGCCGACGTCGCCGCGATAGAAATCGACGAGCTTGGCGCGGGCAAGTTGCTCGAAGGTGTCGGCGAGCCGGCCGGTGGAGAGCGTTGTTCCTTCCTTCGGCGGATTGCCGTCCACGAGGAACGCCTCGGCGAAGCCGGGGACGTCGATCTTGGCGCCGCGCTCGGTGGTGAAGCGCCAGGCATAGGAGCGCGACACCGGGCTGCCGGCACGAGCGAGCTTGGCCGCAGGCTCGATCAGCCGGGCGAGCGGCATGCGGCCGCCGAGCGCCTTTGCGATCTCCAGCGCCACCATCCAGCCGCCGACCGCGCCCGGCACGGTCAGCGCCGCGTGCGGGCCGCGCTCCGGGATCTTGTCGTAGCCGAGCTCGCGGTAGCGCTGCCGGGTGGCGAGCGACCCGGCGTAGCCCGCCGCCTCGATGTAATGGGTGCGTCCGGAGGGCTCGCGGACGAGCCAGAAGCCGTCGCCGCCCATGTGGTTCATATGTGGGTAGGCGACGACGATCGCCGCCGCGGCGGCGACCGCCGCCTCTAGCGCGTTGCCGCCGTCGGCGATGACGTCGCGGCCGGCCTCGGCGGCGAGACGATGGGGTGCGGCGACGACGCCGCGGCGGACCTTCACGCTCTCGGCAAACATGCTCTGCAAGTAGCCGGGCCGCGGCAAGAAGGGAAGCGCCGGCGCTTGATCGCCCCGTCCATTCGGGCCAGATTGCCGGCCCCTGGAGCGAGAACGATGGCCGACGGCAGCACCCGACCCGCCCGCATCAAGTGGACGAGCTTCGCTACGGTGATCAGCGCCGCGATTCTGATCGGCACCGAGATCGTCGGCGCCGGACTCGCGACCGGCTGGGCGATCGCGACCATGCTTGGGTTTGGCGAGGTCGGCGCGTGGGTGCTCGAAGGCCTGTTCGCGATCAGCGGCTTCGCCGTCATCATCGCGTTCGTTCGCTCCGCGACTCGCATCGAGCCGATCGTCGAGCGGTGAGCTCGTCACCCGTTAAAAAATTCTGAAAAACTTTTCGGCGAGCGCAAGAAAACACTTGCAACCGAATCANTTTCCTCCTACATGCGAATTGCCCAATTTCGCACGTGCCTGTGGTCGCGTGCCGGTCGACGGAGTCCCGGACAAGAGGCCGGAAAGACGTCGGGGCAGACCGGTAGCCGGAGTCAACCGGCCGACCCCGCTCTCCGCGAGGGACGCGACTTAAAGCAACGACGTAGCGGGCCTTATTGGTCTCTGCCGGCGCTGACGGAAGGCGTCGGGGTTACTGAAGAGGCACTACTCTTGCCGGCTGTGCGGAACGGGGCTCTCCCCAATCCAAGCAGTGACGAGAAGGTCTCCGGTACGTTCATCCGGAACTCTCTGGTCACAACGGCGCAAGGAAGCCGGCGTTAGCCGGCAAAGCGGGCGAAGGCCCGCCACGGGCGTAGCGCATCTGGCGCTGCCCTCGCGGCACCTTCGTCCAGGGCTTGGAGTTGGAGAAGGAGAAGGAAGAGGTGACAGAACGCATACGCAAATTCCTCCGGCGACGACGAGAGGACGGACCCTGCCTAGTCGTTGATTCCGAGGTCATCCGCGAAAACTATCTGGCCTTTGCCAAAGCGCTGCCTGACACACGCGTCTTCTATGCGGTGAAAGCCAATCCCGCCCCGGAAATCCTGAAGCTCCTCGCCGAGCTCGGCTCCTGCTTCGATACCGCCTCGCCCGCTGAAATCGAGATGGTGCTCGCTGCCGGTGCAAGCCCGGAGCGCATCTCCTATGGCAACACCATCAAGAAGGAGGCGGACATCAAGCGCGCCTTCGAGCGCGGCATCCGCCTGTTCGCGGTGGATTGCGAGGCCGAGGTCGAGAAGATCGCCCGCGCCGCACCCGGCTCCAAGGTGTTCTGCCGCATCCTGTGCGACGGCAGCGGCGCCGAATGGCCGCTGTCGCGCAAGTTCGGGTGTGTTCCGTCGCTGGCGCCAAAGGTGCTCGAGCATGCCCATAAGCTTGGGCTCGTCGCCCACGGCATCTCGTTCCACGTCGGCTCGCAGCAGAACGACGTCAAGGCTTGGGACAAAGCGCTCGCCGCCGCGGCCGCGATCTTCCGCGACCTGTCGGACCGCGGGCTGAACCTCGCCATGGTCAACCTCGGCGGCGGCTTCCCCGCGCGCTACCTGAAGGAGGTCCCCAAGGTCCAGGTCTACGGCAAATCGATCTTCCGCTCGCTGCGCAAGCACTTCGGCAACCGCATCCCGGAGACGATCATCGAGCCGGGCCGCGGCCTCGTCGGCGACGCCGGCATGATCGAAGCCGAGGTAGTGCTGATCTCCAAGAAGTCGGAGGACGATCCGGTCCGCTGGGTCTACCTCGACATCGGCAAGTTCGGCGGCTTGGCCGAGACTATCGACGAATCGATTCGCTACCCGATTCGCACCACTAAGGACAAAGACGAGCGCACGCCGTGCGTGATCGCGGGCCCGACCTGCGACTCCGTTGACGTGCTCTACGAGAAGGATCCGTATCTGCTTCCGGTCTCGCTCGCGATCGGCGACAAGGTGCTGATCGAGGCGACCGGCGCCTACACGACCACGTATTCTTCCGTTGCTTTCAATGGCTTCGCCCCGCTCAAGTCGTACGTGATCTGAGCGAATCTTCGGCGCGGCGACGCGCAACCGCGGCCCTCGGTGCAGAACCGAGGGCCGTCGCGTTTTAGGAATGATCCACATGAGGAACATCGAACCCGGTCCAGACATTGACGCGCGCGCGCTAGCGTGGATTCTGGGTACCGGGAAAGGAAATTTCCCATCGGATTTCACTGCTGCGAGGTCGCGCACGTGAATATCTTGCCTGGTCGCACCAAGATTAAGCCAGAGACCCGCGCCGACTGGCCGGTCTACCATACGATCGACGGTCCGATCGTGGTGATCGGCTTCGGCTCCATCGGCAAGGGCGCTTGGCCGCTGATCGAGCGCCACTTCAAGTTCGACAAGTCGCGCTTCGTCATCGTCGACCCCGAAGACAAGGACCGCGGGATGCTCGACGAGCGGGGCGTGCGCTTCCTCAAGGAGCGGCTGACCCCGGAGAATTACCGCGACATCCTGCTGCCGCTCCTCACCGACGGTCCCGGCCGCGGCTTCTTGGTCAACCTATCCATCGACGTGTCGTCGTTGGCGCTGACCGAGCTGTGCCGCGAGATCGGCGCCCTCTACCTCGACACCGTGATCGAGCCATGGCCCGGCCTCTACTTCAACCCGAAGTCCACCCCGGCCGCCCGCACCAACTATGCGCTGCGCGAGAACTATCTCGCCGCCCGCCGCCGCCAGCCCAACGGCCCCACGGCCGTCTCCTGCTGCGGAGCCAATCCGGGCATGGTGTCGTGGTTCGTGAAGCAGGCGCTCCTGAACGTTTCCACCGATCTCGGCCTCAACGGGCCCGAGCCCAAGACCCGCGAGGATTGGGCCCGCCTGATGATGAAGGCGGGCGTCAAGGGCATCCACATCGCCGAGCGCGACACCCAACGTGCCCGCCGGCCCAAGCCCGACGGCACGTTCGTGAACACCTGGTCGGTGGAGGGGTTCGTCGCCGAAGGCATGCAGCCCGCCGAACTTGGCTGGGGCACGCATGAGAAATGGATGCCGGAGAACGGCCGTAAGCACGAGACGGGCTCCCAGGCGTCGATCTTCATGCTGCAGCCCGGTGCCAACACCCGCGTGCGTACCTGGTGCCCGACGCCGGGGCCGCAGTACGGCTTCCTGGTCACCCACAACGAGGCGATTTCGATCGCCGACTTCTTTACGGTGCGCGACGGCGGCAAGACGGCCTACCGCCCGACCTGCCACTACGCCTACCACCCGGCGAACGACGCCGTGCTCTCCATGCACGAGATCTTCGGCGCCGGCCGGCTCCGCCACGGCAAGTGGCACATCCTGGATGAGCACGAGATCGTGGACGGCATCGACGAGCTCGGCGTGCTGCTCTATGGCCACGCCAATAATGCGTACTGGTACGGCTCCCAGCTCTCCATCGAGGAGACCCGCGCGCTCGCGCCCAACCAGAACGCCACCGGCCTGCAGGTGACCTCGGCGGTGATCGCCGGCATGGTATGGGCGATCGAGAACCCAAAGGCCGGCATCGTCGAAGCCGACGATCTGGACTTCCGCCGCTGCCTCGAGGTCCAGCGCCCCTACCTCGGGCCAGTGATCGGCCGCTATACCGACTGGACGCCGCTCAAGGGCCGGGAGATTCTCTTTCCCGAGGACCTCGACCACGACGACCCGTGGCAGTTCAAGAACGTGCTGGTGAAGTACTAGAGCGCGACCAGCCCCGCCAAGCCGGTTTCCGTCCCAAAGGCGAGCTGCTGGCCATTGCCGGACCAGGCAAGCGCGGTCACCGGCGAAGCGTCCGGCCGGCGTACCAGGATCTCCGCGCCGTCGGCGAGCCGGATCAGGAGCAGGAGCCCGTCCTCGTAGCCGGCGGCGATGACCTCCTGGCTCGGGTGGGCGGCCACCGCCGAGACCTTGGCCTGATAGGGCGCGAGCATGGACGGCTCCTTGCCCATGGGCCCGTCTTTGCTCGCAAATGGCCACAGGATGATCTCGCTCGCCCCTGAGGTGGCGAGCCACTTGCCGCCGGGACCAAAGGCCATGGAGCGCACCCGCGCCGGATAGCCCGTCATGCGCATGTGCTGGCCGTCGGCCACGCGCCAACCGTGCAGCGCCGGCTCCTGCATGGTGGTGACGAGGAAGCGGCCGTCCGGGCTCCACTGCACCCCGAGGTGCGAGCCTTTCCAGGAGAGGGTGTCGGGCTTGGCATCGGCATTGGG
>JGI12636J13339_1000005_pt1 | contig 25125 bp, 31 predicted proteins | sample BlaSpr_A8_Ref_M1_FD_13339 | JGI IMG/M metagenome (IMG submission 13339) | reverse complement strand
CGAAAGCGTTCCTGCGTCTTCGTCGTATAAGCCTTCCAGTCATACATCGCGAAGGGGATGAAGGCGACGCACGCCGTGCCCCCCAAAAAATCCCGAATCTCGCTCTCGGCATGGTCCAGATAGCCGCTGCCGTACAGGGTCGAGTTGCTGATCAGCAACAGTCGTTCGGCTACGCTGCCGATGTTCATCACAACCTCCCAAACTCACGGCAACGAGTGATACAGACCCTCGATCAACTCCATCCCTCGTCGCAGCAGTTCGTCGTCGCCCACTCCCTGCCGCGCCCAACCGCTCAGCACCTGATCGAGTCCCTGTCCCTCGGCCCGGCCAAACTTCTCGTCACCCAGGTCTGCGTCGTGGATGATCTGAGCAACCCGCTTGATGCCCTTCTCGCGAATTGCAAACTCTTTACAGAATGTTTCGAAGGTGCAGTCTTCTCCTCGATGTCCAAATCCCGTGGCCACAAACATGTCGAACGGTATGGCCTCGGGGTGCGCACTCGGGTCGTCCCCAAACACAAAGCGTGCTTTGGGGTCGATAGCACGCCTTATCAGCCATGCCGACGAAACCCGATCGATTCCAGGACGCGGGCGAGTGATCCACGAGCGATCGACGTATTCCTTGGATCTCCGGTTGCGGTTCTTCCCCTTTTCTTTCCGAGGTTCATCGGCTCGAGCCAGCAGATCTTCCACCGGGCTGCGGGAAGGGCTGTCGAAGAAGTCGATCGCCGTGATCTCCTGAAACCGGCGCCGCAGCCGGCTCAGCCGCCGGGCTGGCCGCACTGTGCGGGATTGCGCTAGTACTCTCTTTAAGTCACTTGCCAGCGCTTCATAGTCACGCGAGCGTGCAGCCATAAAAAGACTCTTCAGCCGTTCGTCGGTAAGATCGTCGAAACGCCTCACCTGAACCACGGAAGCCTGCCCTTTGTAAGTCCTGATCGCAGTGGCTAGCCACTCCATTCGTTCTTGATTCATGGCCGTGTTTGGCAGGACGTAACCGGAGCTGCGCAGGGGCAGAGTTCCATAGCGTTGCAGCTTGCGCCATATCTCCACCCGCTGGCTGGCGCTTCGCGCCGGAAGACTGAAAACCAGGAGTAGCCACGATACGTTCGCACGCTCGGTTACAGTCATTTCCAATCATGTTATATCTGTAACGTACTAAATGCAAGCGACACCCGAGAACCATGGTGAATCAGCCTGAATACGGAACTTACTTGCCTGGATCTGCTCTGACAAAGTGGCCCCCGCTCCGCCTGAACCGATCCTCCGACGTTATTGAGCAAGTCGTATGCTTTGCGATATTCCCATGTCGGCACAAGCCCAAGTCTCCCGACTTGAGCCCATGTCGGGACAAGTGAACCCATCTTGGGACAAGCACGACAATCGTAATCCCTCCCATGTGAGCAATCTTGCTCAGACGCGAAAGTCCGCACCTGTCATCCTTTTATTTAGCTGAGTGTTTCGAGAGAGCGACGACCGCCAATTCGTACTTCTCATTCTTAGGTCGCTGTAGATGAGGTCAAACCAATCCACATCGCAGCGAACACATCCAGCGGATTGGCATTCGTCATCCGTGTGTATGCCGCGGACCCTCCGGCGGACACGATTCGACCCTAAAGCTCTCGCATGTAGAGATTCGGGCAAGACCTCACAGCGGATGAGAGAGAGGTTGGCCCGCGAAACCGTTAAGAAAGGTCAAAGATTATGCCTTTAATTCAACTCCTGGAAGTTCTCATCGTGGTAGGTGTTCTGCTGTGGCTGGTCAATCGCTTCATTCCAATGCAAGCGTCCATCAAGTCAATCTTGAATGGGGTGGTGGTCATTGCTGTGGTGCTCTGGCTGCTGAATGTATTTGGACTGTTTCACTCCCTCTCCGCGATCCATGTCGGAAAAGGATGATGAGATGGAAGAGACCGCTTAGGGACACCTTGTCACCAAGGCAAGATCGAGACAACGTAACCAGGCAGGCATCTGCCAAGGAGATACATATGAAGATGAAGATGTTGTTAGCAGTCGGAATCGCACTGAGCTTGAGCGCACTGGCTCAAACCGGTGCTCAAACCACAATGGCCGTCGAGCCCATGGCTCAGACACCCACGTTCCGGGTAGTCGTAACCAGCCGCACCACGCAGGCGGTCAACTATAAGCATCGCAGCGGAGCCACCAAGGTGGATTTCGCAGGCACCAATCTCATGCCCTCAGCGGATGGTCAAGCCGAAGTGAACAGCAAACGGGGAGCGATTGAGATCGAAGCGGAATTCGGCAACCTGCAGAAACCCACGACTTTCGGCAACGAGTACTTGACCTACATCTTGTGGGCGATTTCGCCCGAGGGCCGGGCTGTAAACCTGGGCGAAGTGTTAGTTGGCGGCAACAGCCGCAGCAAACTGCACGTAACCACGGACCTTCAGGCGTTCGCGCTGATCGTCACCGCGGAACCCTATTATGCGGTGCGCCAACCCAGCAACGTGGTGATACTCGAAAATATTATTCGCAAGGACACCAAAGGAACCATCGAGGCGGTAAATGCGAAGTACGAACTCATGGAGCGGGGCGGCTATATTCCGACCGGCTACAAGTTCGACCCCGTGGTTCTGAATGCCAGGCTGCCGTTGGAATTCTTTGAGGCGCGCAATGCGCTGCGTATCGCTCAATCCGAAGGAGCCGAGCAGTACGCCAGCGACAGCTATCAGCACGCTCTCCAGTTGATGAACAACGCAGATGGATATGCCACCAGAAAGCACGTTCCGACAAAGCCGCTGATCGCAGTCGCCCGAGAGGCAGTGCAAACTGCCGAAGACGCTCGCGCAATCGCAGTCAAGAAGATGGATGACCAGCGTCAAGCCGACGAACGCCAGGCTTCCACAGATGCGCAGGCACAATCGCAAGCGCAAGCCGACGACGCGACCCGGCAGAAGGAGCAGGCACAATCTGACACGGCTCAGGCACAGTCTGACGCGGCTCGGGCACAGTCTGACACGGCTCGGGCACAGTCTGACACAGCTCAGGCCAGATCAGACATGGCGGCGAGTCAGGCAGCATCAGCAGCAGCGGTCACCGCGGCTCAGGCCGATGCCGACCAATCTCGTCTAGCTGCACAGCAAGCGGACACCGACAAAGCCGCCATGCGCGCACGTTTGTCGGAGCAATTGAATTCCATTCTCCAGACTCGCGACAGCGCGCGCGGACTGATCGTCAGCATGTCCGACGTATTGTTTGACACGGGGCGGTATTCCTTGAAGCCGGGAGCACGGGAGAAACTGGCGAAAGTTGCCGGTATTCTGCTCGCCTACCCTGGCCTCAACATTGAAGTCGGCGGCTACACCGATAACGTCGGCGGCGATGACATGAATCAAAAGCTGTCTGAGAATCGTGCCACCTCCGTACGCGATTATCTGGTGCAACAAGGCGTAACCACGAATTCAGTCAGCGCAAGAGGTTTCGGCAATACTTTGCCGGTAGCCTCAAACGATAACTCCGCCGGGCGACAGCAGAACCGGAGAGTTGAACTTCTCGTATCCGGCGACGCCATCGGCAACCCGGCCAACGTGACGACGGGAAACTTGCGGTAACGCAAGATGTTCAGGGAGCTGCCATGGAGGCAACACTTGTCCGTTGCAGCTTCTGGAGGCTGCACCTTGTACGGGTCAGCCGCCCACGGGTGGTGTGAAAGCTGATTTAACTCCAAGCGGCCCGGGTCGGAACCTTTCGACTCGCACCGCTTGGGAATTCGGGAGATAGCGAATCTTCTGTCTGAGTACGGAGAAAAAGGAGCAAACCATGCTTGGAACTATATTGATCGTGATTTTGGTCTTAGCACTCTTTGGTGCGCTGCCCCGATGGTCGCATAGCCGAGATTGGGGTTATGCCCCGACCGGTGGCGTGGGATTGATCCTTTTCATCGTGGTCATCCTGCTGGTTCTCGGCCGCATTTAGCCATGCACCGGCCCTCAATATCACCAGGCGCCATAACCAAGGGGTCGCGCCTGCTGTCTATCCGCGTTGTGGCATTTCTTCTCGTGGTGCTGATGTGCAGCGGTGGTTCGTCCGCATACTCAGTTCTGACCCACGAAGAGATCGTGGACCTGGTGTGGACCGACGAGATCCGCCCTCTGCTGCTCAAGCGATATCCGGGCCTGTCGGAAGACCAGATCACAGAGGCGCACGCCTATGCCTATGGCGGCGCCGTCATCCAGGATCTCGGCTATTACCCATTCGGCAGCACGGAATTCAGCAGCCTGGTGCATTACGTTCGCAGCGGAGACTTCGTTCGCGAGCTGCTGCTCGAGAGCCAGGACGTGAACGAGTATGCCTTCGCCATGGGCGCGCTGGCACATTATGCGTCCGATATTGCCGGCCATCCCGCAGTCAACCAGTCGGTGGCGATCGAGTATCCAAAGTTGCGAGCGAAGTTCGGCCAGTCGGTCCGGTATGCTCAGGATAAGACGGCGCATCTGAAAACCGAGTTCGGCTTCGACATGGTGCAGGTGGCGAAGAATCGTTACGCGTCGCAGCAGTACCACGATTTCATCGGGTTTCAAGTGTCCAAGCCTCTGCTGGAGCGGGTCTTCCCGGTCGTGTACGGAGTGGAGTTGAAAGACGTGTTGGCCCACGAGGATCTTGCGATCGGTTCGTATCGTTTCGCCATTAGCCACATGATTCCAAAAATGACCCAGGTCGCACTGCAAACCCACAAGAAGGACATGATGCGCGAGCATCCTGATTTTGCAAAACAAAAGTTCCTCTACCGCCTTTCGCGCTCCGATTACGAAAAGGACTGGGGAAAGGACTACACCAAGCCCGGATTTGGAACCCGGATCCTGTCAGTTCTCTTGCGGTACATGCCGAGAATCGGTCCTTTCAAGGCACTGGCCTTCAAGAACCCGACTCCGCAAACTGAGGACTTGTATTTCAAAAGCATCAACACGACCGTCGATCAATACCGGGCATTTCTCAAAGAGGTGCGCACCGACTCGCTCCTGCTTCCCAATTGTGATTTCGATAGCGGCCAAGTGACCAAGGCAGCGGAATACTCGCTGACCGACGACACCTACGCACAGTTGCTGTCCCAGTTGTCAGGCCGGAAGTTCGATCTGACCTCGCCGGAGCTGCGCGCCAACATCCTGAGCTTTTATTCCGACCTCTCAGCTCCGATCGAGACGAAAAAGGACCCGGTTCGCTGGCAAAGCGTACTGACGTCATTGGACCAATTGAGGTTGGTCACCCCGGCCCCGGTTGTCGCAAGCGGCCCTGCACATTAAAGGATAGCTGTCGTCCTTGACTTGGCCTTCTCGCCAGCATATTATCTGCTACACATATTATCTATTTGACAATCGGAGAAATTCCAGACGAGGTCGTCTTTGGGGTTCGAGACTAACTCCTTATTCCGAGATATTTTACGTAACAAGTCCTTTGTTGCTCAGAGATTTTAGTGCTGGTCTGGCCGTAACTCCATCATTCCAAAGAGCCAGGTGGCCTGGGTACCACTTAACAAACCAAGCGCCTCCAGCGAGGCCGGGTGGGAACTGCGGCAGGCGAACACACCAACCATACTCTCCAGTGCGCCGCGCCGCAGGCGCTACCAGATCGGCGTGCTCTCGGAAGACGAAGGTTTCACTGTCGCAGGTGACTTCACGAGCGTGTGCCGAAGTGGTAGTCGAGCGCTTGTTGTTTGGTAACCGGCATAGGCTCCTCGTCGATTGTTGTAGCCCTGATTCTCGCGGCCTGATTTTCGTAAACATGGAGACGCTTTAGCGCAAACCGCATTGCCATGCGCCCTATGTTCTACTAACAATTTGGGGCGCTCTCCAATAACCAAGGGATTTTGAATCGGGCTCTTCTTGTAAGCGAAGGCCGTTTGCTGAAAACATACGGTGGAGACGAAACTGTCGGCGGCCATGGAGGCCCCGATCCGCTCGCCCCTTTCGCGACAAACAGTGTAGGTAGGGGTCCGCACTTACCTCGATAAAAAGAATCCTTATATAAGGACAATCATCTTATCTGCTGTCTGTCCCCCAATCGGGGCAGCGAGCTTGCGACGGAGGAAATTTCTATGATTCGTAAACTGATTGCCACTATTCTTCGATTGGTGCTCGGGGTGATCTTCTTCGCCCACGGCGCCCAGAAGATGTTCGGGTGGTTCGGTGGATACGGCTTCACCGGCACGATGGGCTTCTTCACGGGAGCCATGCACATTCCGGCCGTATTCGCATTTCTGGCCATTGCCGCGGAATTCTTCGGCGGATTGGGTCTTATCTTCGGACTGCTCACTCGCGTTGCGTCCTTTGGAATCTTTTGCAACATGATCGTGGCAGTCGCGCTGGTTCATAGTCAATTCGGCTTCTTTATGAACTGGACTGGAGCACAGAAGGGAGAAGGTTATGAGTACCACCTCCTCTTGCTGGCGACTTCGGCCTTTCTGATGATTCGCGGCGCAGGAGCAGTTTCCGTCGATCGCCTGTTGTCTTTCCCCGCGAACAACAGGATGAAGGCCCAGGCCCGGCCCCAAGCTGCCTGATTAGGAAAACATTATGAAAAAGAGCCATCGCGTTACAGCACCTCGGCTCTGGCTGGTGATTACAAAGAGCTATCGTGTGCTAAGCCTCCTGGCTGAGCAGAGTATCGGCAACGCGGGGCTATGCCTCACGGATTTCGCGGCGCTAGAAGCTCTCTTGCACAAAGGTCCGCTCACGATCTCTCAAATTCAGGAGAAGGTGCTGCTAGCCAGCGGCTCGATGACCGCCGCAGTCGACCGTCTCGAGAAACTCGGGCTGATTATACGGAAGGCGAGCCCAAGTGATCGACGGGCGCGGGTCGTGGAACTCACGGCGGAAGGTAAGCTGCTGGCGGCATCGTGCTTCGAGCGGCATGCAAAGGACCTTGAGGCGCTCATGTCAGCACTGTCCGAAAAGGAAATGGAACAGCTCTACGGATCGCTCAAGAAGCTCGGGCTGCTCGCAGCGGAAAAACTTGGAGGAACAAGAAACACGGTTCACGAGCAGTAAGGAACGAGCTACAAAATGATCACAGAGTTGGGCGAGACCACAAATGCAAATTGGCATCGATAGCTTCGCAGCGGCATACGACGACGCCAGCCTTGCCGTCGACGCGTCGGACCGTTTGCGCAACTTGGTAGAACAGATCGAACATGCCGATCAGGTTGGCTTGGACGTGTTTGGAATCGGCGAACACCACCGTCGGGAGTACCTCGATTCCGCTTCTGCGGTCATTCTCGGAGCAGCGGCGGCACGAACGCACCACATACGTCTCACTAGTGCTGTAACGGTCCTGAGTTCAGCCGACCCGGTACGGGTGTTTCAGAACTTCGCCACCCTCGATCTTCTTTCGCAAGGCCGGGCGGAGATGGTCGTAGGCCGCGGTTCGTTCATCGAGTCTTTTCCATTGTTCGGCCTCCACTTGCAGAGAAGCTCGATCTGCTCCTGAAGATCCGTGAGAACGAGCACGTCCACTGGTCCGGCAAACATCGGGCTGCCCTGACAGGCCAGGGCGTCTACCCGAGACCGGTGCAGAATCCTTTACCGATATGGCTGGGAGTTGGCGGGACTCCAAAATCGTTCGCTCGCGCCGGCGCGCTTGGTCTCCCTTTAATGGTCGCAATCATCGGCGGTGAACCGCGGCGCTTCCGGCCGCTCATTGATCTCTACCGAGAAACCGGCAAGCGGTTCGGACACTCACCCAATCGACTGAGAGTCGGCGTACACGCCCTGGGCTATATCGCACGTACGACACAAGAGGCCATCGATGACTTCTTTCCAGGCTACGCCCGCGCCGTCGCCTCTGTCGCGAGGGAGCGCGGATGGCCGGCCGTCACGCGTGCTGGCTTCGATGCGCAGCGAACCCCGGAGGGGGCGCTACTCGTCGGCAACGCCGAAGAAGTAGCAGAGAAGATCGTTCGTCACAGTGAAGCGCTTGGTGGTATCTCGCGCCTCACTTTTCAAATGAACGCCGCCTCTTTACCTCATGCGAAGCTCATGCAAGCCATCGAAGCGATTGGCACCCGCGTCGCCCCCGCGCTGCGCGAACGACTCGCAGACGAATCTAACTTAAACGAGAGAGCTATGTCATGAGTCGATTGTGGTGCCGACACCTTGCCGATTAGGTCGGGATCACCGGGGTGCATTCATAAAAATCCTCCTGCAAGAAAAGCACGAAGGAGAGAAACAAATATGCAGACTTCATCGACAAAACTCGCATCCGCTCGCTTTGGCATGGACCTTAGCTACGACGACCTATAATTACGCAATGGCATCCGCAGAGCATAGCTCCGAGCAGGCTCGACATGAACAGGACGTTCGCCTTGTGGTTGACACGATCCCCACGCTCGCGTGGTCCGCTCGTTCGGACGGCTCCGCTAACTTCTTCAATCAGCGCTGGCTCGACTATACCGGCCTCTCGGCCGAACAGGCGCGTGATTGGGGCTGAACGGTCGCTCTTCACTCGGACGACCTGAACGGACTTGTGGATTACTGGCGATCCGTTCTGGCTTCTGGCGAGCCAGGTGAAATCGAAGGACGCCTACGCCGTTTCGACGGCGTGTATCGCTGGTTTCTTTTCCGTGCGACTCCGACGTTCGACAACGATGGAAGGGTTGTCAAATGGTTCGGGACGAACACCGACATCGAAGACCGAAAACGCACGGAATGCTTGCTCGCTGGAGAGAATCTCGTTCTCGAAATGACTGCCAAAGGCAGTTCGCTAGAATCCATTCTCGAAGCCCTATGCCGAGTTGTAGAACAGACCACCAACGGATGTTGCTGCAGCGTCATGTTGATCGATCCCAGTGGCTCGAAAATCCAGCAGACAGTTGCGCCGAGCCTTCCATCCAGCTATAACGACCGGTTTCCAGGCATACCGGTGGATCGCGAAGGAGGACCCCGCACTGAGGCAGCGCGCCACAAGACACAAGTGATCGTGTCGGATGTGGCTTCGGACACGGAATGGGACACGTATGGGTGGCGCACGGCCGCATTGACGCACGGTCTAAAAGCGTGCTGGTCGACCACCATACTGGCCTCGAATGGCCTTGTATTGGGCACCTTCGCCATCTATTGGCGCGAGCCGCGCAGCCCAACTGAGCAGGATCAAAAGATCATCGAGCAGATTACGCATCTCGCGGCGGTTGCGATTGAGCGCAAGCGCAACGAGGCGGCGCTAACGAGGGCTTTCGACGAAATAGCCAAATCCGAAGCTGAACTTCGAACCATCATCGATGCAATACCTCAGCTCATCATCGCTATTGGGGCCGACGGAACATTTCTGTACGCGAATCAGGAAGTACTGGAGTACACCGGCCTGGCGAGAGAAGAAGTGAGGTCGGAAAGCTTTCGTGAGGTATTTCATCCGGAGGATTCCGAGAGATTGCGCGACGAACGCGATGCGGCGCTCTCGCGAGGGGTCCCATTCGAGTACGAACGACGAGTGCGCCGCAGGGATGGTCAGTGTCGTTGGCTCCTAATCCAATACAACCCGCTGCGGGACGAACGAGGCCAGGTCATCCGCTGGTATGCGACCGGTACCGACATCGACGATCGCAAACAGGCGGAGGAAAGAACGCGGCAAGAGAACTTCGCGTTGCGAGAGCAAATCGATCAGGTTTTCATGTTTGAGGAGATCGTGGGCTCCTCTCCAGCCTTGAAAACTGTCCTTTCTAGCATCGTGAAAGTCGCTCCCACCGACTCTGATTGCGGGCGAAACAGGTACCGGGAAGGAACTGATTGCGCGCGCCATACATAAGGGTTCGCAGCGTGCTGGCCAGGCTTTTATTACCGTGAATTGCGCCTCGATTCCTTCTTCGCTCATTGCCTCAGAATTGTTCGGTCACGAGAAAGGGGCATTTACCGGCGCCCTGCAGCGCCGACAAGGCCGCTTTGAGTTGGCGCACTCCGGCACGATTTTCCTCGATGAAATCGGCGAGCTTCCCACGGAAACTCAGATTGCATTGCTTCGAGTGCTCCAGGAGCGCCAATTTGAACGAGTGGGGGGTAGCCGCGCCATTCCCACTGATGTTCGAATAATCGCCGCCACCAACCGCGATTTGGCGGCCGCCATTGCTTCAGGAACATTTCGCGCCGACTTGTTCTACCGGCTGAATGTTTTTCCGATCCACGTGCCGCCCCTTCGGAACCGAAAGGAAGACATACCGATGCTGGTGGAGTACTTCGTCAAGCGCTACGCGGAGAAGGCGCGAAAGCAAATCAGCAACATCGACAAAAATACGCTGAAGCTTTGCCATTCCTATCATTGGCCGGGAAACATTCGTGAACTCCAAAATATCATCGAGAGATCTGTAATCCTCTGCACCGGGGATATTTTGTGGATCGATGAGGCCTGGCTTTCAAGTCAGGACGCACCTCGCCTGGAGTCATCAGGTCCTCTCACACAGAACCTCCGGAACTATGAGAAGGAACTGATCGAAGGGGCTCTTGCGGAAAGTAAGGGAAAAGTTGCTGGGCCAAATGGTGCGGCTGCCAAACTCGAAATTCCGCGGTCGCCGCTAGATTTGAAAATCAAACAACTCAACATAAAGAAACACACCATCCGGTAAGTCGCCTCGTTGAATCCCAGAATTCGGCACTTCCTAAGATTCTGTCACTCCAATTTCTTTTTCGAGCCCTGTTTTCAGTGAATTCCAATTGGGCATTCGGATGCATTACTCGTGATCGGTGCTCGGATGGAAGGCTTGCAGTGCGGCACAGCGGCGACTGCGATGTGGGTCAAATGGCCTAATCGATGACTTTTAGGATCGAGACTGCGGCGCGAGGGAGATTCACAGTGTTCATCCTGAGTGGCCGAATCGGAACACAGGCGATAGCCGAGTTGAAGAGGCTTTTTGAGCTCCAAACGGACTACCGCGACATCGTTCTAGATCTGAAAGACGTGAGTCTAGTCGGTCGCGACGTAATGGCCTTTCTCGCCCGTTGTGAAGCGGATGGCGTGAAGCTCGAGGACTGCACTCCATATATTCGCGAATGGATGGAAAGAGAAAAAGATTGAGGGTGGCATCGCTTGGCAGTGACGCGCTTGTCGTTCAGCCAGTGAAATACAAATGAAAGGCACATACAAATGAAAAGCACATATAGAGCAGTGGAACAAGACCTCGCGCAATTCGCAATCGAAGCCCACGGCGGCCTTGATCGCTGGAAACGCTTCAGCGCGGTTTCAGTCCATGGGATCAATGGTGGTGTGCTTTGGGGTGCGAAGGGCAAAGCCGGTGTCCTCGATGACGTGCCGGTCACAGTCGACCTTCGCAACGATCAGCTCGGCACTCTGAGGGAGGCGCAGTAACACGATAATTCTCGGAGAATTGCAGGAGACGCAAATGGACGTACGTTTTTTTGCGACGCCGCTTGCGTCGCGATACTCCAAAGGAGAAGAGCAGTTCGACACGTGCGACAGATTCAGCATGCGCGAACGATTGTTCCGATTGTGAGCGTCAGAATCGTCACAGCGTCACCGACCGCGGATCGGAAGATGTTCTGGAGTATTGCGAAAAAGAGAAAATGGGTTTCATTCCGTGGTTCCCACTGGCGGCCGGTCGTGTTTCCTGTTCTGAGAGCCCTATCAGTGGTATAGCAGCGCGATGGAAAGCTACCCCATCACAGGTGGCTCTGGCATGGCTGCTAGCTCGATCTCCAGTCATACTGCCGATCCCAGGAACTTCCAGGGTCGAACATCTCGAGGAAAATGTGGCGGCAGCGAAGTTAAAGATTGACGCAAACAAATGGCAGGAACTACATCGTATGGCGCGTGCCAGGTAGGAACGAGCGGCTATGCCTTTGATTCGAATCGATGCCATCAGAAGGCGAAGCAAGGCAGAAATTAAAGAGTCTCCTCGACGCAACACGTCGAGCAGTCTTGTTTGCTTTCAAAGTGCCGCTGCGAGATCGCTATTAGGTTTCGACGGTGGCTTTGCCCAGGTGTAGACATGTTCCTCCGAGAAGAGCGCGATAAGTCTCTGCCTTGTCTAATACCTTTCTGCTTTCACATGAGGAGATAACTATGCAAATAGGCATGATCGGTCTTGGAAGGATGGGGGCCAACATGGTGCGGCGACGCATCCGTAAGGGTCAGAGCTGCGTGGTGTTCAACCGGGCACCACAAGCGGTGAACGAACTCGTCAAGGAAAAGGCGATCGGCGCCACGTCGGTAATATCGCTCCGGATAACGGAAAAACAGGAGATAACCGATTACATCGTGTTTGAGTGAATGGCAGACGCGCGGTTTATCGGCAAGCGAATTTCCTGCGACAGTGCGAATCGCGGGTTGAGGAATCTAATGGAACGAAAACGTTTAATCGGTCTCATTGCAGTGATTCAGTCCGATCTTTGTTTGACCCATCTTCTCCTCTATGAAACGTGGACATTTTCGCCCGCGGGACGCGATACTCACGGGGCGTTGTGGATCAAAGTGGTCCTTGGCTTTTTGTCGGTGATCTTTGTCGCCGCCTCGCTGCTAGCCTTTCGCTATACAAACGCTGCTCTGCGAGCGTTTTACAGGGTTGCTGCGGTTTGACCGGGTCTGGTCAGCTTCCTCTTTCTCGCGGCGGTTTCCTCCTGGATTATTTTTGGAGTTGGGCTAGCCGGCCTAGACATGAACTTCCATCGGACGGTGGAATTGCTGTTCGGCGCTGCAGTAGTGGCCGGACTCTATGGTGTTTACAACGCAAGTTGGACGCGGATCACGCGAATGACGGTGCGGCTCGCGAACTTGCCTGCCGCCTGGCACGGGCGAAGAGCGGCGCTGATCAGCGATGTGCACCTGGGGCACGCACGAAACGGCAGTTTTCTGCGGCGCCTGGTTGCGAAGGTTTTAAGGGAAGAGCCAGACGCGATTTTTATTGCTGGTGATTTGTATGACGGGACTGCCATCGACGCGCGGCGAGCAGCGGAGCCATTGAACCAGCTCGTGGCGCCACACGGTGTATATTTCGTCGCGGGAAATCATGAGCAATTTGGGGACGACAGCAAATATCTGCATGCCATTGCGGCGGCCGGAGTCCGCGTGCTCAGCAATGAGAAGGTGGAAGTGGACGGTTTGCAGATTATTGGCGTGCCGTACCGGAACGCAACACAAAACGGAAGGTTTGCGTCGGTGCTACGCGGCATTCGCTTGGATCGCGATCGCGCGAGCGTTCTATTGACGCACGCGCCCGACCATCCGGAGATCGCGGAGGCCGCCGGCGTTTCTCTGCAGCTATCCGGGCATACGCACCTTGGGCAGTTCATACCTTGGAGTAGGATGGCGCGGCAGATTTACCGGCAGTTTGTCGATGGCTTAAGCCGGATCGGGAGGATGCAGGTTTTCACTTCGAGCGGTGCCGGAACGTGGGGACCGCCGCTGCGGCTGGGATCGAATCCCGAGATTGTAATGCTCGATTTCCAATAGAGTCTAAGAGATCTCGGCTGCCACGAAAACCAAGAAACAAAAGCAATGCAAGACTGAGTTGAAAAGGCGGTCACACGTGAAGGTGATTATTCTCGGAGCGACGGGCATGGTCGGACAAGGCGTCCTACGCGAATGCCTGGTCGATCCCGAGGTGGAAAGCATCCTCACCATTGGGCGCAATGCGACAGTGCAGCAGCACGAGAAACTGCACGAAATCGTACACAACGATCTTTCTGATCTCTCGGCAATTGAAGGTAGGCTCTCGGGCTACGACGCATGCTTCTTCTGCCTCGGCGTCTCCGTGGCAGGGATGAAGGAGGAGGCGTATCGGCGCGTGACATACGATCTCACGATCTCGGCGGCTAGAACATTAGCCAAGCTCAACCCTACGATGACATTTATTTACGTGTCGGGCGCGGGCACCGATAGTACGGAGCGCGGGCGCATGATGTGGGCTCGGGTGAAAGGCAAAACAGAAAACGCACTCTTGCAGATGCCGTTCAAGGCTGCATATATGTTCCGTCCTGCCTACATCCAGCCACTCCACGGGATTCGGACAAAGACGAAGTGGTACGGAGCAGTTTACGCGATGATGGGGCCCCTCTATCCAGTATGGAAGTTGCTTTTCCCGAAGTACGTGACAACGACGGAATGCATAGGCCGGGCAATGCTGAACGTCGCCAAGCGGGGTGCTACTAAATCTGTGCTTGAGAACCAAGACATCAACGGTATTTGCCGGGATGGATCGTGACCTCGTGTTAGCGGCGTGTCCTCACTTGTTCTACCCGAGTCACGGGCAATCCGGAAGGGATCGAGACAGTGAGCCCAGGGGAAAATGGGGCGTGACCTTTCGCACTCAAAGAGAAGCTGTTAAGATGTTTTCGCGAGGTTTTCCTTTTGTTTTCTTCCTGGCCATCGGCGCGGATCGTCCTGGGCAACACGGTAGTCCGCTCAGAAATTTGTGGGCGGTTTGGGGGCGGTTCCCCGGAAAGAGCGCTCTTTAGGCAAGGGAAGGCGATTTAGTGCAAGATATGCAATTTGTGCAAAGCCGCATAAACACTTAGCGATTGCGCATCTCGTTGATTTGGCGAGTGGGGACGTAGTTCAGTTGGTTAGAACGCTGCCCTGTCACGGCAGAGGTCGCGAGTTCGAGTCTCGTCGTCCCCGCCATTTCTTTCAAGTACTTGCAACTCTAAGCCCCAACGAATCAGGGGATACTAGGGGACGATAAGCGTTGAGCGAGAGTCTCCGTGCCCGAGAAGAGCCGCAAGAGAGGCCCGGTGTCGTTAGCACATGATATCTCCGGTCGAATGAGCAGGTGATATGTCCGCTTTGCAGGCGGGTCGCATCTCTCATGCTGCCGGTCGGCTGATTCTTCGACCCATTATAGCGCTGTCATTCACTCGAATTCGTTCCCGAACCTGGGTCGGCATCAAGGAATTGTTCAAGCATTCCCTAAGCGCTGCGATGCTGCTGGCACCCGCCCTTGCGCGCACAGAACGCATCGTTCCCCACTTTTCGCAAAGGGCGCGAAAAATGGGGTGCCCGACACCCCACGTCCGATTCATCCACTACTCGAAAGCCCGGGCTACCGGCCCCAAACAGCGCCGTGGCGGACGGCACTCTGTTGGCTGATTCGGAGGCCTGGCGCGACTCGGCCCTCCGCACTTTGGACTCATCCGTGCTCTATAACATGACCAGAACTGCAACGCATCGGGATCTCCAGGGAAGAATGGAGCCTCGCGTTGAGGTGAATAAGTGGGTCTTCCCGCCCTCGATTGTCCGTCTTTCCAAGGACCTGAAGCCGTAGCAGGTCCCCGCAATGATCTTTGCCGCGTTGACGTAAGGCATGCCGCGCGGCCCTCCAAGCCAAGAACTTTACCCACATGTGAAAAGATTTTCATAGCTGGGAGCGAGGGCACAGCGCGGGACATTAAGCCAGAGTTGGCATATAGTTCGCGCACCACGCTGGGCGGGCGAGACTGTGTCACAACCAATCTTTCGCCCCGCTGGGGCTCGGCGGTTTCCCACGTCCTCCCCACGGCTTACGCCGTGGGCTGCGTTCTTACGCCGCTTTGCGGCTATTCCAGGAGACCTCGTCCCACTGTTTCAGCTGCGGTTGGATTGCGACACAGGCTCGGGCGCCGGATAAAACACTTCCCTTCTCTTATTAGCTACTACGCACGGCTTGCGATCTGTGCTTCCACCTTCCTGTTTTGCGTGCTGGCCGCGCGGGCTTCGGACGTTCAAGGATCTCGCCTATCCGATGCCGCGGAGCAAACCTCAAATTCTGCCTCCTCTACATCGCAGAGCGCGCCCGGTACCGAAGAGAAAACAGAGAAATCTGGTAAGTACGACGTTGACCGCATTGGGCAGCGGAGCATTGGCAAGGGAGTGAATCTCTACTCGCTAGAGAAAGAGCGCGCTCTTGGAGAGACGATGGCAGCGGCGATTGATCGCGGCACGACATTCGTTGCCGATCGGGATATCAATGACTACATCAATCGTCTCGGTCAAAAAATCGCCCGCAACTCGGACGCTCAGGTGCCCTTCACAATCAAGGTGATCGATTCCCCGGATCTCAGAACCTTTGCCCTGCCTGGTGGCTTCCTCTATGTCGACAAGGGATTGATCATGGAAGTCGATAGCGAAGCCGAGCTGGCTGGTCTGATGGCGCATGAGATCGCACACGTCGCAGCGCGGCACGCGACTCGCTTCGCCACCCGAAGGTATGCCTGGAACATGATGTCGATTCCTCTCACTTATCTCGGCGGCCCAGCGGGGATCGGGACAAAACAGATCGGTCCACTTACCTTAAGAAAATTCAGCCGTGACGCTGAAGTTGAAGCCGATCTGCTCGGAATCGAATATCAATATGCCGCCGGTTACGATCCTCAGGCCTTTGTCGACGCGTTGGAAAAATTGCACAGCAAAGAGACTCAGATGCGTGCGCGCCTGGCCAAAGCTTTGCCTATATTCGGTTTCCTCGCCAAGGTGCCGCTACATGACCAGATTGCTCGCGCATTCGCCAATTATCCGCCTACCGAAGAGCGCATTCAGAAAGCGCAGGCAGAGATTTCCACGCTGCTCCCAAGCCGGGATGACTATATCTTCGATACCAGCGAATTCCAGGAAGTGAAGGCCAAGCTCGCCTGGGCGGACCGACCTATTCTGCGCCGACGCCGCTCCGGAGACGCCGCGGCCAACGGTCCCGTACTCCACAAGCGTCTGCCCCAAGAGTCGCAGCAGCAACTGGCGTTCCGTCCGAAAGATACTTCTGAGGCCTCGTGGAGCATCCGCTGAGGTGCAGTTCTTTGGGCCATATTTTAGGCGTAGGTATTCTCGCTTGTTTACTGGTGAGCGGGGTTCATGCCGCCAATCCCGTTCCGACTGTCACCGGGCAGTTCATCCTCAAGCGGTAATGCCGGATCGTGGCGACTTTACCCTGACTGTCTATGGCGCCGGATTTGCGACGGGGGCGGTGGTGAATTGGAACGGCACCCCGCGTTCTACCACATTTGTTTCTGCCAGAGAACTGCAGGCGCAAATACTCGCCTCCGATGTGGCGCATCCCACGGCTGGGTACATTACGGTCACCAACCCTGCTCCCGGCGGCGGGAATTCCAGTTCCAGCTATGGCTTGGTGGAAGTGCACATGCCAACCGCTAGCATCGTTCCCGGCCAGCCGCACTATTACGAGCTCGGATTCGACGCTATAGAGTTTGTGGTTGCGGCAGACTTTAGCGGCGACGGCAAACTCGACTTGTTAGGCGGCGCGGGGAGCGGAAAGGTCTATCTCCTTCCGGGCAAGGGCGACGGTACCTTCGGGCATACTTCGGTTGTGGGCCATCGCTATTATGACGGTGGATGCGACTACATGAACACCCTCGCGGTCGGTGACTTCAATAACGATGGCAAGCTCGACTTCGTTTTTCCGGCGGGATTTCGTCAGCCCCCGGTAAGCATAGAAGTCAGGCTTAGCAACGGGGATGGTACTTTCCGGACCAGTTCGCGTTTTCGAACGTTCGACACCTGCCCGGACTTTGCCGTGGGCGATTTCAATGGCGATGGCAGGCTGGATTTGGCCGCCGCTGTCCCTTCGGATTCGGCTGTTCATATTTTCCTGGGAAACGGCGATGGAACCTTCCGGCAGGGAGCATCCTATGGCAGCCTCCCGGGCGTTGCCAGTCCCGTGGTTGCGGACTTCGACGGTGACGGAAAGTTGGATCTCGTGGTTGACACCACGGGCACGGGCCTCTTACTTCTCCTGGGAAATGGCGATGGCACGTTTCAAAGTCCTCAAACAATTATTGCTAGCAAACAAGGTCTTGGTTGCGGCTTCGGTGTGCCATTCCTCGTGAATGATTTCAATGGCGATGGCAAGATGGATTTGGCGTTTTGTTCTCTCGCAACTGCACAGATGGGAGTTGTGCTGGGCAACGGCGATGGGACGTTCAAAAAGCCTGTCTATTACCACGCTGGCAGCTCAGATACTACCTGGGCGTTTACCGCGGGCGACTTCAATTCGGATGGTAAAACGGACTTCATTGATTGGTATTTCAAAGATGGCTTTAGTAACCCTACTTTTGCCATCCTGAAGGGCAAGGGAGACGGCACGTTCGAACGGGAAACTGCGGTGAAGCTTCCCGGCAACATCGAAGAGTTGGGAATTGTACCCGGCGACTTCAACTCTGATGGCTTGCTGGACTTCATTATGATCCCCGGCGCTGGCGGCGTTGAGGCTTACACACAGAAGTAGCAACTGCGCGCATGGCGCGAATCTCAGTTCTCCAGGCCACCAGCATAGGTTCGGTGTTGATCGAGCGGCCACTGCATCGTTCCCGAGAATTCCCCCTATCGTTACCAAAGTCCCAGTGTCTTTTGTCTTCAGTTACTTGCCCGCATTCCCATAATGCATTTCACTGTACGCAGCACTTTGACTTCAGCCTAGGCTGACGCCCCAGTTGCCCTTGGTCCCCTGCGGCCGCCGGGTCCGTCGACCGGAGAGGAGTGCGAATTCAGTTTGGAGGAGCACAACTATGCGCAAGTTTGTAGGGTTCACTTTGTTGTTCGGCATGTTTTCGTTAGCGGCGTTCGCCCAGGAGAATGCGCCAAAGGCGGAATTCTTCGGCGGCTATCAGTACACCCGATTCGACGGTGGCCTGAACGCAAACGGCTGGGATACAGCCCTCACGGGAAATCTTAACCGTTGGTTGGGCGTAGCTGCGGATTTCAGCGGCGCTTACAAGTCCCAGAATGGCGTAAGTTTCAATGACTACACGTATACCTTCGGGCCGGTGGTCTCATACCGTCACAACGAGACCTTCACCCCGTTCGCCCACTTCCTCGCGGGTGGCGTCCGCAGCTCTACTTCCTTTGCTGGCGTGTCCGGATCGGGTAACGGATTTGCCATGATGTTCGGAGGCGGACTGGACGTAAAGGCGACCCAACATGTCGCCGTGCGTGCGATCCAGTTTGACTGGCTCTCGCTGCGTTCCAATGGAGTCAGCGATAACAACAACGCGCGAATCTCCACAGGACTTCTGTTCCGCTACTAGCAGCTCAGAAGTTGGCAATGCTCAGGGCGACCCAACAGGTCGCCCTTATTTTTCTTTGGACTTCTCACGACAGGAAAGCCTGGGTCACCCGGCACGACAATGCCTCCGGGGTCCTTCACGGGATAAATTTGAAAATCGCACCTACGTCGGCTGAACCGCCCTGCAGCGTTATGCCGTAGAACCGCCCTGCTGAGTCAGGCACCATTCCAGCGTAGAGGACGGCTCCGTCCGGAGCACCTTGGAAGCGGTACACAACGCTCACTTTCCGTGAGCCGACGGCCACCTTGAATATTGTCCCGCAGTCGCACCCGGCGCCCCCTTGAATCGTCGTGCCGTACAGATTTCCTGCGGCATCAGAAACCATGGTGCTGATGGACGTCTTTCCATCCGAGCCGCCTGCAAAGCTGTGCAGCACTCTCTCTTTCCATTTACCACCTACCGGAGAAAGTTCGTAGATGGCTCCGATATCGTTCCTCCCATCGTAGTAAGTGGTTCCATACAAATTGCCTGCCGAGTCAGAAATCAAACCACCGTAGGGAAATCCAGCGTCGGGTTGTCCCTTGAAACCATAGAGTGTTTTCAGCTTCCATTTCCCGTGCTGGAGGGATGAGAGCTGAAACGCCGTTCCCGATCCGTGAGCACCGCCGCCTGTAGCCACACCGTAAATGTTTCCCTTGTTATCAAACAATAGTCGTCCCGCCGAGCCTCCAGCGCCATCGTTACCGCCTGTGAAGGTGTGCACTACGTCCAGTTTCCAGCTCCCGTCTTTGTTCGGCCTAAGTTCGTAGATCGTCCCCGTCCCATATGCTCCGCCAGTGGGCGTGGCGCCGAAGAGATTACCCTGCTTGTCAAAGACGACAGGGCTGCCGGGACCCGCGCCGTCGTTGCCGCCCGTGAAACTGTAAATCACACTTTGACTCCAGCTTCCGTGAGAATGGGTTAGCTTGTAAACCACTCCACATCCCCCCTCACATCCTCCAATGCCCCCGGTCACGGTTGTGCCATAGAGATTGCCGTGACTATCCAGCGTGACGCCCTTGTAAGGTTGTCCTCCATCTAGCCCACTGGTAAAGCTGTAGAGCACAGTGAGCGTCCAGCCGGTGCGCGCCGGGGTTAACTGAAAAACATTTCCAGAGCTGAATGTGCCGCCCCGCACGGACGTGCCGTAGAGATTGCCCGACCTGTCCCTTACCAACTCAGTATCGAAGTACACACCATCTCCGCCACCGAAGCTATAAACCACCTGTGTGTTGCTTGCCCTGGCATGGTTTACGAACATCGCCGCCACGAGCAGGATCATCACTGTCCACCGCATGGCACCTGAAAACCGGTTTTCTTGGGAAGACTTCTCCATTGCTGACACCTCCGTGACAAAAAATGCAGGTTGGAACCATACCACTGGCTGAGAACTATACCACGCCTATACGGTGCAGCCATGCCCGAGCCGTGACCCAAATCCCGCTTGACCGTAGCCGGTGATAGGCCCAGAACCTGCGAAGTTTCTTCGATCCCCCCCGAAAAAGCGCATTTCCACAATGCGGCCTTGTTGGGAATCGCGGCCCATGAGTTCCTTCAAAGCGTCGTCCAGTGCAAGCGAGTCGAGGTCTGGTTCTCGGGATCCAAGGAAAACTGCAGATTCCTCATTGTTTTGGTTGAGCTTCGCTCTCGACGATTCCTAGCTGGGCACAATTCTGGGCACAGTGAGAAATTCACGGCTCAGGATGGCAGCAGCAATGCTCTGCTATCGGATTGATTGCACGAAAGATAACTGGTGGGCAGTGCAGGACTCGAACCTGCGGCCTCCTGCTTGTAAGGCAGGCGCTCTAACCAACTGAGCTAACCGCCCCTCGCCCCCTAGGGTTCTCACCATGACGCCAGATCATGATGCCACCGTCACGTGATGGGGGTCGCGCAAAGATGAAGATGAGGAGCTCCACACAAACAACCTTTGCAGTATACGTGAGCGCGGAAAGAGCGATCAATGCCAGAACAGCATTCAGCACTCAGCATTCAGCCCAGGGTCCAGTCCAGGCGGAGCGCTGAAGGGGTGAATGCTGAGTGCTGAGTGCTGAGTGCTACTGCTAGACTGGCTGGTGCGACGCTTAATCGTCAATGCGGATGATTTCGGGCTTACTCACGGTGTGAACCGCGCCATTGTGGAGGCGCATGAGCACGGTGTCGTAACCTCCGCCACCCTCATGGCCAATGGTCCGGCATTCGAAGACGCAATCCAGTGCGCAAAATCCAACGCGCGGCTGAGCGTGGGTTGCCACGTCGTACTCGTGGACGGCCTACCCGTGCTTGGCGGAGGAAAGACTCCCAGTCTCTCCAACAAGAAGGCTCCCGACGGACGCTTTCGCGAAAGCGTAATCCGCTTCGTCCTGCGGGCGATCAGCGGCCGCATCGATGCCGATGAGATCGAAGCCGAAGCCACGGCGCAAATTCGCAAACTGCAAGCGGCCGGCATTGCCGTCTCCCATCTCGACACCCACAAGCACACTCATATATTTCCGACGGTGCTTCGCCCTCTATTACGTGCGGCTCGGACATGCGGCGTACCGGCTGTACGCAATCCCTTCGGACCACTTCATCTATCCACACTGGCAAAACGCCCGAGCTTGTGGAAGCAGTCCAGTAAAGTCACAGCTCTCAGTTGCCTGGGCAGGACGTTCCGGAGGTCCATCGCCGACGCAGGTCTGCTTACGCCTGACGGAACTGTCGGCATTGTAGCCACTGGCGCGCTCGATGGCCGCCTGTTCGAAAGTATTGTCGACAGCCTCCCGGAAGGCACGTGGGAATTGGTCTGTCACCCGGGATATAACGACGCCGAACTAGCGAGTATCCGAACCCGGCTGCGGGAATCCCGTGCAGTCGAGCTGCGGCTTCTAACCTCGTCTGAAGCCCGTGAAATATTGGCTCGAAGTGGAGTTCAGCTCATTTCGTACCGCGACCTCGTATGAGATTGCCCTTGCTGCCGTGGCCCCGAACGTACACGGCCTTTGGATACGCACAGCCCGCTAAATTGCTACATCACCGGCTAAACCCCGAGTTATGATACTGCCAGCCGCCGAGAATGCCGCGGAAGTACGGACAAACATGGACAAAAGACCGGAAACCCGGGTCGCGACCGTAATCCTTGTACGAGTGTGGGGCATGGATTCGGACGGTCGTCCGTTCTTTCAGAACGCCAATGCCACCAATATCAGCAGCCAAGGCGCGATGCTCATGGGAATCAGTCATCTGCTGAAGGCGGGGGATGTCATCGGCGTTCAACACGGTGAAAAGAAAGCCCGGTTCAAAGTGGTGTGGGTGGTTGACGGCGGCGTGGCAAGGAAGATTGAGGTTGGCGTACAGATTCTCCCAGACCAGCAGATCCCTTGGCAGGAACTGGCTAAGGCGAAGAAGGCAGAAGTCGATCCCGGGAAAAACAAACGGCGATATGTGCGGCACAAGGTTTTTTTCCCTCTGGAGATTGGTTTCGAGGATGCCCGGCGCACTCACATGCAGACCAATGCCACTGACATTGGCGGCCGCGGTTGTTATGTAGAGACTCTCCTTCCTCTGCAGCTTGGCACAAAAGTCAAAATCACGTTCTGGATGGACTCTGAAAAGGTTCAAACCAGCGGCGTAGTTCGGGCCAGCGATGGAGGCGTGGGAATGGGCATTGAGTTTACCCAACTGGACAACCAGGTCCAAGACCGGCTGCAGAAGCATCTCGATAAGCTGGATGCCGGGCTTACGCGCAATGACTCCGCAAAGGGCGCCTCCAATGCAGACTCTTAGTCCTCTTCTTTTTTAGTTCCATTTCATCTCTCGCGCTTTCAAAATCTGAATCCAAGCGCACCGGTCACCATCGAATCAGAGAGCGAACAGGCTGTCGTTTGAAAGGACCGGGGATGAAGATCGGAATCACCTGCTATCCGACCTACGGTGGCAGCGGGGTTGTCGCCACCGAACTCGGCGTCGAACTGGCCGAGCGTGGACACGAAATCCACTTTATCTCTTATGCCCAGCCGATCCGCCTGACCGAACTGCATCCCAACATTCACTACCATGAGGTCGACGTTTCGCGATATCCGCTATTCGAATATCCTCCATACGATCTGGCGTTGGCCACACGCATGGCGGAGGTTTCGGAACTTTACGCTCTCGACCTGCTGCACGTACATTACGCAATTCCGCACTCCGTAAGCGCCTTGTTAGCACGCCAGATGCTGGCGGCCAAGCCCCGGGGACAGAAACTGCCTTTTGTGACCACGCTCCACGGCACCGACATCACACTGGTCGGGCTGGATCGCTCCTACTTACCAATTACTCGTTTCTCCATTGAGCAGAGCGATGGCGTCACCGCCATCTCGCAATATTTGCGGGAGCGCACGCTGCGGGAGTTCGATGTTAAAAACAATATCCAGGTGATTTACAACTTCGTGAACTGCGACGTTTACATCCGCGATTCCGGGGCAGCGCAGCGCCGGATCGAGTATGCCCCAAACGGTGAGCGCATCCTGGTGCATCTGTCCAACTTTCGGCCGGTGAAGCGCATTACCGATACCATCGAGATCTTCGATCGCGTGCGCAAGAAAATTCCTTCCAGGCTGTTGCTGATTGGCGACGGTCCAGATCGCTCGCGCGCGGAATGGCTGGCAGTGCAGAAGGGGATTCATAACGACGTTTTGTTTTTGGGCAAGCAGGACAACGTACACGAAAAGCTGGCCCTCGCCGACCTCATTCTGATGCCTAGCGAATTGGAGTCGTTCGGGCTGGCTGCGTTGGAAGCCATGGCTTGCGAGGTCGTGCCCATCGCAACCCGCGTGGGCGGCGTGCCGGAGGTGATCGAGCACGGCAAGAGTGGTTACCTGGCCGAGGTCGGCGATGTCGACACTATGGCGCGCTACGCGATCGAATTGCTCAGCGACGAGAGCCGCTTGCAGGAAATGGGGAAGGCTTGCCGCGGAGTGGCGAAATCCAGATTTTGCTCTTCCAAGATCATTCCGGAATATGAAGAGTTTTACCGGCGTGTGCTGGAACGTTCTTCGTAGATTGCTGCTGGAATCGAACCTTCGCTCTGCAGGATAGGCAGGCGCAAACGAATCAGGGTTCCCTTCCCTTCATGGCTGTCGATGGTCATGCGGGCGGTGTCCCCGTACAACACCTTCAACCGCTCCGCGACATTTGCCATACCAATCCCGGTTCCGCCCAGTCCGCTGGGCTTTCCCAAAAGGTTCGCGGCGCCCATGCCCACGCCATCGTCTTCTACTTCAATGATCAACTGGGAGTCCGTCAGCCGGCTGCGCAGGAAGATGCTGCCACCTTCAATCTTTGAAGCGAGACCATGCTTGATCGAGTTTTCTACCAGCGGCTGAAGAAGCATGCTGGGCACCATCACGTCGAGCGATGCGGGATCCAGTTCCTTCGTGACCTGCAGTTTGTCCCGTCCGAAGCGGACCACTTCGATGTCGAGGTAATTGTCGATGAATTCCAGCTCCTCACGCAGAGGCACGAAGGCGTCGCCGCTGCTCAGTAGTCGTCGGAGAATCGTGGCCAGCTTGATGATCAGTTCGCGCGCCGTATCGGGATCGAAGCGCACCAACGAGGAAACTGAGTTCAGGGTATTGAACAGGAAGTGCGGGTTGATTTGATTTTGCAGCGCTTCCATCCGAGCCTGCAACAGCAGCCGTTCTTGTTCCTCGAGCTTTATCTGAATGCGAACGCTGTTCCAGATCTTCAGTTCTATACCGATCACCATAACCGAGGTAGCGTAGATCAGCGCTTCAACCCACAGATTCGGACTCTCCAGGCTGAAAGTGGCGTGTGGCAGCAAGTGAGACATCTCCGTCTGCACGAAACGCAGCGCCACGATGGTAATGAAGAACATGATCTGCCAGTCGAACAAGCGGGGGGTGGGCAGGTTGCGGCGGATCATCCGGTAAATGCTCAGATCGATAAAGGGGGAGAACGACCATATGTCTTCGCGGTCGGGAGTGAGGGTGCGGAGTTGTCCGGCGACGAAACCCACCAGAAGATTGAAAGGCAAAGTCGCCCACTCTCCATGCAACAGGGCCGGGAGAGCGACCAGCGCGCCTCCCACGATGCCCGTGAACCGGCCACCAATAACCCCCAGCAGGGCCGTGGTTTCAAAAGATAAATCGCCGGCCAAAAAACTT
>JGI12636J13339_1000002_pt1 | contig 32277 bp, 26 predicted proteins | sample BlaSpr_A8_Ref_M1_FD_13339 | JGI IMG/M metagenome (IMG submission 13339) | reverse complement strand
CCCTGCTCCACGCGAATTCCCTGCTAACAGGGAATTTAACAGGGAATTTTGCAATAAAATGACGTTTGGCGCGCCAGAGCCACTAAATAGTGCGGCCACTATAGGGCGTTAGACGCAAATTCCCTACTCAACGGAACAGGGAATTCTGACGCAGGAACATGGACTTTCACTCGGCAAAACTGAGATCGCCACCGGATGAGGTTTTTGCGCGCCCCGAGCGCGTGCAGGATCGCAAACATCAACGCAAATAATGCGATGATTCTGCCTTACGATGCGAATCCAAGCCGGATGGAATTTTCGGAAAGGACAACGTGTCTGGCGTCCTACAGGCCCGTCGTCACGCTGTCGCGATGTATTCGCGGAGCGCCTGGCTCTCGTGTTCCAACTCTTCGAGGCGATGCTTCACCACGTCGCCCACCGATACGATACCGACAAGACGCCCGTGCTCGACCACAGGGACGTGGCGGAAACGGCCGGTGGTCATGCGCTGCATAAGCGCGGAAATGGTCTCTTCGGCGGTGCAGGTTACGACCTTGCGAGTCATGACGCTTCCTACCGTGTGCGTGAGCGCGCCAGAACCATGCTTGGAGAGGGCGCGGACGATATCGCGCTCGGACAGGATTCCGGCGACACCTTGGTCGGGTCCGCTTATGACCACGGCTCCGATCTTCTTCTCCGATAAAAGTTTCACGGCGTCGGCGATCGGCGCCTCCGGACGGATGGTGGCGACGTCACGGCCCTTGACCGAAAGAATAACGCGGACGGTCACGCGGCTTCATCCATGATCTCAGGCGGCATTCCCCGGATACCGGAGGCTTCGAGCATCAGTGTAGTCTTTCTGGGCTTGCACTTCCAGAGAGGGCGGCATAGGCCCGCCCTTGTCCGGTCCACCACGGACTCGATGATGAGATTGAATCGAGAGCTGAATTGCTCATTTCTTCTTGCCGTCCGGTCCGAACTGCTCGAGGAAGCTCCACAAATCATCGGCGTCCTTCTCGTTCTTAATCCCCGGAAACGCCATTTTGGTGCCCGGAATCTTCGCCTTGGGATCTTTGATGTATTCCTTGAAGGTCCCTTCGTCCCAGACGATCCCGGAATTTTTGTTCGCATCCGTGTAATTGTAGCCTGGCACCGAGCCCGACTTGCGTCCTTTCAGGCCGTTGAGGATCGGGCCCACACTGTTTTTGGCAGTTTCACCTATGCTATGGCAGGACCTACATTTCTTGAACGATGTTTCTCCCGCGGCGATATCTCCTGCAACGGCCGCTCCCGCCGAGGCCGCGAGCGCGACAATTGCAATCGAAACTCTCTTCATCATTCTGCGTGATCCTTATTCTGCTTGACCCGTTCTCTTAGCTTTGACTCTGAGACTCTCTCGAAAATTAATAAGGTCTGAGCCGAGCACCTTGTGCGGGCGTGGACCATGCGTCTCGAAGTGCGGTAGTGCCGCCTCAATTCAAAATACGGCCCTTGCGGCCTGCACTGCTTCATTAATTTCTACAGGCCAGCCCCCACTAGTAAGANAATACCACCGAGCATGATAAGTACGAGGCCAGGCCAATTCGCTTTCAGTCCAAACCCGGCACCAGGCCTACGAGGCTCCAGAGTGTGAGGCTCCAGAGTGTCACGTGGTGCTGCCGAAGATGTTCGTCTTGCATCACTGAGCCGCCCTCGCCAGATAGGCTGAGCCGCCATGAATAGCAGCCCGCCTAGAACGAATAGCGCACCGAGCCAGATGACTAGCATCCTCGCCTCCGATTGGTACGCTTACCGCCAACCAGCGATGAAATACACGATTTCCGGCGAATTTCATAGCCGATCGGGCAGCGAAGGATCGCGGAGGAGAGGCATTCCAACATTCTTCGGGTTGTTTGAAGGCCCGCTCCAGCCCCCGCCGCTTTCGGCTCAGGCACAACGGCGGCGTATCGAAAAGCGTCCCGATATTGTGAAGACAATCCCGGGCCGCCGTGCCACGCTCCGCTCAGCAGGTCGCGGCTCCCGCATGATCAGCGCCGGCAGTGGAAACATTGCGTCACCTCGAGCCTCGCGACCGTTCGAAGAACAGCTGAGGGAGGCTTGCTATGCCAAATCTCCATGTGATCACCGGTGCTGGCGAGAGCCCGACTTATCCAATCATCCGCAAGATCGAGTTTGCGGATCTGAAGGACGCGGTAGCGAAAGGCATCGACGACTTCAGGGTGATACCGACCCACCTCATTTTCCTCGCTATCATCTATCCCCTCGTCTGCCTGTTTCCAGCCCTCATGATAGCCAGATACAACGTGGTGCCGCTCCTCTTCCCGCTCGCGGCGGGCTTCGCGCTGATGGGCCCCTTCGTGGCCATCGGCCTCTACGAACTGAGCCGGCAGCGCGAAAAAGGTGTCGATGTTTCGTGGAAGCACGCCTTCGGAGTGCTGCGATGCCGTTCCCTCGACGGCATCGCCGCTCTCGGAATGGTCTTGATGATCGTGCTCCTGATCTGGCTCACCACCGCACTGTGGCTCTACCAGTCGCTGTTCGGCTATAGGTCGCCGGAATCGATCGGGCAGTTCCTTAGCGACATCTTAACCACCTCCGAAGGCTGGATCCTCATCATCGCCGGAAACGGAATCGGCTTTTTGTTCGCTGTCTTGGTGCTGACGATCAGCGTCGTTTCCTTCCCGCTGCTGCTGGATCGGGAGGTCGGCGCGATGGTCGCGATGCACACGTCGGTCAGAGCGGTTCTTCGCAATCCGCTGATGATGGCGGCCTGGGGGCTCTTCGTCGCCGTCACCCTGGTGATCGGCTCGTTGCCGTTCTTCGTTGGGCTCGCGGTGGCGTTGCCTGTGCTCGCCCATGCGACTTGGCATCTTTACCGCAAGGTCGTGGAACCGGACCTGAGCCCGCGACAGGACCGCTAGCCCCGACCGAAAGGACGGCGCTATGCCGCAGATTTCCCAGCCGTTCTCTTTCCCTGGACCCACGAGGATCGGCCATCGACTTAAGATCACAGCCCCAACAAACAGCCGATTATCGGCCGCAGTGCCGCCAATATAGCCCTCACGGCCCGGCAACAGATCCTTGATCCCCTCCCTTTGGTCATAGCGCCGCATCGATCAGCTCTTTTGAAGGCTGATCACCCCAGGGTCAGACATTAACTGATTTAGGAATCCATCGGGATATGGAAATTTTCGATTCCAAAGTTGCGCGGTGCGCCGCCCTTGGATTTGAAAATTTTCGACAGGCCGCTATGCTGGATTCGAAAATTGCGCGCGCGCCCACAAACTCATTCAGGTGCAATTGCCCTTGGCAAATTCCATAACTGAAAACACGCCCTAGGTCCCCGCCCCAAAAAATATAATCCGAGTGAAAAGCGTGTAGTTCGATTCGAACACCATGATGCCCACAAACGCCAGCACCAACACTGGCGGGACCAGAATGGCATACATCAGGGCCAGCCGCTCCCAGGCCATATGCATGAAGACCGCGACAATCAAGCCTGCCTTCAAAATCATGAACAGGAGGATGAGAGACCATCTGAGGTATCCATGGAGACCGAAGTAGTCGACGAGATAAGAGCAAGTGCTCAGGACAAACAGCCATCCCCAAACCACCAGATAAAGCTTTATCGGGTGTTGTTGTCCTTCGACATGTGCGGCTGCCTGTGCCATGTGTCGCCTCACCAAAGATAGAAAAGGGCAAAGATGAACACCCACACCAGATCGACGAAGTGCCAGTACAGGCCCATGATTTCGACGATCTCGTAGTGCCCCTTCCGGCTGGTGAAAAAGCCTCGCGCTTCGCGGTCGAAGTCTCCACGCAACACTTTTCGCGAAGTGATGATCAGGAAGATCACTCCGATCGTCACATGGGTGCCGTGGAAGCCCGTGATCATGAAAAAACTGGAGCCAAACTGGTCCGCGCCCCACGGGTTGCCCCAAGGCCGCACCCCTTCCATGATCAGCTTGGTCCACTCGAAACCCTGCATTCCGACGAATGTGGCGCCAAATGCCGCGGTCACCAGCATCAACGCCGCGCTTTTGACGCGATCGCGGCGGTAACCGAAATTGACGGCCATGGCCATCGTCCCGCTGCTGCTGATCAAGATAAAGGTCATGATGGCGATCAGGATGAGGGGGATGCTCGTGCCGCCGATCGTCAAAGCGAAGACTTCACCGGGGTTGGGCCAAGGTACGGTCGTCGACATCCGCACCGTCATGTAGGACAGCAGAAAACAGCTGAAGATGAAGGTGTCGCTCAGGAGGAAGATCCACATCATGGCCTTACCCCAGGAGACATTCTTGAACGCTCGCTGGTCCGAGGACCAGTCGGCGACGATGCCTCGCCAGCCTGCAGGCCGTGTAAGGACTCCTCCCGTATTCGTCAGGGCTGAATCTGTCATCTGCTTTTTGTCCTCCCTAGGTCAGCAATTGGCGACAGATGAGAGCGAAATCGCCCACCCACGGCGTCAGGAGACTGAATAAGATGAGCCAGAGGGCGAGCAGAAAATGCCAGTAGATGGCGCACAGCTGCACGCTCGAGCGCACCTGGTTCACCTCAAAGCCTCGCCACACCTTGTCGGCGGTCCTTCCCAAGGCCACGAGGCCGCCCAACAAGTGCAGTCCGTGCACGCCGGTGAACAGATAAAAGAAGGCGTTGGCTGGGTTGGCCGCCAAGAAGTAGCCTGCGGCGTTCAGCTGTTGCCACGCAAAGAGCTGCCCGACCAGGAATGTAACGGCGAAGAGACCTCCTGCAATTAGGCCGTCTCCGACGTCTTTCATCCGTCCCCTGCGTGCCGCAACCTGCGCGTATTGCAGCGCGACACTGCTCAAGATCAGCACACCCGTGTTGAACCACAGCAGCTTCGGCGCGGGCATTTGCGCCCAGTCCGCCACCTGCATTCGCATGAAGTAGGCGCTGATGAAGAGCGCAAACAGCGAGCCAACGACCGTGAGAAACACGCCCAGTCCGATCGTTGCGGCAGGCAGGGACGATGCGCCCGTGCCCGGGAAGTCGTCGTCGATCGCGCCGACTTCCAGCCAGGGCTTAGCCGTCAATCTTTGCTGCGATAACCACCATGCAACGATGGCGCCTATCACAGCCAGGAATAGTAATGTGATGCTCACAGCCCGGGTTTCCCTAAGCGGCTCGTGGGGTTGCCGGCTGGTTTTGCGGCACGAAATCCTCCTTAGCGCCTGGCACGCTGTAATCGTAGGCCCAGCGATAGACCACTGGTAACTCCTTGCCCCAGTTGCCATGCCCCGGCGGGGTTTCGGGTGTTTGCCACTCCAGCGTGGTGGCCCTCCAGGGATTGCTGCCGGCAGGCTTGCCCTTGGACAGGCTCCAGATCAGGTTGAACAGGAACACCATCTGGGCGAAGCCCACGATCAATGCCGCCACGGTGATGAAGATATTCAGGTCGTGGGCCGATTGCGGAATGAAAGCCATATCGCCCATCTCGAAATACCGGCGCGGCACACCCAGCAGGCCTAGGTAGTGCATGGGGAAGTAAATCGCATAGGCCCCGAGGAACGAGACCCAGAAGTGAAACTTGCCGAGCGTCTCGTCCAGCATTCGCCCGGTGACCTTCGGGTACCAGTGGTAGATCGCACCGAAAATCACGAAAATGGGCGCCATGCCCATCACCATGTGAAAGTGGGCGACGACAAACATGGTGTCGGACAGCGGAACATCCACGACTGGGTTGCCGAGGAACAGCCCCGTCAGTCCCCCGTTCACAAACGTGACGATGAAGGAGAGGGCGAACAGCATCGGGACCGTGAGGTGAATGTCGCCGCGCCACAAAGTGAGCACCCAGTTGTAGACCTTGATGGCCGTTGGGATGGCGATGATGAGCGTGGTGGTGGCGAAGTAGAACCCGAAATACGGGTTCATGCCGCTCACATACATGTGGTGCGCCCATACGACGAAGCTGAGGGCACCAATGATGATGAGCGCCCACACCATCAAGCGATAGCCGAAGATGTTTTTTCTCGCATGGGTGCTGATCAGGTCGGAGACAATGCCGAAGGCCGGCAGGGCGACGATGTAGACCTCGGGATGGCCGAAGAACCAGAACAGGTGCTGAAACAATAGCGGACTGCCGCCGCGGTACTTCAGGTGTTGTCCCATCTCGACAATGGCCGGCATGAAAAAGCTGGTTCCCAGGAGCCTGTCGAACAGCATCATCACAGAGCCGACGAATAAGGCGGGGAAGGCTAGCAACGCGAGGATGGTGGCCATGAAAATGCCCCATACCGTCAGGGGCAAGCGCATCAGCGTCATCCCCCGCGTGCGCGCCTGCAACACCGTCACCACATAGTTCAATCCGCCCATGGTGAAGCCGATGATGAACAGGGCCAGGGAGGCGAGCATCAGAATGATGCCCCACTCCCGCCCCGGAGTGCTGGAGAGGATGGCTTGGGGCGGGTACAAGGTCCAGCCGGCGCCCGTGGGACCTCCCGGCATGAAGAAGCTCGCCACCAGGACCAGCACCGCGAGCAGATAGACCCAGTAGCTCACCATGTTCACGTAGGGAAAAACCATGTCCCGGGCGCCCACCATCAGCGGGATCAGGTAGTTTCCGAAGCCCCCCAGGAACAGCGCGGTGAGCAGATAGATCACCATGATCATGCCGTGCATGGTGATGAATTGCAGGTACTCTCCGGGGCCGATGGCGGAGAAGCTGCTCGGGAAGGCCAATTGCAGCCGTATCAGCCACGACAACACCAGAGCCACCAATCCAATCGAGAGCGCAGTGACCGAATACTGGATAGCGATGACTTTGGCGTCCTGGGAAAAGACGTATTTTGTCACCCAGCTCTTCGGATGGTAGAGATCTACGTCTTTAACTTCGGCCGGTTGGATGGCTCCGGCTGTGCCAATCGTGGCATCGACCATTGGAATGCCCTCGCTCTTTCCCGTGAGGCACGACGATCTTGAGTCTCATCGTGCAAATCGTCTCTCGCGCCGTTGCCACCCTGTGGCTCAAAGCCAGGTCTACTGCGTTCCCTTCGCTTGTCTGGTGCGAGCCGACAATTGTGCGAACGTCTTCTGTTTTCGTAGCCACGCCTGATATTCGCTCTCCTGCTCAACTACGACCTTGGCACGCATGTTATAGTGGGCAGAACCGCATAGCTCAGTGCAGAGCATCTCGAAGGTCCCGGTTCTGGTGGGGATGAACCAGACGTAGGTGACCATGCCTGGCACCAGATCCATCTTGGCCCGGAACTCTGGCACATAGAAGCTGTGCACGACGTCGATCGAGCGCAGCAATAGCTTGACTGGCTTGCCGAGCAGCAGGTGCAAGTCATCGGCTTCGATCACGACATCGTCGTGCCCGTTGGGATCGTTTGGATTCAAGCCCAAAGGGTTGTCGGGACTGACGTTGCGGGTATCGGACGTGCCGAGCCGGCCGTCTTTCCCTGGAAGGCGGAAGCTCCACAGCCACTGCTGGCCGATGACCTCGACCTCGGACGCCCCTTCCGGGACCGTGACAAATTGGTTCCATACAAACAAGCCGGGAGCCAACATGGCCCCGACGCCCACCGCGGTCACTATGGTGAGCCACCACTCAAGCTTTTTGTTCTCCGGATCGTACACCGCCCGTCTTCCCGGCTGGTGACGGAAGCGGAATACGCAATAGGCCATGAACAAGATGATGACGGTGAAAACGGCCCCGGTTATCCAGAATGTCAGGTTGATCGTGTTGTCGATGTAACCCCAGTTTGAGGCAATCGGCGTCCACCACCACGGGCTCAGAATGTGAAACAATACCGAGCCGAGCGCTACTAAAACCAGTATGAGTGCTGTAGGCATCCCTTTCCATTCCTAAAGGCTATGAATCAATTAATCTATTGCTTCGGTGGGTTCTAGGCAACTCATGAGGAAGAGGAATACACCCGCTTTTGATGCTGTGCATCGCTCCCCATCGACACCGCGAGCCTCTCTGGCTTGCAACCGGCGTATGTCTAGCCGGCGAGCGCCGCGCCCAGAGCGCGCGGATCGCGGCGTCGTGTCGCACGGGCATCCGCATCCACTTTCAGCGGGCGTGCGTCCTCGACCACGATCTCACGGTCTCACGGTCCACGAGCACCACCTCGACGTCCCGCGCTTGAGCCACATGGACCAGATTGCTCAGCGGCAGAAGTTGCGTCTGCATCGGTCGTGATCTAGGCGGCCGCAAGCAGAATGAGAAGGGCTTTCATAACCTCACGCGCGCCCGACGAGAGCATCAAGCACGACTCCAACGATCAGGAGCCCAAGCTGTATAAACGAGGCAAAGAAATTGTCCATCGCCGTGTGCTTCGACGGTGCGATATAAAGCAGCCAACTTTTCCAGAGAAAGTATGCACCGCCTACGCCTGCACCAAGCCCATAGAGGAGGCCTTGGCCGTACCAGAGAGGCACGAGCGAAATCGCAACCAACGCGGCCGCATGCAGAAGAATTGCCCAGGTCCATACCCGCTGCGACGCGGTGACCGGCAACATCGGCACCCCCGCCCTCGCATAGTCGTCGCCGTTGGCAGCGGCGAAACTCCAGAAATGCGGCGGCGTCCAGAGGAACAGGACAAGCGCAAGTAAGACGGGAACGACTTGCGGCGTCGGATCAACCGCCGCCGCCCCCGCGAGCACGGCGAAGCTTCCCGCCAAGCCCCCGATCACGATGTTCCAGGCACTTTGGCGCTTGAGCCACACCGTGTAGACGACGCCATAGGTNAAGGACCCGAGAAAAACGAAGAGCGATGACACAAGCCCATTCGCTNCCGCCTCCAACGCGAGCGAGGCGANGAGCAAGGCAAGGAACGAGATTGGCCACCACAGGCTTGGCCGAAACGCGCCGCCGGCAAACGGGCGGGACCGGGTTCGCCGCATCTCCCGGTCAAGGTCGCGCTCGTAATAGTGGTTGAACGCACCCGCAGCGCCTGATGCCCCAAGCACCGCAAGTGCCAAGGCCGAGGCTTGCGCGACCGAGATGGCAGGGCCTTTAGCCGCCGCCGTCCCGGCCAGCGCGCTCGCCGCGATCGCAATGCCGATCCTGAGCTTCAGGAGCGAGCAGGTCATGCGAATCGCGGCGAGCATGGATGTCTCCCGTTGTCAGCCGGTCGGATTCGTCATTGCTTTCTCCGCCCCGGACTGGGTGCGAAGAAAGCCAAAAATTTTGGGAATGGTGTTCATGAGTTTCCTCCATGGTACTTGCCGTCTTGTGGTGCGGCTTGTCGCGGTCAGGTTTAAAGTTACACGGCGCCAGACGGCCGCTCAATGGCTCTTCGGCTGCGGTCGGTACAATGTCTGTTCATGGCACCGAACTGACTTGCCAGTTACCTTTGGACCTCCGGTCACGCGGTGCGATCGAACCCAGTCTGCGGCTCGATTCTCCCGACAACGGCCATACTGCGGAAGATGTGCAGAGATTTTCGGCAAAGTGAGCCGACAAATTATCAGATTGGGGACACAGAGACTGCGCCCCTAAAGCAACAAGCCCGCAAACGGCGGGCTTCCTCGCAACATGGAAGCGACAGTCTCTAGAGATCGGACTGGTTGGCTGCGACAATTAGGTCGCCGCATGGTGCGGCGCAAGAGAGGTACCCGGCGAAGGCGCAGACGATGAGCCCGAAGAAGCGCGATCGGTCATATTAAAGTTAAGCTCGAATTGGCGGCGGGGCCACGAAACGCGAACAACGGCGCCGGTTTCAGGGGCGGCGCGGTTATGCAGCGACAGCGCGGCGCCGGTGCGCTCGAGCAACGTCTTGGCGATAAAAAAGCCTAGACCGAGCCCCGCCTGCGCGTCGCCGCTGCTGGTGCCGCGACCGCGCTCGGTCACGTACGGCTCGCCGATGCGGCCGATGACCGTGGACGCGAAGCCGGGGCCGTCGTCGGTCAGCACGATCGTCACATCCTGCTCAGTCCAGCGCGCCGATACGGTCACCGCCGTGTTGGCGAAGTCGACCGCGTTCTCCACGAGGTTGCCGAGGCCGTAGAGCAGACCGGGATTGCGCGCGATCACCGGCTCGTTGCCGCGCTCGGCCGGGAGATCGATGGCGATGGCGATGCCGAACGGCCGATGCGGCGCCACCACCTCTTCGAGGAGGTGCGAGAGCGGCATGCGATCGAACGGCGCGTCGCCGAAGCCGAGCGAGGCGAGACGACGCAGGATGTCGCGGCAGCGGTCCGACTGCTCGCGCAGGAGCTTGATGTCGCCGGCGTGGGAATCGCCGGACGGCAATTCCCGCTCCAGCTCGCGCACGACAAGCGCGATCGTGGCAAGCGGCGTGCCGAGCTCATGCGCCGCCGCGGCGGCGAGGCCGTCGAGCGCGGACAGATGCTGCTCGCGGGCAAGTACGAGTTCGGTGGCGGTGAGCGCGTCGGAAAGCTGGCGCGTCTCGTGGGCGAGCCGCAGCGCATAGCCGCCGATGAACGCCAGCGACAACACGAGCGCGATCCATTCGCTGACGCGATAGAGCGCCGACGGTGCGATGGCTTCGCCGGGATACCAGGGCAAGGGATGGTGGAAGAACGCGAGCAGGGTGACGAGCCCGGCGGCGAGGCCGCCGAGCAAGAGCGTGGTGCGCGGTGACAGCGCCGTGGTCGATACCAGCACCGGCGCGAGGAAGAGCACGCAGAACGGATTGTCGATGCCGCCGGTGAGATAAAGCAGCAGCGAGAGCTGCAGCAGATCGAAGGCGAGCAGCGCGCCGGCCATCTCATCGCCGAGCCGCTGGGAGCCGGTGTAGCGCAGCCGCAGCGCGAGATTGGTGAGCGCAGTGACGGCGACGATGGCGAGCGCCGGCCAGAGGGGGAACGCGAAGCCGAGGCCCCAGTGCACGGTCACGAGCGCAATGGTCTGGCCCGCCACCGCGAGCCAGCGCAGCCGCATCAGGGTGTCGAGCCGGAGCCCGAACCGCCGCTCCCCGGTCCGGCCGAAGGTCGAGGCAATATCTTCCGACATGGCGGCAATGTAGGGCGGGAACGGCGCCCGCGAAACCGCGCAGCCGGGTCAGCCCGTGTCGAATTCCCCGGCTTGCCGGAACCCCGCGATCCATGCGAACCCGTGGGCCTTCGCCATGACCGCTTTCGCCATCGAAGCCGAGAACCTCACCAAGCACTACGGCGCGTCCGTCGCCGTGGACGGCATCTCGTTCGCGCTCGCGGCGGGGTCGGTCACCGGTCTCCTGGGCGGCAACGGCGCCGGCAAGACCACCACCATCGGCATGATCATGGGCCTCGTCGCGCCCACCGCCGGCCGGGTGCGCGTGCTTAGCGCGGACATGGCGCGCGAGCCGCATCAGGTGCTGCACCGGATGAATTTCGAGAGCCCCTACGTCGACCTGCCGCACCGGCTCACCGTGCGGCAGAACCTGAGGGTGTTCGGCCTGCTCTACGGCGTGCCCGGCATCGTGGACCGTATCGCGGCGCTGGCGCGGGACCTCGACCTCACCGAGTTCATCGACCGGCAGGCAGGCAAGATCTCCGCCGGGCAGAAGACGCGCGTCGCGCTCGCCAAGGCCCTGATCAACGAGCCCGACGTGCTGGTGCTCGACGAGCCCACCGCCTCGCTCGATCCCGACACCGCCGACTGGATCCGCAGCCACCTCGAGCGCTACCGCGCGCGGCGCGGCGCCACGATCCTGCTCGCCTCCCACAACATGAGCGAGGTCGAGCGGCTGTGCGATCGCGTGATCATGCTGAAGCGCGGCCTCATCGTCGACGACGAGCCGCCGGCCGCGCTGATCGCGCGCTACGGCCGCCAGACGCTGGAAGAAGTTTTCCTCGACGTCGCCCGCGGCCGGCGCGAGCCGATGAAGGAGGCGGCGAAATGAGCGCCTCTTCTTCCTTCTCCGTCCAGCGCGTGTTCGCCATCGTGCTGCGTCACTGGTATCTGCTGCGCTCGTCGTGGCCGCGGCTGCTGGAGCTCATCTACTGGCCGGCGGTGCAGATGATCATGTGGGGATTCCTGCAGCTCAACGTGGCGCGCATGCCGGGCGCGCTCGCCGCGACTGCAAGCACGTTCCTCGCCGCCGTCATGCTGTGGGACGTCCTGTTCCGCGGCCAGCTCGGCTTCTCCATGTCGTTCCTCGAGGAGATGTGGGCGCGCAACCTCGCCAACCTGATGATCAGTCCGCTCCGGCCGATCGAATTCGTCATCGGCCTCGTCGTCATGAGCATGGTGCGGCTCGCCATCGGCCTCGTGCCGGTGTCGATCCTCGCCATCGTCTTCTTCGGATTCAATCTGTGGGGACTAGGGCTCGCGCTCGTCGCCTTCTTCGCCAATCTCCTGTTCACGAGCTGGGCCGTGGGCCTTCTGTGCTCCGGACTGGTGCTGCGGCACGGCCTCGGCGCCGAGGGACTGACGTGGAGCCTGATGTTCCTCTTCCTGCCGCTCACCTGCGTCTATTACCCGGTCACCACGCTGCCGGCGTGGTTGCAGCCGATCGCCTGGGCGCTGCCGCCTACCGCGGTGTTCGAGGGCATGCGGGCTCTGGTGGTCGATCACGTGTTCCGCGCCGATCTGATGGTGTGGGCGCTTGCGCTGAACGCGGCGGGGTTGATCATCGCGGCCGCGGCCTTCTTGTCGCTGCTCGGGGCGGCGCGGCGGGCGGGCTCCCTGATCAGCGTCGGTGAATGATCCGGGGACGTAACCCTACTCCCGACAGCCCATTGACCGACCTATATAAAGCCCGGCATATTGCATTGCAGCAAGGGCTGGGACCTTATGGCCATAGGCGAATTCGGCGACGCGCCGACGCTTCCGGGCGGCACTCCGGTCGTCACCACGCCGCTCTACTGGCTCTACGAGTGGAGCCACGCCGCGCTCAACCCCTCGCGCGCGCTCGCCGACATGACCAAGCTCTACTTCAAGAATCCGCTCAATCCGCTCGCTCACACCACCTTCGGCAAGTCGGTCGCCGCCGCCGCCGAGCTCTACGAGCGGTCGACGCGGCGCTACGCCAAGCCCGAATGGAAGATCGAATCGGCGCTGGTCGGCGGCGAGCGCGTGCCGGTGCGCGCCACCAGCATCTGGGAGCGGCCGTTCTGCCGGCTGTTGCATTTCGAGCGGGTGTTCGACCATCCGCTGCGCCACCCGCAGCCGAAAGTGCTGATCGTGGCGCCCATGTCCGGCCATTACGCGACGCTGTTGCGCGGCACTGTCGAGGCGTTCCTGCCCAAGCACGACGTCTACGTCACCGACTGGGTTGACGCGCGCATGGTGCCGATGTCTGAAGGCCACTTCGATCTCGACGATTACATCGACTACGTCATCAGCATGTTTCATTTCCTCCGCGGCGATTGCCACGTGGTCGCCGTGTGCCAGCCATCCGTGCCGGTGCTGGCGGCGGTGGCGCGCATGGAGGCGATGGACGATCCCTACGTGCCCTACTCCATGACGCTGATGGGCGGGCCGGTCGATACCCGTTCCAATCCCACCGGGGTGAACAAGCTCGCGGTCGAGCGCGGCATCGACTGGTTCCGCAGCCATGTGATCGCCAAGGTCCCCTTCCCGCACCCGGGATTCATGCGCGACGTCTATCCCGGCTTCCTCCAGCTCTCCGGCTTCGTCAGCATGAACCTCGACCGCCACGTGGACGCCCATAAGGAGCTGTTCCATCACCTCGTGCAGGGCGACGGCGACTCGGTGAAGAAGCACCAGGAGTTCTACGACGAGTATCTCGCGGTCATGGACCTCACCGCCGAGTTCTATCTGCAGACCGTCGACACCGTGTTTATCCGCCACGCGCTGCCCGAGGGCGAGATGACCCACCGTGGCCAGCGCGTGGATCTCGCCGCCATTCGCCGCGTGGCGTTGCTCACCATCGAAGGCGAGAAGGACGACATCTCCGGCGTCGGCCAGACCGAGGCGGCGCAGCGGCTGTGCGTCAACATTCCAGCCGACCGCAAGGCGCATTATCTCCAGATCGGCGTCGGCCACTACGGCGTGTTCAACGGCTCGCGCTTCCGCTCGGAGGTGGCCCCGCGCATGGCCGACTTCATGCTGACCCATAACCGCCGCTTCAACCCGGACGCGGCAACGCCCGCCGACCATACGCTCCAGCGCAAGCTTGCCTGAATCGCCGTTTTGGAATTGCCTTCAGCCAAGGCGATTCGAGCGGGCGGCATGCGCATCCCTTTCTTCTCCCGGCGCAAGGTGAAATCCGAACGGCTAATCGTCGCCTCCGGCGACGGCACCCACGAGATCGAGGTGCGCCGGCATCCGGCCGCGCGCCGCTATAGCCTGCGCGTGCGCGAGACGAGCCGCGACGTCGTGCTCACGATGCCGACGCGCGGATCGTTCCGCCAGGCGCGCGCCTTTGCCGAGCGAAACGCCGCCTGGATCGCAGCGCGGCTGAAGCGGCTAGCCCCGATCGTTGCCTTCGCCGACGGCAACACGATTCCGCTGCGCGGCGTGCCGCACCGGATCGTGCACCGGCTGAACGCCCGCGGCCCGGTGTGGTGCGAAGCCGGCGAGGACGGAGCGGCGCTTCTGTGCGTGGCCGGCGGCGCTCCGCACGTCGCCCGGCGGGTGGCCGATTTCCTCAAGCGCGAAGCGCGAAGCGATCTTGCCGCCGCCTGCCGCCGCCACGCCGCAGCGCTCGGCGTCAACATCGTCACTGTGAGCGTGCGCGATACGACGAGCCGCTGGGGCTCGTGCTCGGCCACCGGAACGCTTTCCTTCTCCTGGCGGCTCGTGCTCGCGCCCGCCTACGTCCTCGACTACCTCGCCGCCCACGAGGTGGCGCATTGCGTCGAGCTCAATCATTCGCCTCGCTTCTGGCGGGCGGTCGACCGCCTCACGCCGGAGCGAAAGCGCGCCGAGGCGTGGCTGCGCTTCCACGGCAACGAGCTGCATCGCTTCGGCCCGCCGAAGCTCAGCGGCGGCCGAACAGCTTGTCGATGAGCCAGTTGTCGAGGAGGCCCTGGCCTGACGGGGCGGGTTGCGCCTCGGGCCTCGCGTCGATGCGCGCCTCGGGCCGGATCACCGGCAGCGACGCCGACGCATAGTTGCCGCCGGGCAGCGCCACCATGGGCACGCCCACGTGCGCGGTGCGCATAAACTTGCTCCAGATGTCCACCGGCATGTTCGAGCCGGACGCGCGCTTGGTCGGCGAGTTGTCGTCGTTGCCGAGCCACACACCGGCGACCAGGCGGCCGGTGTAGCCGACGAACCAGGCATCGCGGAAATCCTGGCTGGTGCCGGTCTTGCCCGCCGCCTGCCAGCCGGGCAGCGCGGCGCGGCGCGCCGTGCCGGTGAGCAGCGTCTCCTCCAGCATGCGGTTCATCATCGCCACGTGCTCGGGTGCCGCGACGCGGCCAGGGCCGGAGGCGGCGCGGGCGTAGAGAAATTTCCCACTCGGGCCGCGCACCCGCTCGATCACGTGCGGGATGACGCCGATGCCGCCGTTGGCGAACGGCGCATAGGCGGAAACGAGCTCGAGCAGGCTCACCTCCGAGGTGCCGAGCGCGATCGAGGCGTTGGCGTCGAGCTTGGAGGCGATGCCCATGCGCCGCGCGGTGGCGGCGACGTTCTTCGGCCCGACTTCGAGCCCGACGCGCACCGCGACCGTGTTGAGCGAGTTGGAAAGCGCGGTGGTGAGCGTCACCGGTCCCTGGTACTCGTGGGAGAAGTTCTCCGGCCGCCAGCCGCGCACGTCGATGGGCGCGTCGTCGCGCACGGTGTCGGGCGTCAGCCCTGCTTCGAGCGCCGTCAGATAGACGAACGGCTTGAACGCCGAGCCCGGCTGGCGCCGCGCCGCCACGGCGCGGTTGAACTGGCTCTCGGCATAGGCGCGGCCGCCGACCAGCGCCCGCACCGCGCCGTTCGGATCCATGGCGACGATCGCGCCTTGCGTCACGCCGAAGCGCTCGCCCCTGGGGGCGAGTTCTTCCGCCAGCGATTTTTCCGCCGCCATCTGCAGCACCGGGTCGATGGTGGTCTGCACCGTGACGTCGGAATCGAGGGGGCCCACATAATCATCGAGCGAATCCATCACCCAGTCGGCGACGTAGCCGATGGAGCCCGGCCCCGAGTTCTGCACCACCGCCGCGGGACGCAGCCGCGCCGTGCGCGCCATGCCCTCGCTCACGAAATTCCCATCGACCATGGCCGTGAGCACGAGCTCGGCGCGCTCGCGCGCCAGCGCCGGATTGCGCGTGGGTGCCAACCGCGACGGCGCCTTGACCAGCCCGGCGAGCATGGTGGCTTCGGCGAGCGTGACGGCGCGCGCGGACTTGCCGAAATAGCGCTGCGCCGCCGCCTCCACGCCGTAGGCGCCGGAGCCGAAGTAGACGCGATTGAGGTAGAGCTCGAGGATCTGATCCTTGCTGTAGGTGCGCTCGAGCCAAAGTGCCAGCACCAGCTCGTCGAGCTTGCGCGCGAAAGTGCGCTGCTCCGACAGAAAGAGATTCTTCGCCAGCTGTTGGGTCAGCGTGGAGGCGCCCTCGCGCACCCCGCGCGAAGTCACGTTCACGTAGACGGCGCGCACGATGCCGACCGGGTCGAGTCCGAAGTGGCGGTAGAAGCGCCGGTCTTCGATGGCGATGAACGCCTGCGGCAGATACGGCGGCAGCGCCTTGAGCGGCAGCGCGATGCCGCCCATGTCGCCGCGGGTGGCGATCATCTTGCCGTCGACGCCGAGGATGGTGACGGTCGGCGGCCGCTTCGGCACGACGAGCGTGTGCAGCGGCGGCAACCGCGCAGCCTGCCACACGGCGAGCGCACCGACGGCGAGTCCTACCCACACGCCGAGCACCGCTCCCCAATAAACAAGCGTGCCGACGGGGCCGCGGCGGCGGCGCGGCTTCTTGCGCCGGGGTCGGCGCGGGGCCGGGGCCTCGCGTTCCGCGGCCGGCGCGCCACCGACGCGGTCGCGCACATTGGGTCTGAGCTCGAAGAACGAGCCGGCTATTCCGCGCCTTACCCGAGCCATTTCGGTCCTCANGCCCCCGCANCCGTCGCGGGAGGTTAAGGAGACCTAAATGCGGCGATTTAAGGCGGGGTTAAGCGCGGGCCGCGGCGGGCGTCCGCTTGGCGGCGTCGCGCTCGTGGCCCTGGAACACGTCGAGCAAACCCCGGCGGATCGCGGTCTGGCGCGGCGCCAGGACGATTTTCGCGCCGGTGAGGTCGGTCACATAGAAGACGTCAACGGCGCGCTCGCCGAAGGTCGCCACGTGCGCCGAGGCGATGTTGAGGTTGAGGCGCGAGATGGTGGTGGTGAGATCGTAGAGCAGGCCCGGCCGGTCGAGCCCCGATACCTCGATCACGGTGTGGCGGTCGGACCAGAGGTTGTTGACGTTGACCTCGGGCTCGACCGAGAAGGTGCCGGGGCGCGAGCGGGGCACGCGGCGGGCGATGACCTCCGGCAGGCGCGTTCTGCCCTGCAACGCCTGCTCGATGCCCTCGGCGATGCGGCCGGCGCGGCGGCTTTCGTCCTCGTCGCGGTCGAACTCGCGCGAGATCGAGATGTTGTCGAGCGCCAGGCCGTCGGTGGTGGTGAAGATCTGCGCGTCGACGATGTTGCCGCCGGCGGCAGCGCAGGCGCCGGCGATCATGGCCAAAAGCCGCGGATGATCCGGCGCCAGGATCGTGAGCTCGGTGACGCCGCGCGTCGCATCCATGCGCGCGGAGGTGGCGAGAGTCTTGTGCTGCCGCTCGGCCTCGTCGAGGAAGCGGGCGTGGGCGATCTTGCGCTCCAGATCCACCTTCAGCCAGTAGGGCGGATAGTGGCGGCCGATGTAGCGGTCGATCCTCTCCGGCGGCCAGTCCTTGAGCGCGCCGCGGAATTCCTGCTGCGCCATCAACACGCGCTTGGTGCGGTTGACCTCGGAGAAGCCGCCGGTGAGCGCCGGCTCCGTCTCGTAGTAGAGGCTGCGCAGGAGCTGCGCCTTCCAGCCGTTCCACACGCCGGGGCCGACGGCGCGGATGTCGGCGGTGGTGAGGATGAGCAGCATCTTCAGCCGCTCGAGGTTCTGCACCACGGCGGCGAAATCCTCGATGGTCTTGCGGTCGGCGAGATCGCGCGACTGCGCCGTGGTCGACATGACGAGGTGCTTTTCCACGAGCCACGCCACTGTGTCGGTTTCCGCCTGGCTCAAGCCCAGGCGTGGGCCGAAGCGGCGCGCGATACGGGCGCCGGCGATGGAGTGATCCTCCGGACGGCCCTTGGCGATGTCGTGGAGAAAGAGCGCGATATAGAGGAGATCACGGTTCTTGACGCCGGACATGAGCTCGTTGGCGAGGCCGTAGGCGGGATTCTTGCCGCGCTCGATCTCGGTGAGCGCGCCGATGCAGCGGATCAAGTGCTCGTCGACGGTGTAGTGGTGATAGAGGTTGAACTGCATCATGGCCACGACGCGGCCGAACTCGGGAACGAAATGCCCGAGCACGCCCGCCTCGTTCATGCGGCGCAGCACCAGCTCCGGCGCGCGGCGCGATGCCAGGATTTCGCGAAATAGGCGGTTCGCCTCTTGATCGGCGCGCAGCTCCTTGTCGATGAGGTCCAGCGAACGACGCGCGAGCCGCAGCGCGTCGGGATGGAACTCCAGATCATGGCGGTCGGCGATGTGAAAAAGGCGGATGAGGTTGACCCCGTCGCGGTCGAACACCTTTTCGTCGGCGACGTTGAGCCGGTCGTTCTCGATGACGAAGCCGGGGTGCTCCTTGAGCGGGCGGGGCTTGCGGCGGGTGAGACGCGCGAACACCCGCGTCAGCCGCGGCGCCGGCGTGGCGTGGCTCTCCTCGAGCTCGGCGCAGACGATGCCGGTGAGGTCGCCGACGTCCTTGGCCACCAGGAAGTAATGCTTCATGAAGCGCTCGACGTCCTTGAGGCCCGGGTGCTCGACGTAGCCGAGGCGCACCGCCATTTCGCGCTGCACCTCGAACGACAACCGCTCCTCGGCGCGGCCGGCGAGGAAGTGCAAATGGCAGCGCACCGCCCAGAGGAAATCCTCGCAGCGGCGAAACAGCGCGAACTCGGTCTTGGTGAACACGCCCTTGTCGACGAGCTCGGCCGTCTCGCGCACGCGGTAGACATATTTGGCGATCCAGAACAGCGTGTGCAGATCGCGCAGCCCCCCTTTGCCGTCCTTGACATTGGGCTCGACCAGATAGCGCGACTCGCCGGCGCGCCGGTGACGCTCGCTGCGCTCGGCGAGCTTGGCGGCAACGAACGCGGCTGCGGTTCCCTGTACGATGTCGCGATCGAAGCGGGCGGTTAGCTCCTCGAACAGCGCCGTGTCGCCGGCGACCTGGCGCGCCTCGAGCAGCGTGGTGCGGATCGTCATGTCCGCGCGCGCCTGGCGGATGCACTCGTCCACCGAACGCGTGGCGTTGCCGACCTTCAGCCCCATGTCCCAGAGGGCATAGAGGATCGCTTCCGCGACGCTCTCACCCCAGGCGGTCTGCTTGTAGGGCAGGAGAAAGACGAGATCGATGTCCGAGCCCGACGCCAGCATGCCGCGGCCGTAGCCGCCGACGGCGACCACGCTCATGCGCTCGCTCGAGGAGGGATTGCTGGAGCGATAGAGCGAGCCCGCGATCACCTCGAAGGAGAGCACGATGATTAAGTCCATCAGTTGCGATAGCCGCTCGGCGGCGGCGCGGCCCTTGCCGCCGGCGAGCAGGAATTCCTCGGTGGCGCGGCGCCCTTCGTCGGAAACCCGCTTCAGGCGCTGGGTGAGGGCCGCGCGGAGCGCGGTTTCGTTGCCGGCAAACTCGGCCGCCAGCGCTGACAGCTCCTGGCGCAACGCCGCCGTGTCGGGAAGCGCCGCGGACTCCGATAGCGTCGGGCGGGAGCGGGACGAACGTTGCATCGGGAGGACCTGACGGGGACTTAGACGATCCGCGTCAGGGTGTCACCGCCGCAGCGCAAAGCCAACAATGTCTTTGAATAGGCTAAGAATTTATATCACGTATATTTAGTGTATTAAATGATCTATTGACAATTATTTTCTGGATAATGGATAACTTGGTCCGTCTTTCCCCTCGTGCGGTCCGGTGACCGCGCATTCGACCGGCCAGGAGAACTTCCATGCTGTCACGTCGTCGCTTCGCCGCCACCGCCGGCGCCTTCGCCCTCGCGCTCGCGCTTCCGACGCACGCCGCCAACCTCAGCGAGCTGCGCCTCGACTGGGCGACCTACAATCCGGTCTCGATCATCATCCGCAACCAGGGCCTGCTCGAGAAGGAATTCGAAAAAGACGGCATCAAGGTGCGCTGGGTGCAGACGCTCGGCTCCAACAAGGCGCTGGAGTTCCTGAACGCGGGCTCGATCGACCTCGGCTCGACCGCCGGCGCCGCGGCACTCATCGCCCGCATCAACGGCAACCCGATCAAGTCGATCTACGTCTATTCGCGTCCGGAGTGGACGGCGCTCGTCACCCGCCCCAACACCGGCATCAAGAGCGTCGCCAATCTCAAGGGCAAGTCGGTGGCGGTCACCCGCGGCACCGACCCGCACATCTTCCTCGTGCGGGCGCTCGCCGACGCCGGGCTCACCGACAAAGACGTGAAGTTCGTGCTGCTCCAGCACGCCGACGGTCGCCTGGCGCTGACCCGCGGCGACGTGGACGCCTGGGCGGGGCTCGACCCGATGATGGCGGCGGCGGAAATCGACGATGGCGCGGTCCTGTTCTTCCGCAAGCCCGAAGCCAACACCTGGGGCGTGCTCAACGTGCGCGAGGACTTCGCGAAGGAGAACCCGGAGATCGTCGTTCGCGTGCTCAAGGTCTACGAGCAGGCGCGGCGCTGGGCGCTCGCCAATCCCAAGGAAGTCACCAAGCTCCTGGCGGAAGCCGCCAAGATTCCGGAGAAGGTCGCCGAAAAGCAGCTCACCGAGCGCACCGAGTTGACGCACAGCGCCATCGGCAAGGCGCAGGCGGACTCGATCTTCGCGGCCGGCGTCGCCCTGCAACAGGCGGGCGTGCTCCCCGCCAACGTCGACATGCGCAAGGCTGTCGACGAATTGATCGATCCGCGCTTCAACGCGTCCCTNTCCAACTGACGGGACTGCTTGAGCCGTGGTCATGACTACCTTCGATCAGGTGAGTGCGGCCGGCGAACCGGCGTTCCAACGGCAGGCTGAGCGGATAAACCGCGGCATGAGCCGCCGCTTTATCCTCGGCTTGCTCGTGCCGGTCGTGCTCGCGATCGCGTGGGAGGCCGCGGTCAGCCTTGGCATCGCGTCGGGGCGGCTGATGCCGCCGCCGACGCGGCTCTTCGGCACGCTGTGGGATCTGGCCGCGACCGGCGAGCTCTTCCGCCACATCGGGGCGACCACGGCGCGCGTCGCCGTCGGCTTCGCGCTCGGCGTCGTGGCGGCGACCCTGGTCGGCGCGCTCGCCGGCGCCTCGCGGCTGTCGCGGGAACTCCTCGACCCGACGCTGCAAGGGCTGCGCGCGGTGCCGTCGATCGCGTGGGTGCCGCTCTTCATTCTCTGGTTCGGCATCTTCGAGCAGTCGAAGATCATGCTGATCGCGGTCGGCTGCTTCTTCCCGGTCTACCTCGGCGTGCTCGGCGCGATCCTGTCGGTAGACCGCAAGATCGTGGAGGTCGGGCGGAGCTTCCGCCTTTCCCCGGTCGCGCTGGTGCGCCGCATTCTATTGCCGGCGATCCTGCCTACCTACGTAGTGAGCTTGCGCACCGGCCTCGGCCTCGGCTGGATGTTTGTGGTCGCGGCCGAGTTCATGGGCGCATCCGAGGGCCTCGGCTACCTGCTGGTGGACGGACAACAGCTCGGCAAGCCCGCCCAGATCCTCGCCGCGATCCTTACCTTTGCGCTGCTTGGCAAACTAACCGACGGCTTGCTCGCGGCCGCCGCGGCACCCTTCCTTAAATGGCAGGACGCGTTCGCGCCGCGTAACTGAGAACCCGATGCTCAACGTAGAGTCCGTCGACAAAATCTACCCGAACGGCGCCCACGCGCTCGCGGGCGTAAGCCTCGCGTTGGCCGCCGGCGAGATCGTCGCCGTGGTCGGCGGCTCGGGCTGCGGCAAGAGCACGCTGTTGCGCCTCATCGCCGGCCTCGATCGCGCTACCCAAGGCCGCATTCGGCTCGACGGTGAATTCATCGACGCGCCGCACGCGGCGGTGGGCCTCGTGTTCCAGGAGCCGCGGCTCTTGCCCTGGCTCACGGTAGCGCAGAACGTGGGTTTCGGCCTTGCCGACCGCCCGCGCGCGGAGCGGCAGCGGCTGGTNGCCGAGGTGCTGGAGCGNGTGGGCCTCGCCGACTACGCCCAGTGCTGGCCGCGCGAGCTCTCGGGCGGACAAGCGCAGCGCGTCGCGATCGCGCGGGCGCTGGCGCCACGGCCGAAGGTGCTCTTGCTCGATGAGCCGTTCTCCGCGCTGGACGCGTTCACTCGCGCGAGCCTGCAGGAGCACGTCCTTGATCTGTGGGCCGCGTTGCGCCCGACGCTGTTGCTCGTNACGCACGACGTGGAGGAGGCGGCCTTTCTCGCCGACCGGGTGCTGGTGATGCGCCCGCGGCCCGGACGCTTCTCGGCCGCGATCGAGCTCCGGCTGCCGCGGCCGCGCGACCGCTACGGCGCTTCCGTGGAGGCGTCAAAGCGGCGTATCCTCAATGCCCTNGATCGATCGCTGCGGGCAGTCCCGGGCGGCGAGGAGCTTGCTCCCGCCGCCGCCATCTGAATTCGCGTGAGGAGAACCACATGGACGCAAGCGAGCTTCGCGAGCTGCAGGCGCCGCTGAAGGAGCGCTACAAGAAGGAGCCGAACGCCGCCCTGATCACGCTGAAAGCGCGCGGCGCGCTCGGCGAAGGCCTCGCCTGCAAGGTGGAGACGGGGCGCGCTCTCGCCATCGCGGGCCTGCATCCGGCGACCGGCGGCTCCGGGCATGAGCTCTGTTCCGGCGACATGCTCCTCGAGGCGCTCGTCGCCTGCGCCGGGGTGACGCTGAAGTCGGTGGCGACCGCGTTCGGCATCGAGGTGCGCAGCGGCACCGTGCAGGCCGAAGGCGAGATCGACTTCCGCGGCACGCTCGGCGTCGACCGCGAGACGCCGGTGGGCTTCGAGGAAATCCGCGTGACGTTCACCGTCGACGCCGACGCTACGCAAGAGCAGCTCGACAAGCTGCTTTCCGTCACCGAGCGCTACTGCGTGGTGCTGCAGACGCTGCGCAAGGGCGTCAAGGCGGACGCCAAGCTCGTGCGCGGGCGCTGAACTATTTCTTCTTGTCGAGGCTCTTGAGCCGGTAGAGCGCCTCCAGCGCCTCTTTCGGCGTGAGCGCGTCGGGATCGATGGCGGCGAGCGCCGCGGCGACGGGATCCGGCGCCGGCGCCGGCGCCGGCGGACGGGCGGCGGTGAACAGCGGCAAGTCGCGGAGCGCCTTGCGCGCCGGCGCGCTGCGGTCGGCCGCTTCCAGCTCCGCCAGCACGACGCGGGCACGGTCGATGACCGAGGCAGGGAGTCCCGCGAGCTGCGCTACCTGGATGCCGTAGGAGCGGTCGGCGACGCCGCGCGTCACCTCGTGCAGGAACACCACCTCGCCGTGGAATTCCTTCACCCGCACGGTGGCGTTGACGAGCCGCTTCAGCTTGGCGGCGAGCGCGGTCAGCTCGTGGAAGTGCGTGGCGAACAGCGCGCGGCAGCGATTGACCTCGTGCAGGTGCTCGAGACTCGCCCAGGCGATCGACAGGCCGTCGAAGGTGGCGGTGCCGCGGCCGATCTCGTCGAGGATCACGAGCGAGCGAGCCGTCGCCTGATGCAGGATCGCCGCGGTCTCCACCATCTCCACCATGAAGGTGGAGCGGCCCCGCGCAAGATCGTCGGCGGCACCCACGCGGGAGAACAGCCGGTCGACGACGCCGATCCTGGCGCGGCGCGCCGGCACGAAGGAGCCCATCTGCGCCAGGATCGCGATCAGCGCGTTCTGGCGCAGAAAAGTGGACTTGCCCGCCATGTTGGGACCGGTGAGGAGCCAGACCCGGCCGGCGTTCTCGCCCTTCGGCGGCGACAGCTCGCAGCCATTGGCGACGAACGGCCCGCCGCGCCGGCGCAGCGCCGCCTCCACCACCGGGTGGCGGCCGCCCTCGATGACGAAATCGAGCGACTTGTCGACCGCGGGCCGCGTCCAGGCTTCCGCCGCGGCGAGGCTCGCCAGCCCTGCCGCGACGTCGATCCGCGCCAGCGCCTGTGCCGCGGCTTCGATCTGCGCGGCGGATCCCACCACGATGCGCGCCAGGCGGTCGAAGATGGCGAGCTCGATTTCGAGCGCCCGCTCGCCGGCGCTGACGATCTTGGTTTCCAGGTCGGCAAGCTCGGCGGATGAGAAGCGCATGGCGCCAGCCATCGTCTGGCGGTGGTTGAAGACCTCGCGCCACGGATTGGCGAGAAGCCGCTCGCCGTGCTGGACCGGCACCTCGACGAAGTAGCCGATGACGTTGTTGTGGCGCACCTTGAGCGTGCGCACGCCGGTCTCCTCGGCGTAGCGCGCCTGCAGCCCGGCGATCACCTTGCGCGCCTCGTCGCGGAGGCTCTGCGCCTCATCGAGGCCGCTGTCGTAGCCCGCGCGCACGAAGCCGCCCTCGCCGCGCGCGAGCGGCAGCTCGTCGCCGAGCATGTCGGCGAGCTCGTCGTGGAACGACGGCTTGATCGCCGTCAGCGATTTCACGGCGTCGGCAAGCTCGGCCGGCACCTTGCCGACGAGCGACTTCGCGATGGCGGCGGCGATGGCCAACCCGTCGCGGATCGCGGCGAGGTCGCGCGGGCCGCCGCGACCGAGCGACAGGCGCGCCAGCGCGCGCGCGAGGTCCGGCACGGCCGCGAGCGCCGCGCGCAGCGTGTCGCAGGTGCGTGCGTCCGCGATCAGATGCTCCACCGCGTCCAGCCGCTCGGCGATCGCGTTCGGATCGACGAGCGGGCTCGCGAGCCGCCGCGCGAGCAGCCGCGCGCCCGCCGCCGTCACGCTCCGATCGATCACCGACAAGAGACTGCCCTCACTCTCGCCCGAGAGCGTGCGCACGAGCTCGAGGTTCGCGCGGGTCGCGGCGTCGATCATGAGCACGGTGCTCGCGGCCTCGCGCAGCGGCGGCGACAACGCCGGCCGCTGGCCGAGCTGCGTGCGCTCCACGTAGCCCACCGCGGCGGCGGCGGCGGTGAGCTCGAGGCGGCTGAAGGGGCCATAGGCGTCGGTGGTCGCCACCTGAAAGAATGCGGCCAACCGCTGCTCGGCGGTGGCACCGTCGAACAGGTCTTTGGTCACCGCCGCGACGCCGGGAAGCTCCTGCCACAGCGCGCGCAAGTCGGGGTCGTCGTGCAGGCTCTGGGCGAGCACGATCTCGCCGGGCTCGACGCGGGCGATCTCCGCCGCGAGCCGCGCCCGCTCGACCTCGGCCACGTGAAACTCGCCGGTGGAGATGTCGAGCCAGGCAAGCGCGAAAGCCGCCTCGCCTTCGCTGGCCGTTCGCGCCTGGGCGACCGCCATGAGCCAGTTGTTGCGCCGGGCGTCGAGCAGCGCGTCTTCGGTGAGCGTGCCGCGGGTGACGAGACGCACCACGTCGCGGCGCACCACCGCCTTCGCCCCGCGCTTCCTCGCCTCGGCCGGGTCCTCGAGCTGCTCGCACACCGCCACGCGGTGGCCGGCCGAGATGAGGCGATGTAGATATTCGTTCGCCCGGTGCACCGGCACGCCGCACATGGGGATGTCGGCGCCCAGATGCTTGCCGCGCTTGGTCAGCACGATGCCGAGCGTACGCGAGGCGGCTTCGGCGTCCTCGAAGAACAGCTCGTAGAAGTCGCCCATCCGGTAGAACAAGAGGCAATCCGGATTGGCGGCCTTGATCTCGATATATTGCTCCATCACCGGCGTGATGCGGCCGATTTCCTCGGCCACCGGCTGCGGCGCCTCTTTCTTGGGCTCCCCGTGCATTGGCGGACGCTAGCAGATGCCGAAGCCGCTTTCATGCCAGGCCCTGCCGCGCATAAGTCCTTGAGCCGAGTGGGGTTACTCCGCTAACGTCAATTTTTCGGGCCGCGTCAGTGGCGTGTGGAGAGCCGGGCATGAACATCGAGCCGAAGAAACGCCGCGCGCGGCCGACGTTCACCGACCAGGAAGCGCTGCAGTTTCACTCCCAGGGCCGGCCGGGCAAGCTCGAGGTGATCGCCACCAAGCCGATGGCGACCCAGCGCGATCTTTCGCTCGCCTATTCGCCGGGCGTCGCGGTCCCGGTGCTCGCCATCGCCGAGGATCCGGGCCGCGCCTTCGACTACACGGTCAAAGGCAATCTCGTCGGCGTCATCACCAACGGCACCGCCATCCTCGGCCTCGGCAACCTCGGGGCGCTGGCGTCGAAGCCGGTGATGGAAGGCAAGGCGGTGCTGTTCAAGCGCTTCGCCGACATCGACGCCTTCGATCTGGAGGTCACCACCGAGGACCCGGATGAGTTCGTCAACGCCATTCGTTTCCTCGGCGCTACCTTCGGCGGAATCAACCTCGAGGACATCAAGGCGCCCGAGTGCTTCATCATCGAGCAGCGGCTGCGTGAGCTCCTCGACATCCCGGTGTTCCACGACGACCAGCACGGCACCGCGATCATCGCCGCCGCCGGCATCATCAACGCGCTGGACCTCACCGGCCGGGATCTGCGCACCACCAAGCTCGTGGTGAACGGCGCCGGCGCCTCCGGCATCGCCTGCGTCGAGCTGCTCAAGGCGCTCGGGCTGCGGCCTACCAACGTCATCCTCTGCGACACCAAGGGCGTGGTCTATCGCGGCCGCAGGGAAGGCATGAACCAGTGGAAGTCGGCGCACGCCGTCGACACCAAGGCGCGCACGCTCGCCGACGCAGTCAAGGGCGCCGACATTCTCCTCGGCCTCTCCGCCAAGGGGGCCTTCACCAGCGAGATGATCAAATCGATGGCGCGGAAGCCGATCATCTTCGCCATGGCCAATCCCGACCCGGAGATCACGCCCGAGGAGGTGCTCGCCGTGCGCGACGACGCCATCATGGCCACCGGGCGCTCCGATTACCCGAACCAGATCAATAACGTGCTCGGCTTCCCCTACATCTTCCGCGGGGCGCTCGACGTGCGCGCCACCACCATCAACATGGAGATGAAGATCGCCGCCGCCCAGGCGCTCGCCGAGCTCGCCCGCCAGGACGTGCCGGACGAAGTATCGGCGGCCTATGGCGCGCGGCCCAAGTACGGTCCCGACTACATCATCCCGGTGCCGTTCGATCCGCGGCTCATCAGCTTCGTGCCGACGGCGGTGGCGAAGGCGGCGATGGACTCTGGCGTCGCGCGCAAGCCCATCGTCGACATGGCGGCCTATACGCAGCAGCTCCGCACCCGGCGCGACCCGGTGGCGGGCGTGCTGGCGCGGGTGTTCGAGCGCTTGCGCCGGCAGCCCAAGCGCGTGGTGTTCGCCGAAGGCGAGGAGGAGCAGGTCATCCGCGCCGGCGCGAGCTTCGCCCACCAGGGACTGGGCACCGCGATCCTCGTGGGGCGCGAGGACCGCGTCGGCAACGCGGCCGCCGCACTCGGCATCGAGCTCGGCGACGGTATCGAGATCCACAACGCGGCGCTGTCCAAGCGCAACCTCGACTACGCGAACTACCTCTACGAGCGGCTGCAGCGGAAGGGCTACCTGTTCCGCGATTGCCAGCGGCTGGTGAACAACGATCGCAACCATTTCGCCGCCTGCATGGTGGCGCTGGGCGACGCCGACGCCATGGTGTCGGGCGTCACGCGCAACTATTCGGTCGTCTTGGAAGACGTTCGCCGCGTGATCGATCCCAAGCCCGGGCACCGGGTGATCGGCGCGTCGCTGGTGCTGGCGCGCGGGCGCACGGTGGTGGTCGCCGATACCGCTGTGACGGAGATGCCGAACGCGCAGGAACTCGCCGAGATCGCGATCGAGGCCGCCGGTGTCGCGCGACGCCTCGGCTACGAGCCTCGCGTCGCCATGCTCGCGTTCTCCACCTTCGGCCACCCGCCGGGCGAACGCTCGCAGCGGGTGCAGGAGGCGGTGCATCTCCTGCACGAGCGCCGCGTCGACTTCGAGGTCGACGGCGAGATGGCCGCCGACGTGGCGCTGAACCGCGAGCTTGCCGCCGCCTATCCGTTCAACCGCCTGACGGATTCGGCGAACGTCCTGGTCATGCCCGCGTTCCACTCCGCCTCGATCTCCACCAAGCTCCTGCAGGAGCTCGGCGGCGCCACCGTGATCGGGCCGCTCCTTGTCGGTCTCGACAAGCCGGTGCAGATCGTGCCGCTGTCGGCGAAGGACTCCGACCTCGTCAACATGGCGGCGCTTGCCGCCTACAACGTCTCGGGCTGAGCTAGACCTTCAGCCCGTTGTCGCGGGCGAGATCGGCGAGCCGGCGCTCCGGCCGGGCGCCGATGTGCGAGATCACTTCGGCGGCGGCGAGCGCGCCGAGGCGAAGCGAATCGACGTGCGGCAGCTTGCGGGCGAAGCCGTAGAGAAAGCCCGCCGCGAACAGGTCGCCGGCGCCGGTGGTGTCCACCACGCGATCGACGGGATAGGCCGGCACCGCCTCGCTGCCCGCGCCGGTCACCACCATCGCGCCCTTCTCGCTCCGCGTCACCACCGCAAGCTTGGCCTCGCCGCGCAATGCCGCGACGGCGGTGTCGAAGTCAGCGGTCTCATAGAGGCTGTGCAGCTCCGTTTCGTTGGCGAAGAGAAGATCGACCGTGCGCTCGCGAACGAGGGTGCGAAACTCGTCGCGCCAGCGATCGACGCAGAAGGCATCGGATAAAGTGAGCGCCACCGTGCGCTTGGCGTCGTGGGCGAGCTTGGCTGCGCGGCGGAAGGCTTCCTTGGCGTTCTGCGGGTCCCACAGATAGCCCTCGAGATAGGTGATCGTTGCGGCGGCGATCTCGCTTTCCGCCACGTCCTCCGGCGCGAGATACTGGGCGGCGCCGAGATAGGTATTCATGGTGCGCTCGCCGTCGGGCGTCACCAGAATGTAGGAGCGCGCGGTCGACGGCCCGCCGCTCGCCGCGGGCGTGCGGAAGTCGACGCCGGCGCCGCGGATGTTGTGGGCGAAGGCCTTGCCGAACGGATCGTCCTTGACCTTGCCGATGAAAGCGGCGCGGCCGCCGAGGGAGGCGACGCCGACCGCGGTGTTTGCTGCCGAGCCGCCGGAGATCTCCACTGTCGAGCCCATGACGTCGTAGATCGTCTTGGCGCGGGCCTCGTCGATGAGCGACATCGATCCTTTGGCCATGCCGTGGCCGACCAGGAAATCGTCGTCGGCGCGCGCGAGCACGTCGACGATGGCGTTGCCGATGGCGATGACGTCGTAGGCCACGAAATTCTCCCCCGCATGCGACGCGTGGCCCTAGCAAACGCGCGCACGCGCGGCAATGTTGGACGTCTGCCCCTTGCTTCGCGTTGCTTCGGCGTGGCATGACGCGGCGCATTTACGGAGGGCGGCATGGCGGCGTTCCCACAACGCGTGTTCTCCGGTGTGCAGCCCACCGGCAACCTGCACCTCGGCAACTACCTCGGCGCGATCAAGCGGTTCGTCGACCTGCAGGACAAGTACGACTGCATCTATTGCGTCGTCGACCTGCACGCGATCACCGTGTGGCAGGAGCCGGAGGAGCTCAAGCGCAACACCCGCGAGGTGACCGCCGCGTTTCTTGCCTGCGGCATCGATCCCAGGCGCCACATCGTCTTCAACCAAAGCCAAGTCGCCGAGCACGCCGAGTTGGGATGGATCTTCGCCTGCATCGCGCGCATGGGCTGGCTCAACCGCATGACGCAATTCAAGGAGAAGGCGGGAAAGGACCGGGAGAACGCCTCGGTCGGGCTCTACTCGTATCCGACCCTGATGTCGGCCGACATCCTTGCCTACCGCGCGACGCACGTGCCGGTCGGCGAGGACCAGAAGCAGCACCTGGAGCTCTGCCGCGACATCGCACAGAAATTCAACAGCGACTTCGCCGCGCGCATTGCGGCACTCGGCCATGGCGACGCCTTCTTCCCGCTCACCGAGCCGATGATTTCCGGTCCGGCGACGAGGGTGATGTCGCTCCGCGACGGCACCAAGAAGATGTCGAAGTCGGATGCATCGGACTATTCGCGCATCAACCTCACCGATAGCGCCGACGACATCGCTCAGAAGGTGCGCAAGGCGCGCACGGACCCAGAGCCCCTGCCCTCCGAAGACAGGGGCCTCGAAAAGCGGCCGGAAGCCGAGAACCTCGTCGGCATCTACGCGGCGCTCGCTGGTAGCACGCCGGCCGACGTGCTCAAGGAGTTCGGCGGCGCGCAGTTCTCGCGCTTCAAGGAGGCGCTGACGGAGCTTGCCGTCGCCAAGCTCGGCCCGATCGGCGCCGAGATGAAACGGCTCATGGCCGAGCCCGCCCATATCGACGCGGTGCTCAACGACGGGAGCGCGCGGGCCCGCACCATGGCCGCCGAGACCATGCGCGGTGTGCGGGATATCGTCGGCTTCGTTCAGGGGTAAAATGTACCCATGAGCCCCAGGCGCAAGAGAGAAGAGACCGGCCCGGAGCGCAAGTTCCTCGTCATCATCGACGAGACCGCGGAATGCGACCGCGCCGTCTATTACGCGGCCCGCCGCGCGGCGCGCACCGCCGGCAAGCTCGTCATGCTCGCCGTGGTGCCGGTCGCCGAATCGAACCAGCAGTGGCTCGGCGTCGGCGAGTTGATGCGTGCCGAGGGCCGCGAGGACGCCGAGAAGCGCCTCGACCAATACGCCGCCCGCGCCCGCCACCTCGCCGGCATCGATCCGCAATGCGTGGTGCGCGAAGGGCAGAAGTCGGAAGAAATCCAGAAGCTCATCGAGGCGGACAAGGCAATCGCCGTTCTCGTGCTCGCCGCCGGCACCGGCAAGGAGGGCCCCGGGCCTCTCGTCACCTCGCTCGCCGGCGCCAGCGCCGGCCACTTTCCGATCCCGATCACGCTCGTGCCCGGGCATCTTTCCGACGCGCAGCTCGACGCCTTGTCCTGAAACGCCTTCCGCGGCCTTTCATAAGCCTGGCTGAAGCCCTAGATTGAGGGCCAGCCACTAAATTACGGGAATCCGCCCGACAAAGAGCCGCCGATGTTCATCCAGACCGAGACCACGCCGAATCCCGCCACGCTCAAGTTCATCCCCGGCCGCCCCGTGCTCGCCGAGGGCACGCTGGAGTTGCTCGATGCCGCGCAAGCCGGAAACTCGCCGCTCGCGGTGCGCCTGTTCGGCGTGCCGGGCGTCAGCGGCGTGTTCTTTGGCCAGGACTTCATCACCGTGACCAAGGCCGGCGGCGAGTGGGGCCATCTCAAGCCCGCGATCCTCGGCGCCATCATGGAGCACTTCCTCTCGGGCGACCCGCTGCTCCTCGACGAAACGGCCGCGACCGGCAGCGACGCCGCCGACGAGTTCTTCGAGGAGAAGGACGCCGGCACCGTCGCCACCATTAAGGAGCTGATCGAGACCCGCGTGCGCCCGGCCGTCGCCAACGACGGCGGCGACATCACCTTCCGCGGCTTCCGCGAGGGCGTCGTCTACCTCAACATGAAGGGCTCGTGCGCCGGCTGCCCGTCGTCGACCATGACGCTGAAGAACGGCATCGAGAACCTCTTGCGCCACTTCGTGCCCGACGTAGTCGAGGTCCGCCCGGTCTGATTGCGCGGCCGCGCGGCCATGCGCATCCTTGCCATCGATACCGCGCTCGACGCCTGCTCGGCCACCGTCTTCGACACCGAGCTCGACGTTCCGCTTGCGATCGAATCCCACGAGATCGGCCGCGGCCACGCCGAGGCGCTCTTGCCCATCGTCGAACGGGTGATGAACACCGCCGCGGTCGGCTTCGACACCATCGATCGCATCGCCGCCACGGTGGGGCCTGGCAGCTTCACCGGCTTGCGCGTCGGGCTCGCGGCGGCGCGCGGCTTCGCGCTCGCCTGCAACCGGCCGGCGGTCGGCATCACCACGCTCGCGGCGCTCACTGCTCCCTACATCGCCGAGAACGATTCCGTGCCGGTGGTGGCGGCGATCGACGCCAAGCACGGAAATCTTTATCTGCAGATGGTCGGCGCCGGCGGGCGCATGCTGGTGGCGCCGCGGGTGTCGAACCTGCGCGACGCGCTGCGCGCGGTGGCACTCGGGCCGGTGCGCGTGGTCGGCAATGCCGCCGCCATGCTCGCGGCGCACTGGCCGACGTCGCTGGTGAAGCCGCCGGTCCTGGTCGACCCGCGGCCGGCGCCGGACGTCACCTGGGTCGCCCGCCTCGGCGCCGCCGCCGATCCGTCCCGCGCCAGGCCGAAGCCGCTTTATCTCCGCCAGCCCGACGCCCGGCCGCAGGCGGCGCAAATCCC